>Ga0179593_1444431_pt1 | contig 17730 bp, 16 predicted proteins | sample CZODoug2_1_08_16_FD_185931 | JGI IMG/M metagenome (GOLD analysis project Ga0179593, IMG submission 185931) | Vadose zone soil fungal communities from Angelo Coast Range Reserve, California, USA - CZODoug2_1_08_16fungal (PacBio error correction) | ecosystem: Environmental > Terrestrial > Soil >... | reverse complement strand
TGGGGTGTGTCAGAGGGTGACCCATCGACCCCCCCCTTTTATGCCTTTCTACTGAAGCTCCCCTCGAAACGGCGGTTTTTTTCGCATCCTGATCGGGAAACCGCGTTATCCTTTCACTTCCTTCCAACCCCACCTTTGCCTACCTCCCCTTTCTGAAAATCAATTGCTTTTTTTTTCAATCTTATGGGGGAAAACGTTCTCTCTTTGGGTTGTTGTTCCCAACTCTTCCCCAGGAAAGCGACCGAAACCTCCCAGCGGTTGGTTGTCGGTGCACGGCGCACTACTGCCCAGCGAAAACCTCTTTTTATTGTGACTGCCGTTTTTCAAAGCCTGGACCCGGCTGGTGTTTCTGAACAAGTATTTCTCCCCCTCCCACGACTCCCCCCCCCCATTTTTCCCTCCTCGTCGGCAGATTTCTTCATAATCAACACATGTAGGTCGACCCTATTATATTTCCCTCAGTTCGACTGTCGGCTATGCATCCCCCCCCGGCCCCTTCCTTGTGCTTTGCGAGGTGGATACCACCGTTTTGCACCGTGTTGCTTCCCCGTTTTGAAGAGCCCCCCCAGGAAAATCAGATTATCGCCCCGGCTTTTATTTCCCTCTGGAAAAGCGTTACTTTATTCTTAACCGAAAAATCTCCCCCCACATCCCCCACTGTCCCGGTTATAGGCCTGACGAGGCCACTTGCTTACGTCGGAACAAGTTCCACCATTGTGAGCCTTTTTGGTTTACTCATTGCCCCTGACTTGTTCTGGACACTGTACGATATTTCTCGTCCCGTCCGTTAGGACAATGTAATGATACCCAGTTTGCGCTCCTCTCCTCTCGTGGCACCGTCGTTGATGCTCCCCTGGTGCTTCGTATCCATCGCTTTCGCTTGCTCCTCTGATAGAATTTTGACTTCTCTTCTGTTGTACCACCCTGTTGCTCAACCGTGACATATATGTTTCGCCTGCGGTTTTTTCCGCGCGCTGTAGAAATTCAGCTTTCGTTACGAGAGTAGTCCTTCTCTCCTTCATGCAATGTGGTGCTTGCCCCTTGCACCTCCTTCGTCGTTCCGACACTTTTTTCTTAAGCTAAGAAGGGCCAGTAAGATGATTTTTCTCCCTATTTGTGTCTATGGTTCTGATCCCAGTTCAACTTCTCCCCTATCAGTTTATGCAGGCTTCTCCCTTTCTCAGGGACCTCATATAACTCGCTCTCTTTGACCTTTCTGAGCAAACCCAGGTCTACCACCCTTTTCGATTCGTGACCTGATCACCCCACACCAAACTTACATTCGTGATCCCCCCCTCTTGTTCCGGCGTTTTTTTTAAGTTTTTCAGGCACCTGCCTTCCCTTCGAAGAAGTTTTTTACCCCTGCCCCCCTTTCGCGCCCCCCACCCCTTTTAACTTTTTGACCAAGGCTGGCCTCGCTTTTCGACTGACCCTTTACCGAGTCACCCTCTCTCCCCCTTCCCCTTTTGCTTGTTGGGCCTCGACCGTTTTTTTCTTTTTTCCGGAGAACATGCGACGCCCCCACCCCCTGTCCGTGCAGGGATGAGTCACTTCCGGGGAGTCTATTCTGTTTTGTGCAGTTTTCCTACGCTTGCTGAGCCCCAACATTCTCACCCGTTTCTTAGTGCCACCACCCCCCCCGGGAAAGAAAAAAGAAGGAATGTTGTCTTCCAACCCCACCTTCATCTTTCCTTGCCCCAACCCCTTCCCGGTACAACCCTTGGATTTGTGGGATCTTGCTGTTTCAAGTACCAGAGGTAATACCTCGACGATCCACACCCACTGGTTTAGTCCCTCGATATCCTTACAGCAGTACCTACCACATTTTTCATCTTTTCCTTTCCCGCTCGCCCTAGTTGCCGGGCGTAGAAGTACGCCAGCGATTTCCTTTTTGACCTTGGCAACTTACTCGTTCGTAACCGTCCGATCCGTTGGGTTTCAGATAGCAAAGGTAGATTACGCTTTTGGCTCTTCCTTTCTGCGTTGGACGCTTCTGATTCCCCCCTGGGGCTTTTTATTGCCAGACTTGTCCCAGCTCTTTCTGCTTTTTAAGTTTACTCTCTCTGGTATTACAGCCATGTTCGCCCTCGTACTGTTTTAGAGTAGAGGATCCCCAAAACGTTCTCACTTCATGACACTGCCACTGTTCTTTTGCTGTCGTCGTTTTCTCTCGTCCAGGGTTTGCTCGTTATGCCTTTCTCTCCTTTTTAATTTCCTGCGACTGTTTATTGCATTCGTCGTGAATCGTAGGAAAATTCTGTGGCAAATGTATTGCCACTCGAAGAATCGAACCCCTTCCTTCCTCCAAGCAGAGACCTTATTGGATACTTTTGACTTCAGGCATTCTCCACACCGTCATCTCTTTCTGATGCCTATGATCGTCACTAGAATTCATATTTCCACCCGTTCGCATAATGTAGGCTTCTGGCGCTATAATGAGTCCCCCAGGACTTTCCCCTCTGTGACCTTTTCTTGTAATCCGTTGGGACTCGTCCCAGGGACATCTTTACCTCCCTTCTTGTTATATCTTTCCCCAGAAGCCGGACCAGCCGGGGTTGGAAAGATAATGTCAGTAGCTCTCCCCATGTTCCCGAGACGTTTTTTTCCACCGAGGTGTCTCACTATTCTCGCTTTCATCCTTTCCCCTTTTTTTTGTTGTTTATTCGTAAGGTGTTGATCACTTCTTCCTGTTTTCCTCTCTTTTTGCCCCATTGTCGAGATTAACTCCCATTAGATGGCAACCTTTTATTGCTCCCGTCGGGTTCCTCCCCCCCCCACTCCCACGCAAGATCTTTAAGCGTAAACTAGGTGGTGAAACGGCACTCCCACGATTTTACACAAGTAAAGCCCCGCAATAGGCCTCCTGTGGTTTCCCATTCTTCTCTCCTTATTTCACAGGTTGTCACAGAATCTTCCTTCGAGTGAGCTTCCCCCCCAACCCCATCCCTCCCGAATACTTTGCAGCTGCTGACGTCCAACCCCCTTTTTGCTGCCGAGCCAAACTAGTAGTTCTTCTTTAACCTGACCATTTGAACGCATGTATTCCTACTCTAGTGCTGCTTTCGGCAGGACGATTACCACTTTTCACTATGCGTAACCCTCCGTTGACGTGAGAATCGAACCGAGTGAACAGCAAAAAAGCCACGCATGTCCCGTACCGTCCTTTTTTTTGAGTTGGATCCGCTACTAGTCAGCGGCGGCCTTTCCCCTCCCCATTGTCAACTCCAGGAGATCGTGACCACTGAAAGGCAGTTACCCCTCTCCCTAGTTCATCCTTTTCCTTTTTTTCCCCAAAGCCCTGTCCACCCAGAATTCAAATCTATCTCCTCCCAGATTTAATGACCTGTAGTTCCCTCGATCTAACCAAACCGGTTACCTTATTTTCTTTGGTTCCCCCCCCCCCCCGTTGTTTCTCAAATCTCGTCGGGCCTACTCGGCTTACGGCCGGCAGTTGCGATGCACAACTTTAGAGTGGATTATTAGAAATTTCTTCTGGGACCGTTTCCCCCGCTGATGTTGTGGTTTCGACCCCAATTTTACCATCTTTCCGTCTTCCCACTCCATCCAAGTTTTGGACAGGATGTTTTTTGTGTCATTTTGTGGTAGTCCTTGAAGGTGCTCGGAAGCCACACCTTTTTCTTCCTTTCTTCGTAGTAGGTTGCTCCGAAGTTGGTTGGCTGCCCGTTTCAAGTCTCCTTTTGATTTTTAAAATAACCACAAAAGATTATACATCTTCCAGCCCTTCACTTCTTTTGATCCGTTGACCCCGCTTTGTGGTTCTTGCGCTGAGCTTCTTCCCCTTACCCTTCCTAATGGTCGGCTATGTCGCCCACCCGAAGCAAACTTTGTTGACGGGCATTTTCTCCTAGTGGTCATCGCATTCCCTGGTGTCTTCCAATATCGCTTGCAGCTTTTTCGTAAGCGAGGGTTTTGGATTTTTAACTGCATTTGACCAACGCGGCAATGGACATATCTCCCTTTCCAAGTTGCGCATTCCAGGCTTCCCAACCTGCAGTTGCGCCCCTATGCTTGACTCATTGCTTTTTGTGTTTTACACGGACTTAGTTGGTCCACTTTCTTCGTCCCCCCACGGGTTTGACTTTTCCTGGTATTTCCCCTGTTCAATTGCGCTGCGAGCTTATTTCCCCATGTTACGGCACCGCTAGGTCCTTGCATTTTGAATTTCTGGGATAGCCACAATCGACCACTTCCCGACTCGCTGTAGTTTTGTTTTAGCTCCTCTCCTCTAAGGTGACCTTACCCTAAAGGACGGTCATGTGCGGACCCCCCCACTTCCTCGATATCCCTAATCACTCGGCTCGGTTTTGTTCGCACTGTAATGCCCAGTTTTCCTTCATTCACCCGAATAGTCAAGGTACTACAATTCACGTTCACGTCACCTTTTCATAAGAACACAGGTTAAGTCGCAACTCTCGGTTCCAGTAGAAATAAACAGTTTTCCAGCATCCGAGGTCGTTTACATCATTTGCCCCCTTGTCTTTCCTTACAGTTTGCGAAAGAGGCCCTCAGCCCACATTTTTTCACGTATGGTCACACACGCCTTGGTTCCCCGCAATATCGCTTGAAATTGTAACAGATCCGGCGTTTGCTTCGCACTCACCACTTCCGGTGGTCTGAAATTCCCATGTATGCCGCCGAAGTGGTTTACTCAGCACTATGCACCAATCTGGTAAGAGCTTTTTCTCTTTTTTCCCGTATACCGGGCTTTTCCAGTCATAAGGTACCCTCCCTATTTTAGTCCTGGCGGAGCTTCCACTTTAGTCGCATGTTCGCCCAGGTCTTGCCCTTGCCTCGACCAAGGTCTCTGGTCCGTGAAATTCAGTACGTAAGGTTTAGATTCCCAGCGTGACCTACTTATGTTTCCCATCTTTTTTCCCTCCAGATGCTTCCTGGCCTTTGCTCGTTCTCCCAGACCTATATTCTTTTTTGGCGGCCGTTTTGGATGTTACGTTCACCACCCTGTCCCCCTACATTCCCTTTTTCCCAACTTTTTAGACTTACGGCTTTTCGGTTTTCCGTTGCTTTCACGTTTCACCAGTAACCCACCGTGGATTTTCGTTTTTAAATTTCACCCAAAACTAAAGTGACACGTTTTTCCCCCCCCTAGCCTTTGCCCCCCGCGACCGCCCATGATTTCAAAACTAGTTTTTCCTGTTTTCATACTTGGCACGATGGTATCCTACTGATGTTGCCTTGCTAACCCCCGCCATTCCGCGGCTGTTGTCCTCTTCGTGTCATAACTTTTCCTGACTCTGCCACAAAAATTATAATTCCTCTTCCTCGTTTGTATGGGTGTCCGAGCCCAGAGGATGTTGGTGTTTCCTAGTTTGCCCGTAGGAAACCGTCAACTTCGACCACTCACTTACGCAGCTCCTCCCCCCTTTTTTTCATTAGCATCTGCCTTTTCCCGACCCGTATCACCTGCTACTAATTAAACCAACCTGGGCCCTTTTTTTTTTCCCTCCTTTCCATTTTCTCGTTTCCTTTTTTTCAACTGTGCCGCTTTTTTTAGAGTGTGGTGTTCCCAATCCCTTTTCCCATGAAGCGCGACCAATAGTCCGGTGTTTTTTAATTGTTTTGAATCCCCCCGCCCTTCTACCCGCAAAGGGCTCTCCTTTAGTTCTCGATTGGACAACTTTCCTAGTATTGCGGATCAGGCCTGTTCTTCCCCCCCACCCCCAACGCCCGCCACATGAAAACCAAGTAGTGAATTAGGATCTCATCTAGCCTATTTTCCTGATCTTATCCCTCCTTTTTGTTTTCCTTCAGCTTGTCGTCTAGATATTTGCCCCCCCCCTTCTTGCGGCTATTAGCTATCGTGCTATGAATTCCCACGGCCCACGTCCTTGTGGGCCCTAGTTGTCCTCATCAAGGGCCAACCCGGTTGTGTGTTTTAATAACAGTGTTGAACCTCCCATTGAACCTGAATGTCGCCCAGGCTTCCCTTTTCAACGCCATTTTCCTTTATATTTAAGAAAAATCTCCCCCCACTCCCATGCCCTCCCCTCTTTTTGTACCAGAAGTTCTTTGGAAGAGGCCCCCTTTCTCTCAACGTCGTTGGAGGTTGTAACCCCTTTTTAAAGTCTTCGGAACTGTTTCTTTCAAATTCCCGCCGGATGTTGTAACATGTCAAATCGCATTGCTGAAACATTTCCCCCTACGGTTTTTCCACAAACCTGTGGCTGGCTTTCCGATCTCGTCACTTTAAGCACCCACGATTTTCATTTTTTTTGATCCTCCCCTGATGCTTCGATGCCTTTAGAACTACCGCCGATTCTGGAGACTGAAAAGTCTTATCCCCCCACGGTTTGTTTTTTCCGCATTTCTGCGATTCGCTTTTCCCAATCGTTTGACAGCTTTCTGCAGGTAGCGTAGCCATTTCTTCCGGCCGAGTTTTCTCCTCCTGTAGTGAATTGTGGTTTTGCTTGCAACGTACTTTCCCCTGTAGAGGTCCCTTATCGCCCCCTGGTATAGGCATGAACCTCAGCAGTTCCTTAACTTTTGCTTTGTGTTTTTTATCAAATGCTTACTTTGACCCACTCTCAGATGAAGTCGTAGCCAGTTCAGTCATGGTTGTCTCATAGCTCGCCTTTAACTTTTTTACATACAAGCTATTGCCTTGTTTTCTCTATCATTAAGCCGGTTCCAACCACCCCCCCCAACTTTTTTTTGCGGTGTCCCATAGTGCTTCTGCGTTTAAGACGTTCTGCCCCGACCACTCTTAGCTTCATACCGAATGTCTTCTTCACAATGCAGTTTAGCTCCCAACCCCACCAGGCTAATGTGTCCCCCCCCCCACTGTTCTCTCTTTTTTCCTGCAGGAGTCAGCGATTTTTCAACTATGCCCTTTCCCCCCTTTCACCTTGTTGATGTTGGGGGACATAGACCCTCAAGTTTCCTTGTAATTAGCCTTTCGAGACAACAGGGCTTGTGCCGGTGAAATGGATGAGGGCCAGTCTTTTTTGCCAGTCCTCCCCCCCTTTTTGGGCGATTTCTGGCAGCCCAATTACCTCAAACCACCCCGCTGGCGCTCGGGAGCAAGCTCAAAAATAGTTTCCCCTCCCTTTTTTTTTTGACGGTGTTTCTTTCCCCTGACCACTATTCCGCCTTTTCACGACCCAAATTTCAACACCCTACTTCCCCCCCCCAATGGGAGGAGGTTGATCTTGTGTCAGACCGATTTCCTTTTACAATCGCGATACAACCAACGGTTCCATCGGTTCCTAAGGTCAGAGAGTCCTTTAGTAGCACAGACCACTTTCCTTTTTCAGTGGTCAGCTTCGCTAAAGCTGCACGGCTTTTGAAGATTCTGACGCACGGTCTTTGAAGATTTCACCTTTTGTGTCTTCCCCCCCCCGCCCCTCGAGACGTTTGTGTGGTTATTGGTTTCCGGCGTAACATACTTTTTTTCAAGAATATTTCCGGCCTTTCGGCGGAGGAGATTTTCCTTTTCTTATCGTCCCAAGGGTTTGTTTTTTTCCGGCCTGCTCCTCCCGATTAACTGGGTCCCCCCAGGTCTATTTTTCTGTTACAGAGGGCAGGGAAACAGGCTCCCCCGATATTATACTTCCCCCTTCACCAACCCAGTAGGTGACCCATATCCAGCTTTTGCTTTTTTGATGTTCCTAGTCGATTTCTCCCGTAAACTTGTTGATATTGATCTTTTGGCTCGCGCACTTTTCTTCCTCTTCTTTTTCCTTTCCATGCCCCTCCCTGGATAATTTTGAGAGTATTTAACTTCCCTTTGGCCAGTATTTGCCATTCCTTTTTCTCCTTGTTCAACGACTCTGTTACATCCCTTCCCCAACTAGCAATTCTTCCCGGTTTGAAGTTCATACACACCGTCGCTGTTATTGATGTGATGTTTGGAGATCTCCCGAGTTTTTATTCTCCCTTCTTTTGACTATTCGATTCCTCCCCCACGGCAAGCCTTCTTCGTCAGGAGCCTTATTCAATGCGAACACCCAGGGTCCCTTTGACTTAGTGTAATCCCGGTGTTTGGAAGTGGCGTTCCCCCCTCTCTGACTCTTCTTTAAAGCATGCCCATTCGTTGGATTGGACTATAGAGTTCACCCGCCTTTCCCCTCCTCTCTGTTTTTCTGGGACTTCCTCGAAACTGTCAAACCTCTATTTTCCAACCGAAAACCGATCAGATTTTTTCACATCTTCTCTTTTCGTCCTCCCGTGTTGTGGACTTTCTCACCTTTCTTCACTCCCTTTTTCTTGGACTATACGTGTTTTTTCCTTTTCTCCTTGATATGTCCATTCAGATTTGCAAACGCCCCTCCCGATGATTCGCGGCGGTGACCGATAGCCCCCCCTCGCGATTCCCTTTCCCCTTTCTTCTGCGATTGAACGGCCCCGGAACTTTTGACACTCACAGTTCCCCGGGTGTACCTCCTTTTTCTCATTATAGCTAGACGACTGCCCCTTTGAACCCTTTTTTTTACGCCTTCTTGAGATCCAAACTTCCCAATCCCTTTCCATACTCATGTCCCCGGGGGTGTATGCATGCGTCAAAATGAGTACAAGAAGTTGGCCTTTATATCGCTCTTATAATTTCTTTCTTCACTTGCCACCTCCTCGTACTTTCATCGAAATGACCCTCTGTCAGCCCTCAACAACAGTCAGAGGAATACCTCGCGCTTGGCCCCCCCTCACCCAATCTCCCTTTTCTCAATCGACCATTTCCCCGCCAACCGCCAACGGCATGGGACTGACTGTCAGATCTCCTTTTTTTCTCTTTTCCGCTACTCTCGCTAGCGAGGTAAAGGATCCTTTTCACCCTTTTCTTTACCCCTGTCCACAGCATGCCCTTCATTTCTTCAAATTTCCGGGTCCGGTTTGAAAACAAGCCCCTTTGTTTTATATTGAAGTATTTCCCTCTCCCCGTCTTCCTTAAATCTTTCCTTGGTCCCTGCGACACCCAAAGTGCTTTCTATATAGGGGCGGTTGTTGTCCTAACCGACTTCAACCAAAATGTTTGCCATATCAAAGCTCGCTGGACGACGCTGCTTCCGGTTCCTTTCTTTGATTCCTCCCCCACCCTGCCTGTGTTTTTTTTCTTGGCCTTCCTTCCCTTCCCTGATCGTTTTACTCCCTTCAAACTCGATGGAACCGTTTTTACTCCTGCGAGGCAGGACCAAGGTGCCTCTGGTACATGCATGGCAGGATTCCCCCCCTCCATGGTGATACCCTGTATGGTTTACTTTTTTCTTTTATTCGTTCCTGCTGGGCAGAAAACACCTCTTGATTGATGCGTTCACCTCCCGCCCTCCGTTTTTGTTCGACTTTTGGCTCAGAGCGGTCTAACACCCTTCCCCCCCACCACCAGAGTCTCTATCTTTCCCTCCTAATTGCCCCCCTCCCTGGCGTGACACGCCTTGTGTGCTGTTTTCCTTGGTCTCCCATTACCCCTTTCCGATTCTTCCCACGAGTCAAAGGGATTTGCCCGGTTAATTTCGCATAGTTTACTCTTTTAACATTCTGGTAGTATAACAATCATCGTTCGGCTTGGTCCCCCCTTTAATGCCGGGGTATTTTGCGCCCAAGGGCCCTGGACCCCACCCCCTCTTAGGTTGATTCCCCACATCCTTGTCACTGGGAGAATGACTTACCAACACGAGGCTTTACCCCCCTTCTTCAACTTCCAAAGTTGTTTTTTCTCTTTCCTTTGGGTCCTACACTGACCCACTGGCAATAGACTTCTTTTTTTCGCCATGTTTCAAGTCGAGGGGAGTCAGAAACCCCATTTCCCCCCCTGGCAACTGTACGCACTGACCCTGTTTTCTTTTTTTCATTTTTTTCCATATGGATGTCCTTACCACCCTTCGCCTCCACCTCCCTCCCGCTGTCTTTTAGTCACTGCTACAAGCCTTACCGCTCAAGGTCCTCGTGAGCCGAAGGAAGTTTACAATGTGGCCCCACCCCTTTACCATCGCACAATCTACCCTTCCTTTGGCGCATGCCCTCTCCCCCCTTTTTTCCACACCCGGCCTTGACGCAAGGATCATTCCGATGTCACCCTAGTTCTTGCCCAACCTTGTGATTGCCGATACATGTTCAGTAGAACTATAGGCGTGAGCAAAAGGATGAAACTCCCACGCTTTCGACCTCCTTTGAGTTTCCAACCCTAACTACTGGTTGCACGTACGGGGCATGCGACCGTGTACTTACCCCAGCGCGAGCACCGCCAGCCCCTTTTTTTCCAACCCTTTACCACCCAGCACTGATTGTTTTCCCTCAATATCCGCCTGACATGTATTTACACAATCTTTTCCCTTCCTTCGGCCTTCCCCAACCCCATTTTGCCCCCCTGGTTTTATGCCGTCGCACTCCTTTCCTCTTCCCGCAGCTAGTATGAGAACCCCAATCGTGTTCCAGATTCTTTTGGTATCTTTTTTTTTTCCTAAGACCTTCGTTGCGCTTCAAGTGAAGGGTTGACACTCCTCTTGATTTAATGGTCCGTTACCCGGTATTCACACCACTCCATGGTTGTAGGGACCAAAAGTTGTCTCCCACCTAGAATCGCCAAGGGTCCTCTGTCCCCCCTTGACATCGAGTTTTAGTTGCCCGAATTCTCTTGCCCAGACTTTGCCAATGAATTAGGTTCGTCCCCCTCCATCCCCTGCATGGTGTCTACCTTTATCCTTCCCCTTTTTCTTCCCTGCTTTATTCTACTTTGGTAGGGGGTTTTTTGGATGTCAAGTCCCCACCTTTTTCCCGTTCGCCCGCCATTGTACTGGCGGAGGCCCCCAATCGCTTCACGATTTCAATGAGATTTGGTTTGAAGATTTTCCGTTTGTCACGGTTACCCCTCCAACCCCCACCCCTTGGATTTTTCCCCTTTTGCTTTCTTTAAGAAAGGAGTGGGAAACCCACCCCCACCACGCCTTCCCCCCTTTCCCTCTCTCCCCGTCCGCACCATGCTTCAAGTTCCGGGATTCTTTCCCCCGTTGGGTTTTTTTTTTTTTCATTAATTTTCCATTGATAAGCGGTCTTCCCCCAGATTAGGATCATTCTTTCCCTACCACACCCCCCCGCCGTTTGCGTGCGGGTTCCCGTGAAGAGATATTTTACGACGTGTGTACCGCTGTTCCGACCCCTCTGAACCACCACGTCTTCTCCAGATGCCCTCCTCCGTTTTAGTGTTGTGATTTATATGTGCTGCTCAAGATTTTGACCCCTGACCCCCTTCCCCCCCCGGTAGGCATTCTATACGCAAGCCGCCGATGCACCCCCCGTCCCCTTTTCTCCTATTCCCCATCTTAGGATCGACAGCTATATAATTCATTTTCAAACCACCAGCCCCACAGACCCCTACCTTTTCTGACCCACTTGTCAGGTAGTCTTTTAAAGTCTTGGAAAAGTGTCAGTGAGTTTAAGTAGCGTGGGTGTTCCCCCCCCCCCCTCTTCGTACCACGTCATCGACCCCATACCGACCAAAACCAGACTGGTTTGGGTTGTATTGTTTTCAGTGCCCACCTCACTCTGACTATTACCGCTCCCCCCCCTGTGCCTTTTTCATTTGGAAACTCCGCCTATGACAAGTTCGCGGCTACGGATTCCTTTCTCTTTTCATACCACAATGAGTCCCCCTACCAACCAACGTTTAGAATTCTGATATCTAACGGTGTCCCCGATTTTCCCATTCTTTATGAATAAAACAGTCCTTGTTTGTCCTCATCCTACTTTTTTCTAGCTCTTTCCCCCCACCCCCTCCACGATGGTTGGCAGATTCGCCCCGATTCGGTGATTTGCTAAGTCCTTGACTCTTTGCCCTTGGTGTGCGACTTTGTTGACTGAGAACCAAGTACCACGGTCCTCACAAAATCCTTTGTATCACACGCGGGAATCGAGCCGCCCCGGACCAAATCCACGAAGTCTCTCCCCGTGCAATTATGCGCTTACCCCTCCCCGGTACTTTTATCTTTGAAAGACAACCCAACTCTTTCCCACTCACCTATGAAATACCGATTGGTGTTGTACAGATATTCGTTTCGGCTTGGTCCCTCCATTCGAATGCGACGTCGGAACCACTTTCCAGACCATGAGTGTCGTTTTGATGTCAATGGCTCCCGACTGGCTCTTTTGCCCGGACCCTGCACCCATTGGGAAACAAGACCAGTGCTTTTTTGTGACCCTTCCCCCGGGTGTTTGATTAACTGACAACAACCGTGTTTTTTATTGCACTGCTTCGCAAATTTACGCATCCAAGCAGTTTTTCCCTGTTTTTGATTTCCCCGTCTTGTCTGATTTACAGGCGATTCATATTTGCTTTCGCCTTTTCTACCAGCTCGATAGATTGCTGTATGACACCGTACGCTTTCGACCCTCCACCTTTGCAGGAGGGTTTTTTGTTGCCATCCTCATTTGCTTCTCTTTTGTGAAATTTATGCGTCCCCCCATCTGCCCCTCCATTTTTCTTTTTTGATACTGGCCGAATCTTTCATTATGCAGTCGGTCATGTCATGTGGGATCCCCTTGCAACCTCACTTCGTTTCTCCGAGGTCACCTTGATGCTTAGCGGCTATTAGGTTTCTCCATGTTACTGAGACCTCCAGGCTTCTGACAGTTCATTTTTTTCCGATTGTGCTCCTCCGATAAATGCCTCAGTCCCCCCTAGGAGTTCTTTGCACCTCCATTTTCTTCCCTTTTCCCTTCATCCTCCCCGTCTCTGCCGTTCCCTTTAAGTCTCCAACCCAGGTCCGTTTGTTTTTTTTTCAGGACTTTTTTGTCACAAAGAGACTCACACAAACCAACGTCATTTCCTTTTTCATTTTTAGTGTGCGCTTTCTTTTTCAATCCTTCCTTCGCCCCGTCCCTTCGTAGTTTTCCCTGCCATTCCAGAGAGTTTGTATGACCATTCCCTGCTTTTTTTTTCGTCCACACACCCCGGCAACTTTGAACTTCTTCAGCGATATTTTTCGACTAAAGTGAATGTCCTTTATTCCACTTGCTCCTTACCCCTTCCCCCCCCTTCTTTTTCTTCGTAGGTTTTCTCCCTCCATTTACCTTTTTGGTCATTTTTTGTCAACTGTACTGATCCTTTCGAGACTTCCACCACCAAAGCGGACCTTTGTGTTACCTTTAGTTCTTGTCACTTATCTGGTCCTTTATGTATAGACTTTTTTTTGTTAGTTTAACCCCTATTGTTTCAAGACCCCCCCATCCCGACTCCCCCCACCTCATTGGCGTTTGTTGAGGCTCACCCATATTCTTCCCTCCGGAAGGTTTTTTCCTCCACACGACAATTCTCGCCTCCCATCAAAAATCACCAACCCTTAAGTTTGCCCAACACTGTGTTTGCGATGGGGGACTTATGTCATGGTCCAAGGTCCCCCGCGGCCCAATTCGTACCCTGATCCGAATAAAACACAACCTTTCCCCCCTACTACCCTCCAGATCACTCGATCGTTTTCCAATCTCACTCTTTTGTCCCCCCCCACCCCTCCTTTATTGTTTGGTTTCCCCGGGTTGTTAGCCGACTTTTTTTCCCACCTCCTCTCCCACCAGCCCCCTCCCCCTCTTAAGCTTTTCCATTGCCTCTCCTCTCCCTGACCGTGCCGTTCTAACGCCTTTTAGTGAAGAAGAGTCAGTGGAGTTTTGGATTTCCAACCCACCCCTTGTTGTTCCCTTCGTTCGTTCCCCCACCAGCTTCCTTCCTCTTCAAGTTTTTTTTAGTCCTTTCATCTTTAGATTGAGTACCACGGGGAAATTCTTCTTTTCTTTTAGTTGCCCTCTTTGACCCTGATTTTCTTCCCCCCCCCCATTTGTCCTGTTTTTACGGGACAAGGATTAATTCAGTCCTCTTTATGTCTTTTCAGTGTCTACTCTTAAGGGGAGTTTCAGCCAGGTGTGCCCTTTGTCCGCGCTCGGCTATCTTATCGTACCCCCACCTTCCCCCCCCCAAAAGTAATTTCCCCCCGAACTCTCATGCCTTGGTGTGATTGTGTTTGATGTTAATCGGATTCTCCCTCCCATGGATACCTTTCTTTTCCCCTTTTTTCTCGCATCGTTATTGCCTATTGCTTTATCGTCTGCATGCCCCTTCTTCTCATTCGATAGATCGGACTTTTTTTTTTCAAATTCTCCACTTCAAGAACTCGCCCCTCTCTTTCTTAACTTCCTCTCCCCTTCTGGTCTCCTTTTTGACGTAGCCATCTACCCACGTCCCTCTTCTTTATGATGTTTGCGGTTGTTGATTAGAGACTTGCCCTCCAAAGGACAGATTCTTTCCCCCTTGTAAAGTAATGAGTTCTTTCCGTGGCTCTTCTTAATGTCTCCCCACCTGCGGTAAATATTGTCTGGTCCCTTTTGTCTCCCTTTGGACCCCTGGCCCTCTTTTTTCCCCTGCCTAGTATGATTTTTTTTGTTTCACCTTTTGTCCTATAATCGCGTGGTTGGACTATAGATTCCCCTGCAGCAGTTCCAAATCTATGTGGCGGTTTTTTACATCCTTACTTCCGCTCTCCCTCCCACACCGAGATGCGCATCCCTATGATTTCTTTTCCTTGATCCTTCCTCTTCCTCCCCTTTACTCGTTTTTTTTGTTCTCGATCTAACGTTGATCACTCTCCCTGTTTATGGCTGCCATTCCTTTTTTCCACGTAGTAGACCCGTACTTTTGGTCCACACGCCACATCCTATGCCTTCGGAGGTCCCCTTTTATCCCCTTCTTGTCCAAGCAATGCAGCACTATTCGGCCCCGTTTCACTCTTTAGGTCCCTCTTGTAACGGCCTCAAGGGATTACACCTCGTTTCAATCTCCCTATTGCCCCCTGTTGTTCCTTTCTAAGATGCCTTACGCTTCCATTAATTTGACCCTGGTGGTAACCATCCCTCATTCCTGTCTTTGCTCATCTTTTTTCCCCCCCCCCTCACCTCCCACGAATACTACCCGTGTTTCACGGAATATCAGTTTTTAAAAACGGTCTCACACGCAGTCCCTCTTTCCTCTTTCGAGTCTTTCTCTCTTCGGTTGGCCAGGCCCTTCCCATAAGTTCTTCCTACTTAATCGAATTTTAACCCGGTCGTCCCTGACCTCTCCCATATAGAGATTCATCCCCTATTCTATCTCCAAAAAAACCCATTTTCTTCCCTTTTCTTCGATCGAAACTAGTGACCAAGGCAACAGCAAACTGTGATGTCCTTCCTTTCGGAGCTTACTTTTTTATTGGGATCCTCTTTTTTTCCCATAGAGAGACTCGGCCCTGTAATCCTTCTTCCCCTTCCCTTCTTATAGACACTGCAAAAGAAGTACAAACGTCCTCCTTCTGTACATCCTCCCTTTCCTGTTTCCACCAAGACCCTTTTTGTAACCGACAATCCTTGAATTCCTTTTTCTTCTTCGGACAGATTACGACTCCCCTGTCGGTGGCCTCGATCTAAAATCACACAGTTGATCGACTATTCTTGTTTTGCTTTCCGACCCGTCCAACCCCTGTGTTGCAATCTTCACCCTCCTCCCGATTTTTTTTAGTTCCTCTTCTACGGCCGGCTCTTTTGAGATGGCACTTTCACACAGATTCCGAGTTTCTTTTCCTCTTACTTGTGACCTGCCCCGCGTGTACGTTTCCCCTATTTCACCCTGTCTCCTGCCCTCTCAGAAAGGTTACCCTCTGAGACGTCCCTTCTTATCCCCCTCCATCCCTTTTAAAGTTCTGTGTGTCATTTTCTTTCGATTAACTTTTTTTCTTCCGCCAACTTCCTTATTCCCCCTGATTTGGTGACTGGCACCCGCCACGGTTTTTAAGAATTTGTCTTCCCTTCCCACTCTTTTTTTAACCCCTTACAAACCCCCCTCTCTACTAAATTTACCTAAGTCCTTTCCATCCCCTGGCCAAGTGGACCCAGGAAGAGGTGGTGTCTGCTCTCCTGCCGTTTATCCGTCCCCGACCACCTTCTCCTGATCGCTATGGCCCCACTACTCCACAAACTCGGGTCTTTTTCAAGTCTCGAATAGTCTCCCTTTCCTTCTTGCTTCGCCCCTCTTTCAGGGAGCCTTTAAACTGTCCTTTTTTTTTTTCGCAGAACTTCATTGGGCTTCCCCCCCCGCTTTCTTCATTCGGCTACATCAGTTTAAATTTTAGCGACTTTCCCAACTTCCTGGATCTCCCCCAAGATTCCTTCCCCCCCCATGTTTCTTGGTTTTTTTTTTTTTTTTTGTAACCGATAGTCTCGTTTTACTACCCCCTGAACACCCCTGGCAAGACGGACCTGGTTTTTCCTTCCATGTTCAAGTTACCTTTCTTTCTATTCACTTTCCCTTAATCCTTGGTATAAGGACCCCCCTTTCCTCCTGCTATTGGTCACTTTGAATTTGTAATATGGCTTCTCAACACATCTCCCCCAACTTACTTCCTCCTCGCTGGAGTTTTCTTCCTTTTCTCCTAGTTTTTCCCTTAATATACCAGGTGCTCTTCGTCCGCCATTACTGTGCACCTTTGTCCATCCCCCCATGTCCACATGACTAGCCCCCTCATTCTCCCTTCTCCCGGCAGCTGGACCATGCTCCTACTCTCCGCGACCCTGCCCAACGACTTCCTACCTGTGACCCCCTTTCCCCAAAGGAAATTGTGGATCCTTCCGTCCTTTTCCCCCCCTTTTTAAACTCTCGATCTTTGAGCCCTTCCCTAACCTTCCACGATTCCTCCTTGCATCCTTTTGGATATCCTCCCCCCATGATTTTGACACGTTTTTATCTGCCTTTTTCCGACGCTCCTTTGTCATCAGCCACATTTGTTGTAACTCTTTTTCACCACAGACTTTTTCTTTTTTCAGCAACTTCCTCCTTTCTCCCCTTCCTTGGCACACAGCTCCCTGGTTCGGTCCCCTGGAAACCTTAACCCTCATGTGTCCTACATTGTTCGTGCATTTTCGTATGCACTTCCCTCCCCCCCCGCATGGGTCCTCTCCAAGCCAGCCTCTTTTCTTTTCTCCTTTGGAACCCCAATCGGGCGCTCATGTGGCTCTTTTTGTCTTTTTTACTCAGTAATCCATTTTTTTTCGCTCCCTGAAGTTCGGTTTCCCGACCTCCATCTTTTTATTTTTTTTCTTTTTGGACTCGTCTCACACGGGTAGCCACTATGGTTCGGCCCCCCATTTATTGTTACCCCCCTCCTTCCTGCCTAAAACGTTATCGCGGCCGTTTACATTCCAGTAGCCACCTTCCCTTGCTGCCTCTCCTGCCTGTGCCCAAATACTCTTGCTTGACCCTCCTTTTCACCCTTCTTTCTTATACTCCATCGAACCTTGAATATCTTTAGAGAATTTCTTACGTTTGCGTTAGGGCTTCCTTTTTTCTTTCCTCACCAAAGTTCTTCCTTTCCTCCCCCCGTACTAGGCGGGAATTACCAGAAGGACCGCCTTCCCGTCTGCTTTTGTTGGGTGCAGATTGCAGTGGTCACGGTGATGTACACCCCCTTAAAACCCCCTCTGGATTTTTACCTGGTTCGCTTGAATTTTTCAAGAGCCCACATCTTGGACCCCCCACCATATACCCCTTTTCACATTTAATAGCTATGAAACCCCCGAAAGACATTTCATTTAATTGACAACCCCCGGGAGTTTCGTTCCCAGGTGGTTTTTCATTAAGTTTCTCTGTCCGCGGTTGCTTTAACACTAAGATTCTGCCTATTCTGCACCCCCCCCGTTCTTTGGCTTCATCTAGTCCCTAACAGGTTTATGCCTTTACCTCTGTTAACACCC
>Ga0179593_1569443_pt1 | contig 17731 bp, 28 predicted proteins | sample CZODoug2_1_08_16_FD_185931 | JGI IMG/M metagenome (GOLD analysis project Ga0179593, IMG submission 185931) | Vadose zone soil fungal communities from Angelo Coast Range Reserve, California, USA - CZODoug2_1_08_16fungal (PacBio error correction) | ecosystem: Environmental > Terrestrial > Soil >... | reverse complement strand
GTGCAGAGCTTCTCCCCCCTTTTCCCTCCCTCGAAAAGCGAAGGGCGTTCCCGCCTTTTTTCGCGATCCAATCGTCCCATGTTTCTCCCCCCTCCCCCCTGCCCGGCTGGTAAATTTCCCGGCAGCACCTCCCTTCCTTCTCCCCCCCCAACTCGAACAGAAAACTAACCCCCCCTTTTTTTTTTTCCCCCCTTTTTTTTTGACACTCTATGTCCGGTTTAACAGTGCCGGGCAGATCCCTTTTTTTTTCCCTTTTTCCTTGCGGGCTTTGTTGATAAATTTTTTCCTGTTTCCCTTTTTTTTTCCCCTCCTTTTTTTTTGGCCGCCCAGGTGATTTTGAAATGACCCCCCCTTCCCTCTTTTTTCTTTCCTGATGGCCATGAAAGGGCGCGGTACAAGGGTCACTTTTTCCTTTCTTTCCCCCTTTTTTTTTTCTCTACCGTGCGTCAAATTGATCTCCAGATCGTGCATCTGTGCTTTTCTTCTCTCCGAAGGTCGGCGACTCCCAACAGGCTTATCGGGGGCAAGTGTTCTTTCCTTTTCTCCCCCCTCCCTGGGGAGTCCCCTCCTCCCTACTCAGTCGGGCGAAGTAACCGTTTTTCATTTTTTCTTTTTTTTTTTTTGGGGACTTTGACGAAGACTTTCCCTTTTGAAGCTTTTTCCTTTAGTAGCCCAGGCTCGTAGGGAAGTTCCGGCAACTCTTTTTCCCCCCCCCTCCTCCTCCCCTTTCTCTATAGTCTTGGCAGTAAATTGTGGGGAGCAGAAGAAGGTTTTTAATTTTTTCTTCTTTTTTTTCTTTTTTTTCTTTCTTTCCCGTTAAGGTTGAGGAGAGGTTTTTCTCCTCCTTTTTTTTTTTTTTGTTTACGCGCTTTTTTTTTTCCCTTTTTTTTTTTTCCTTTTTTTTTCCCCTCTAGATGGTGGTAATCATGGGCGTTTCGAGTCTTTCCTTTGTTCCTCCCCCTTTTGCAAGGGCGCGGCGGCCTTTTCGGCCTTCTTTTCCTTCCTTCCTCTTCGTAGTAGGATGAATCTAGAAGGGGCTTTTCCCCTCCTTCTTTTCGGCCGACTTAGGGATGTTCCCCTTCTTTCTTTTTTCTTTTTCATAGAAAACTTGAGATGCTCGAAGGCCTTCTCCCTTTTTTTTTTCTTTTTTTTTTTTGCATTGCCGAAGCAAAGGAGGGAAGGCACGATTTTCCTTTTTTTCCTCCCCCCTGTTAAAAGAAAAACTTTTCCAAAGGTGATTTTTTTTTTTTTTCCCCTTCTCCTGGCTGTCGCTGGCATCAACGATTCAAGCCCTTCTTTTTTTTTTCTTGATGAGTGCGAAGAAAGCCCTCTTTCTTCACCCCTTTTTTTCCCTCTTGGTGAGATTAAGTCGACCAAGTGTGAAGAGCTCCTCTTCTTCTTTTCCCCCCCCCTCCCCCCCGATTCACGGTAGAATCTCTTTTTTTTTTCCCCTTTTTCTTCCCTCGAGCAGCCGTCAGGAACAAAGCCCCCCCCTCTCTTTTTTTTAAGAGCAACTCCGCCCCACCCCCCCCCACCCACCTTTTTTTCCCTTTTCCGAACCGGGCTCGCGGTTTTTTCCTTTTTCCCCCCCCCTTTTCCCCCCTCCCTGCGGGCTTTTCGACGTACAGCAAACCTTAAACCCCCCCTTTTTTTTTTTTCTTCTTTCCGTTCGGAGGTGTTCTTTCTTTCTTTGTACGGCGTAGCGGGGGCGCGAGTCCCCGAGACCCCTTTTCCCTCCCCCTCGTCGTGAGTGTTGCCGCCCTTTCTTTTTTTTTCCTTGTTGATGACGAGGTCGACTTTTTTGTTTCTTTTTTTAGAATCTCCCCTTCCCCCCCCTTTTTGTTCAGCCGTCATGCAACGGAGTAAATAGGCCGGATGCTTCTCTCACTTTTTCTTTTTTCCCCTTTTTTCTGGTTCTGGCCATGGCAGCACGGAACTCTTCTGGCATTTTTTTTTTTTGATGCGATCTTCTTCATCGGGCGGAAGATTTTTTCTCCCAGGACCCCCTTTTTTTTTTTTCTTTCCCCTTTTCCCTCAGTGAGCCAGGTCCTTTTCCTCTCCCCCTCCTTCGATTGTTTCCCTCCCCCCCCTCCCCCCTTTTTACCCTCCCAAGCGCAAACGCAATCAGCTTTCCTTTTTTTCCTTTTTTCTTCCCCCTTTCAGGGATTCGAAACGGCGGGGGGAAAACGGATCTTTCTTCCCTCTTTTTCCCCCCCCTTCCTCGGCTCGCAGGACGAGCTTCGCATTAATTGCCCCCCACCCTTTTTTTTTTTTTCCTTCCCCCTTTTTTCCAGGCGATTCTGCCAGTGGGCTCGATGTGTGTTCTGTCTCGCTTTTTTTCTTTTTCCCCCCTTTTTTTTTTTCCTTCCCGACGTGGAAGGGGAAAGATCACTAGACCCCTTCCTTTTCTTTTTCCCTTTTCTTCACCGGCGGGATGAAAAACCTTTTTTTTTTTTTTTCCCCTTTTTTTGGTCCAAAAGGGAGAGAGAATCGCTTTTCAGACTTTCCATTACGAGATTTTCTTCTTTCCCTTTTTCCCTTTTCCCCATGTGCCGATTTAACCCTACAAAGACGGCCTCTGTTTTTTTTCCCTTTTCCCCCAGGAACCACCAGCACGAAGTTAGGGAAAGCCTCCCCTTTCCCCCCCTCCCTTTTTTTCCCCCCCCTCCCTCTTTTTTTTTTCGATTCAGAACACTGACGCTTGCAAAGGCCTTCCCCCATCCCCCTCCTTCCCTTCCTTCCCCCTTGAGAAGGCCACCCGAGAAAAAACCCCCTTTTCTTTTCTTTTTTTTCCCCCCCCCCATTTGTAGCTTAGGAGTGGAACATGAATGCTCCCTTTTTCCCTCCCCCCTCTCTAGTAAGGAAATTGTAGGATAAACCGGCTCTTTCCCCCCCCCCCCTTTGGTCTTAGAGTTTCCGGTGACTTGCTCCCTCTCCTCCCTTTTCTTTCCCTTTTTTCCCGTTGGCCGGGAGAGCCTTTTAACAAAAGTGAGGATAAAGCCTTGCCCTTGTGGGGAAACCCTTTTTCCTTCCTTCTCCCCCAGAAAAATTCTTCACGCTTACAGCCGTTTCTTTTTTCTTCTCTTTTGGGATCCAGAGCGAGGGCCCTCCCCCCCCTCAGTAAGCACTTCAGTCTTCCCCCCCTTTCTCCCCCCCCCTTTCTCCGGCACTCATTGTTGGAAAAACGACCCTTCTCCCTTTTTTCTCCCAACAGAGAAAAACATACCTTTCTTCCCTTCCCCCCCCAAATCGTCATCACGAACCTCTTTTTCTTTTTTTTCTTCCTTTTCCCCCTTAGGGGTGAGGGTTTCCAATGCGCTTTCCCCCTTCCCTCCCCCCTTTCCACATTGCCTGAGTTACAAGGCGTTCTTATTTTTTCCCTATTCTTTTTCCCCCTCCCGCTTTGAATCGGATGGTGGCTGCATTTTTTCCCCCTTTTTCTCTGGTTTTTTTGTAAAACTTTTCGGTCTTTCCTTCCCCCTTTTCCCCGCCGCCGGGAATATGAAAGAATTAGGTTGTCTCCCTTTTTTCCCCCTCGCTTGGCCATGTGGAATTTCGGCGCGTGACTCTCCCTTTTTCCTCCCTTCCCGCTGATATATAAGATAAAGATTTTCGTCCCCTTCCTTTTCTCCTTTTCAAGGCTTGAACTGAAAAATAGCTTGGAAATTCACTGAATAGATTCCCCTTCCCTTGGAGCTGGCTGGCGTCTTTTCTTTCCTTCCCTCTCCCGGCCCCTTTGTGACATGAAGAGTTCCCCCCCCCCTTTTTTTCTCCTTCGATGGAGATGACGTACGCAATCAAGGACCTTTCTTTTCCCCCCCTCCCTTCCTCTTCCTCCGCCGGGACTTGCAGTACGTGAAAATCCCTTCCTTTTTTTTCTTCCCCTTTTTCTTTTTTTCTTTTTTGCGGGAAGGAAAACCAGGCCTTCCCCTTTCCCCTCCCCCCCTTTCCCCCCCCCCGATGGCCGTGGAGAATTTTGGAATTTCCATTTTTTTTAAAACTTCTCCTCCCCTTTTTTTTCTTTCCGTGGTGGTGAAGGTTTTGGAGGAAGTTTTGTCTCCCCCCACCCTTTTTTTTTTTCTTTTTTTGCCGCCGGCGTCGGGGGAGGGGCCGGGATTAGGGGTTACGTTTTTTCCCCCCCCCTTTTTTCTGCGCGAGGGGGATGATTTTTTTTTTCTTCGGTGCCAAATTATAGGATGTTGATTTCTCCCCCCCCTTCCTTTTTTCCTCCCTGCCCAACGGGAAAACCATCAAAGGCTCCGTTCTCTTCCTCTTTTTTTTTCTCTTCGAACGTCAGCCGAGGGACCCGGTTCTCCTTTTTCTTTTTTCCCTTCTTGCCCATTTCGGACGCGCTTACGCAGGAGGTTTTTTTGTTTTTTTTCTCTTTTTCCCCTTTCCCTTTTCCCCGTGCTTTGGCGCGATTTCTCCTTCGGCGAAATTTCACGGGCACCCTCCCTTTTTTCTCTTTTTTTCCCCCTTTTCAACAAAGGGATCCCTGCGGATTTTTTTTTCTCTTTCTATGGATTCTCTCTCTTTTATCTCCTACGTGTTGGTGTTTGCTCTTTCTTCCCCTTCTTTTTTCCCTCCTTTTCCTTGAGAGCAAAAGCATCTCCGCAAGTTGTGCGTGAAATTCTTTTCAGCCCTTCTCCCTCTTCCTTTCCCTCCTCGCACTTTCCCCCTCGAAACTCCTGCCGAGGCTCGCGGCACCTTTTTTTTTTTTTCTCTTCTTTTTCCCCCCTTTTTTCCCGGGTTCTCGGCTACGTCGAAATACAGTTCATCGTCCCGACTTCCCCCCCCTTTTCTTTTCTTTTTGGCCCCCCTCTTCCGTCGCGCCCCAAATTCGCTGTGCCCTCCCCACCCCCCCCCCCTCCCTTTTCCCCCCCTGAAGAACAAAAAACGCAAGTACCTTCCCCCCCCTTCCCCTTTCTTTCTTTTCCCTCCCGAACCCGAAGGCCGGCTCCGACGCCGGCGGCACACTCTCTTTTTTTCCCCCCCCCCCTTTTTTTTCTCAACGGCTCCAAAAAAAACCTCACAACCCCCCCCTGCCTTCTTTTCTGTTATCCCCTTTTTTTTTTTCAACCGACAAGGCCAAAGGCTCGCACGCCATCCTTTTTTTTCCTTTTTTTTTTTTTCCTTTTTTTTCCCCCGTGCCCGGCAAAAAAAAGAAACACCCCCCTTTTTTTCCTTCCACTTCCGAAGTGATTTTCACGGACTGCAAAAGGCCCTTTTTCCTTTTTTCCCCCTTTTTTTTTTTTTTTCCTTTTCTTGTTTAACTTGGACAAGGGCCTGAAAGATTCTTGATTTTTCTCCTTTTTCCCCTCGGGGGGCATGGGCAACAAGGGGCGATAGATGCCTCTTTTTCCTCCCCCCCTTTTTTCCCTCAGTTAGGGAAAGTATATTAAGGTTCCTTCCCCCCTCCTCCTTCCCGGCGGATATGGGCAAACGATTTTTCCCCTCTTTTTTTCTCTTTCTGTTTATTCAGGGATGAGTGGGATTTTTTCTCCTCCCCCTTTTTTTCTCATCCAGCATGGCCAGCTTTTTTGCCAGCGAATTTCCTCCCTTTCTTTCCCCCTCCTTGCGTGCAGATTAAGGCGGCTACGGCTCATCCCCCTTAATCCCCCTCCCTCCCCCCCCTTTTCCCCCTTTTTTTCCTTTTGGGCGAAAGGCACCCAGCGAAAATTCACCCTCTTTCTCCCCCTTTGAAAAACCTCGGTTTTCCCCTCCCTTTCCCTTCCCTTTTTCGTAACGCATGTTGCAATGCTGACACGCGCAGTGCCCCCCCCCCCTTTTTTTTCCCCCCCCCCCCTTTCCTCCCCGGGCGCTCGGGTCGGGATGACCGAATTTGAGAGTTTGCCTTCTTTTTCCCCCTTTTTCCTTTTTTCCGTTCCATTTCGCACGGGTTCGTTTCACCCTTCTTTTTTTTTTTTCTCTCCTTTGCCTACAAGGTCAGAGAGGGGCGACGTTTGGCCCTTTTTTCCCCCTTTTCTTTTCTTCCTCAACTCGAGCAGGAAACTTTTTCTTTCCCTTTGCTTTTTTTTTTCCTCCCGAGCTTTTTCCAAAAAAAAGGGCCCTTTTCTTTTCCCCCTTTACCGGGCTCCAGGAACGGTTCCCCTTTTTTCTCTTTTTCTAGTAGATAGTCTAGATGTATATCCTTTTCCCCCGACCCCTCCTTCCTTTCTTTCCCCCCTCCCCCCCCCCAGTCCTTACTCTGGCAGGAGCAATTCTTTCGCCCCCCTTCTCCCCCTGGTACGAGAGCGCCCCTTTTTCCTTTCGATGGCCACCATGAGCGTTTTTTTGTGTTTTTTTTTCCCCTCGCACGTCCACCCGAGGAGAGGTGGCGGTTTTTTCCTTTCTTCCCTCCTTGCCGGTGCTGATCGAAATTTTCCTTTTTTTCAATTGGTACCCATTGTGAGGCTGCCCTTCTTTTTTTGTTCGTGTTCAGGGGGGACTCCTGCCTTCCCTCTCCCCCCCCCTTTCTTGATGGAAATCGGCGGACCATTTTCCCTTCCCCCCTTCCCCTCTTTCGCGAAGCGGCTGGATCGCCCCCTTGTCCTCCTTTTTTCTTTTCTCGTTGGTGATTGCCCGGCCGGCGGTCCCTTTTTTTATCCGCCGGTGACCTTTTTTTTTTTTCCTGGGGTGCGAGGGCGCTTTTTTTTTTTTTCCCTTCCGCAAACATTTCGAAGTCAGGCTCCCCCCCTCTTTCCCCTTCGAGCACTGGCAGAATCGCCTGCTCCCCTCCCCCCTTTTTTCCCCCCCCTAAAAAAAGTTCTGGGTGGCAAGGAAAGGGGCCTCTCGCGGTTTTCCCTCCTTCGCGGCGGCCGGGAAGGAAAAGAAAGGTCTCCCCTTTCTCCTTCTTCCCTTTTTTTCCCCCTCCCCCCCTAAGTACCACCGTTAGGTGGGAACCATTGCGGCTTGCAGTGCCTTGATTTTCCTTTTCCTTTTCCCTTTTTCCCTTTTCGTTATCTTGACGGCGGGCAAACTTCTGGAGCGACGGCGGCTTTTTTTTTCTTTTTTTCGGAAAAAAAGCGCCGCAAGCTTCCGCCCTCCCTTTTTCCCTTTTCCCTCTAAGTCCGTGGCGCATGGCAAGACCATCGTGATCGTCCCCTTCCTTTTTTTTTTTTTTTTTCCCCTTTCCCTCGGCGGGCCTATTTACGCGTGCAGGGAGGCGACCCCCCTTGCCCTTTTTTTCCTTTCTTCTTCCTTTTTCTCACGAAAGTCGGACCTAGTCATCACCCCCCCCCTTCCTCCTTTTCTTTCGGCAAAAAACACTCGCATTGGGAAAATGGTCCCCCACACTTTTCCCCTTTTTTTTTTCCGTACAACGCAGTTGGAACTCGAAAACGCCTTCCTTCCTTTTCCCTTTCCCCTCCCTTTTTTTCAGTTTGCTGTAAGTCGGAAGAAGAGGCGGGTTACTCCTTTTCCCCCCCCTGCGAAGCCGGTTTCTGATCGGCTTTTCCTTTTTTTTTCTTTTTTCTCCTATAGATGGGATTGTAATGAAACGATGCTCGCATGTAACTGCCCTATTTTTTTTTTTCCCCCCCCCCCCTTTTTTTTTTTTTTCGGTGTTGGATTCTCGGTGGCGCGATAGGCGCGCGTGTCCCCCTTTTTTTCCCCCCTTTCCTTCCCCTCGAAGTATTCGAAGAAGGAGGTTCCGCAGGACCCTCTGCGCTTTTTTTTTTTTCCCTTCTTTCCTTGTGCTTGATCGGGATGCAGCGACAGACAGGACCCCCCCCCCCCCCCCTTTCCGCAAGCGCACGAAAAAACCCCTTTTCTTTTCCGTTGCTCGCCCGAGAAGGATCGTGCCCTTTTTTCCCCCCTTTTCCCCCCCCCCCCCTGCGGCTGCGTTAAAACGCTCACCCCTCCCTTTGCGGACAGCTGAAAGCACTAAGTTCTATTGTCCCCCCCCCCCCCTTTTTTTTTTTTTTCCTTTTTATCCCAGAAGTCGAGCCTTTACCTCACCTGGCACCGCCTTCTCTCATTCCCCCCCTCTTTCCCCTGGAACGGGGGCCCCTTTTTCCCCCAGGCCCCGCCTTTTTCTTTCCTTTTTCAGCGATGGGAGAGGAAAATTTTCGCTTCCCTTTTTCCCCCCCCCCCATCGAAGATGGACCAAAGCTAACCCCTTTTCTTTCTTTCCCCTTTTTTTTCCCCTCGCCCAAGAAAAAAGGCTCCTTCCCCTTTTTTCCTCCGCGTCATGGAACGCAGCGCCAAGGACCCCTTTTTCTTTTTTTTTTTCCTCCCCTCTTTCTTTCATTCCCAAAAATCTACTTACAGCAGATCGCGTTTCTCGGTTCTCCTTTTTTTTCCTTTTTTTTCCCCCCCCAATCAAAAAAAAAAGGACGGACGGATTCCGCACCCCTTTTTTTTCTTTTTCCCCCCCCCCCCCCTCCTTTTTCAAATTCGCATGAAAAAACCGGTAACTTTCCCGTGCTTTCTCCTTTCTCCTGCTGTGTAGGGTCCGCTTCCGCTTTTCTTTTTCTTTTTTCTTTTTTCTCTTGGAACAAAGGCACAAGATGCCCCTTTCGCGCAATTGACGAACGTATATACTCTCTTCCCCCCTTTCCCTGGTAGCGATTATGGCCATCGCTGTGGCTGCCTTTTCTCCCTTTTTTTCCCTTTCCCTTTTTTTTTCACGGCGGACCCATGCGGGAACGAAACCGAACAGCCCTGTCCTTTTCCCCCCCCTTTTTTTCCTTCCCTGGCCGGGACATAGGAGTTTCGATGGCGGATTAATCGGGGGAAGCCACCCCCCCTTTTTTTTTTTTTTTCTAGTTTGGTGCGGGCCCGGCAATTCTTTTTTTCCTCCTTTCCTGGAATTATACCAGGGGTCCCTCCCTCTCCCCTTTTCGGTTGCGGGCCAGAAGTATCGACTCTTGTTCTCTTCTTTTCCCCCGCGGCGCGGAGGAGATGAACCTGATCATTTTTTCAATTCTCTCGAGGTTCCTACTCCTCCGTGTTTTTCTCCCCTTTTCTGAGGTGCGACCCCTTTTTTTTTCCCCCCGGGAAGTTTCATCCAGAAGCGAAAAGCTTTTTTTCTTTCCCCTCGATAATAGTAGATGAATGATTTTCCCCCCCCCCTCCCCTTCTTCTTTCTTTTGCCGGATGGTTTCTTTTTCCTTTTTCCCCCCCTTCCTTATATAATATTGGCACGGCCATCCCCCCCCCCCTCCTTTTTTAGAAAAACTAACCACCAGTTTTTTTTTCTCTCCCCCTCCTCTTTTCCCAAGTGCCGGGAAGATCGAAGGCTGGCAGCGGCCCCGTTGTTTCCTTTTTTTTTTTTTTGTCCCCGGCATGGTCCCCTTCCCTTTTTTTCTTTTTTTTCTTTTCGTAAAAACGCCCCTGAAAAAACGATTTTTCATGCCCCCCCTTTCTTCTTTTTGAAGGGGAAAGTTTCAAGCGCATGGAAAAAGACTCCCTCCTTTTCCCTCTCCCTCTTTGGACAGGTTGTCTAGACGAAGGTGCGCCTTTCAGTGTCTTTTTTTTCTTTTCTAGGATTTTTTTTCCCCCCCCCAAGGAAGGAGCAACACACCTTTCTGCCCCCCCCCCCTTTTTTTGCGAAAGTTAAATTCCCTTTTTTTCCCTCCCCTTCCCCTCTTGTTTGGGCTTGAAGAGGACGTTGAGGTCCCCCTCGTCGTCATTTTTTTTTTTGATTTGTTTTTCTTTTCCCTTCCCCTTTCTTTTTTTTTTTTCCAGGGAGAAAACTTCCGACCGCTTTCCCTTCCTTTTGGAAGTAGAAGATTTTTGGGTCTTCCTTCTTTCCTTTTGCGAGCGAAGGGTTTCCTTTGGGAGCTTTTTCCTTCCCCCTTGACGAGGGATGGCTCTTTCCTTTTTCTTTCCCCTCTCGGGGGGTAAGATCGTCCTTGTTTTTTCTTTTTTGGTAGCGCAGCGTTTTTTTTTCCTTTTTTTTTTTTTTCTTCTTGGGAACAATATAGAATGGTGGTAACATTCTTCTTTCCCCTTCCCTTTTTTTCCCATCGCTGAACAGCAGCAAGGCGTTCCTTCCTTTTCGCGGAGCATGGGTCTCGGTCAACAGACCCTTTTTTTTTCCTTTTTTCCCCTGGGTTGCAAAGGTTCGCATCTTTTTTTTTTTTTTTTTATAGGAGTCTCCTTTCCCTCCTCCTTTGGAGATGCTGAGAATTGTCCGGTTCCCTCCCCCAGTTTTTTTCCCCTTTTTCCTTTTGCCGACAAGCAAAAGGAGACTTCCTTCTTTCTTTTTTTTTCAAGAAAACTTCCAAGTCTTTTTTTTGCTTTTTTTTTTTTTTCTTTTTTTCGCTTGGCATTCCACGATCAAAAGCCGAGATTTTCCTCCTCCTTTCAAGTATATGGTTTGCGTTCTTTTTTTCCCCCCCTTTTCTCGGAAAAACGCAGGTCTTCGAAAGGACTTCCTTCCCTTTTTTTCTCTTTCCCGAAAAGTGTGACAGTTTTTCTTCCCCCCCCCACCGAGGAATCCAACAAAGACAGATTTTTCCTTCCTTTCTTCTTTTTTTTTCCTGAGGACAGGGGAAAAGGTAAATGCGAGGTTTCCTTTCCCCCCTTCCCCCCTAAGCAACTCCGCAATTGATGAGAAATACCGCGACCTCCCCCCCCCCCTTCTTCCCCCCCCCTACTGTGTTTGATTATTTGTGCAAAAGAAGCTTTCTTTCCCTCTTCTCCCCCCCCCCCTCTTGCGCGTTCTTTTCCTTTTTTCTTCTTGTGTCCGAGGTAAAGGGCGTGTAACCTTTACCTTTTTGGGACGAGGTCGGAGGCCCCCTCCTTTCCTTCCCCCTTTTTCCCCCCTGCGAGTGGTTGCCAGATAATTTCCTCTCCCCCTTCCGTATGAGGGTTGAGGAACGGGATTCCCGACTTTTTTTTTTTTTCCGAGAAGAAATCGACCCATCTTTTTTCTTTTTTTTCCCTTTCTTCCAGGAAAGGTAGTCCACCCTCCCTTCTTCTTTTCCCCCGTTTGCGGTTTTCCGATCACGATGGTCTTTTTTCTTTTTCCCCCCCCCCGTCCTAGAAGTCTTCTCTGAATTGGAACTTTTAGTTCCTTCCCCTTTTTTTTTGGGCGGCTTTTTTTTTTCTCCCAGAACAACTTTTTTTTTTTTTTCCCCCCCTCCCCCCTCCCATGGGAGAACAGTAGAGAAGAGTTCTTCCCTTGGATTAAACCGAATTCGCTGTCCTTTCCCTTGTGAATTTGTCGGCCAATTCACCCACTCACTCCCCTTTTTTCCATGGGCCACTAAACAGGTTGTACTTACTTTTTTCCTTCTTCCCCCTCCCTTTTTTTTCCCCCTTCGGGGAGAGCGGAACCCCCCCTTTTCCCTTCAACGGCAAGAGCTCGCAGTTTTTTTCCTTCCTCCCCTTTTTTTCGAGGAAAAACGCGACTCCAGCATTTCTTCTTCCTTTTTTTTTTTCTGGTCTCCGGCTGGCCGCTTGGACTCGAAAATGTTTTTTTCCCTTTTTTTTTTCCTTTTCCCCCTTCTCCCCTCGACCAAGAGATTTTCTTGTGGAAACCTCGGTCCCCCCCCCTTTTTCCCTCTTTTTTTTTGCCCACTCCCCCCCCCCTCCCCTCCTCCTTTCCGCTGTTATTCCAGGCGATTAAAGAGCACTCTTTCTTTTTTTTTTCGAAACGAAAAAGTCTCTTCCCCTCTTTTCCTCTTTCTTAGTAGAAGAGGCCAGGACATTCCTTTCTTTCCCTCCCCAATGTTCAATTTTCATCCTGGGGACGACGCCGTCCTTTTTTCTTTTTTTTTTTTCCTTCCCCCATCAGCAGCGCCACCTAACCGCGGTGTGGAAAGGTATGTTCTCCTTCCCTTTTCTGGGAGTTGGCCATCGACCCGACTTTTTTTTTTTTCCCCCCCTCATTTTTTTCGCTTTAGAGTGGAAACCTTGCATGAGGACCCCTTTTTTTTTTTTTTTTCCCCTTCGGATCAACGGCGATTCCCCTTTTTTCCCTTTCTTTTCTCTTCCCAGCGAGAAGGATTCGACGACGTTTTTTTCCCTGCGGGTGGTAAACACAAGTGCTCTCTTTTTTTTTTTTTTTTTTTTTTTTCCCCCAAAGAGTGTTTTTTTTTCTTTTCCGGCCGAGTGATTCTCGGGTGGCCGTGTTTTTTTCTGGGAAAAATGCACGGCCACGTGGCCGCGGCGGACCCTTTTCTTTTTCCTTTTTTTTTCCCTTCCACTCAATTGTGAAACGAAAACGTTTCCTTTTTTTTCCTTCTAGCGAACGAGAAACATAACCTTTAGTTTCCCCTCCTTTCCTTTCTCCCCCGAGCGCGGGCTCGGCTTTTGTTTTTTTTTTCTTTTTTGAGGGTTTCCAATGCCGCGGGCAGAATTGGCAACATGCGTACGTGCCCACCCCCTTTTATTCCCTTCTCCCCCCTTTTTTCCCTATTTTGTTTGAAAGGGAGTTGGCGGGCAATGACCGTTTTTGCTCTCTCCTTTTGAGGGTCGGCGGGTTTACAACTTCCTTTTTTTCTTTTTTCCTCCTTCTCCCCGAAGGTGAATATGAACGCATTCGTTGGCCCTACCTCTTTCCTTTTCCCCCCCGCTTGGCCATGCTGGATTTCGGGGGCGGCGTGGCTTTTTTTCCCCTTCCCCCTCTGGCCTGGATAAAACGAGCAGTCGAGCCGCTTCCAAATCGTCCCCCCTACCCTTGCTTGGAATTCACTGAAGAACTTGGCCGAAACTGCTTTCTTTTTTTTTTTTTTTCCCCCCCCCCCTCCCCCTTCCCATCGAGAGAAACATTGTTTGACATGGACGATTTCCCCACCCTCTCTTTTTTTCTTTTCCTCCATCAAGAATCTTCAGGCTGCCAGGGTCAACCCCTTTTCTCTCCGAATTTCTCCGAAGGGGAATTTGAAGTCCGGGACCCTCCCCCTTCCCCTTTTTTCTGGGCGCGCATGGCCAAGTTGTTTTCTTTTTTTCCTTTTTTTCCCTTTTTTTTTTTTCCCCCCCCCCTTTTCCTTTTTCCCCTTTTGTCAAGAATAAAAAAAGACACTCCTTTCCGTGAAGAAGACTTTGGCCATCTTTTCGGGAAGGGACACTTTTCCTTCCCTCCTATAATAGTGGACGTTGGTGGGGGAATGTTTATTTTGGTTGGAAGAACCCAATTGGGGGGGTCATTTTTTGTTTTTTTTTTTGCGTGGAGTGTGAAGCAGCGGATTCGTCGGAGCCGGCTTCCTTTTTTTTCCTTCCCCCCCTCCCTTCCCCTATTTTCTGCAAATGAGAGTTTGGTATCTGCGTTTTTGTGCTCGGTGCCAAAATTTATAGATTTTTTTCCTTTTTTTTTTTTCCTTTTTTTTTTCTTCCTTTCCCCTCCCTAGGCCAAACGGAACCATCCACACGTTTTTTTTTTTTTACGTAATTCGGACGTAAGGGCCGAGGACCGGTACGTCCTCCTTTTTTTCTTCCCCCCTCCCCCCCCTCCCTTTCCCCCATTTTAGGAGAGGATTCGGCAAGGAGGGTCTCTTTCCTTTCCTTTTTTCGCGATTTCTCCTTCGGCGAATTTCACGCCCTACTTTTTTCCTCTTTTTTTTTTTTCCCTCCCCCCTGGATCCTCGGGTGATAGTTATTTTCTTATGATCTCTCTTTTCCCCATTTTTTTTTTCCCTCCCCTATCACCCGAGGATCCGTGATTTTCACCTTCACTGAAGCTCCCCCTCTTCTTTCTTCCTTTCTTCCCTCTCGCCACACGTGAATGGGTTTTTTTTTTTTTTTTTCCCCACGCTTCCCCTCCCTTTGTGCCTCCTGGGCGGTTTTCATTTTCCCCGAGGGAGTACCTTTTTTTTCTTCTCCCTCTTTTTCCCTTTCGTATCGAAGGAAACTCTCGGCGGCGTGGATGGTTCCGTTGTTTCCTTTCTTTTTTTTTTCCTCCCCCCCCCCCCCCTCACTTTGGCACAGAAGAACAAAACGGCCTCCTTTTTTTTTTTTTTTCCCCTTACGAACCCGAAGGCCCGGCTCCGGACTGGTTTTTTTTTTTTTTTTTTTTCCTTTTTCTTCCACTGGAAAACAATTGGGTTCGACAACTGCTCCCCCCCCTTTTTTCTTTCCCGCCATGGGCGTCAACCGAAAGGCCAAAAGGCCCTCTCCCTTTTTTTTTTTCTTCTTCCCCTTTCCTCTTTCCGGACAGGCAAAAAAAGAACAACAAAACCCCCTTGGCTTTTTTTTTTTTTTTTTTCCCCCCTTACTGCAAAAGTTCCCTGCGGAGAATTCTCGGCCCTCACTTTTTTCTTTTTCCCCCTTTTTCCCCTTTGGAAGATTATTGATGGCGGGGGATTTCCCCTCGCATGGCACAAAGGGGGCGCTTTCGATGCCTCCTTTTTTTCTTCTCCCATCCTGTTCGGCAAGTTATAAGTGATTCCCAAGCCTATTTCAGTAATTTTTTTTTTTTTTTTTTTTTTTTTTTTCTTTCCTTTCTCTACTTGCTAGTTTTCAGGCTGCGTGGGGCTTTGTCCTTTCCCCTCCTTCTTCCTTTTTTCCCCGAGAGAATTCAAGGAATCCCCCCTTCTCCCCTCCCGCCGTCCGCGTCGCCACACCCTTTTTCTTTCCCCCTTTCTTTCTCCGGCTTCAAATCAAGGGACCCTATCGACGAAAAGTTTTACCGCGCTTCATTTTTTTCCCTGCCACCCAGGCGAAACTTTCCCCCTTTTTTCCCCCCCTTCCTGGAAAAAAAAATAGGAACGCCTTTACCCTTTTTTTTTTTCGTAAAAAGCATGTTGGCAAATTCTGGCCCTCGGTCCTTTTTTTTTCCCCCCCTCCCCTTTTTCTCTCCAAAAAAACATCAAGGCCGACGCTCGGGGTCGGATTCTACCCTTCTGCTAAAGGGTTATGTTCTCGGTTCGCCACGTTTCCCCTTCTCCTTCCCCCTTTCTTTTTTCCCCCCTTTTTTTCTGCGAATGGAATCCAAGGTTTACCGCGCGGGCGGACGTGGCTTTTTCCCCTCCCTTTTCCTCTGAAGAATTGGCTGGCGCGAGCTTTTCCCCCCCCCCCCTTCCCCCCCTTTTTTCCCCCCCCTTCTCTTCCAGGCACGGGAAAGAGCACGCTTCGTCTCTTCGTTTTTTTCTTTTTTGTGATCGCCGTTGATTCCTACAAGTCCTTCCTTCCTTTCTTTTTTTTTTTTTCCCCCATGAAAGGGTAACGGAGCACCCCCCTTCCCCCCTTTTTTCATCGTTCGATGGGCCAATCGCGTTTTCTCTTTTTTTTTTCTTCCCCCCCCCCCCCTCTTAGGGTGGAGATTGATTATTTCTACGGGTTTTTTTCTTCTTTCCCCCCCCCTTCGGCGTCGGCAAGGATGAACCTTGCCCTTTTTTTTTTTTCCCCTTTTCTTTTTTTTGGTGTTGTGTTACCGGCATCGGCGACGATATTTTCCCCTGACCTTTCCCCCTTTTTTTTTTTTTCCATTTTCGTTCTCAAAAAGGGCCGATCGCCGACTTTTTCCTCCCCCCCCTCTTCACGGAGATGGATTATTCGTTGGGTGATGGCCTGCTCTGATTTCCGAAAATTCGCGGGGTCGAGGAGCTTGCGTCCCACCGTCCTCTTTTTTCCCTTCCTCTTCCTTTCCCCCCCCTCTGAGGGGGACAGAAACACGCGAGCCAAATGGCCTCGCTTTTCTTTTTTTTTTTTTTTTTCCCCCCCCCTTTCTGGGTTGGCAAGGAAGGCGAAGCGGCGCCTGCGATCTTTTCCCCTTTTTTCTCTTCTCGGAAGAAAAGGATTCCGTTTCCGGCCGTTTCTTGCCCTTTCTTTTTTTTTCCCCTCTTACACCTGTAGGTGGCCCATGCAGCTGAGTTGCGCGTGGGAATGTCTCCCCCCTCCCCCCTTTTTTCCTCCCCTTCCGAAGTGCGTTATCTTGACGGGCGGCAACTTCTGGCTCGATCTTTTCTTTTTTTTTTTTCGAAAAAAAAGCGGCCGGCCGATGAGAGAGCGCCCATCCTCCCTTTTCCTTTTTCTTTTTCCCTTTTCCCAAGACCAGTAGTGATACGAAACGCAAACGGAACGGCAATTTTTTTTTTTCTTTCCCTCTTGGCAGGAAGGGCGAAACCCGCTTGTCGCTTTTCTTTTCTCCCTTCCCCTCCTTTCAACCTAGTAAGAAACACGCATCTTCAGTTCGCCCACTCTCTTTTTTCTTTCCCCCTGGCCGCACTGTCCCCACGTTTTCCGCGCGCCCCTCCTTTTTTTTTCCCTCCTCCCCCTCATCAAATCAGAAGGAACGCGACCGCACGCCCTCCCCTTCTCCTCTTTTTTTCCCCGCGGCGGGGAAAAAGTCCCCCTCCCTTCCTTTTCCCCTCTAGCCAGGTTATGATTAGGCGGGCCTCCCTTGCGGAGTGCTCTTGAGAATAATCGGCTGGCTTTTCCTTTCCCCCTCCCTTTCCCCCCCTCCTGGATCCAGGACCACAATTCGCGTTCTTTTTTTTTTCCTGTTGCGCGGATGTTTTTTCTTTTTTTTTTTTTCCCCTGGTCGAAGATCTCACCCAATCCGACCCCTTCTCAAAAGTCGCGTTCTTCGCACGAAGCCCAGGTTCTCTTCTTTTCTCGTGGATGGACAGAGACAGCCAGTCAACTTCTCCCCCCCCCCCAAAAGACTTGGAAGTTTCTTGAAGCAAGTGGCCCTCCCCTTTTTTTTTTCCCCCCCCTTTTTTCCTTTCCCCTTCCCTTTGCTTCGGCCAAGCAACATGCGGATGGGTAAACGACTTCCGCCCTTTTTCCTTTTTCCTCTTTCTGAAAAGAAAAACCGACCGCTATCCCCGAAGTCGTGCCCCCCCTCCCTTTTCTTTTCCCCTCCCCCCCTTCTCCCGCTTCCATATACTATTCGGTGACGGCGGAACCTTCCTTTTTTTTTCCCCTTTTTTTCTTTTTTTTTCAGCGATGGGAGAGGTCCCCCCCTTTCTCCCCCCCCCCCCCCCCTTTCGACGATGGACAAAAGCTAACAAACGTGGCTGTGTTTCCCACTCTCCTTTTTTTTTTTTTCCCTCAAAAAACGGCGATCTTACCGCTCGCCCCTCTTTTCCCTTTCCCCTATCGAAAGAAAAACCGGGCAGGCCCTTTTTTTCTCCCCCCCAAGACTATCGATCCCAAAATCTACTTCCAGGCCGCTTCCTTTTTTTTTTTCTCCCCCCCTTTTCCTAACGAGATGGGCTGACTACGACAACCCCTTTTTTTTTTTTTCCCTTTTTTTTTTTTCCGTATCTGAACAAAGTCGTCGTCAGGCCAAACAATCCCTTTCTTTCCCCCCCCCTTTCTTTTCCGCCGCTGAGTAGCCATACTGTTGACTAGGCTTTGATTTTTTTTTTTCCCCCCGACTCCTGTGGGGAAGGGGCGGACCCCTTTTTTTCTTCTTTTCCCCCCCTCTTCGGGAGAGAGCAATTGTCCGTCCCTTTCCTTTCCCCCCCCCCCTTGTCGGCGCTTATGGCCATTCGCTGTGGGCTGGCGCTTTTCCTTCCCTCCCCTCCCCCCAAAACTGGGGAAGCGACCATTGCGGAACGCCCCCCCCCAACAAAGCCGCGGCCGCCTTTTCCTTTCTTTTCCCCCCCTTTTTTTTTCCTTTCTTATCGGGGGAAGAAAAAAAAACAGGGTTCTTTTTTTTTCCCCCCCCCTCTGGAGATGCCAGGTGCTGAGGGGGAATTCCTTCTTTTTTTTTCCCTATATGGAGGACAAGTTCCGAGTTGATGGCCCCCACTTTTCCCTTTTTTTTTCTTTCCAACGCCTTCGATTCGAGATGAAACTTCCCTTTTTTTCCCCCTTTCCCTTTTTTTTCCTT
>Ga0179593_1429931_pt1 | contig 17731 bp, 29 predicted proteins | sample CZODoug2_1_08_16_FD_185931 | JGI IMG/M metagenome (GOLD analysis project Ga0179593, IMG submission 185931) | Vadose zone soil fungal communities from Angelo Coast Range Reserve, California, USA - CZODoug2_1_08_16fungal (PacBio error correction) | ecosystem: Environmental > Terrestrial > Soil >... | reverse complement strand
TTCCGCGAGGCTCCCTTTTTCGCCTGGGAGAAGTTTTTTCACCTTTCTTCCCCTCGGGCTTTACAGTCGTTGTGTGTCGTTGCCCCCCCCTTTTCCTCCGCTTAATTTTCCTCCTGACCCTCCCCCGGAAAATTCCTTCTCTTTCTCCCATTCTTTGCCTTGAGTCCGGATTGCCGTGCGTTGGGTTCCGTGTTCAAAATTTTTTGGGTTTCCCCTGGCGGCGCTTGTCCCTCGAGACCCCAAGTGACCCGCGCGGGAGTTTTTTTTACTTGCTCTGACCTTTTGACCAAACCTTTTTTTCCCCAAACAGGTTTGTTTCGATGACTTGCTTTTTTTTTTCCCATCCCCCAATCCACCGTCCCGGACCATTTTCCCCCCGGATCATTACCCCGTTTTTTTTTTTTTTTCACCCACAAACTTTTCTTTCGCTTAGTCTTCTGCGCTCTGTCAAGATTTTGCAGATCCGCTCTCATTTTCTTGTTTTTTTTTTCCCCGAGGCTGCCCTTGTTCTCGATGATGTCCAGGGGTGGTTTCTCTTTGGGTTCCCGAAAGAGCTTTCCCTCTTGGCTGGCCATGATTGCCATGTCCTTCCCTCCTTGATCAAGTTTTATTGCCCCACCCCCCTGCCAATTTTTTTTGCCAAGTTCTTTTCCTTCATTTGCCCCTCAGGCCAAACATGACCCGTTCTTTTTTTCTCTCGACGCATTCTGGTCCATTAAACTCCATTTTTTGTGACCCCATTCGATGCCGGCATTGAATTGTCCCCTTCTTTCCGATTTTCGTTGCTTTCGCCCCCTCGAGACACTCCACCCTCTCAAGGTCTGCCTGCGGCAACCTTTCCCAGTGCAGTTTTCCGGCTTTCTAGCCCAAAAGGTTTTGCGTCACCCCAGTGCACCAATGGATTTTGAGCCCCGGTCGTTTTTTACACCTCTCAAGACTGCCTGGTTTCTACCAGGTGCACCCCCAATTAACAGTGTTGCGACAAAACTCACTCTAGGCTGTTCCCGTTTGGGTTTTCTCTTGAGGGGCATTGTTCCCCCCTTTCCCTTCCCCTCTTTCTGTGAGTCACGAAATCGTTTGTCTTGACCCTTTGAAAGATTTTTTTTTGTGCCGGACCGTTATTGTGAGCCACCTTTTTTTTCCGGCATTCCAAATCCCATTTGGTTGATGTTTGAACAAAAGTTGTTCCCTGTTTTTTTTTTTGCCCGCTTTTCCCCCCATGGTTGTTTGAGGGGGCTTTCGTCCCCCCCCCCCCTTTTCGTCTTTCGGCATTAAAGCGAGGCCCTTGCATAAAACCCTGGTTTGCCTTTCCATCAGGGGGAATATATTTTTTTTTGGCACGTATACTTGTCCCCCTGCAATTTTGAAGCCACTCCCCATTTTCCTTCCCTTCGTTTCTTTTTCTTTTTTTCTGGGTTGACTTTTTCTGCGCCGTCGTCTGTGGAACCAGTCCCCTGCCACGCTCCCTTGCTTGTTTGCCATCGACCACTCCTCTGGTGGTTTGCAGCCCTTTTTCCGGACGTTCCTTCGTCGTGGCTTGCTGGCGGGTTTCTTTTCTTCTGTCTGGTTGACTTTTTTTTTTTTTTTTTGGGAAACAACATTGGTTGCCGGCTTTGGGAAACGCATTCCCGTTCTTCCAACCGTCTTTTGGCCCCAACCAGTCCTTTTTTTAAGACCGTTTACAAAAACCCAAAAATGGGTTTGGGGACGTTCCTTTCTTTCTCCTCCTTTCCCCTCTTATTTCCAAGGAAATTGGTGTCAGAACGCGACAGTTAGTAAGGCCTCCCCCCTTCTCGGTCCCGTTGTCATCCGACAGCCGCTGATTCCCCCTTTGGTCATCGTCCTTTTTTTTTATGGAGGTCTTGTTTTATCCCCCCTTTTTCCTGCGGACCCTCCCCCCCCTCCCCGGGGCTTCCATTTTTTTAAATAACTCGATAAGGTAGTCCACCCCTTCCTCGGTCCTTTGTCTTCCCAGTTCTGAGCGTCATGTTCCATTTTTTTTCTTGCACCTGTTCCTGGGACTCTTCCTTTTGCTGAGGTCTTCCTCCCCCTTTTCTATCAAAAATCTATTTGAGGAATTTTTCTTCATTGAGGCTTTTTTTTTTGCAGCTGCCTCTCGGTTTTAGAGAGGCTTAAACTTTTTTGGACGAATTCCCCTCGCGGCCGCCGCTCTCCTGGGTGAAATATTTTTTGCGACCACGGCTTGGTTTTTAATATATCTTGCGAAGGCCTGTTGCCTTTTTCCAAACTTCATGGTCCTCCTTCCCCCCCCCCCCAACAAGGTTAGGTGCTTCTAGAGGAGGCAGGGTCTGGGGCGCGCCCGCCCGTTCTTCGCCCACGCGGACGCAGCCGGGTTGGTTTTTTTTTTTACCCCGCTGCCGCAGCCTCCGTGCCACATTTGTCCCCCCGTCCCCCCCTCCCCAAAACACTCATGTCCCCCACCCGTGTAGTCACGGGCTTCGTATACAACTACGCGGCCTTGGGTTTCTCTGTTCTTCCTTATTTGTTTAGGGGGCCTTGCCTAATTTTTCTTGCGGGGGTGTTTGGCGAGGGTTTTTTAAGGGGGCCTTTTCCAGCTTTTTTTTCTACCTCTTCCGTTCATCGGAACGTTCTGTTAGGACGGTTTGACATCCTTTTGCCATGCCAAGTTTTTTTTTTGAGGTTGTATGACCATTGAAGCAAACACAGGCCCCTCCCTCTTTAAGGTAACTCGAATTTCTTTGCCCCCCCGTCTTCGATGCATTTTTCTTTCGGGTTGAACCAAACAAAAAAGCCCCGTCCAGCAGCACCACCCCCCCCCACCCTTACCCACCCTCATTGTCCCCCTATGGACGCAGGGGTGTTGTTTTAACGTTGGCCTTTTCGTTTTTTCCCCGAATTTCCTTGAGTTGATCCTTCCTTCCTTTGAAGTAAAATGCATTGCTTTTTCTGACAAGGTTGGCAAGGACGGTTTGCTTGACTCGGTTTTCCTCTGCTTCACTTGTGGTTTTTTCCACTAATGCTTTCATTTTCTTTCCGTTTTTCTTTTTTCACTCACCCCCAAACCAAAGGGGAATTCCTTAATTCCCCCCCCGCCTTCCCTACTTCCGTTCTTTTTTTCTGTTTTTCCCCCGCCTTCTTCCCATTTTTCAAGTATGAATTGAACTGCCCCCCAGCGATTTTGCCGGACTTGCTTGCTGTACACAGCGGGTTTCCTGCTCTGTCCTGATGAACTTTCCCCTTTTCCGTTGAATTTCTCCCCCCCCCCCCCAGTCCCCCACAATGGACTTCCATTGAATTAAGATTGTCCGTTTTTCTTGCTTTTCCCCCACCCACCTTTGACCCTAAAAGTCAGCTTCAGCAATCGGCCTGAGTCCTTTTTTAGCACGAGGAGATGGTGTTTGTGTTTCTTTGATCTGGATTGGATTCACCATTTTTTTTTTGTTTTTCCCCTTTGAGAGCATTTTTTTTTTTCGCCCCCATTGAGAGTCTTACCCCGATCATTGGGTTCGTCGGCCAAAGCGTGTGGTTTTGTTTCCCTTCCATCTTTTCTTTCCCTAATTCTCCCGAGGGGGCCGCGCCTCAAGCCGCCCGGGATGTTCGCTCGACCCCCCTTCATTTCCCGCTTCACATCTGATCCTTTTTTTTTTTCCGCCTCCCAAGTCTCCCAGTGACCCCACTGTTGAGGTAGAGGAGACCCCCACCTCTTCCTCCCCTTCGAAAGGTACCGCCTTCTTTGTGTTTCAGATTCCGTTGCCAAACTCCGCGAATGCTTTTCAAGGAGGCCACAATCTTCCATGCGTGCGTGATTTCCCCCTTCTTACCCCCGATTTCCCACATGCAACCCCGTGCCGTAGGAATTTGAGTTCTTCCGACTCCCTCAATCGCAAACCGGTGCTTGAATGTTCCTCTGCCTCTGCGTGAGTTCATTTGCGCCCATCTCTTTTCCTTTATTTTCTTTCCCCTCGTTGGTAAGCCTTTTTCTTTTCTTTTTTCTCCTTTACTAATCCTTGTTGTTGTTTTTTAGAAGAATTTTTGATTGCTGCCTCGTTGAAAACCTGAAAACTCCTCCCCTTTTTTGGCTGTTTTTTCTCTTGTGCCGGCTCCCCTTCTCCCTATCCCTTTCTCCCCTCCTTTTTTGCTTTGGTTAGTTCCCAGAGCCCCCAAACATCGCGGCCTTTCTTTTGGCCCAGGGGATTCCGTCCAATCCCGCTCTGTGCAGATGGTTTCACTCTTTCCTTTCATTGCCGTTGGACCCTTCTGCGGATTGTGTTTCCTGGGGAAAGTTGGACCCCCCACGCTTTTTTTTCTTTGGTCCCCCCCTCCTTGTTTTTAGCGGGATGCCTCCTGCCTTGGTCTTCCGCCCTTTTGCTGACCCCTTCTCTCTGCAATGCCGTGAATGACTGTCTGTCATTCCTGCCGCACCTTTTCTTTTTTCAAGCCTTGGATGGCGGTTCCCCCCGTTTATGCTTTGCTCCCTCCCACTATTTCCCCCCCCCTTTGTTTTTCCCGCTCTTTTTTTATACGAGCAACCTGGCATATCTCGTGGAGGGGAATGACGCCCCCCCTCCGATCAACCGTCCATAAATCTTGCTCCCTTCTTTCCATCCTTCAAAGATTGACCAGCTCTCCTTTTTTTATTTTATTTTTAGCCGCGAAACGGACTATTCATGTCCTTCCTACTTCCCACGGTCCCCGTTGTTGAAACCTTTTCCCTCTTCTCGTTTGTGAACACCCAGCTTGATAACTGTCACCTCTCCCTTTTCATTTTTTTGGGGGACTTCATTTTCACTTTCTGTTTCCTCGTGATCCAAAAACTCCCCTTTTGAGTTACGGCGTTGCACTTTCCCCCTAGTTTTTTTTTCACGTGTTGTTTCCTTTTTTCTTCAGGGACACATTCCTTTTTCCTGGAACTTCATTGAAGTGGACCCACTACACGCCTTTTTCCTCAGCTCCAGATGACCTCCTTTTTTTTTCCCATGTCCCCCCACTTTCAGTAAGGAGCGTCCCTGGTTCCCTGCCCGCCTTCTCTTTAACCCTTTAATTGACCTGAGCATTTTGTTCGTTCCCCCCACCATGCTTCAGTTTGACACCTCCTGGGGATGTGGTTATGTTTTGTTTCGGGCCAATTTTTTTTTTTCCCCCAGAAGCAACCGTTCATCTCAGCCTTTTTTTTTTTTTTCCCGCATGTCGTACTTGGTGTCTCTTGTGCTTCTTTTCAGGTGAGCCCCGGTTTTTTTTTTTGACCCATGCGTACCTTTTTCCCTCCCTCCGTTTAGGGTTGCTCTGAATCTTGGTCCCCTTGTCCCCTTCCCCCGTTTTGCGTCCTGCACTTTTAGGTTACCCCCCTCCCCCAGTCCACCAAAATCAACATCGCCCCCCCCACCACCGCTCGTCGTTCTTGTTTTCCTTTTGCCCTGAGTTGGAGGCGGTCATGTTATCGAGCAGGGTAGTTTTCTCCGCAGAGGTCCCCCGCGTTGATCGCCCTGCTCTTCCTTTTCGCCCCTCGGACCCCCTCGTCACTTGCCTGTTAGTGGTCTTAGAACTTGCAGTTGTAATTTCGCCCTTTTTTTTCCCCCCTCTTTTGCACAATCTCTCTTTTCCACACAGCCCCTGTAGTAATCCCCCCTCGACGATCTTTTTTTTTTTAGACCGGGCGTTTTTCATTTCTTTTTTTAAGCCGCCGACCTGCGCGCTTGTCTTGCGACTTCTCCTTTGACGCAGCTATCCTTTTGCCCATTTCAAGGCCTACGCTCCCCCTTTAGATCCCTTTCCCCCCACTTTTCCCCGACTACACAACCCTAGGGATCCCTTTCCCTTGTCTTCGGAATGGGGATTTATTCTGCATTTCGTCGTCGGGGGGGACCCATGTTCTTCCACATTTCCTTTTCATTTTTGGACGTCTCCCGTTTCCTACGCCACATCTCACTAACCCTTTTCCCCTGTATACTTTCCCCATAAATCGGTCTGCCCGGTGATGCACCCCTGTTCCGTCTATTTTATAAGTACACTTTCGCGTTTTTCCCAGTCCTTGTTTTTATATTCGTTTGCCAATATGCCTTTTTTCGCGTTAAAACAAAGTTTTAACACACAACGTTCTTTCTGACACTTCTTGCCCAAACATCTTTGATTTCGGTTTTCTCTCTGGCCACCCGTTGTTGTTCAGCAATACATGCCCACTTCCCTAAGTCCCATGTAGCCGCTCTTCCTCTCCTTTTGATGTCCCCCCCTGCCCCTCGTATTTTTCTTTCTTTATCCCCTTTTCCGGGCTTCTTTTTGTCTTGTTTCCAGTTGCGGCTCTGACAACACAAGTTATCCCCCCACCGTACCCTCACCCCAATTTGAAAGACCCCTTTCAGTAGTGGGATCCCACTTTCTTCACACTATAATTCTGCCCCTCTACTCCCACTTGTCTTCATCCTCTTTTGAAAGTTACTTCCTTTTCCATTTTTTCATTGTTCATTTTTTGCTGTATTCCGCCCAATTGCCGTGGATGTGATCCCCTTACTTTCACCCCCCCTTTTTGCAGAGGGACCTTTTCCACATCCCCCCCACCACGATTTGCGGCTGGGACTTCAACAATCCCTTTACAGGGACTCCATGGAATTATTCCAGTATTTAGATTTCCCCATTTGACCCAACTTCGCCTGTGTATTTTTTTACATTCCGGGGCTGCTCCCTTACCGGTTGCTTCTTCTTTAGTTTCTCCCCCCCAATTGACCCCCTTTTACCTTCTGCTTTGGCTGCTCTCGTTTCCCCCTTTTCCTACCTTTTCTCTTGCAATCTTTTTTTTGCTTGTTGCGAGACTCCTTCCCTTTTCGTTTTAGCCCATTCTAAATTAATCTTTCCTTTCTTTCTGCCTTCCTCTTAAGAGAAACCAACCTCGGCCGTTTCCGGGTCTTAAATTACGTATTAATTGGTACCACCCCCCCATTTTCTTTCCTTCCCTTTTTCGGTTGTTTTTTCTATCACTTCTTGCTTTCCTTTGAAAGGGAACTTTTTTGTTCCCACTTTTTTCTTTTTCCAGTTTTCCCCCTCAAATCTAGATTTTTTTTGTTCTAGGCTCTCCTTTCCAACCCAGAGACCTGTTTCCACGTTTTCTTCATTCGAATTTTTTTTTAATCATCTGATCCCAGGAGCATTATTTTCCCCCCGCATCCTTTGATTTTTCGCTGCGCCCTAGGAAAAATTTCTAAGAAATGGCCCTCCTCCCATTTTTTGTCCCCCCCTCCCCTTTTTTGCCCTTAGGGCTTATTTTGACCAAGTTTTCCAATTTTGCTTTTTTTTCCGCAGGCCGCGTCCTTCCAAACCTCCTTTTCTTCGCTTCTAGACTTTCCATTGCCCCTCCTCAGTTCCCCTGTTCCTCCCTCTTTTTGGTCCAACCCTCCCACCCCTCCCCCGGTCCCCTAGCCGCCCCCCACCTTTCAACCCTTTCTTGATGCCGATCAGCTATTCCGTTTTTTCCCATGTTGCTGGGAGACCCTTACAGTCGCATTTTTTTTTTTCCCCCACCTTCAAATGATGAGTTCCCCCCCAACTTACCATGCGGGAAATACCTCGAGGACTCTCTCTCTTTTTTTTTCCCTTCCAATAATACGTTTTTTGGTGTTTGCCCTCTAGATTTTCTCCCAGCGTTATTTTCCGCATTGGAAGAATTTTCCCTCAATGTCCTGTCCTTTGTTGTCTTCACATCCTTCGTCTTGTAAGGCTGCCTCCCTTTCAATCCACCCAGTCCCCCCCTGATAGTCACCCTCGCTTTTCTTGGGGCGGATTGCCGTTGCGGTGGTTGTGGTTCCCCATCCCTTCCTTCTTCCCACCTTCGCTTCTGGAACTCGAGTCCCAGGCGCGCGGGCGTTTGGGTTTTAAGGCGCGCTGTTTTTTTTTGCTTTCAAACTTACAAAAAGCCCCAAACTTTCCCCTGCTTTTTCAGCACCTTACGTCCCCCCCCTTTTCTCCTTTTGCACAAAGAGGATTGAAGAGGAGTTTTTGAGGAACAAAATTCGAGCAGGTCTTTCTGAGGGTCGAACTCTTTTCCCCTGTCTTCTCCTCTCTCGTCCCTCTTCGGAAAATCCTGTTGCTCCCCCGGATGATTACCCCCTGCGCAATTTTTTCTCTCCTGCCCTTTTCCCCATCCCGGCTTGCGGCCGTTCGGGTGCACTGAAGGAACGCCCCTCTCTTTTTTTTTCGTTCTTTAACTTTCCCCACCTTGTCACCCCTTTCGATCCAGACTTTGAAAGCCTTAAAGGGGATCTCAACCCCTGCCCCCTGGTTTTGGTCAATTTCCTTCCCCTGGGGGTGGTGTTTCCCATTTTTTGTGATGGGAACGGTCCCATTTGAAGGTCCCTAGGCTTTACCGCGTTTTTTGCTGTCGTTTGGGCGACGGTTTTCACCCTTTTTTTCCCCCCCCAGAGACCAAAGAATTTTTTTTTTTTTACGGGGGGCTTTCCCGAAGTTGCGCTTTCTTAGCACACCCCCCAGCCCCCCCGGGCCTTTGATGGCTTTCTGGGGTACTTTTAGTGTCACCTCTCACACCCCAAAGCACTCCACCCCGGTAACACCCCTTTGCCCACCTTTTTTTCGAACCCACCACTCTGAGTTTTTTGCGCTTCGTGGGAGGGCTCGGCCAACTTTTTTCACGAATGTTCACCCTCAAATGAGACTTTTTCCTTCTTCCCCCGACCTCTTTTTTTTTTCCTCTCCGTTCAGACCCGGGCCCTGCTTCGCCAGGTTACCTTATTTTGTGACCCTTCCCTCCCCCTTTCCCTCCCCCAAATTTTATTTGTGTTGGATGTGCCAGTTTCCTGCTTTTTTCATTCTGGTTGTCGTGCCCTGCAACCCCCCCTTGCTGGGTAATAACGTTTCGGCACATGATTTTTATTCCTTCAAACCATTGCCCCCCGTGTTGTTCCCGCCCTCTTTTTCACCCCATCAAGGTGTCCCTAGTTTTTTTTTTGGTAGGGTGGGTTTTTACCAAGAGTACTGTGAAACTTTTGAATCCACTTCTCTGGACTTTTTTCCTTCGTTTCTTTTTCCTTCCTTGGTTCATATTTTTTTCATTTTTCAACGTGGACCCACAAATTTGACCTCACCCGCCCCCCCTTGAGGATTCCCTCTCAACATGGCGGACGTGGTTCGGTTTCCGACGCACCTTGACCGCTAATCGCGCGCCCCTTAGCGGCGGTTTTTTTTCTTGACTTTGTCTTTGGTGGTAAAAACCCCCACTTGTTGTGGCGAACCGCGATGAACGTCATCAACTCTTGTTGCCCCCCCGAATTTTTCTCTCTTTGTTTGGGTTTGTGACACTGTTCGCCTGTTTACTTTTCATCTTTACGACTTCCCCCCGTACTTCTGGTCACATGATGTTTTCCGGCCCCATAGCGCCGTTTTGCATCTGTGACAGCGCCCCGATTGTTTTGATTCATTTTCTGTTTCTACCTTTTAGGGAGACTATTTGGGTCCGTCCTGACCTTCCGCTTGTTTCCCCCGTTCCAGAAGGAGCTGGTCTTAAATCCTTTCTCCCCTTGCTCTCCAACTCCCCTGTTTTTCCCCCCCGTCAGTGTTGCCTTTAAATTCATGACTGATTTTTTTCTTCCTTGTAAGTTTTTTTTACCACGGATCTCAGTAGCTGGTTGGGGAATCCGTTGTTCAAAATAATTTTTTCTTATGTTTATTTTACCCCCTTCTGAGGTAGAAAGAGTTTTCCTCGTTTTTTTTTTTGGTTTGACCTCTGCTGGAGTGAATTCAACGGAAGGTGCAAGTCTTTCCACTCCCCCTCTTTTTCTGGAAGGCCTGCCCTTTTTTTGAATCGCTTTGAAGAACGAGGGTAGGAGGATTTCAAACTGAATGGATATTTCCCCCGTCTTTTCCCCCCCTGTGTTTGGGACTTTCCTCTTTTGTCTTCTCTTTTGCCTTACGCCTCCGAGGCGATCAATCGGGCCCGGTCCGCCCGTCCCTTGTCCAACAAGATGAGAGATCCCCGGGTACATGCACCCTTTGCCCCCCCCCAACGCGTGTTTTACCCAAGATAAGTGGCTCTCCCATTAAAGAATAGTCAAGGAGGTGTTGTGCGCGCTTTTCACCGTTTTTTTTGGGGAATTTGATTTTTCGATTTTAAGGATGCGTTTGCGCGTTGGTTTGCTTCTTTTTCCCCCCACTCCCTCAACTGCTCCCCCCCCTTCTTTTTTCCCCAGGTAAGAACCCTCTTGAAGGGTTTTTGCGGAACTCCCGGTAGGGTTTGCTTTTGCCGGTCCATCCCATGGGTCCCCGCCCGTTTCGACTCCTTCCCCCTTTTTGGTCAGCCCCCAAAACCTTCTCCGCTGCGGTTAAAACGCGTCCGTTTCTGCCCCAGGTTTTTCTCTTTTGCCTTGCGTATTGGGCACTCTTCTCCCCTAAAAGACCCCACACAAAACCCTCCCACAAACCCCAAACACACCACACCCCCTGTTCCTCAGACACCAACACCCCAACTTCCCCCCACCCCTGACCTTCCCTTTCAATCAGTTTTTTTTGTTTTCTTCTGTCCCAACTTGAAGTCCACTGCAATGGGCAATTCGAGTTTCCATTTCATTTTATGGCCGGTTGACTCCGCCCTTTTTGTCCTGTTTCTTTTATGAAACCATTTGGTTTCCAGGGACCAGGCTTGCCGCTGGTTTTTTCTCCGGACGGAACATACGGTTGGACCTTTTTAATTTCCATTAGTTCCTTTTGTACTTTCCCTACACCCTGCCGGTCCTCAAAAACGACACCCTTCCCAAATTGCCGTCCCTGAAGGCAAACTATTTTTTTCCCCGCCCCGGAGTTTCCGTTATCCTCTATTCCCCTTCCTGAGTCCACTTGTACCTTCCCCCCAAGAGTATTTTTTCCCCGACGTTTCGTCTCGTACCACCAGAGTGGTTTTAAAATCGCGCCATCTTCCATTTTCCACCTTGTTTCTTTTGTTTAATTTTTTTCACTGCAAACCCCTGTTAGTGTCGGTTTTTCTCCCCAAGTCCTTTTTTTTTAGCTTTTTTTTCCCCACACATTCCACCAAGTCCCCAATTCCCCTTCGTCTTTTTTTTTGTTCCAATTCGGGTCTTTTCCTCTTTAAGCCCTGTGCTTTCCTGGTTTTCTCCGGGCTGGTCTTTTCCCCCCTTGGCTCCCCCTTCTGTCCACCAGGGTGCCCCTCCCTTCATTTTGATGCCTTCTCCCCCGAGACCTTCGGTTTCCGCACCCGCCTTTTGGAAATTCTTGTGTTTCTTGAGAATTCAGTCCCAGCGGGGAGGGCGTCCCGCCCCCGCGCTTTCCCCCCGGATTCGCTTTTTTTTTTTTTTTTTTTTTTCCCCCCGACAACCTCCCTCTTGGTCGTTTCAGAGCGAAAGTTAGAATCCCAACACTTGGAGATCCTCCTCCCCACCCCAAATCGTGAGGTTTTTTGAGCACTTACCCCCCGCGGTTCCCTTGCGGCAGTTTTTTTCACCGCCCTTTGTTTTTCTTGAAAGCTTCCCTGTGACACCCCCTCCCTTATGGTAGCTTTGGTCCCCCAATAGTTAGTTCGCGGTGTCCTTCTTTTTCCTGCACCCCCCTGGGACTGCACAAAACAGTTCCTGTGGCGCGGGCTGTTTCTTCCGTGTCACCCAAGCACCGGCTCTGCGCGGCGAACTTTCGCTTTTCCCTCTGAGGGCCGATGCCCAAGAGGATTTTTTGCTTTTTTCCTGCTGGCGTTCCGCATCCTCTTTTTTTGTTGAGAGCGTGCTGCCTTCCGCTGACCCCAAAAAAAAGAAATGTTGTTTTTTTTTTTTTTCCGCCGGTTCCCCCTAGGCCAAGTATCCTTGATCTTCCCCCTTTGTTTTGGAGTCTTGTCCTCTCACACCCACCCCCCTTCTTCTCCCGTTTGTCTTGTTTCCTAGGTTCCCTCGCGGAACTCTCTCCTCCTCTTTAACGTGGGTGGTCCCCCTTGCTTTCACCCTTCCTGAGGCTTTTTTCGGGGGGACTCTTTTTCACCATCCCCTTTTGTCCTTCTTTTTGTCAAAAACTCCGCTGGTTTTTGTCGCGGGATGCCTACCTTGTCTTTTTGGCGGATGTGAATTGGTTTTGTCCGAGACCATTCGTGCCTTTCCCTCTTGAATCATTTTTTTTCGTTCGAGGCGCATCGTTTTTCCAGCGCTTGAAGGTTCTGCCCTGGGATGTTGGAGTCACTAAATTTTTCTCCCCCCCCTCGTTTGGAAGCCTCCTCTTTACTGGGCAATGCTCTATCCCGTGGGTTTGACTTCAGCCCTTCACGGCCCGGGCGCTCCACCCACCACTTCCCCTCTCTTTCTAAATATTCCTCCCGTTGTTGTACCTCTTTGCTCTTTGCTGCGACTTGTTCTGCTTTTGACGCGAAAAAACTTACCCTTCCTTCCCTGCTGATTGTTTGTTTTTGCTCATTCACAAGGACACGGGTTTTAACCCTTGTCCTCTTTCCCTCGCTTGAACCCCCTGTCTTGTACGAAGGCGCGGCGTCCATCGTGGGAACTTCCCTTTGCACCCCCCGGCCGCGTCCTCCCCCGACAGAACAATCCCTTTCGTTGTGACGCTTTTTTTCCTCGTTTTAGGCTTTGTTTTTTTTTAGTTGGGATGGAGTTTGCATTTTTCTTTTTGCCGACAACGTACCCCTTGCACGTGGCCCCCCCTTCCACCGTAGTTTCCCGCCCTCGACCCCCCCTCCTCCCCCTTCCCCCTTTCCACACCCTTTCGACCGGCGCATTCATGGTCGTCCCCTTGCATGTTCCTATCACCTCGTTCTTTTGTTTTTCCCTTTTCCTGAGTCCCGGCGGTCCGTTTCCCCCCCTGCCTAAGATGCTTTTTTTTTTTCTGTTGGTTTCTTCTGGGAAATGTTTTTCGGCATCCCAGTCCATCCCGAAGCTTTTTTTAGAATGCGTGTAACTTGAATGCCTTGGGCGAAGGGTGTTTCCTTTTTCCCTCTTTTTTTTCCGTCTTCCTCCCAACTGTCTTGCCCCCTTTTATGGAACCCGTTTTGCCGCACTCCCTGTCCCTGCTTTGCCGAACGAGGTGTCTCTTCACCTGCTTTTTTGGTGAAACCGGCCTGGCCCCCCGCTTCCCCATCCAATGTCTTCAAACTCCATTAAACCCCAATTCGGCACATGCCCACACGCCTCGTCGTTACCTGCGGCTTTTAAGCTTGTTTTTTGCCCCTCGTTTGGGCTTTCCTTTCTTTTACCTTCTCCCTCTAGAGGTCCGCGGGGGCGCGTACGCGTGATCGCGTCTCGGCGAGTGCTACCTATTTTTGAACCAAGCCTATCAAACCAGCCTGGTTTGTTTTTCCTTCGTACTTTTTAAACTTCCCCTTTTCCCAATTTTCCGCAACCGGCTTTCCACGCAGATAATTTCCACCGCCGTTCTCTTTGTGTCCGACCAATATCTCCGAGACTGCTTCCTTCGTTTCCTTTCGCCCATTAATTTCCTTTCTTCTTTACAGCGAGCGTCTGTCCTCCGCATGACGCCAGCTCCTCAATTATTTTGATAGAAACAGGCTTACCAGAATACTCTACTTAGCTCCCCCCCCCCCCCCTGCTTCCCCCCTGTTTCTTTATTTCTTCTTTTCCCCCCCCCCCCCCCCCCCCCCCCCCCGGAAATGTCGGTGACGATCACCCTCTTCTGATGACCTTCTTTCCTCCCCCCACCTCTATCTACCTTCTTTGTCCAATTTCCCGCAGATTTTTTTTTCCATCTCCCCCTGCGGCGCCTTCCCCCTTATCACTTTTGATGTTCAAAGGATGTCCCTTTCTCTTTATGAATTTTTCCCTTTTCGGCTTTCCCCAAGTTCCTTGGCCCCTCGGAAACGATGCTCTTTCGACACGTCACTCCCCCCCTTGATTTCGTACCACTTTTGCCCCCCAAATATTTGATACTTTTTTTCTTCTTATGGCCCCCTTTTTTTTTTTCCCATCCATCACTGCAACCGTCGAAGCCATTGCCGTTCTGATGAGGTCGTGGTCTTTCGACCCCCCACCACCTTTTTTTGTCGATGGGGTAGCCTAAAGGAGCTTGCCGGTTCAGCGCGGAGTTAACCCACAAAAGATTTTCCCCCTTCAACTACCAACGAACGAACGTACTTCAGGAGTTGGATCAAATTGCTTCCCCCCCGTCAATCCTTTAACAGTAGTAACCCCACGTGATGGTGAACCTCTGACCCCCTCTCCCCCTTCCTGTTTCCATCATTGCCTGCGTTTTCAGCAGTCTTGGCGCGATACCCTTTCCCTTTTCCCACCCACCCCCTTTTTTTTTAATCCGTTTCTTTCCCATCCCCCCCTCTTTGAGTTGCCGCCGGGACGTTGCCCCAACTCGGTGCGAACATTTTTTGCTCTTTTCATCTTACAGATTCTTGCTCCGCCCTTTTCTCCCTTGATGTTTTTCCTTTCCCCCCCCCCGCCAGGTTCCCCCCTACCCTCCCCTCCTCATATTTATTTTCGACAACCACTTGCTTTAAATTGTTTTGGTGCTTGGAGAGTTGCCCCATAATACAGGCTCCCCCTCCATTCCCTTTTTTTCTGTTTACTAGCACTTCCCTTCGTTTGGCTGGAAGGCTCCAGTCAAGGATCCTTGTCTGCGGTCTTTTCGACGGCGTTTTTTTCCACCCCTTCCCTTCACCCGCCTTTTTTTTCCCCCTTTCCGTCTCAATGGGACCACCATGTGCTTTTTTTTTTTTCTCATTTTTTGGGCGCTTGCTTGTGTTCGAGATTCCCCTTTCTGGCTACCTTTTTCCTTTTCCCGGTTCCCTCTGAACGTTTGGTCCCATTGGTCACCAAGTTCACATCCAACTTGATCGCTTTTTGGACTTCAGGTGCCTTTTTCTTTCTCTTGTCCCTCTTCCTCGACCAACCTTTTTTCTCCTTTGGCCTCATTCGCGAAGGAGAAATCTGTTCCCTGTTTAAGATCGCCCCTAGGCTGTGACTCGTCCTCTTATCTCTCCTCTCGCAACCTTTTTTTTTCTTCTTACAACTTTCTTCCTTTTTTTTTACACCTTCCTTGCTCCCTGATGCAATTGCGTACATTTGCTTTTTAACTTCCTGCGGCCGCTCCTTCCCCAAACCCCTCCCGTTTTTCCCTGTTCTTTCCTAGTTCCCTTCCTCCTCCACCCTTTCCCTAACTTCCGATTTGGGCCACGCCCCTTTTCACGGGGCCATCGCCGCACCTGCAAAGCGATTTTTTTCCCCCCTCTTACCTGTTTTTCTTCCACTTGTCTCCCTTAGGCGACTTCCTCGAATGGATCTTGCGCCCCAACACTTATTTTTTTTTAGGAACCCCCCTTCTTCCCTTGCCGGTGAATGTGCTTCCCCTCGTCTGACCTTCCAGACGCTCGGTTGCTCCCTCCTTCCGTTTTCTGGTTTCGTGGGTGTTTTTTGATCTTACGATTTTTTTTTCCTCTGAGTTCCCCCTTTTCCGACTGGTACTAATTTTCCTCCAGTTGTAGTGCCCTGTGTTGTCTTTTTCCCTCTTCCCTTCGCTTTTTTCCAGTTCTCCCCATTCCATTCATGAAAATCCAACTTTTGGGGGAAAACTGCCCTCCACTCTTTCTTTGCCTTGCGGTTTTTCCCTTCCGTTGTTTGTGGTTCTTTTTCCAACAACCTTTTAGGTGTGCACTTTCCTCCTTGTTTTCTTGAACTCTCTCACCAAAAGTTTCTTTTTTTTTTTGGAGGTCTTTTTCCCCCACTGGAGCGTCCTTGAGGTCATTAACCCCTCACCCTTTTCCCGCATTTTTCGACAAAGTTTTCACGCCGTTCCCTACATTTTTCCCAAAGCGTCCCTTGCCCTGCTGTCACAAACTTTGCTATTTGCTTTGATCCAAGTCTCCCCTTGTCTCCTGCGATAGACCTTTTTTCTTTTCTGGACCAGGTAAGGTCTGATCCTCCCATGGATGGCCCAGGCGCAGTTTTTTTTTTTTTCTAAGTGTTACCCCATGTCCTGATGTAGGGTCTCGGCTTCCTGGCCACTCAGAGTCTGAAGGTTTATTGAATTTCAAAGTTTTCCCCCATTTCTATTTTTCTTCCTTTACCTGGTCCCCTCCCTGCAAAGTGCTGTTTTTTTGTTGGATTATCCTCAAAATCACCTGTCTGGCCCATTTTCAATCATTTTTTTTTTCACCAAAATTTTAGAGATTCTTTTGACCCTTAACTTATTTCTATTTTTTTCTCCCCGCAGGTCTCTCGCTACGAACAAGTTTTTGAAATTTAAGTTAGACCACTGGCGTCCCCCCCGCCACCTTTCCAACGGGCTGTCAACCCCCCAACACCCGCCCAATCACGTGCGTTAGTTCTCTCTCCCTTTTTTAGTCTTTGTTCACCTTTCTCAACTTCCCCCGTGCCTTGGTTTTCGTGTAAAGCCCTTGTTGCCCGTTTTTCCTGTGCACTCACCCTCTTTCCTTTTCTTGCGTTCGTGGGAGGCTTGCGTTTAATGGAATGTTCACTCCCTGTGTCTTTTTCTTGACGCCCCGAAAGCCGGTAGATTACCGGAAAGTTTCATTTTTAAGTGCGCCCTTTGAGCCATGGAATTGCTTGTTGCAAATTCCCCCCCTTCGCCACCCTCAACTTTTCTTTTTTTTTTTTGGATTTTTATGTTTCCCCCCCTTCCCGTGCTGTTTTGTCTAAAGCCTTTTTTTCCCCGGTGAGGTTCGCGCGTCCCCTCGTTTATGGTTAAATACCGCGTCCTGATTCAAAACCATGGACTGTTTTTAGGGGTCCCCTCGGCTTCCATCAAGGGACTATTACAGCTGGGGTTTAAAGAGTACTGTCCAAGAGTCCCTTTGCTCCCCCCAAACCTTTACATTTCCTTTACGTGTCTTTCTTTTCTGTCCCCCATGTTTTGAAATTTTTTTTTTTCAGGCCTGACGTTACTGGTTTTTTTGAAACATCCCCGTCCCCCCCCGCTTGCATGAGGCTCAATTGAACAGGCGCGTGGGTCTGGCCAGGTCCCGACTCCTTTCATCAGATCTTGCCCTTCTTTTCCGGTGCTTATTCTTTGCCCACCCCCCCAACACAAAGTGGTTGCCTTGTCTGGAGAATACTCCCACCCTTCCCTTTCTCCACTCATTTGGGTCCCCCCGGCCCTGGACGATCGGGTATTGAACTTTTTTAGCCATTTTTTTTCCCCGCTCTTTCCAAAGTCCCCTTTCCACAATCCCCCTGTTTCCCAGTTTCCTTTCTCAAATCGGTTTGGCCGTTGCATCCTTTACAGGCCGATTTATTCCTTTTCCTCCCCTTCGGAATCTCATTTACCTTCTTTTTTTGTCAGTTCTATTGGCGTCAGTTTTCCAGTAGGTTTTTTCAGTTTTAATCAGTCTCTTTCCGGTTGCTGAACATTTCCTTCCTTCCTAGCTCTCCCTCCGTCTACCTTCCCCTTTTAGCAAGTCTGTACCAAGATTTTTGGCGCGGGGCCCTTTTTGTATACGGGTCTTTCTCCTTTTCTGTGACGTCCTTCCGCTGTTTTCTTGATCAAACCATCTCTTTGAGGGAGCTCGTTTCCATTTTTACCCGCGGACCTTCAGACCTCCCCCTTCTCCCGTTGGGTTTTTTACCCTCACTCTGCTCCCATTTGGACTGGTTCATCAAAACGCCTTTGCCGCTCGGTTGAATTTTCGGGGACGTCGGGGTGGGGTGTTTTTCAATCGATCTTTTTGACTTTTCCGTCCGGGTTGTTTTTTAAAACTGCATGGAATTCGCCTTTGCCCCACCATTGGCGGTTTCGCTTTTTCGAGTCTGCGAGCTTACCTGCACGA
>Ga0179593_1376748_pt1 | contig 17733 bp, 25 predicted proteins | sample CZODoug2_1_08_16_FD_185931 | JGI IMG/M metagenome (GOLD analysis project Ga0179593, IMG submission 185931) | Vadose zone soil fungal communities from Angelo Coast Range Reserve, California, USA - CZODoug2_1_08_16fungal (PacBio error correction) | ecosystem: Environmental > Terrestrial > Soil >... | reverse complement strand
TTCTCCTTTTTTTTATGTCCGCATCAATGTCCTTACCGTCGCTGTTGCATCCAGTCCCAATAGCGCCTTACCCGGCTCCTCCTATTGTTTGATTTTATGTTTTGTTTTAAACCCCTTTGTGTTTGTTTTTTTTTTAATTGCGATGTCCGTAGCTGGTGCATTGCCCCCCCCCCCCCTTGTAATTTTCAACTTTCCCCCACCTTCTTCCTAGTGTCTTTCTTCCCGGCCACACCGGGGAGGATTTTACGGTTTTTCGGGACTTGGTTTTTTTTTTCCCGCGTGAGAAAGTTTCCCCTGTTTCCCAGGTTTGACTTCCTATATACTTTCCCTCCCTTCCGGTTTGCGAATAGACTAATGTCCGTTTCCGTCGAATTGGGGGCATTTGTGGAAACCTGTTTATTGAGTCACCTTGTAGCAGCCCCGCATTTTCCCCGTCCATAACGAGCTTTTTTTCCCTCCTTGTCCTTTATGAACCCTTTTTTTTCCGGGTTTATCATTGTCCCTGGCCCCCAGCAGTGGAAGTTCAGGTTCTCCCGACCCACCGTTTCATCTCTCTTCTTTCCTTGTACCCGACGTCATAATGTAGGACTTCGTTGTTTTTAGGCCCTTGGGGTGTTTGCCTACCTTTCCCCAATGACTTAGACTCCCCCTGTTTGTTTAATTCTTTGAATAGTTGCTTTCTGGTCATGTTTTTGATATCCCCCGGTGCTTTACAGCTTGCTTTTGATCTGTCGACTGAACGCTGTGTTTTTTAAAGCCTATCCATTTTTCGGTTACCCCCGAGCCCGTTTCTAGAGGTTTGAGGCCCTACTTCCACTGCGTCTCAGTTCGGTCGTGCACAATGCACTCATTGTAAATCCCCCCCTCTCCCGGGTCTCTTGAGTTTTGAATTAGTGACTATTGGATTGTTGGTCCAAACCCCTTTTTCCTTGCCCAAGCCCATTTTTGGATGCCCTCCTTTCCCTTCTTTCTCTTGCCTGCCTTTTCTGTTGATTTGTTGCAACCCATGTTGAAGCCATTTTTTTTCAGGGACAACGAGTTTAACCAAAACGTTCTCTTTGTGTGAATATTTTGTTGGTGTTTTTTTCGTGAAATGTGGTCCCGTTGCTGTCGCCAATTTTCCGGGTCCCCCATCCCCAAATCTTAGTGTGAGTCCAATTAATTCGGTCCTGTTCGTCACCCCCCCCCCCTCGGCCGGTTTGGGGGGCTCGGATGCCGTTCCTTGGTTTTGACGGCTCCTATTTTCTTGGAAGTGTTTTTACCAAAATTCGTCTCTTCTGTCCCTCGGGGAAAGATTCGGGTGGCACTCGGGTTGATTATCGTTTGTCCCCAGTCCATTGTTTTTTTTCTTTTCCCTGAAGGCAATTACGGCTCCCTTTTCCCGGTTTAACCCCCTTGAAACTTCGGCATCCTCCTACTCCACGGGCAACTGCAAACGTTATCCACTGGACATTCGTTTTTTTCGGTTAATACCCCCCCCCCTCCCCCACCACTGTTTTTTCCCCCCCTCCTTCCAACTTGCAACCTTCAGACTTTCGTCCCGACTTGGTGAGTCCGTCAAGGCCGTTTACACTGTTTATTGGTTGGTTTTTTCCGTTTTTGTTGGGGCGCCAGTTACATTGGACACCCCCCGTGTTTCCCACCGGGGCAGGCATGTACCCAGGGGCCCTCCTTCACTTACGTGTTTTTCATTTTCTGGCCTTTGGCCTTTTGGTGACCCCTGCCCACGTTTTTTCTTTTTTCCCATGTCACCAGTTCCGCCAGTCCCAACGCACCCTGGGTTTCCTTTGCCCGGACACCATGGTGTTGTTGTCGCCTTGGCACCAGGGAACAACTCCCTTTTTTGGTCCTCCCACCCGTGCCCCTTTTTTTTTTTTTGTACAATTCTACGGGTGTGTTTTTTTTTTCAAGTCATTTGGTCCAATGGGTCGGCACGTGGGACCCCCTCCCTACCTTTCCCGCAGTGATTGAGGCGGTACGAGGACTCAAAGAAATGGCCGGTTTGTTTTTTTCCGCCCTCCGGTTCATGTTTCCCTCCCTCCGTGGTGAAACCCATCTTTTTCCACTGAGCTTTTTTTTCAGGTTCCCGTCAACGGTGTGGGGCAACCCAGGGTCCCCTATCCCCTGTATGTCGCCGCGTCTGAATGCTTTCTTGTTTCCCCCCCCCAGGTAAGTCGGTTTTTTTCTTTCCTTTCTTGGACACATTTTCCAAAGGTCCAGTTTTTCTTCAATTTGCTGTGGCCCTGCCAACCTGTTTCACTTTCTCTGCTCACGGTCTGCGGTTCGGCGATAGGAAAAGGAGCATATCCTTTTTTTTTACCTTTCTCCATGGCCCCCTTCCGACTTGGATAAGAAGTCCTTTTCCCTCCCTCCCTCCCCTTTTTTTCCTGTTGTTGTGTTTTGGACTGATTGGACTGGAGACAGTTCTCCCTGTCTTCCCCCTCTTTACAAAATATTATTGCCCTTTTCTTTTGATGCGACCTTGTCAAACCGTGCTTTAGGTTTAGGTTGTTTCAATGTCCCCCCCCTCCCCGTACACTAAAAATTTCTTTTCTTCACCCCCCTATTGTGTCCCCCCTTTTTCGAACCAGTTTTTCCCCAGTTCCCGACGCTCCTTCGCCGGCCTGGCCTGTCGGCAGCTTCTGGATCGTTCTCACCCCCCACTAAAACGGGACACCGTTGAAATCGCCAAATTTTGCCAGCCGAAGGGTTTCCCTTCTACACATTTTCGGAGGTTTCGAGTAGAATTTTTTTTTTGTCCGCTCTTTTTTTTCTTTACGTAGCGGGCTGGAACCTTTTGTCCCCCAGTTCCCCCTTCCGTTCCACCCTTCTCCCTTTTTCCCAGGGCCTTTTTGGTTGGGGCAGGACACAAGTTCTTTTTTTTGGGCGGCGACCCCAGCCTACGATTGGCAATCCTACCTTTGCACAGGTGTTTTGTTGTTTCGGGTCATCTGTGTCTGCCGTCCAGGGCCCTTCGCGGGGTGGATTTCCTCCGCGACTTCAAACGTGACCGGTAGTCTTTGTCCCTTACGTTGAACTTTACCCGGGCCCTGTAAAGGTGACACCCCCCCCCCACCACCTGCTCCCGCCCAAACTTCCCTTTTCCCCCCGTCCGTTCTCCCTCCCTCGGGGCCCATGCCTTTCTTTCAAGTTGTGTATTTTCGGAATTCTGTTGGGACTGGGAAACCGTCAAACGCCGTGGTGAACTTTCACTGGTTTACCCCTATTTTTGCTACTGGGGATTATTCTTTTTTTTCTTTCCGGTTTGTTGATGTTGCAATTTTTTTTTTTTTCTGAATATGTTCCAGTTCAACCACAAAAACCTTCTTTTGTAGTCTTGAACCTTTGAATGATTTGCTGGGTCCTCCTTATCGGACTGACGGTCTTTCCTTGGTGGACGTACAAATGTTCTCCCCTTCCTCTTCTGATCTTCGGGCGTGGCCCTTCCCTTCCTGCTCCCATGGCCGCTTTGGGCCTGCTGACGACGAAACTTCTTTCAAGTACCCCCTTTGTGCATTAGCCCTTCCGGTCCCTTTTTCTAGCATTACCCCACGGGACCTTCCACGTGCTACCCCACGTGACTTTTTTTTTTTTCAGATGGTTGTTGCCTTGAGCTCCCCCAATTGCCCCTTCCCCCATCCCGGCGTCAAGCTTTACCACATGATAGTTGACCGTCTTCCCAGTACCTTTTACAACCGGCCATATCACTCTCCCATGATTTTGTCTCCGTTTTTGGGTTTTTTTTTTTTTGCAGATCACTTGTGTCGCCCGCGGGTGGGCAGGCTTCGTTTTGCCATTTCGGTTGCAACTCTATTACGTATGATTCAGTGCCCAAGAAGGTCCGGGGCTTGCCCTGCGGGGCCCAGGTCGTTTCTCTTCCCTCCACCTGGCCTTTCCCCTCTTGCTAGACGATGGCCCAAGCCTTAAACCCCCGGAGCTGTCGAAGTCTGCCCCCCTCCAGTGCAACCACATTGGGCAAAAGTGTAGAACCATCCTTGCTGTTCCACGGTCTCCATCCTTTATGTACGGTTCGGAGACCCCCCCCCAACCTCTTGGCCCCCGTTTTTTCGCTTCGAAAACTTTAATCCTTTTATGACCTCCCCCACACGAAGTTGGGTCCAAAGTAACCCCCCTGTATAGTAGTCTGCACAGGGGGTGGCAGCACACAAAACTGGGTCCTGGCGGCAGTTCACCCCCAGGCCACCCACCCTCTCATTAAGTAAGGTAGCCACTTTTTTCAAAAACCTTCTAGCGTTCAATTATAAATATTTACGTGTGGTAGTGGCTGGTGCCTTGCCTGGCCCCCCCTTTCCTTATTTTTTTTTCCTCAAATCCCCCACCTCTGTCCAGTCTGTGTTTACGGATGGAAGGAGGTTGTCAATTGCCCCCTTTTTCTTCTGGCGGCGACCAGGTTAAACCAAATTTTCCTAACAACTCCCTTTCCCACTCTGCGGGGGGCAACTTTTTCACTGTTTCCTGGCTGCAGCGAAGGGCTGCACGTCCTTGCGGGGGGGTGCTGCGCTTCCCCGATTTTTCAGCGACACGGCTTTACAGTCATTCCCCCCCCCACCCTCGACCACCTTGTAAACGATGCGGAAAATTCCGGCTTATTACGCTTCCCCCCCCCTTGACCCCCCCCCCCTCCCGTTACTGGCGGCACTTCAGTTTTTTTGGAAAAACTACCTTTTAAACTTCGGAGTGAGGTCTGATAAAAACCTTTGACCCCCGCGTGTGAACAAGAACCCATCTGTTCCCTTTTGGCGTTTTCTTTTTTCTGACTGTTTTTTTTTTCCCCACCTCCGGTGTTTTTTTCCGGCCCCACCCCTGGACGGCTTTAGCCTCTGTTAAGCTAAAATTCCCACTGACCCCCCTCTTGCGGATGTGGGCTTTTCCCCACCCCAGTTGTTCCCTTTGTCTCATGTCTGTTCCCCTACTTTTTTCTATGCTTGAACTTTTTTTCTGTGTGTACACCCCACGTTTTTACCCGGCCAAAAACGTCATGCCCTGTGTCGTGCTTTCCTTTTCCAGTCTTTTCCCCCCCTTTCCGCCGACTGCTGAATCGTTTTAAGGAACAGAACCCGGTGTCTTTTCAACCCCTGATTGCATTCTACCGCCCCCCCCCCCCTTCGGCGGTTTTTACAAAATCAATAGCTTTCCCCACTCTCCCCCTCCCACTTGTCCTAAGACCCTTTCTGGCGCCCCCCCCCCCTGGCCCTTTTGGTTGTGTTGGTTGCGAAGGGGCCAATGGCAAAATGCCCTGGTAGTGCCTCCACGTTGTGCGCCACGTGCCCTATATCTCTTTCATTTTGACTTACTTTTCCCCTAACTTTGTTGTGTTTTGATCTCTTTCTGGGCTTGCTCCCCGGTGAGGAACGAAACACGTAGTTGTCCACCGTTTGATTGAGGTGATTTGTCCCCCCCCCTGGTGTGCTTGTGTTCTTTTCCTGCCTTCTTACTGGTCCCCACACGTGGAAGGGTGATTTCTGGCCAACGGAAAAGCTGTTTTGTTTCCTCTTTTTTTTGTTTGTGCCTCTGAATTCCCCTCCTTTACCGCTCACCCCGTTCTGGCTTCAAGAACGCTTTTCCTTCGTCGTTTTGGCAGAACCCCTGACCGGACACTCTTTGCCCTGGCCCATGGTTGATGATCCTAGGTGTAAACTTTTCGTGTGATCCCCCCCCCCTCTTTGTCTTTTTTTCCCCTATCCCACCACGCCTTCTCCTGGTTCCTGCTGGGATGTCAACTGATGGTTGTCAAATGGCCCAAGTGGGTCCTTTGATTCAAATCCTGATCTCCCAAGTGGCTAACTCTTGGGGCATGCTGGTGGTCGTGAGGTGGCGCGTGTTTTTTTTAGTTTTCTTTTCTTTTTGTTTGGTGATGGGTTCTTTTTGTTTTTTGGGGCAGTGTGTTTGCAAGCTTCTCGTTCCTGTTCCCAACAACCCCCCCCCCCCCCTCGGACCCCAACCCCCGGCCCGGACCCCAGTTGAGTCTCTTATTTTTTCCGCGTTTTCATTTTTTATTGGCGTTTCATCTTTCTACTCTTCCCCCCGTTTTTGCAGGTCCCAAAAAACGTCTTGTGTTCCCGAACCCCCCCTTTTTAAACTTTTTTTTTCAATTCGTTCCTCATCCCGCAGAAATTTTTTTCCGGCATTTTCGTTGGTTCACCAGTCCGAGTTTTCCTGATAGAACAGACGGCTGGGTGTTTCCTTTGGTCTCTTTCTCTCACCTCCTTGCCGCTTTCACTCTCCCCCCGCGTAGGCGGTATTGTATCCGGAGTCTTGGTGCATCAGGACCCAAACGGCTTTCGTCGTCCCGCCTAGGTTTTCTTGACTTTTGGTTGCTTCATTCTTTTGTTGTTTTTCCCGCCTGTTTTGGTCCCTCGCCCGGAGCTGTAAACAAACCTTTTCCTTTCGCGAATACAACCTCCTTAAACGCTTGTGTTCTCTCCTGTGAAAAGCCAGATTGTAAGAGGCGCGCACCCTTTTGGTGTTTCCTTTCCCGGCCCCCCCCCCCCAAGTAAACATTGGTCCTCCCCCCAGGCTTTTTGCGTTTACCACCGTGCATCTCCAGTTTCAGCTCGGTGATGTGGTCCTTTGGACCGGGCTGGCCTCCCCCGTGTTTCGTGGGGGTTCCCCCGCCGTAAGGTAATACATTCTTTTTCCTCTGTCCACAAAACATTTTTTTGTTTTCGGTATCCTGAACACTGCCTTTTTTTGAATATGGATCGAAACAGGAATTGGATGGTTTACCGGACCTCATCTCGTTTGTTCCCCGTCGCCTACCGTTTTGTAGGTACCTTTAGTTTTCATACCTTGTTTCCCAAGTAGCCTTCACACGATACTTAGTTTCATGTTACGTCTTGGGACTTTAGTTGTTCGGAGTAGTCTTTCCTTGGGATCGTTTTCCAAAAGGTCAGTTTTTTGAGTACCCTTTTCTGCGCCAGTTCCCTGGGGTGGTCTTTCCATTTTTTGGTTACCCCTAGATAAGGCAGGTTTTCTCCCCCCCCCCTATTGCCGACTTCCCCCCCCTTTTTTCCGGTGGGGCGAACCCCCTTGGAAGTTCCCAGGTTCATATGTTGAGGCCCGGTTTGGGATTTCTTCGAATGGACCCTTTTTTTTCAGTGTTTTTTCACCCTTTTCCGCCACCCCCCCCCCCCCCCCCCCCCCCCCCATGCCAGCCCCTTTCGTTGGCGCCCGAAAAAATCTCCCCCCTTTTTGGCGACCCGTTTTTTTTTGTCTTGCACCATGGGACTGCACCTGGCCGCCATCGTTAACCAAAGGATGGCAAGGTTTTGGTTGGTTTTGGGGCTTGGACCTTGTGCAGGTCCTCCATTGTCCGGGTTTCGCTCTATTCCACATTGGTTTAGGTGAGACCAGCCGGCTGTCTTCGTTCCAAAACCTGTTCCCCGTAAACTTTTTTTGCCGTTCATGGACCTCCCTCTGACTTCCATTGTAGATGTAACCTTTTGTATCCCGGGTTTTCGATTTACTGGTTAGAAGATGGGCGTGGGCGAGCTGGTGTCTCGGACTCCCCCTTCCGGTGTTGGTTGTCGGTGTCCTGGAATGTGCCATATTCGGTACTTGCCCCGGACACCCCGGGAGTTTGCCGTTGCTTCCAGTAATTCCTCATCCAGCCACTGTCCCCCCCCGGACCTTCTTCTAGGAGCTTTGTGGGAACGGGGGTCCCCCCCCGCACAAGCATTAACCTGAATTCACCAAATTGACCCTCCTCACTCCTTGGGCCCGTCGGGGTGGATTCCTCCCGTGACCTTTTCATGTCTTTTTGGAGGTGGGTGGTGTGGGGCAGTCCGGACCCCCTTTGGGACAGTGTTTTAAGGAGACAGGTTTTCAATCCGACAAAGACGTTAACTAAAAGGATCTTTTTCCCCGTGTTTAACCCCGCCCTCTTTTTTCCCCCCTTTTCAATTTTGGTTGCCAAACCCCTCCTTGGGCGCAACGTAAAAAACGAGTCAACCCGTTTTCACCGCCCCCTTTTTAGGCGCATGATGGTTTTCTGCCATTTTTCCATGGGTTATGGGTACGTTCCCCCCCCATGCCCTGGTGCGTTCCTGCAAAAACATGGCCCCACCCCCTTTTTTTGACTGTGATACGGTGTGTAAGGACCGTTTTGTTTTTTGTTTTCCTCTGTCCCCCTCCCCCCGCTACCCGTCTCCCCCCAAGCCATGAGGGACCCGAAGGGAGAAAATGTCACGTCTGTTTTAGTGTTTTTTTCAACTCTCCAGTTGTATAACTCCCTCCGTGACCTTGTTCTTGATGGTCTAATTTTTCCCTTTCCCCCTCACTGGTGTTGGGTGGACAACCCCCTTTCCCTTTTTTCAAGCCTCGAATCCCAAGCCTCGGGATCCTGTTCCACTTGGTCGGACCCCCCTTTTGTTTAAGCGGGTTGAATTATTTTCCCCCCCTTTTCACGTTCTTTGATCTTGGAGGGTGTTTTTGGACTGTTTAAGATGTGATCAGAACTTATCCCCCTGGTTAGTTCCCACCCAGTACCTCTTTTTGACTGGCAATAAGCTTGTAATTTCTTTTTCTCCCCTCAACTGACCATTAACCCTTCTCTTCTCTTTTCAACTTTTGGGGTTGATTTGTTTCTGTTGGACTTCTTTTTTCTACATTTGCCTCTCCCCTCTCCAAAAAATCTTATTTTTCCGCGCTTGTATTTTTTTTTTTTCCCTCCGCTTACCAACTTTCGCCGCTCAGTAATTAGGGTTCCCCTTCCCAACCATCGTTCCCCACTGGCCACCCGGAACTTACGTGTTCATAACTTCCCCGTTTTTCCCCCCCTCTTTACAAATGGTCAGAGCAAGTCCACCCCTTTTTGGGGATTTTTTTTTCTGGCGGCGGGTTTCCCCTGCCGGTGTGTTCCCCCCACACCCCCTTGCCCTTCCCACCCTTGAAAACGTTTCACTCCAGTGGCAGCCAGGGAGCATGATCCACCTTCTGAACGGTGGCTGGGCGAGGAAAGAATCACGTTTCTGTTCTCCCTTTCTTCCGATGGGGGGGGGATCTTCGCTTTGCAGACGTTTGTTGCGTTTTCCACCCCCATGGTGAATGCTTTTTCTTTCCCCAAAAACATTTCTCCAGTTGTAACCCAGGTTTTTTCCCCCTTCCAACCTTTTGTTTTTTTTCCAGGCTACCCAGCACCCGATGGTTGGCCACGCGGGCCTCCCAATGTTTAGGGGGTACTCGGGGGGTCGATTTTTTTCCTTTACCTGGGTCTCTTTTTTCTTGCCTTGGTCTTCTTGCAACTGAAACTTTTCCCGTTAGGTATTATGTCGCTGGCCTGTACTGTTGTACGGCCACTTTTCCCTGGGCGCCACCCCCCCCCTGTCCATTTCCCTCCCCTTTACGTAAGTTCCCTTTCCGGGCTCGTTCCTTTCTTGTCGGGCGGTTCCAAGTTGTTTTCCGTTGGAAAATGCTTGGGATGGACCTTCACCCCTCCTTCCTTGTTGGACACCTTTCCTTACCTTCCCCCTTTTGCACTAGCGATTCTTTCCCTGGGGTTGGTTTTTCCACAGTTCGCGAATAGACTTTTTTTCCCTGTTACCCCCGACAAAAACCAACCGTGGGTGTTCTCTTACCGTTGAAATGGAACCTTTTCTTTGCCCCAACGTTGCCTTTCCACCCCCCCCTCTCTTTAATCGTTCCGGTAAACCTTATGGGATCCCCCTTTACGATCTTTTTCTTTCCCCCTGCGTTCTGAACGCATATTTTACAGGAAGGACTCGTTTTTTTTCAGTCCTCCCCCCGAATTCTTCCCCCCCCCCACCCCCCATGTGTTGGCATTTTCCATGGCCGGGCCATGTCAGCACCTCCAACTTTCCCCTTTTTTTACACCCAGCGGTACCTTTTGAATTCGTTGACTTCTCCCCCATGCCCTAAACCCCTTTTCCTTCCCGCCCTTCTTATCTCTTTGCCCCTCTTCTTCTCACCGTACTTTCCCCCACCCCCCCCAAACACCCCAAAAACAACTGTTAAATTCACTTCTGAAGGTCCCACTTCATGCTTTTTTGTGTCTGGCCAGGGAATACTTTTTTTTTATGCTTGTGCGTTCCCTTATTTTGCCGTTCGTGGGTGTCCCAACCCCAATTTCGTCGAGGTGTACCCAGATTGGTCTCTTGCGGGAACCTTCGTGTGGCCACGTTTTCCCCCCCTCAATTTTTCTCCTTTTTGTTTGAATCCGGCAGGGCTCATGATTCCCCCCCTCACACCATGAGCCGTGTTAAAAACTGGAGTTCCTTTCGAAGTTCTTTTCCAATTTTATTTTGCCCACACCGACAGTTTTTTCCCCCCCAACCGGCTTCCTGGTTTTCTCACAGTGACAGTTCGTTTTACCCACTCCCAACTGATGTCCCGTTTTTATCCCGCCCCCTTTCCTTTGTGGCACCATTCACTGTCTTTGTGTCTGTACATGACAAGTCCCTTTATTTTTCTTAACCGCGGGTTGTACCCCGACATTGTCCGACGAACCCCCCACTCCCCACAATGCCCCTTCCCGGAGGAAGGTTTATTGCCTCATCCCGGTCACCCCCCTGTTCTGTGGGCCATTATTCCTTTTAATTTTTTCCGGGACGGTTTTTGGGTTTCCCTATCCGCTTTTTCTCCTTCAATCAAAGATTCCCCCTTTCTTTTTTTCTCCCCCTGATTGGAATTTTCTTTTGGGTTCCATCAGCTTTGTTTCGCACAGGGTGTCACCCAACTTAAACCAAACCACCCCCCATCACACCGTCGCGGAGAATTTCCTTTTCTTTTTTCCTGATGCCCCCTCCTACGGTCTCCTTGCAGCTGCCTACCGTGAGTTTCGCGGGCTTTTCGATCCCCCCCCCCCGGCTTTACCAAGTCCGACCAGCGTCTAAAGTGGCACCCCCAATCTGTAACCACCCTCCCCCACGATGGATCTTTCCCACCTCACCCCTCACTCCCACCTCCTTCTTTATTCCCCTATCTTTCCCCTCTTCTCTTCCCACTATGCTCAGTCATGTACCCTTTTTTCCCTACCCACTTTTCGGAAAATTTTTTCTTTTTGATTTTCTGACTTCTCACCCCCTTTTTGCCAATACCGCCTGTCGGCAATACGTTGATCCCCTCCACTAGGCAGAAGTGGACTAGGGACCAACGCGACCACTCCAAGCTTAAATCTTTTCTTTCTTTTTCCATTTTTTTTTGTCTTTTCACCGTTGTTTTTTCACGACCGGCCCGCTTTTCCCACCTCACTCGTAGATATCCCATGTGGTTTGTACTTGTTCCCTCCACCTTTGCACCCAAATTTTTCCAATTTCCCCCCGTCTGGGGCTTTCTCCCAGCCGACGGTAGGCTGTTTATTGGTGAGAAAATCTTGTCTTTTCCCGTTTTTTCTACTCCCTTCCCCCGCAGCCATTTTTTTTTGGTCGCCCGATTTTCCCCCACTGAATGAGTCCTTTTTTATCTCCCGATTTTTGAAAGTTCACGGAATAAAAAGTGTGGACGGCAAAACAACCTTTCTTTGAATGCTCTCAACACTGCTTTGTCCCCGACTCTCTTTCTTTACGGGTTTTTCCCCCCTCTACCCCATTTTTCCCTCCTGGCTGGCGCACCCCCAACCCCCTTCCTTGGCTGACAAGTTTTTGCCAAATTGGTGTTTGTTCACTTCCCCCCTGACTTCGTGGCAAAGTCCCCCCTTGGCCCTTGCCCCGCCCTTTTCTTTGTCCCCCCTTTTTCCCCCCCTCCCTCCGTTCGTTTTAGGATCTTTATCGGGGGCTTTCCCCCGTGGGCACACCAGCACCGTTTCCTGGTCGCAGCTTCGTCCCCTGACCCAACCCCTTTTTTTTTGGTGGGTTTCGCAGTCCCGTTTAGGGACCAATTTTTGCAGTCTGGAAACATTGGGGGAAAAAGTCTTTCCGAGTTGTGTGCCCTTCCGCTTTCTGGGAACTTTCCATGTTCTCTTCACTGTCTCTGTTCCTTCCGCCCTTTCATCCGTTTCCTTGCGCCGAACCTGAATTGGTGACACTCTTACAGGTCCCTAAATTGTGTTTGTTCCTGGTTTTTTAATTTTTTCCCACCCCCTGGGAGTTGAAGCAGACAGATTCCCTCCCCATCCCCCCCCCACGCCTTAACCCGCCTCCCTGGTCCCTGTTTTGCTGGTTGAGGATATACTTTTTCCCGGTGAAGTACCCCTTCCCCTCTACGGCTTTTATTGTTTTTTTCTGTTTGGCTGCTGGGGGTAAGGGTTGTGTTTTGTTTGCAACCCCCGAAGCTTCCCCCGGGCCTTGGAAACCCCAAAAAATTTGGACCCCTCCCCCCTTAACGCCAGGCACCCAGTCTGTCTGTGTGCCTCTTTTTTTTTTTTCATGTTTTAATCGCTCATTGACCCCTTTTTTCCCTCCTATTTGCCCCCGTGTATTTCAACGCGGCCGCCAAGTTTTCCACTTTTATATGTGTGTACTTATCGAAGCTTTGAAATTTTTCCCTCCTTTCTTTGGAACTTTTTTTCCTCTTTTTGGTTTGTCCCTTCCGTGGAAGATGTTATCTTTGCTTTTCACCCTATTTTTCAAGCGCACTGCAAGCGCCCAGGCTCAGTCTTTTTGCAGTCGTTGGCAGTCGCTGGCCCCTAGTTTTGCCCACCGTAAGCGATTAGTGCCCCCCGTCACGGCAGTTTTTTTTACTGGCCTTGGATGTGTTCAGTTTTTTTTTTGCTTTTGTCGTTGAATTCCGTTTGATTGTCCCCTCTGTTTTCCCGTCGCCTTTTTTTTTCTCCAAAACCCTTCATAGTACTCCCCCACAGGGGCCAGTTTTTTCTATTTTCGGCTTCCCCTTCCGAGACCGAGTCTACCCTGGGTTTTCCTTCCCGCCACCTGGAACTTAATAATGGCCGACCCCCCCCCATTGGTTTTGTTTTTGTCGACAATATCCTTTCCTTTCCTTTTTTCAGTTCGAGCATTTTTGTTGGCCCCTGTGGGACCGTCTTTCCTCAACGTTGTCCGGGTCCGACCGCCCGTTGGAGTACTGTCCCATTTTTTCCCCAACCCCATTTTTTCTCTTTTGCCTAATGCCCACGGTGGCCAAAGTTTTACTGTGGAGTAACCACCCGGCCCCCTTGTGATGTGGGGTTTTTTTTGTCCCCTCGCAGTATACTCTTAGCACCAAGGTCGAACCTTTCTCTTTTCGGTATTCTTTAGGTGGGTTGAACCCCTCCACATTTCTTTAATTTCTACCTCTTCCGGTTTTTGTTGTCTTTTTGCGGCTGCGCTTTTGGAGGTTCTTGTGTCTTTTTCTTTGATTATATTTTCCGGTTTTGATTGAGCCCCCGTGCGCCCTGCGACTGTCCCCGCGGGGCCTGCAGAACTGGCCAGCTTCTTATAGATTTTTTTTTCCCTGCCCCGACGGGACCCTTTGCGCCTGGCCGCTGAAAAGCATTGTCCGCTGTCCCGCCCAATTCCCCATTGAACGAGTTGTTTCAGTCGTGTTCCTTTTGATGGTCATGGTTTATTACTGTTACGTTCACTTTCTTCGTTTCCGTCCCGACCTGGAATAGTTTCCCCTCTTTGCGCCCCGATGTTCTGTGGGTTGCCGCCCACAGCCATTTCCTGGCCACCTTAGTACCTTTACCAATGGATTTGAATTTGCTGGATTTTCCTATTTTGGTTGCATTTTACTTCTTTTTTCACCACAGCGGGTTGGGTACTCCGTGGTAGGGTTTTGGACCGTTTTGTGATTTGTGCCCACGGTTTTCTTGTCCGCCTTATCATGCCAGTTTAGTGTTGATGATAGTTTTCAAGTCAAAAAACAGCGGGACACATGTGCGGAGCGCATAATATTTTCCCCCGTTATTGACTCCCCCATTTTATCCACCTGCTTTTCCCTGTGCTACCCCTTGTAAGTCTCATTTCAGGAGGTGCCGAAAATCTGCTGGTGTTGCAGCAACGTTCATTTTTTACTTTTCGGATTTCCCTGTCCCGTTTGGTTTGTCCGTGGAAGGCCAACTTTTCGTTTTGCGAAACTTGTGGCACAGGCCCCCTTGTACCACACGGGCGCCCCTCCCAAGTTACATTCCCTAAAACTGTCCTTCCCCCCCCTTCTTTCTTTTTTTTCCCTTCGTGCCTTTTCCCCCCTCCCTTGCAACAGAATTTACTCACACAAACACTTGCCCCCTTCCAGCAAAGGGTCTAGGGTCTGTTCAAGCAGGCGTTACTTGTATGGTCTTTCTCCGGTTTTTTTTTTTCCGCCACTTTTGGACCTGAAATTGTGGACGGTTTACAACAGGTTTCCCCTCTACAATCAATACTTAAACGGACGCCTCGGCGATTTCAGGGGCCAAGACAACCGAGGACATTTCCCCCGTCAACCGGAGTTTCCCCATGACCCAACCCCCTGGTAGTCATGCCCGGCGTTGCTTTGCGCATTGTCCTTTCTTTTTTTTCTCCCCCCTTCCCCCATGCGCGGGGTTTCGTGACCCCCCCCCGGCACTTTTACCCAGTTTTATAACGGGGTTGGAACTACCCATTCTTTGAACTGGGTGGTATCCCTCCGCACTCAAGGTCGCTTTTTTTTTTTGACTGACCACCATTCCCGTTTGTGTTTTTTTTCTCCCCTCCGTTCCCCCATATACGTCACCGACGTAAACTTTATGCTGGCACTTTTTGATGTTCGCAGGGGCCGTTTTACCGTTCTTCCCCCGGTTGTGGGTGACAACGCACGTGCCCTTTTTTCCTGGCCGCTGTTCTCCCTTCTCTTTCCGCCTCCTTAACTTCTTCGGACCCTTTGTTTCAAAAGGGGTTCGGCCTTTATTTTTTGACACCGGCTTTAGGGTGACCTTGACTTGTGCGGGTGGGACCCTTCCCCCTTCATGACTTGATCTTCTTTTTTATCTTTCTACAGAAACAATCCGTTTGGCACCAAGATTGTAAATCTTTCATTCACTACAATCTTCTTTCTTTTTCCTCCGTTTTGTTGTGATCTCTTTCACTAGCCCCTTTTCGTTTCATGAGAAAGGGTTACCCAATCTTATTTCCCCTCGTCTTTGTATCGCGCCGTTGCTCACCCCCGTCCACTTCTTTTCAGGTTTTCCCCTGTTTCCAACCGCACTTCCTCCCCGTCTCCTTTTCATTTGTCATGGACTCCCCCTTTCCCAGGTTTCAGGCAGCAGTTCAAATTGCAGACTTCTTGGGTGTCTCAGTCGGGCTGGAAAATTCCCTTTGGAGGTTTAAACCACACGTTGTCATTTTGACCCAACGTGTGACGGCATCAAGTGCCCCCCCTCCCTATTCAGGTTGGATTGATTACTTTTTCCGTCGGGGGACGTGGGTCACGCAGAGTTCGGTTCTCCTTATGACGCTTCTGCTTGTTTTACCGTGCTTTCCCTTCCTTCTACCATTCCCGCTTCAACCCACCCCTTCCTTTCCCGTGCACACGGGGTGGAAACCCCCCTCTTTTTTCACCACCCTGGTGACCGGTGAGTCCAGCCTGGTCCCCCGTTTTCCCTTGTTGCATGTTTCTTTTTTCTTCTGTTACTTTGAACCCACGCTCTTTTTTTCTTTTGGACCCTGACCATCGCGCTTCCCTTCCCTAGTATTCTTGTCGGATGGTTTGGGTCTGTTACTTTTGACTTTTTTTTTTTTGGTGCCAAATCCTGGTCCTTCCCCCCCCACCACCAACCGCCCTCCCACCACAGTTAACCGGCTTTCCGTTCCGTCTCCCCCTTTCTTGGATTCTTGTTGGTGGGTATTTTTTTCGGGTGAAACTCCTTTTTCTTGTCCTGGGCACCCGTCAAGCACCTGGGGTCTTCTCCCCGAACTTGGACACTTTTACCTTCGTTTTCTCCTTTGATCGTTTTAACTTTGCCCCCCGGGCCCACCCTTTTCCTCCGTCAATATTGCCTCCCCAGTTCCCTACACCAAAAAACCGGGACTTTTCTCCCGAATCCTGGGGATGCTGCCGGACCTTCGCCCCGCGATACAAATTCCCGTCACTTTGTCTTCCCCCTGATCATTTACTTCTTCATTAACGTCAATTATTCCCCCCGGTTAGCCCTGTCTCTTTGAACTTATTTCACAACTCCCCCCCCCCAATGGGTCCGATCATTGAGCCCCCCTCCCCTTTTCGAGGCACCCAGGTCCCCTTTCCCCCCTCTACCAACGATTCACTCTTTCCTCTTTGGCGTTGAGGCTTCCCTGACCATAACGTTGCCAAGTTTCCCATTCCTACTTCTTGTGTTCCCCTGATGGGGCACGTACCTTTTTTAATTCCACATACTCCCCCTTTCCCTAGGCCACTTGAACCATTGGGATTTCGTGATTCTGCCCCCGCTTCAGGATTCACTTCTTTTGTGGTTGTGTCCTTCCCCCTCTATATGTATCTCGGGTACCCCCCTGTTCTCTTCTTCTTCCCTTGCCCGCGGTCATTGCCCGATTTGTCGCACCCTGCTGCAATACCGGTGCATTGTTATATTCCTCTGCCGCCACTATGACCCAGCCTTACCCAAGGAGCTGTAGGATTTGTTTTTTTTTTTTTTCCCAAGTATTCCACCCCTCCCCCAAAAAGTAATACCTACCCCTCCCCCTTCCGCTTTGTTCTACAGTTTTTCTTTTAAGTCGACGTTTTCCCCAACCCCCATCCAGCTTGGAGTTGTTTTTCTGACTTCCACTTCGTGGGTATTACCTTTCCACCCTGGTTTGTGGGTCTCCCCCCTTACTTCTTTCTACCAGGGAGGGCTCAGCCCCCTTTTCTCAGAAGGTCAAAGGCCAAATATTCCCTTTTCCTAGTTGATGACTTTCCAGTTGTCGGCCCCATTTCCTCTTTCTTTTTCGGAACTTTTTTTTGCGCTTGTTCCCCTTTTCCCGTTGACTACACCGACAAGGCGTTTTTTTTATTGCTTTTCCTTCTTTTGTGTTTTTCCACTGATCTTCGAGAAGAACCCCCAACTTATTACCCAACTCCCACCCCCCTTTTTCCTTGTTTTCCCGTTCGAATTCGCTGACGTTATCTGGATGCCCATCTGTCCTCGGCTGGCAGGTTATTACCTCTGTCGGCTGGTGCGGCCCAGGATTATAGCCCATCTCTTTATTTCTATCAACACCCCACCCTCTCCCCCCTGTCTTTTTTCGGTCAAATTTCTTCCGTTTGAGTTCTTAAACTTACAAATTTTTGCTACCCTTTTCCCCTTCGGTGAACTCGGACAAAATCAAAACCCCTATTGTGCTTTTTCCCTCCCAAATGTCTAAGATCACACCCCTGTCACCCCCAGGAGACACTCAGGCTCTACTTTCTCTTACTAGGGTTTTGTTTCAAGTTTTTTTCACGCCGTCCCTCTTTTTCGCACACAATACTGTTTGAATGGAATATCGGCATGTCTTGTACAAGGGTCCTTTCTATTTTTTTTTACCCCCCCCCACTCTTACGTCGCCGGAGGTTTCCCCGGTTCTTCTGCGGGCACATCTGTTATAACCTTTTTTTTTACCTTTGGCACGTGTTCACCCTCATCCCTGTTTTTTCTGTTCCGTCTCCCCCCCTCTTGCATTTTTTCATTTCAGAAGACCATTCGTTACTTGTGACTTCTTCCTTTTTCTTTTGGCTTCATTATCTCCCCCCAGATGTTTCCCCACCTTCTATCCTCTTTTACGTTTAAATAACCTTTTTCCCCCCCCCTACTTACTTCTTGACACACCAAGGGCTTAGTGCGACTGTCCTTCACAATTTCAACGGGGACGTTTAGTTGTTCCTCCGAACCGTGGTAAGGCACCGCCT
>Ga0179593_1324320_pt1 | contig 17734 bp, 14 predicted proteins | sample CZODoug2_1_08_16_FD_185931 | JGI IMG/M metagenome (GOLD analysis project Ga0179593, IMG submission 185931) | Vadose zone soil fungal communities from Angelo Coast Range Reserve, California, USA - CZODoug2_1_08_16fungal (PacBio error correction) | ecosystem: Environmental > Terrestrial > Soil >... | reverse complement strand
ACCTTCCTTTTCCCCCCCCTCTTACTAATTAGCCTCGAAGACCCCTTCCAGTCTTTCCGTAACTCTCCTTGTTAGTTTTGTTCATTCCTTGCTCCCCATTTCTCTTCACATACTCTCCAGTGGCTCCGATTCCCACCCCTTTTTTCTAAGAGAACGTTGCCTGTTTTTCTTCAGAGGTTTTCTCGCAATTCCTTAGAATCAGATCTTTCAGCTTTAAGTGGCACTAGTACGTCATATCCCCCCGAATTGTAGTTAGTTTTTTTTTTCCGGGAGACATGACCCGTACTCTAGGTTCACCTCCGTACCATCTATGGCAACAGGTCTTTGTGTTTTTCAGAACTTCATTTTTTAAAGTACTGCTTCTCCCCTCCCTTTCTACTTTCTTCAACAACCTCCCGCCTTTACCCAAGATCGAGCGGCGTTCGCATGTCCCCATTTGATGCAACCTCCCGTATTTTGAACGTCTTGTTCCCTCATGCAATTTCCGATCATTGCATCCCTGTAGTATATCGCCACATTTCCTCCGGTCGAACTTGATTCCCCGTGGCAACGACCCTTCTCCCTTTTATTTTGAGGCTTCAGTATTCTTGCTCTGTAATCCCTTTTTTTTTCATTTCCCCCCACTTCTCTTAAATTCCACTATTCAGGCCCTTATCGGTCGCCACTCTCATTCCCGCGTCAGCCTCCCCTTCGATCGCCAATGCCCCGTCGCCATGTTCTTTCAAAGTTCCCCCCGTTCTCCAAAGGTGCTCGCTCACCACGGGGTTGATCCCGGCCTGATTAACATTGTCCAGTCCGCAATCCCCCCGTGCGCTTACCTTCCTGTTACCGCACGCTTCCCTATGTTTACTTCGACCTTGGGTTTTTAAAAAGTGAATAGTCTGATTTCGCTTTACAGGCCGTCTCGCTCCTGAGAGTTTCTCCCCTTTTCCCGAAAGACCCCCGAACAACTGTCTCCCCCCAATCAGTTCCTACTTTCGTTTTAGTGTCTTCCTTAGCTCCACCCGCTCTTTTACTGCCACTGCTACGTGAACCAATACAACCGTCAACCCACCTTTTTTTGAAAACATCCTGCGACGCGACTCGCGGCACAGGCATCACTCTGCCTCCCCCCCGTCAAATATCCCCTCTCAAGCTCAGTCTTACGTATTGCGTCTCACAGCAAATCCCCTTGCCATTAACTGTTATTGCTCCATACTCGTGCGTCCGACTCTCGAGCCCCGACTTTTGAAGCATCGGGAGCACATCTTGTACCTATTTGTTCTTCGTCAGTGACTGCGCTTTCATCTCTTCCTCCTCCTGTCTTTTTCTGTATCGTTCTCTTGCCGTGGTTGGTGAGGGTTGTTTTTTCACACGTGTGTGTTTTGTTATGGCTCGACCCTGTTGAGGGAGTGATGTGATAAAATCAGATCAACTCCTGGTCTTGTGATCGCCTCCCTCGCTCTGCAATCAGCATCTTAGCCCTTCTCTGATCCATTTTGGCAACTGTTGTTTATGTGCGGATTTTTTTGAGAGAACAGTGACGAACCTATTGACGCTTTCCCCCCCCCCCCCTGTCCCCTTGCCTGCTGTTTGCCTCCCTTACCCTTTTTTCGATTCTGAACATCATCGACGGCCCGCCTCCCCGACACTCTGGGAGCTCTGGTAATGAATCCCCCCCATCGGCGAAGCTATTGCCCCATTATGTACATACATACCCCTGTTGTCGGTCTCTTGTGTGCTTGCCTTCTTTATACTAGATAGCTAGCTTTTTGTTACGTCCCCCCTCCCCCCGTTTCTCCTCTATGGCTCCTTGAATCTGACCGCCATCCGCTCTAAATTGTAATTGCGGCCAGGTGTCCTTACTCTCTCCTGTCTCTCCACATGACCGCTTATGTATTCTCCGGTGGCTTTCGTTCCATTTCGTTTTGGATCTCGTGTCAGTGTACGCCAGCTGCGGCCTTGCCCCCTGCTACCCCACTCTCCATTCATCGCCCGTGCGTGCGCCGCGACGTATTTTAATTATTCCTAGGTTTACTCACGCAGCATAAAAATCCACTCTCCCCGATGCGTATATTTTTTTTTTTTTTTTTTCGCTCCCGTGAATCCCGTTTTCCGTTAGAGGATACAGGTTATTAAGGTACGTGGTTTTGTTGTATTTTCGCTTATTCTCTACAACATCATTTCCTTTGGTTCTGTAACCGTCCACCTCACCCAATTTTAGGTTTCCCCATTTGCCGTCAGAGTCTATCGTTCCACGCTCCCTCCATTCTCACGACAGTCTGTGTATTTTATAGTAGCAGCGTATCCCTCCCTTCCTCTGAACCTCAACTCCCTGATATTTGAACCTATATCGTCTCCCACCACCCGCCTCTTACATTTCTGCTTTTTTTCCATGCTATATCTTCCTTAAAAGACACTCCAAGACCAGTCGTCTCGTATTCCTGTCTTTTTTTCGCCTTTCTTCCCATTGTTTTCGGGCTCCCCCCCCCCCCCTTGTGAGAGCGGCTTCGCCAAGCGGCCCCCTTCCATGGTTGCTAAATGAGGGTTTCTCAACAGTCACACTCTCTAAAACCTGTCTTTTGTGTTAAGCGTTTATTGTACCTTGCTCATATACCAGCACTTACACCTGTCGCCTGCCCTATTCCCTTTCCAAGTGGGTTCGCAACTACTTAGTGCCGGACAAAAGACTATTTTCACTGGTCCCCGAACGATTTCATTCTCTTTTTCCATGCCCGTTTTTGCCGCCGTGATATTTCCTTCCATACCTCCTGTCTCTAGGATGACCGAGATTTTTCTGGATTTTCATGTTCTCTGACCGCCATTATTTTGGTGTATTTATGAGGGCGCGTTCACGCCTCACCCCTACTTGTGACCTTACGGACTTTACGCATCCCTGTCACGAAACGCTGTTCGCACTAAGACTCACGCTTTCGACTGCCATGTCCCCCCCTCCGTATCTTTTACTTAAACTTCTTTTTTTTTTGAAGCACTATTAGTCAGTGCGACAAGCGCGTTTTTGCCGATTGTGGCCTTCCCCGCTTTTTACCTTTCTTTACCCTCTATTTGCATCTAGTTTTTCTTAAACGCTTTACCCTCTCCTCAGCCCGCCCGTAGGGCGGTAAATTTTTCCCCCCTTACCCCTACCTTCCACGCCTGTTCCACTTTTTGACTTGCTCTTGGCGCGTTAACTCACTCTTTATAGTTAATCCCTGGATTTCCTTTTGGACAAACCTGCTAGTCGCTCTGCGTCTACTCCCCCGAATTTGGCCTCTGCGAAACCTCCGTCGTTCAACCTTCTACTGTCGATTGGACCTCCAGGACCCCCCTTTTCTTTCCGTCAAGGCCTCTTCTTACGCGTTTCCCAATCCTTAGTGTGTGTCGATCCCATCTATCTGATTTCCTGTTTCAAAACTCCCTTTTGTTGTCCCTATTTCGGACCCCCCAGCAGTGGGATGCATTTGTCTAGCGGCGACTCTCTTGCTTTTTCCCGTCCATAGCAAATGCTCACCTTTCACCCCACTAGTCCCTCTTTCTTCTAGTGAGACTCTTTTCAGTGCACATATTACTGAGTTTGTTATTGACTTCATATTGTCCCCTGAAAAGCGGGCAATTAATTCTTAAACAGCCCCCCACTCCCTTGATCCCAGGTTACTTCCCTTCCCCTTCTTGTCCCACCCTGTCACAGACTACGCATCTTTTGTCGATAGTAATTTTGTACTTCCTCCGTTATCCCGCGGCACCGTTAAGGCAGTTGTTAGAATTTCAGACGTAATGCAATACAAAATTTAGCCGACTGAGCCCGATCTCCCTCAACTTTGACCATTTCCTTGTACAGTTTTTCTCGATAGATTCTCGAAGTGGTGTTCCCACACCTCCCATCTCTCCCCAAACCGTGCCGGACACGGCAGATGGAACAACTTTCTCCCATCTGTCTCTTCAGATCTTGCCTTCAAATCAGTTATACGTATCGTAAGGATTCTACATTCACACATAGAGTCAATTCGTTGGTTTCCATGTGCGAAGTAATACGGTTTCCTATGGACCACCCTCACCTTTTTGACATTCGACAAGAAGAAAACACTTCCACCCATCTTACTATGCGTCTATCCAAAACCGCCTTTTTTTACGCTAGTGTCACTTTCGCTTTTCGCCTCCCCCCTCCCCTTCAAATCCTCGTTTTTTTATCACTCTGCCCGCTTCCCTTTATTTTTTTACCTGACGACAATAGCACCTTCCCCCCAACACAACTTTTGCAGCCGGACAACCAAACATCCCCTCCAGCCTTACCTGTGTCCCGTTGTCTCTTCATTGTTAAGTTCCCTACATTCTCCCCCCCCTGTAACTCTCAGGTTCAAAGTATCAAACGCGGTTGCCCTTTGGCCTCATTATAAGATGACACAGCTCAACCACATATTTCCCCTCCCACTATCTACCAGACAAGATTTCTTCAGACCTTTGTCAACGCTTCCCCCACATTCTGGCCCAACCCCTATCGTCAGCTGCCCCCTACTTCTCCTTTCTTTTCCTTCTTAGATAAATTTGATAAGCGCCGGCTTTGCACCCTCCGGCCCACTCTGGTTTATGACCTTTTTCCCAATTTTCATATTATCCGAGGATGCAAACACTTTTTAGTATCCCATTAATACCATTCATCCACAATAGTGACTGACCGCTTTACCCCGCCACCCCCCGTCCCCTTCCCGCTGCGAGAATATGACCCCCCACTCCTTCGCGTTCCGTCAAAATTCCCTTTCTTCCGGGCAACTTGTCTATTCTCCCTCACTATCCCTTCCTGCTCAAACACCTATATATCCGGGTCCCAAGTACCCCCCCCCTTCATCCAGGTTGTCATGTCCTATACCACCCTACGGAGATGACAACCCCCCCCAACTCTCGTGCCACTTTTCTCTTTGTGTATTTCCTCGAGTATTCTCATCAGTACTTTTCGCTTTGTTTCACACCCCCCCTTCCCTCGTATTAGAAATACCGTCCGTACATCACAACAACCACAATGAACATCGACTAGAAATCGTCATACCCATATTTTCACATTTTTCTCCCATGATCGAACATAGCATGGACGTGCCTCCAGCGACTCTGCTTTTGAACTTCAGGTTTGTATTTGTTTCCCCCCCCACCCTCCTATTGGCACCCACCCCTCCCCTATCCCATCTCTCACTTTTTTGTCCCGGCACAAGTCGGTTGTCGTATCTCCACTTGGCTGCGACCACCCCGCACAACGTTCTTTGCCCCACCCCTGTCTTGTGTTCCAGACGGCCAGCCCGAGATGCATTACGGTGAAAGAACAGGCGAGGTCGCGTGGAATCCTTTACACTTTTGTCCTCGTCAATGGTACTTTTTCTGTTTTTTTTTCTCCGTTTGTTCCCCCACGTCACCAACAGTTTTTTTTTTGAGGGGGGGCCTTTTTTTTGCTTAAACACATCCCTACTCCTTCCCGACACGTAACAAGTCCTATGCCTTCCTTGTGTTAAAATATTTTTGTTCGTCCCCACGGCCTCCGCGGTCCCACTCGGCCGTCTCGAACTCCGGTCGAACACTACAGTGCTCGTGATCGGTTCACCCAGGTAGAATCACTCACCCCCCATTCCTCTGTACCCCATCCCTCTTCATTCGCTCCTTCCAGGCCTTATGTGCCTCCACCTCCTGGGGGATGTTTTCCCCCCATTACCCCCCCACTTTACCTAGACCCAAAGCGGCTTCCAACTTCTTCCCCCCCCCCCTACCTGGGGCTCCTCCAGACCCTTTTTGCCTTCTTCTCTTCCCCTTCGGTGTTTCGGAAGGAGGCCCCCCCCGTCTGGTTCTACAAGTATGTTTCACGAACTGTGACAACGTCGCCATCCCCAACATAAAGATGACAACCTGGTACGTCACCTCCTATTTTTTCGGGGCCGCAGCTCCGCCCGCTTTTTTATTCTCTGCTTTTACCAGTCCATCATTTTATCACCAAACATTCCGCGTCACCCAACCCCCCCCCCCTTTTGTTCTGTTAAACCCACGGACGCCCAAGTCACCTGCGCGGCGCCGCGGGGTTGAAATTATCCCATGTGCGCTGTTATTTTCTCGTCCTGTGGTCGTTTCCTCCCCCCCACTACTCCTGAAGATTATTTCTATAGTGTAGGCTTCCCTGCTCCCCCCCCCCGAAAGAGAGGGACACATGTGGCTTTTTGGGCTTCTTGTTTCCCCATATTGAGAAATTTCGTTGGTTTCACGCCCCTAAGGACTTACTACTTGCCGTTTCTCTACCCCGAAATCTTTGTGCTCGGCTCCCATCAAGTTATGGCTTTCGTGTTCCTTTTGCTTCCACCCTGGGAGTGAGTCGCTTGATTCACTCCATACGGTCTCTTGCAACTTCTATCCTCCAAGATTGGTCCCCCCGCACACAACTTCTGGTTTCATCGTTAAGTCTTCATGGTCAGGTTCCCCTGAATTCTTTTTCACGACTAGCGTTTTTGTCGTGGCAGACCACCCTTTATGCCAACGCTTGTGCACACAACACCGGTCAAAGCTCTCCCCCCCTGGTCTTACCACAACATTCCACCTTTCCCCGTCTTAGTATTACAGGAACCGCTAACTTCTCCACACCGGCTTCGTTTCCCACCGATGTTCCCCTGCGGGAGTCTTTTTTGAAGGGGCTGCGCCCCCCCTATAAGCTATTCCTGATCCTTCGCATTCGTTACCTGGTAACCGTTCTCCGTCATGGGTGCAATCCTCCGGGTTTCCGATAGCAAAATAGCGGCAGTCATTTATCGTGCTGTCACGAGTGGCCGCTTGAGTTCCACTTTGGAAACCAACGCGCATACGTTTCATAACCACCCATTTCACGCTGAGCTTTTTTTGTCTTGAAGTTAATGCGTTCATAACCCCGATTTCCGTTCGCCTGTAACCCGCGCCGTACTTTTTTATGCCGCCCTTCGCCCACCTCTCCGCCATGAGAAAAAGCTTATATTCCCTCTACTCGTGGTGGGGGTTCCATTGGGCTCTCGCTGTTTTCTCCCTTCGTTACTCCTTCCTTACCAGTTTCCTTCCCCCAGTGTTACCGTCGATTTCCGATACGATTGGAACTTTCGTTTACAGTCCCTTTCTTCACTTTTTCCAGTTAACCCCTCCATTTTCCCCCCGGAGGATGCGGCCCCAATACTCACTTGTGTTAATAGTGAATTAGGTACAGTGATAACCTGCCCACTCCTTGCCCTACGCGCTACCCACAGTATCCGAGACTGCCTAGCCCGACTTTTCTTGCGCACACTTCTTCACCAGGTTCACCCCCCCCTCATCTAAATCATCTTTTGCGATACTCCTCTAAAGTTCCCCCCATATCGCCCTCACTTAGTCGTCCAAACCTCGACATCTTATGACAGCTCACAACCTCATTTGCTCTTTCATTGGATGCTTCCCTGTTGTATCATTGTGTGCCCCCTTTCGAGCGGACATGTCTCCCACGAATGTGCTTCTGTGCTCAGTATTCGCGGGTAAACCCCGTTTTGTGCAGTACTCGCGCGTATATTTGTTTGTTTTATGGCGATAACAGCCTGTCCTTCTTGTGGGTTATTCACAGGATCTCAAACCCCCCCGCCGCTTGCCTATACCCTGTTGCAGGATCTCTTTGCCTCCCACTCCTTTTCTCCCCTCTTTCACCGTTGGATTCGCCTCCCCCCTGTGCAGTTGCTTTCTTTTATGATTAGGTGTATTTAATCAGACCTCCCTTGAGGGTTGCAGTCCCGTGAGGAACCCTTAACTAACCGAGCGTGCGTTTACGCCTCATCTCACCCATTCTCTCTCGCACTTGATGCGCTCTACCATTCCTGATTGCTTCTATATCCTAGTCCCCTTAACCCTTGTGCTTGTTCCACGGAAAATAACCGGATCTGCTCGTGTTCCCAATTCTCCACTTGATTTGCCCCAACACCTCCTTTATTTCACTGAACTGGCTGCGTCGCAAGGTTTCGCCAATCCTCACGAGAGGAATGTACCCTAGATCCACTGTCCTTAACACATCACGGTCTTAGCGCAAGGTCTCGGACCCACTTTATTTTAACCCGATGGCTGCACAATTCCCTTATAGTATCACTTGTTCTGGAGTCCGAATAACGGGCCACTGACTCGACTTTACTTCACTTTTCGTTTCCCGGCGCTGAGTGAGGGTTTTTACCCGGTGTTCAGTCTGATCCTCTGCCTATCGTTTCCATGATGGGAGCAGGTGTTTTTTCTTGCTTCTCTCACCGTTTGCAAACACCCTTGACCCTTCTGTCTTTCAATGAGACTTTTCTCCATGCACCCCTCCGTACTCTATCCTCGCCTGATAACGGTCTCATGCTGTTCGGAATAAGGTTCATGCCCTTCACGTGAACAGTGTTTTCAACCCGATCTATCACACTACCCCCAGTGAATTTTTTAGTATTCCTCCCATCCCCCCACCGAGTGATATGGGGCCTGACATTTTTGGTTTACGAGTTTTTTGACACTCGTCGGATTCAAGTCAGTTTGACGGACGTATGAACTAACTATGTTGATTGTTCGACTTCATTTGCTGGAGCCCCGAGTCCTATTTTTTATGACACAATTTTCTGTTCGAAAGGAAAATCATACCTCTATACAAGCTTTTATTTCGGCCACTTGTTACCGCACAGGCAGCTATGTTGGAAGAAGGAGTGGCGTTGCTCAACTTTGGGGCAGAACTCCCCTTGATGTAGGATTGTTCTGCGTTTGTTTGATTCCCCCTTCACTCATTTTGTGGGTCTTGGTGCTGATTTCAAGACCTAGAATCTTGAGTAATTCACGTCTGGGTTAATGTTATTGGAGATCTTAAGGTGTTGTATTTAGGCTCAATTCAAGATTGATCGTTCCTACAATGGCGATTCGTTTCTTGAGAATATTGGGACCTGCGCTGGTTTGTCTTTTATTTCTTTTACTGAGTGAAGAAATCAACGGTCGGTTTTTTTCCGTTTTGTAAGTGAGGCTAGCTTTACATAAATTTTTCACCCACTCCTCCTGGCCCTGTCGGGACGTATTTTCCGACCTTCTTTTAACACGTTTTTTGTAGAGTGGAGATATGGAGACCTCCCTTTGCCCCTCACCTTGGACTATTTAGGAGATTTTCCCCCTTGGAATCATGCTTCACTATTTCTCCCACCGCGCCCAACCACATTTTAACAAGTGCTTTCACCCCCCACCGAATTAAGCCTCCCCTCCATCGCACACCCTTCGACCCAATTCCTTTTTTCCCCCTTCACGAATTTCCCCCTTTATCCTCAGTCTTCACACCACTTTAAGAAATAATCTTGTCTATACCCTTCCACCTTTCAGTCTTTTTTTCATTCTCCTACGTAGACATTAATCAGCCGTTACGAATACACCTCCCATCCCCTCGAAGGCATTATCGGTACGCCTATCTGCCCGAGCATCCACCTTTTAATGTTCCCCCCCCCTCTTACTCCAGTTCATCACTGTCGCCCCGTCAATCAAGCCTCTGATGTCGCCCTTGTTACTTTTACCCACCGACAACACCTCCCCTCTTTAGGGTACGAGGTGGCATTTAAATTCCCCCGATAGAACTCTTTTACCCCCCGACACCCCCACTAATTCTCATAATAGCGTTGTCGGATTCCCCTTCTGAACGGCATTTCCAACACCATTGTCAGCCTCCACAATTTCGTCTTTGCTAGACCGCCATCCTTATTTAGTTCTCTGATTAGCGCATCTGTCCACCAACCGGCCCATTTCCCCTGGCACCTGTGTTGACCCTTGATTTTCCGTCTGAATATTCGGGTCACCTGCCGCCATTCACTCCAAGTCATCTTGAAGTTCTTTTCTTATGGTCCTCGCCTTCACCCTTCCTCTTTTACTGCTCCCATCCCACGTCTGTGTCTTTTGTCAGTCGCCTACTTACCCCCTCACCCAAAATTGTGATAAGAAGGCCTTTAGACGTCATTCCCGAATAAGTCCTTTTTTCCCGCTAATACTCGCCACTCTTCTCAGTACTCGTTCTCTCGCATACTTCTCCCCCCCTCCCACCCTTTCCCCACTCCCTTTAGACACCGAAGCCCACCTATTGGGTTTCTCAGGGATTACGGGACGTCTTACACATCCCAACGTCTTTCGCCTACTGAATTACCTGACCCCGTACGCGGTACCTCCCACCGCTTGACTCTTATTCTTCTTTTTGTTGCAACCTTTACATATGTTTCGTATTCTTGAAATTCACATACTCACCCCTGCCCTATCGATTACCGTTCCTTTTTTTCCTACACTTTTTTTATTATACCTCACCCCCAAGCGAGTCAACCACAGGCGGCCTTCCACTTAGGCGTCTAGTCTTTCCTTGTTCAACTTTTCTGTGCCCCGCAGAATTGGTTAGGGATATTCTCAACACGTCCCCCCCGGAAATCTTGGCATTCTTGCACCATTACACTCTGTTCCTTCCCTGTATCTCCCCCGCATTTGTTCCCCCAGACGATCTGCTATCTTCATTTCCACAGTGGCGCACTTTCGTTTTCACTGCATGTGCCCTATTCCTTCCTATGAACTGGTTATTTCTACAGCCGTTTGCTTCCTACACCTTTTTTTCCCCCCTTCGGATTGGACCGATATTTTTTCACTCTCTTGAGCACTGGCTTACTGAATATTCGGTAGTTAAGTTCGGACTTTAGCCTATTCTTCACCATCCGAACGTTTTTGGTAAGTTCCTGTTTTCGTCTTAATTGAGACGATTCGTGTTTTTTTTTTACCCCCGTCTTCACTTCTCTTAAAACGAGCCCTTTTTTTTGTGCTCGCAGCCCGTTTTTCACCTGGTAAAACTCAGGCCGATCGCTTAGAAGCCCGTGTGCATACTGACCCTCTTTACTATAAGTCCCTCTGACAGTGTCTCATTTCACGTCCATATTTGTTCTTCTCTCAGCCCAATTACACCACCTTCTCGTCGCTGGGGCCTGCCTACTCCGTCGGATCTTCTTTTGTCTTCTGCATAATCATTATTCCGACTATTTCTTCTTTCACGCCTATCACACGGAACTCGCACACTCTCTTTTTGATACCCCTTCTCAACTGGTTTCCTCTTTCGAGTTCCCCATGTCTAGTGTCTGATCCAGCCGGCCCACTTCTACCATGGCCCCAAGTTTCAACGTTTTCTAACTGTCAACGTTCCAATCTTTGAACCTTTTTTTGCTATCCCCATTGTCTTCCACACAGTGTGAGCATTCCCCACCCTACGCTCAGACCTTTCATTCACTGTTTATTCCCCTATACGACCCGGGTTTTTTGTAAAACACCCTTTCATTTTCAGGACCCCATTTACTTCCTTCTCTTGCAGCCTCTCCTTCTTTTGGCGTCGCACCAAGCCACATTTTGGTCACAGTCGGACTTTGCATTCCCCCATTATGCTGCTTATTATTCTGTCCCCTCGTGTGACATTCAATGCCCTCTTATTGTCTGTGTGGCTCACTTCCTTGATCACTCAATTAGTCATTTCCGCTCTACGTCCGCTCCCCCAATTGACGTTCCTTGCGGGGTGCTCTCTCCTGTTGATCCTTATGTATCCACTTATACCCCGACCAGAAAATTTTTTTCTGCCCCATTTCATAAAAGTTATTTTGGCGAAGTGTCTCCTATTACAGACCTTTGGCTCTCCCCTCTTTTGCTCAATGATCTCCCATTCCCGCTCCCATTACCGGTTGTAGCTTTTCAGCATGGCAACGTGAAATCCTGCACCCCCACTCCTGACCCTTCCCCAAAATTTGTCTCTCTCCGTCTCGGGACACCACTTTTTAATCGTCCTATCCCCCCCCCTGGTATTCACCCGTTTGGACTCTCCGGCCCCACTCATATTACACTTGGTCACTTCTCAAGGGCTTCCAATCCCTCCACTATATTCTTTCCTATGCACGTTCTGACCACTTCCCCCTTATAGACAATGAAGCTCTGCAGGGGCTCGTTGCCCACATTTTGCCCCCAAGCGAACCTGACCTCTACTTCTATGTTGTAAATTGGCATCCCAATCCCTGTGGTTCCGTCATTACATCTGCCCGCGGTGAAGAACTCCCCATTCTCCTTGAGTTTGTCCTCTCACCCCTCGGTCCTTTTTTGCTGGATCCTTCCCGGCAAGGAAATTCTGCGGAATAACTTCGCCGGTTCGTCTTTGCTGCAATGAACCCTCGATTTTCCTTCCCGTACTGAGTCCGCCTTCTGTATTCTTGGATCTCCTGACTTTTGGCTCACAAGACGACACCTCTTCCCTTTGGCGCCCACTTGCCTGCTAGTGTATCTGATCTCAAGTAGCCTATTCATAACCCCATATTCCCCGTCGGGATCTTTCGTATCCTCTTCACGCCTCACTGCCTCCGAACGATCTTTCGCCCGCTTTTCCTTTGTCTCTCTGATGCCTTGGCGTTTGAACTATCTGGTTATTGTCACAAAAAGATTCTGTGCTGCTTTGCATTCCCAGACATTCGCCACCCCCCAATCTTTTCCCTTATTATTTAATCACTTATGAACGCTTTTCCCAACTTTACGACCCGGCTGTTCCTGCTTTTTGGCTTTAAATCTGGATTGTTGCTTTTCTGTAGCTGTACTTCCTCCCCTAGGATTTCCGCAGCCGCCTTTTCTCCCCTTATGCCTGGCCTGTGCGCATCCTTTTGACGATCCGTTCAGCGCCTGTTTCGCCTGGTTTTTACCCACACTCCACACCCGCCCCTAGTGACAATCAGGCTGTGTCAGGGCTATTCCTTTCAATGCCAGTTACCTGCGCTCTTTACAAGCCCGTCCCACATTGTCAACCTGCGGTTATTTTTTGTGGTCGAGCAAAACTTTTTCTTGTGTCTTTGTTCTATCCTCATGTCCTTAGGTTATGAGTAGTGCGGCAAATCCCCCCTGCACCCTTTTTCCTTTCCAGGCCTTTTCACTCTTTACGCCGGCCCAGGGTCTTATCTCCCATGTATGGCTGAACTTCCCCTGTGGTCTCCTTCCCCCTTTAGCCAGAACTACTGCTCTTGACCCCTCGGTCCGTTCATTCTTCACCCATTCTTCTTGACAACTTCTCGATCACAATTTCACCGCTCTTTGTATTCACTTTGCATCCTTTTTTGTTTAGTTGACCTGCATCGCTTGTCCCGCGGTTGTGCCTTCCCGCCTATCCTTGTTATTATGTTCTAGGAAAAAGGGGTTTTAACCTTTCAACTCCCTGCCCGATTGGAGGACGACACGGCGATGACTTACCTAATTTCGTACGTGTCCCACCACCCACCGTCTTACACTTCGCTTCGGCGGGGCATATGATATCGTGTTTTTTTTCGTCAATCAATGTTTTATCCCCTGTCGGAGGGACCATTGACTTGGAGGATGTGGGCTCATTTGGTCTATGAGTCTGCTCCGTCTTCCCGATCATAGAAGTGTCGCCCCCGTCTATGGTGTTTGTGATAAGCCTTAAGCCCTCCCTCCTTTGCCGCCGCTACATTATGCCACCTGTCCCATTTCTCCCAAATGCCGCAGCCCAATATGGCCCGATCCCAGTCTCTCTCCTACCTATTCATCGCGTCTCTCGGGAACTTTCTCCTGTCCTGATAGGATTATATTTAACAATTCCGTTTTGTCTCTGCCCAGCGTGTGCCAGTTCTCTGAAAGTTTTAATCTCTCTTTGTCGTGTGTCGATCTGAAGGAACTCCATCTGGTTTCTGTGGTAGAGCCGATGATCTTTGGATTTTTTTGTCTTTCCTCTCCCTTTATCCTAAGGTGAGGTTTGGTCGATTCCTCAGCGTTCTTCCCGCTGTGCGGCCCTCACTTTAACCATTCCTTACCCATAACCTACTCCAACGGACCAGTGTCGCTTCTTCCCCCCTTTTCCGACTTCCATTGCACAACACTCCCTCTTCCCCAGTTTTGTATGCGCTCTTTTGAAGTAGTTTGCCCATTAACTCACCGTTTTGGCTCCTGCCTCGCTTTCTTGAGGTATCACTGCCCGGTTCCCCCGCATGATACTCTTTGCACACATTGTGATTCCCCTAGTCTCCCCCGTTTACCATTTGTTTGCCCCAATTTTTTGGGCAACCGACTCCATCATTCGCGTTAGCTATCTAGCCATATATGCACTCCTTCACGACCCACTGCTGGGTATTCATATGTGAGGGTTTGAATAGATGTTTTCAACATGAATGGCCTCATGGCTCTCTGTCCATTCATGCAACAGAGTGTGTTAGTGACATGCAGGACGCCCTGCCTTTTTGTTTCCTCTTCTTTAACTTACCCTGCCGCTGTTTCCGGAGGTCACCTTTGTATATTTTCGTCGTATGCTTAGCTCTTGAGACGCGCAACCGGGCTCACAAGGCATCCTTTAGCCCCATTTTCCCCATTCCTGGTATAGTTGACGCCCGCACACGTTGGGTCTTCACTCCCATCAGGTCAACCCGTGGTCCGGCATACAAGATTGCGGCCCCCCTCTTAAGGGTGACTTGCCTTCTCATGTTTCCACTTTTCCTTTGGCGGTACCCCAATTCAAGTCCCTTCTTGCCTTATTCACCTTACTTTTGGCGTGGTTCGCTCAACACCACCATGGAAGTAGGCCTCGTCTGTCTGCACATGGGTGATCTTTGCATTTTCAGTCTCTACGTGGTGTCATTCTCTGTCCTGCCCCTTGTGCATTACTCCTTGTTTTTATTTATTTTCAGGATGAAAGGCGTTCCACACAGCTCTCTACCGGTTGAACAGGTGCATTTGTAGTCGCTATATCCCCGCGTTAGCCCCCCCCCTAGTGCCAAGACTGGCCCCCCACCCCACCACCCGTCCCGTGTGAGAAGTGACTCCCGTTTTTTCTTTAATATATTAGACCCACGCGTGGTTTGATGTTCGCCTATGGGTTTTCATTCTCCTTGATTTTATTGGTTTCCAGACTAGGTTTCTTTGGGAGAAATCACCCGCACCTCTCATATGTGACACACATGGAGCTGTGCCTCCGTATCTCTTCTGGTCATGAGCTTATATATCCACCCCATGTCTTCTACGTGCACAACTTTTGACCCGTGTCTTCTCGTCACAATCCTGTTGGCCCCCCATCCTGGATAGTAATGTCCCTTTTTGGCGCCGGAAACTACGGGTTTACCGGACGGTTCAGACGAACCCTTATTCCTTTCTGTCCCCGCTTGATCTCTTTGAGTACTCTCACTTTTCCTCTACCAGCGCCGTGACGGACGGATTGCTGAGCTGAGTTTGGACCCGAGCGCCAGTATCTCCTCTGCCCGTTTTTTTTTTCTAGAGGATTGGGTTCCACCCTTAACTTTTTCTCCCATCCCGTCCGGCCCCTTGCTGCATATTTTTCATCCTCTCGATCAGCTCGACCCATATCTCTTGGCCGTTTCTCGGATGACCAGTACACTTGTCGACCTGCGCTCTTTTAGACTACCATTTGCACCTGCAAAACCTTTTCCTACCTTTACTGGGTTTGCTCATTCCCTTCACCCATTCCGGCAAGAGCACCCCCCATTTTCACTTTTTGACCGTGTGCGAGTTGTCCATCGTTGAGCAGTAGTCTTATTGTGTACCTCTTTTTTTAGTTACATCCTCGAACTTTTGCGGTGTCATTTACGCGAGCCATCCGTCGTCCCCCCCCCTTACTCTGCTGGTTGGTCATAGAACTTAGCGCTCCACCCCCCCCTTTGGTTGACTTTGGGCTTACCTCTCCCCTGCCGCTATTTGTTTACCGCGCAATTCGACCCAACTGTATTTATCCCAAACGTCCTTTCGACCGATCATCCTCTCACATATCCCTGCAATCCGGTAGACTACTCGTCACGAAAGTAAGAGGGTGTGAGTCTTGGGTTTGTTACCATTGTACCATTCACCACCCATACTTGTTGAATTGTAGAGTGTCATCCTTTTTCCCCTAATCACGCATTTTATAACGCCCAACGGATGTTCTATTAGCAAAACTGCGCTTTACACCCACATTCGAAGTGGACCCACCTCTCCCCTTTCTGATTGTCATCCCCATCCCCCCCCACGCCCCCCCTTCTCTAAACCCCCCGTCCTCTAGCGCCCCCCCTCCCCCTTGATCGAATACGTTGTGGTGTATGATTTTGAACCACCAATGGCTCGGCGACCCACCCTCTACTTTCTGCGAACTTCTGGTAATCTATACCACCGTGTTATTAACATCCCGGTGAGCTGGCGTTATCCTTGTTCGTTCCTTCCTCCCTTTTCCTTACCCATGCTAACCCCATTTTACTACAACCGGAGCACGCATATATTGGGTGAAAATACTTCCTTTATCTACCCATGGACTTTTCGTCCAAGTTTTCTTTGAGATTAACGATTTCTTCCTTTTCTATTTCATAACTCCTGTTAGCTCTCTACACTTTTCGGCCCCTACCCACCACTTCCTTGTTTCATTTTTCAGTCAAATGGATGTCGTGACGTATTGTATTAAACTCTTTAATATTTTGATTATGAGAGTTGTCCTTTTTCACTTCTTCATGTTCTCCCTATTAATCTCTTCCCGGTCTTAGTCCACCCTTTTAGTCTTTATAAAACACGTCCTTTTTCTTTTTTGGTCAATTGTGGCCATTCCTAGTTTTCACACTTGGACTTCTTCACTACGCTGTTTGTACTCACAATCCAATCAACATTTCTTCAGCATAACCCACTTCATATAACCTATCCTTTTTCCCTCTATGTAGAGTCACCAACTCTGTCTTTGATGTCCCCTCACATGCCAATGGACTATCTCTAGGCTCTTGCTCACTTTTGCAATCTTTCAGTTATTCCACTTCCATTTGCGTGCCACCCTTTGCTTTATTACACCCCCCCTTGAGACGTTCGTCGCCTGTAAAGTGACGCTTTGTCTACCTCCAGCTTTGTGACACTCCCACTGCTTGTCAATAGGATGCAACAAACCGCTTTCCCACCCACATATCGATCGTGACACGTTTCCAAACCTTCTCCCTTCCCTCAAGGACCTTTCCTCGGTAGTCAGCACACCCTCACTCTCCCTACAATTTTCCTAAAGTGTCCTTTCCTCCCTTGTCTTCACCATGTGCTTCTTGCTTTATCTCCCCTGCATAGGATCCCGCTGGACTGATGATTGGCTTCCACCCTGATTTTCTCCCCCCTCTGTCGGGTTCGGACCCCAGTATGTAAATGTTTGGTTATTAAATTTTTCCACCGTTTCTGAGGACGTTCTTTCCCCCTTTTTCCCTTCCTTTCCCTTTTGCTTTCTTATTACGGTTTCCTTTCTGGTTACACAGCGCCATGGTAGTACTTGACCCGTGTATGATCCCTTCCACCGTTAACACGCGAATCTATTTTCAATTTTTTCTTTTCCCATTGCGATAGGTTACTTTCCCTACACACGCAACCACTGTTTTCTTGCCCTTTCCGTCCCACCCCTTCCTTACTTTTCCTCCCCCATCTTAGTTGAGCCCTTTCCTTCAACTACCAGCGGAAAAGTCTTTGTTGCCACTCCCTTACGTCTCACACCAACATTTGTTGGTTTTGCTAGGCCTGGCAAACATTCATTACACCCTTCCTCGTTTCCCCGGCTTGTGTATGCGAAAGAGAGGCGGTTACCACTATTTTCCTTCTACACCTTATACGACAGTATGTCTCTATCGGACACCACCCACCACCCATTTTTTTATCTTTTTTAACTCTTAACCAAGGGATCCAGCTCCTTTGTTTTGCCCCATGATCACCGTTTAGCACCACCCTCTCCCCCCCCTCCCTACAAAAACTTTTCAGCCACCCCCCTTCGCCT
>Ga0179593_1671751_pt1 | contig 17735 bp, 34 predicted proteins | sample CZODoug2_1_08_16_FD_185931 | JGI IMG/M metagenome (GOLD analysis project Ga0179593, IMG submission 185931) | Vadose zone soil fungal communities from Angelo Coast Range Reserve, California, USA - CZODoug2_1_08_16fungal (PacBio error correction) | ecosystem: Environmental > Terrestrial > Soil >... | reverse complement strand
AGGAGCACAACCTACACCGCAATCCTGAGAGTGGCAGTGTGAGGTACAGCACCTTTTAGGAGTACGCAAGCTTTTGCCCTGTTTTTTTTCCTTTTCATCCTTCCTTTACTTTAACTTCCCCCTTATCCGCAGGAGGCCATCTCCCCTAAAACCCATGGAAAAATGACACCTGCGGAATTTCTTCGTATCAATCGAGTGGGCGGGGGGGCTTTTACCCGCTTTTCCTTCTAATGTTTGTGGCGGACCCCTTTTTTCCCCTGCTTTAGCCGGCTTTCTTTATTCCGATCTTCCCTTTTCCCTTGCGGAGCGGAGGTCTCGCCCCCATCTCGACTGAAACCCCCTAGTAGCATTGCTGCGGGGGTCGGCGATCTTCCTTCGTTTTTCCTTTAGAGACTTTCTGGATGTTTCTCCTGAGAGAGACCCCCCCCTCCTCCCTCTTTCCTTAGAGGATTATGCTGTCAAAACACCCCCTGTTTCTTCTTTAGAGTTTACTGGTTGCTTTATGAAGGGGTCCCGCACGCCGTCCACCCCCGAATGGAGCGTTTCCTCCCAGATCCCCTCTCTCTGACGACTCTCCCCTCTGATCCCCAATAAACCCTAAGAGGGGGCCTGTGCGCAGCAAGTCAATACCGAGTGAGTTTTTTCCCAACGGTACTTCTTGAATGAAGAGTGTTCCCGGCTCTCGAATACCGACGCGCCTGTCCTCAAACAAACTCCCCCCTTTTCTAAGAAGCCCTCATTGGGATGCTCGAAGAATTCCTTAGAGGTGGGATGACACTGCAGATTATGCCGCGGTGAGGATACGGGCCTTGAAGTATTCTTCACCTCACGAATCTGGATTACAAGGCTCAGAATTTATTTTTCTTGCAAGCAGTTTCTCCGACTTCTGCCGAACTCCCTCCGATTCCTACATCTGGACTGCCCCATTACTGGTTTACGAAGCGTGCTGATCGTCACTGTCCCCTTTTGAAAATCGTGGCACACAACCTCGGACAATCGCCCGCGCCGTCCTCTGTACCTCTGCTTCTTCTCCGATCTTTTTTTCCCTGACGAATCTCCGAATTTTCTCGAGAAAAAATCGCGCATTTCGAGTTTAGTTTCGCGTTTTCTCTCGCAGGACCCCTTCGCGCAAACCCCGAAGTCAGCTTTTTCTCCCTTTTATCTTTTTTAGACCTTCTATTTTTGAGAGAAGTGGCTCGCGGACCGCGTCGACGCTTACCACCGGAGATAAAACTCCTCCATGAATCCTACTTTTTTTTTTTCTCGCCCTTTTTTTTTTTTAGTTTTTCTTTCCCTCACTTCCTCGCCAATATTGCGGTACCTAAACTCCTGCAGAGTGTACCTTATGATATCTTCGTATCGATGTCCGCGGTGTGTGTGCCCCATTCTTTTTTCAAACATTTCTTTCTTTCCTGACGATGTTCTCTTTTTCCCTTTCCTAGTCCTCTTTTTCCAGGTAAGGTTTGGTCCCTGTTGTTCGGTTCGCCTCACCTCCCGTCGGATTCCCAAATGAGATTTTAAAAGACAAGCGCCACCTTTTCCTCATTTTTTCGTGAGCTCTTCCAAGAAAGGACCGTCGCTCCCTCGGAATTAAGCATGCACAGTGGAGCAAGCATTACGCCGACGTCTTTTCCCTAAGTTTTCCCCAGCCCTTTCTTCAGTCGGTCAGCTCTTTCATTAGAGAGCCGTTTCACTGCTGCACCCCAATATTGCCCTGTCAATAAAGCGTGTTAGATCAAAAGCGAATGATCTGCCCTCCCCCCCCGTCCCCCCCCTTGCCTCCTCTCCCACTTCTTCTCCCAAAAGTAAGCAATATAATAAAACTTTTTTCCCATTGCCCGGGCCGGTAGCTGAGCCCGGCCATAAAGTTGCACTTCCCTAGAAGATGGCGCGCGTTCGACTTCCCGAGAGCATAATCCTAAAGTATAGCCCATTAGGCTTCCTCCGTGCCGCTCACCTTTATCTAATAGACACCCTGCTGAAAAACGCTGCGCCACGAAAGCGAAGGTAACGATCTGTCCCGCTTCTTTCCCCTCTGTTTCTCGATGGCCCTTTCATCCTTCATTACCCTTCCCTGGCAAGGCCCCGAGCGCTTTACTGGATCCGTTACGATGCGATGAATCTTTCCTTCGCTTCCCCCCGTTTGTTTCAACCAACCCTGCATCTCTACCCACAAGCAACAGCTATTTATGTAAATTCCTTAATTTTCCGTCCTCCACCCCCTTTTTCCCCCTTTCCGATTTCGAGAATTCCTCCGGTGACCCGGAGAGTTCACTTCCTCCCCCAGGACCGCAGTCCCATAGTAGGGGTATTTTTCGTTAATTTCCGGAGCTCCCCTCCCTTTCGTTGCTTAACACGGTCACACTCCCCTCGCGACGGACTTCGCCCCCAGGCGTTTTGTTCGCCTTGGGGTGATTCCTTGGAGCGAACAAGGATTCCTGTATCTCCTTCACGTTCCGCCCAAACAATGGTTTCCGACTCCCTCCAAGGAGGTCATGCACGAGTTTCGTCTCTCCATGTTCCAGCGTGTCCTCACCTTGAGCGTGTAATATGCACCAGGTTTTCGCGAACCCAGCTCTCTTGTGGATAGATAAATCACAAACCCGTTTTTGCGATTTAAGGATCCTGATTGTCTCACGTGGTAAAGGACCTTCTCCCCCCTTTTGGTTCCGCTATTAAGCCAAGGGACCTGGGAAGAACAAATTGTGTGAGATGTGGTGAACATCGCACCTAAAGGGGATGCGCCAGGGTCATAAGGACGAATAGGACCACAGCTCAATAAAGTTATTAGACAGGGCAGCGTCAGGTAAGAGGATAAAGGTTTCGAGTTCGGCATAGACTGTTTACGCCGGTAAAAACAAGTCCTGGGCCTTCGGCTGCAGCGTAGAGCGCCTAGGAAAAGGAGAAACGATCTCCAGTGTCTAACTAAGCATGAAAAGAGTTTCCTTTACCCCCCCTTTGCATTTTCTCAAACCAGGGACCACTTGTAGAAATGCGAAATTTGAGTTGCTCTGTCAGCGACCCCTATAAAGAATACCACACAACCGACAATCAACCACCATCCGTGATTATAGCTTCAGATAACCTTGTCCCCCCATTTCGCGAAAGACAAATGCCAATACAACGGAACAACGGCCACACATTGCCAACCACCCTCACATCCCCCCCCCGCTCCCACCCGTCAAGGTCGCTAGAACTGACCTTCTCGCCTCTTTCCCTACCCCCCCCCCCCGTGTACCTACTATTTCTGCCCCCCTCCCCCACTTCCCTCCGCTCGCCTTAGCTCCCCGCTGCCCCCATGTTTACTCCCACCCATCCACTCCCACCCCCTTCACTCCAGCCCCACGACCCCGCATACGCCCAGAAACCCGCTCCATCCCACCTTTTATAATCTCCCCTTCTCCCATTCCCACCATCCCCGCCCCACCGCACCATACCCGTCTACCTCCGCGATCCTTCTTCCGCCCATAGTCGAGCCCCCCCCCTCTCCCTCCACCTCCCCCCTCCCCTCCTCTCACCTCCATTCCATGACACACCACTCCCTCGCCGCCCCCCCCACCTCTCCGTGATACGAATAAGGGCCACAATGGCCACTTCCACATCCCACACCACAGCTTCTCCTCCCCTCCCCCCTGCGTTCTCTCTCACCTTCTCCTCGGTCTTCCGCGCACATCTGCCAGGCCATGATCGCTCAACACAACTATCCCCCTGTGACTTCCTACTGAAACTTACCTCCCCCGCTGGTACTCCCCACGCTCCTTAACCCCAGACGCTCCGCTTCGGACCCCCCTTTTGGTCTCCCTATACCTCCACCTCCCAAAAGACGGCTCACCCCTCCTCTCTATCACCCCAGCTTTTCCCCTCACGAGTAGTGTCTTGTCCCTTAAGCCTCACCCCCTCCTCGTTAACACGAGCCAGGTTTTGTATTGATTTTCTAACAGACCCCTCCTCCCCCCCCTTCCTTTTCCCCCCTCCATCCCAATGCTCATAACCCTCGGCGACAGAAGTCCTGATAACTTTTGAGCCTATCTTGTTTTGTTTTGTTTTCTATTTTGAGGCGTGGAAATGGCGTCACTCTGCCGTAGAGGCAACGCACTGCCTCACTGTTGTCCCGGCGTAGCCGGGAATTCCTTCCACCGTGGGAAGGCTTTTACTAGTGGAAAAATGATTCCTTCATCTTTCTCAGAATGAATTATAACATCCTACAATAAATTTTTGGACCCCCCTAACCTTCCTTCTCCGGCAAATTGTGCCGGGAGACCTTTACAGTAATCCCCCCCTTTGCCTCAGCTGAAGGAGACAAAATCAAGGCTATGTTCAGCCTTTGCAAAGACAATCTCCACCTGAATCCCTGATGGAAGTTAATCTTTCCTGGTGAAATTCTTAAACGGTCCCCTCAATCCTGCAGCTTTTCAACGTCTCTATTGCATCGATATCAGAATTATGGGGTTTCTGAACCGGGGTTCTCTACCAGCGTCACATGGAGCGATTAGATAGCTTCCCTGTTTCCTTGCAGAAAGTCACTACCGAAGTTCTTCCCGAGTGTTCAGGCATGCGGGGGCTTTTGAATCCATGTTTTGGTATAACAAATATCAGAAAGAACCATTTATACGTAGACCTCGGTCGCAGTGTTTCGTGTTCTACGTCGACGAAGGCGTCTCGTTTTACGGAAACTGTTTAGCGCGTTTTAGCACACTCCCCCCCGTGCAGCCTTCCCTGCGCACGCTTGGCCCTTCACTAATTCAAATGACTGGACGAAGCAATCCCTAGCCTTTTAGGGGATTCCTTTACAAGAGGTGGGATAGTCCATAAGTCACAGTCGAACTAACTTGAGAGAAGATTAAGGGGGACCTTTCAGTCCTTTAAAGGGAGCCCGCGGTTTCTTCCTCAACGGTCCGCCCTGCGCCTACACACGCGCATCCGATTGGGTTCCCTGCACTCCCCCGCCTTCCAGAGAGTGGCAGCGTTCCTCATTATTTGCGATTCGACTAGGAAAGTGGGGCACCGTACCCTCCTCCCTACTCACGCCCCCCTTAACCTCGCCTCCCATCCCCGACTCCTCCTCTTCATCCATCTGAGCGTCTCGTCCCCCTTCCTAAGAAGACATCACGTCTACTGATCGAGGATTAGGACGAGTATCCTTCCCAGGAGATTCGTCCCTTGATCGTAGATGTAGAGACTTTGACAGCCTCGCCACGGGCGATATTAAGAGAAGCTTACCTTTTTAACCTGATTTTCGATGGAAACCGTCTCCTTCCGATTTATCCTCCCCTGGGGCTGACTCGCTAGCCTTAGGATCAATAGAGGCGATAATGCCATCTTCGGCTCTGTGCCCAGGCTTTTATCAGTTAGCTTCCTCTTCCACGAGTCCGGCTGAGGGCCAAGGAATTCACTTTTCTCTCCTTCCCCTGTTCAGGCTCTTTGACACCCTCCTATCTTTTAACCCAAGACACACGAAAAATTTAATTCAGAAGACAACTGGCAAAGGAACCTGAACCGAGGCCTGAGCCCATTCCCCGACGACAGCCACCTAATCCCATCACTCTGAGCGCATACTCGCCAACCCCCACATCGTCCCCATATTCTTCACACACGCCCCCAACCCCTCCGCCCCCCCCCCCCCCCTTGCCTGCCCTGTTCGCCTCCCTCACCCTATCCCTCCCCCACCCACTCCCTCCTGTCGTCACTTCAACTCCTATCTCCCCCCCTCCCACCCTACTTTCTAATTCCTACTCCTCTCCTATCAGTCCAATCCCCTTGCCCCCTTCCCACGCCCCAATCGCTGTCTCGTATTTACCTCCACTCCGCTGTCTTCTTGGCCTCTCCGCACCCCATCTCTTCACTCCATCCTCGTTTCTTCCCCCCTACATTTGGTCTCACCTAACCCCACCCTTCCCTTTGTGCCTCTTACCCTTCGACCCCCCCCCTTTACATCCCCCTTTTTCCTAACCGTCCTACCAAACATACCGTAATCACAACCCATTACCAGCCTCCCTCCTCCGCCCTCACCCCCACACTTAATCTTCCTCTCTCCTGTTTTTCTTACGTGAGAGAACTAATAAACACTCTCCCCCCTCCTTGTTCACAGCAGTCGCAGCGTACGAGGAACGCCGAACTCCTCTCTCCCCCCCACTCCAGCGGCAGTGCAGACGAAAGCCCCCCCTTGCCCATCCCCCAAAGCTTTACCAGATTCTCGCAGTGCCAACAACATGGCAGAAAGTCGTTCCATCCGGCGTCAGTCTCGAATATCGACGTTGAGTCCCTCTCGCCTTTGCTCTGGCACGCGAACCTCTGGTTTTACCGGAATCGGAATTCCATTATAAACACCTGGAAATCGTAAAGTACTCTTTTGAAAAATCCTTGGCTCCCGATTAGGTTGGGAGTGGTTCTGCTCTTCGCAGAACAGCCGTTACGGGGCCCAGGGCCCACTCATAAAGTACTTTAGCCGGGCAGGGACCGATCCGTGTCGCCCCCCCCACAACCCCACCTGCCCTATCCCACTTCTCCACAACCCCCCCCCGACCCCAGCCCTCTCACTTCTACCCGCCCCTCATCTGGGCCACCAGCCTCACAGACCTCACCCCCAGCAACGACCCTCTGAGTTCGCCAAGGATACGCCACGGAATGTCTTTCTTAACCCAGGTACCTGAATCTACCCTTACACCCCTCGATACACTCCAGTCTAGCCTCCATCCTTCCTTCTCCCCCCCCCACAGATACCCCGAGTCACTAAAACTGTTCCACGCCACATCTCAATAGCTCGCCTAGCTTACCCCTCATCTCTTCTTATTCACGTCCTCTGGTGAATTGCTGGACCGCGGCGCTTCCTCCTATCTTTACCGCCGGCCGCCCGTCCCAGGTCTCTTCCGTCTCTGACCAATCACCCCCACCGCGCAGGAAACCCTTGCTCCCCATCCATTGACCGTCTCTTCCACTCGCCACCATTTGGACCTTTCCCCCACCTGTTCGTCCCCCCTCACAACAATTCCTCCACTCACGCGCTTCAGATTATCTTACCCGATACCCCGCTCTCCCAGCGCTAACGCGACACCACCCGCAAATCCCCTCCTCCGTCTTTTTCTTTCTACTGCACTAACTAGATTGCTGCTCCCCCTCCTCATAAATTCTAACCCCCCATCCCAGCTATTTCTCAACCCTTCCTCTCCCTCCATGTTATCCTCGCCCTTCTGCTCCCGCACTTCTCGCGGTCGGCTCCGCCATACACCTTCACCTCCCCCCCAGTCCTCTCTCACCTACCGTCTCCCCCCCCCCCCCCCCCCGCCCTTCACACACCCCGCCCTTTAGACTACCCCGACTCTCTCCCGCCTTGTAACTCTCCCCTTCCCCACCCCCCTCTCCCTCCGTGTCTCGCCTTCCTCGCCTGCCAACCTCCCTCAGACCCCACCTCTCAGACGTCACCCCCAACGATCGCCTGACGGCCCATGTTACCCTCGCGTTCCCTCGACCGTACCCCCGACTGAACGCCCCCGACAACAACCCCCACAGCGCCACTTTTCATCCCTGCCGATAACTCCTCCCTCTCTACCCCCTCCTTCCACCACACCCCCCTTCTACCCCTACTTTGCCGAGTTTAGACACCCATTCCCCCCTCCCCAAAACTCTCTCCCCTAATAAAACCCGCCTCCCATTCCTCCCCCTTTCGAACTATCTGCCTGAACACTTCCTCCCCCCCCTTCCCCTCCACCCTTCCCCCGCAACCACTCACTTTCGCATATCCCCTCCGTCGCCTGAGCTCTGCCATATTATCCCCCTCCTGACACCGTGGCCCTCTTTACCCTACCGATTCCACCCACCTCGACTCCTTGCCCTCAAATACCCTCGAATGTAGCCCCCTTCACCACCCCACCCTCTCTCTCCTTCCCCCGCCCCCTCATCATTCTCCTTTCATTTACACCACATACCCCCCCCCGCCCCTATGACCTACTCGCCTCTTGCTCGTTACGCTGATATACCTCCTTCCTCGCGTCATTTCTTCGAGTCCTCCGCTTTTTACCCACCCCACCCCCCCTCCTGCCTCCCCACCCCCACGACTTCCGCGTGCCCCCACCACCCCCCTCATCCCTACCTCCCCGATTCTATACTTCTCTGACTCTCTCCCTCTCTATTCCCTCCTACTCACCTCTAACATCCTCCCCCGCCCCACGTTTCTTCCCCCATCCCCTCCCCCCTGTCATCCTGCCCCTCCCCCACACCACCCCACCACCCAACCTACCTTCTTCGCCCCGAACCGGGCCCCGGATAGTTCACGGAGAACCCCACACTTTCGTCACCGTCCAGGTCCCAAACATCCTTCCCCCACGCGATCTACCTTAGTACCCCCCTCCGAAGGCTCTTAAAGCAGATGGGCCAACAACCCCCCCCCCATACCACCCCAAATCCCCACCCCATCACCATTCACTACTCCTCGGCCAAGGTCTTTCATTCGCTCTTACGCCCAGCCCCCCCTTCCGTCTTACACCCATCTCTCTCGCCGCTCTCTCGACTCCCCCATAGCTCTAATCCTTCATGCTCACCCCCGCTCCCGAGAACCACCCCTGCCCATTCTCCTCACTCCTTCCTCCCCTTCTTCCCCGACTGTTTACCTTCCCCCTCCCCCACCCCTCTCGGCCTCCTCCCCTCTCCCTCTGTACCGGTGCCCATCAACTGTACCCCTGCCCCTCCCCCTCTCATATCACTCCAGCATTATGCGACTAAGTGACTACCCAGACCGTCCGTGAAACGCACTCCGCCAGCCTTGTGTCATATCCTCGCCCCCTCCTCCCCTTTCACTCACCCCTCACCCTTTGCCCCTCACATCTCCTCTCCTCTTCTTCCTTTGACAACCCCTTATGTTTCAAAAAAGTGCTTTCGGTGACGAGTCTTTTCGATTCAGCACTCTAAGATATCTTTGCAATGCCTTAATCCCCCGACTTTCAGCGGTTGTTAGCGTTTCGTATCTTTCTTCAACCGAGAGATCTTCTCGCGCAGCTCCCTTATGGCCCGCCTTGCAATTCACAATCTTGCTCGTAGTTCGTCTGCTACATTCCTTTCCAACGAGGTTCAGCCCCTCTGTCTCTCCGTAATTTCCTCCTTACCCCGGAATTCGATATCCCCAAGCAGGTTAGGCCTTCCCCCCCTCAGCTCCTTTTTCTTGTGGTAGTGTCGTACAGCGCGGCGTTATTCGAGAGCCAACCCCCTCTGATGAACTCTCCTGACCTTCCCTCAAGCTTTCTATTCCCCCCCCCCCCCCAAATAGAACTGATCCGCCGCAAAACCTCCCTCTCCCTAGAGGTGATGCTCCACTTTTTTCATCATCTTATTTAATTTCCTTTCCGAGGACACTCGGTACCTGCCGTCCAGTTGCCCATGTGTGCAAGTCCACTTAAGATCCCGAGAGGGGCCGAAGTCTTGGTTTACGTTAGCCCGAAGCCTTAATAATTTCGGAATGAGCTCCCCACGGTTCGAGCCGCTCTTATGCAGAACCCTTCATCTAGTTCCCAATACTGAACCCTCGAGATCGCCTTTACTTTTTCCAGCGAAGGGACCTCTTACCCCCCTTTTTTTTCAAATATTTTTCATCCCCTTGGCACTTACCCTGAGATTGACTAACCGACCGCCCCCCCTCCTTTAGATTCCCGAAGAGGCTTTCTCCCCCCCCTCTGAAGTTACTTCCGCGGTCACCCGTGAAGCCACCCCTCCTTCTAAAGCCCCACGTCGACTGGGAGACATTTCCCATTTCAGTTGTTCCGGTGGCCCTTCCTGGCATATTAACGGCGCAGTTTCCCCCCTTTCTTGCCTTCGTCGTAGAAAATACTCTTTGCTCTGTCGACGCTGCGGAGCGTGTCTTACCCAGCTTAGCCCCCAGCCACTCTCATCTTTCGAACCCCCCTAATTGTTTTTTGCTTATAGAGTCTTGAGACATCCATTTTCTTCTCCTGCCGCTCTTCACAAGAGTTATTCAACCACCCGACTGTCTCGAGTCTTGGACTGGCTCCCCCTCCTCGAATCTCAGTTTCCTCTTTTGCAAAGGTTTATCGACACCCCGCTTTTCTGCGCTCCCCCCCCTTAAAACCGTTTGTTTGATCCTTGCGGACCGGCGAGAAAGGAAATGACGTGCCCCCTTCAGTGAAAGTCTGTTCATAGTTTCTTGGGGCACAAAAATCTGCGGTTTCCCGTCTACGGGTCATCTCCCTTCTAAAGCGTCTCCGTTACTGTTTGACCCGTTCCTCCCTTCTCGCCGAACGCAGGATTTCGGTGGCCAAAAACTTCTTTGATTTGAAGTAAAGCGCCCTTCCCCCTGAACTACACGCGGCGAGAAGCCGTCTCTTTTTTTTCCCCGTTTCAGACGGCCTCTCCCTTAGGGAATTAGGTATTTCAGACAGCAATCCGTTGTTGACCTTTGAAATTCTGCCTTTGAAGCCTTGACGCCCCTACAGCTGAGAAATCCCTCTTTTTCTAGCGCACGCGGGCTAGAGTGATTGTCCCCCCTGCTTTCCTTTTCCCAAAGACCTGCTTTCCCTTTTTTTGCATTCGCGAGAAACTTAGCAGCGAGTTCCTCTCTCCTGTTTTGCAAAGAGATTCCCCTCTTTCTCCTTTTTATCTCTGTCGCTGCAAAGTGGAGCCGTCTTGGACGTAAGCCGTTGGCGGCAGGGTTCCCTTACTTCTGGCGATCAAGAACTTGGGCACTTTTTTGGTTCCCATGGATTCGTTTGGCATTGACGCGTCGTGCCAGGTCTCCCGTTCCAAATTTCCCCAATGCCCCCCCCTTTTTTCGAAAAGGCCCATCAAAGGATTTCCCTTCCAATCGGATTCAGAGACGGCGTGGAACTTGGATTAGACCCGCCAATACCCTTTTTACACTGTCCCTAATTCAATCAGCACGGCTTGAAGGCGCTTTGACGGACCCCCCCCTCTTCCTCCCTGCTCTATATAGAACTGGACAACCGCACCCTTGATTCCGTTTCACCGATTGACCATGACTATTCTTCCCCTCCCTCTGTACTTACCCGGCACCTAATCCTCCCCTCTCCTGCCACGGGTTTTTTCTTTTAGATCGCAGGGCCCTGGTTGTCCGAACCCTTTTTCAACGTTCTAGATAGAATTACGCGATGCGACCCTTGTTCGCCCTGACAGTCTTTGAGGGAATCTGTGTCGGGCTTGGACGCGGGCACCCACTCCTTTGACCCTCCCCAACGTTAATAGTTAACTTCGCCCTTGACGTTTCCTCCATTTCGAAGTCGCTCCTCATTCACTATTTTTATTTGCGATTTTACCGACCCATTTGCAGCTTTCACAGCTCGCTTGCTTTTGCATCGACCACTGTCCTGCCCCTTCCCATGTCTTCTAGCCGAGTGGCTTCTTCCCTCTTGTTCTAGTATCCCAGGGTGACGGAAGGAAACTCCTACCTCCTCCCTTTTTCGTTTTCCCTCTTTTGCTCTCGGGGATGTATTCTTCCTTTCCCCTTGCCCTGATTCCCAATATGGAGTCGTTCTCTTCGCGGGTCTTCTCGACCTTCGCTTTCCCATTAAGCGTTTTCCTGTTTTTTATATTTCTGCGAGCGCGAGGAACTTTCTTCTCCTTTCTAGTTAGGTCAATAACCCTAACAATGCGCTTGGCCTTTTGAGATTTGTGCACATTTTATGGCCTGTGCTATCCTCTCCGTCCCCCCCCCTCCGGCGTGAAAGTCCTTATGAAAGCTATGACGTTTCTCCTCTTTGGACTCCGAAGCGATGTCTTTCTTCCGTCGTTACTCCCCCCGTTTTCTCCACTAAAGCGTGAACGGTCATAATGTTTTGACTGGGACTTTTCTTTTTTTCTTCCTCGACCCAGATGAGCTCTCCCCCAAGCCACCATTTCCCCCATTTTACGGCCTGCCTTAAGGCGGCTTTTCTTCTCAGGTTTACAGATGAGCCCCTGTCTGGATGACGTTGTTTGATCGATTCCTTGGGTGGCATCTCGTTTCACGAAAGCACCGGTTTCTATTCTTTTTGTGATATGAGCAACCGTTTAATACTCCTTTTTCCGCCAACGCCAACACCCCTGTGCCTTTCTTTCAATGGAGGCCCCTCCTTTGGCGACTATCCTTTTCTGATGCCCTCAGCACGACAGGGCTCTTTGACCACGTTTCCACACCTTCCCCGATCTTGATTACTTCGAGATGGTGTTTGCAAGTCTCGCATACTAAGAGCACGCACAATAGAGAAAAATAGAGAAGTGAAGTATGTTTCTCACTGTTCTTTGCGTTTTTTCCTTATGCGACTAACTTCTCATATCCTCTCATATCTGTTTGTTGTTGATTGACATTCAGCGAAGTGGATTCTCCAGTCCTTTACGCGGAAAAAAACCCACACTACTGCCAACGTCAGATACTTTTTGTATATCTTGCAGCTTTGACAATTCACGCTTCTTTTTTCCAAAAACCCCTCTCCTTATGCAGCTCTTCAGATGATCGTATAAAATCGTTTCATTTTTGTGTTTTCAACAAGGGCTTTAGTGCTGACGCTCTCCCGCCGTAGTATCGAGATCATTTCCTCGTGACCGTTTTTGTTCAGTAGTCGTAAATTCGAGACTGTCATTACACTATCCTTTTTCTCAGAATTCGCACACTTCTCCCTCCCCCCCCCCCCATCCTTCGCTCTCATCGACAACGCCCCCTTCCGTCTACGCATCCCCGCTTTCTTCCGCCCCCCTCTTCGGATTCGAGTCCCCCTATCATTACGTCGTCAGCCCCGGGATTGGTTTACATCGCGTGAGTTCTGAGAGCCTTCCAGCTCTTCCTTACACCCTAAAGTTAATCCCTCATTGTTACCCCGCTCAATTTAAGGACCTCCACAAGAACATCTTCCGGCGTTCTTCCCTGAGGCGCTCAAACTCCTACTCTTCTAAACGTGGCCCCGGCGAACATGACATTTTTTCCTCCATGTGCAATCGCACCCTCTCCCCGAGAACGATGTTCACTTTGCGTGACGTTCTCGTTTTAGGTTCTTCCCCCGAGAGACTTATCTATAAGTAGCCTTTTTTCTTCTTCTGTTCCTCTTCGCGCCTTTACCCCTTCTTTTTATAACCTCCTGCGAACCACTCTCCCCCTTTCGTTCCTCATTCTTAAAGAGGACACCCCAGCCCGATTTCCATCCCGATGGAACAGGACTTTTTTTTTTTTTCCCTTTTGAATCAAAAGAAGCGCGAAATGGGCACTTCCCCGGAACAGTTTCAGGACTTTTACAGTTTACATTCCCGAACTGTTTTCCAAGTTTTTAGAACTCCCAAAAGCGCCCACAAATTAACCGTCTTCTCTTGGGGATGATTAAATACAAATTTCATTTTGGTTTCTGCTCTAGTGAGACCCGGTGGTCTGCTCGTTCGTGACCAAACGCTGCCATATAACAATAGACACCCGATGGAGCCCGCACGAATTAGCACCAACCCGCTCTCTAGCCTCCTCCTCTTCTTTCCCTCTCAGTCCCGCACCAAAACGTAAAAAATCCGACAAGAGGACAGCTTTCTACTCCGAAGCTTCCCCTTTCCTCTCACCCCCCACCCCTCACCACTCCCCTCCCCTCACTTCACTCCTATCGTAAAGCTTCGAACAACTCGTCTTTGGTTTTATCCAGTAGGACCACGGAATCCCACATCTTTCCAGAGATCCACTCCCACGTAGTTATCGGAGTCCTTCTTATTTAGTAAAGGTTCGCCCAGCAATTAACTCTCCGTAAGAGTTGTTTCCCAACTTTTCTAGCCAAAGATTTTTGTCCTAGATCCCGTCCCAACTAAACCCCCACTTTTCTCTCATCTTAGGATAGTTTCCCCCGCCTCCTTGCCCCCCATGAAATCCCCCTGGTGGCATCAATATGGGCATTTGATTGTGATTCCCCCCCCCAAATGCTTTTTAAAGTAAGGATTCGACGAGCGAAAATTTAATTACCCTTAGAGTCCAGCTTCCATTAGACCTGCTTCGAAGGCAGAAGCTCATGCTCTTGTGGTTCCAAAAAAGTAGGTCATGTTCTCGGGCTCTTTAGTCCTATCCCAGACGGAGACCTTAACCTTTTTTGCTTTCCACAGTAGAAGTAACCGTTCATTGTTTTTTTCTCCCCTTTACAGGTAACTTTTCCCCCTAACTGTTCCTCTCCTTGCATCACGAGACATCCAACGCCCTCCATCCAGACATAATTCCTTCCCAGATATTTTCTCTACCGAAAGGGACAAAGGGCGTCGGTACCCCTTTCAGCAGTCAGTTCACCACCCTCATTTCAAGGTTCCCAATCGGAGTCGATAAAATGAGAATAGGGGTGATCTCCAGATTCTCCCCTCCGTGTTGTGGTGTTTTTTTCCCCCTGTTTCATGTTATTTTGGCTTTGCACAGCGGAGAGTCGTGTGGGAGTCCTGACGTGTGGCGCCCTTTACCCGACTCTTCGATCAAGAATCTTTGTGGCTTTCTTTTAGGTGTGTTATTCATTACGAGTACGTCTTGCCCAGGCTGCGAAAGCAAAATGGCGTTTACCACCTGTCTTTCCTCTGGGACTTAGGCTCTCGTGTTGACCTCGCCTGCGTTTTTTTCCGTTTTAATACGACCCCTTCCAATACCCTTTGGACCAACATTTTCCCCAACCGCCCTTTGTTGGCTACAATTACCCTGTCTCTTCCGGATTTTTTTTTCCCCAAACTTCAAATGTATTTTAATTCCACTTGCTTCCATGTCCTTTTCGCCTGTCTGGTTTCAGTCCCCTTGCCCAACTCATTTTCGCCCTCTCCTAGCAATTTTTTTTTATGTGATTATCGCATGCCAGTTTTTTGCTTCGAGTAACCTTGTACGATCGAGGCGTTTCCCCCTTCGCCGAATTTTTCCTCGCCTGTTTACCATAGTTTTTTTTTTTTCCCGCACAGGGCGTCCGAATGGCTTTTTTATAACCCTTCAAATTGTTACGTTACGTGAGCTTAGCCAGGTTTTTAAGCACTTTTCTCCTTAAGTACGACGCGGTATTCCCTCAGCGCGTATTCCCTCCTTTCTTTTGAATTTTAGGCGAGACTGAGACTTCCCCCCATCGAATCCCCTTCCTGGAACAATGGAAATACTTCTCTTGTTCTTGCGATATAAAGAGGTGGGAGAGTATGGGGTGAAGGCAGTCTTCTCCTAAGAAGCGCATTGTATCTTTCTCTTTAAAGTGCTTTCTGGTGTCTAATAGAAGATGTGAATGTGATACGGGAAAAAGTAGGGGGATTCCCCCGGGCCTTGCGCAGAGTTTTCATGCTTTACCGAAATTCCTAAGAGTCGAAGATTTTTTCCTCGATATATGACTCTTTCTTAGGTACCCAACATTTCCGGCTTCCTTATTTATCTCCTTGTCGTGACTGACGGGCCTCCTCATACGCCTTTTCTGTACTAATTTCGGGCCTTATGGACCGATTTCTGTACTTTTTTTCTTTCTCGACTCGGTTCCACATACCTCTGCACTTTTTTTGACGCAAGAGTTTTCTCAGGGAGTTTGATACCCTCTTCCTTGATCCCCGTTCATTCTGTGTGAATGACAGTGCTGGGGGTTTCATGACTTCCCTCCCTCCGGAGCTGTACGAAAATCCCCCCTTCCCTTGAATTCAGACAGGACTTTATGGTGTGTTTCCTGATTGTAGGCCGAACTTTCCTTCATGCCCCTTTTCGAGGATATGAAGAGGTTTTCTCGACTCTCCTTTCTCTCGATCACGCCCGCAAGTCTTTTTTTCCCTTGCCAGGATGGAAGCACCCTTCAGTCTTTTTCCGCAGAGCTCTGGACTCCCCTTTTTTTAATTTCTGGCCTCAACCGACGACACAACCGTTCCCTCCTCTCTGCAAAAATACCCTGAGAATACGACGGCGTGCGGATTATCAATCGCACCCCTCCTTAACCCCGTGGAAACCCTATCCTGCATATTTATGACTCCTGTTATACGCCGCTTTTTTTTACAACCTCGCGGGCTCCCTAACTGGCCCCCACTCCCAATCGAGAACCCAATTCGCTTCCTGCGGTTTACTCAGTCTCCGGTCTCGTTCCGCTCCTTCCACTGCGAAAGAAAGAATCCTGTCGATGTTCAAGGAAATATACCGTCTTGGGGCTACGGAAGAATGTCCCTCTATCCGGTGGGAGGGGCCAGTCATCTGGCTTGATTGAAGGAACGCGTGCCATCGCCCCCCGCCCTCGTAAAAGAATGAACTGCTCTTCTTTTTATTTTTGGTCTTTTTTTTGTTTGTGTTTTTGAAGATTCGGTCGGCCAGATTTATTTCCGCCGACATGAGATTCTCGTAATTTATTGTTTTTTTGACTTTCCCAGTGATTTTTTGAGAGTGAGAGACGATAAGCCCCCGTAGTTTTCTTCCGGTGTACGCTTTTCTGTTCAGTTTGTTTTTCGTTTTCAGCTCCAGGCGGATTCCAAAGAGATTCGCCCGCAAGCCTACCCCAGCCTACAAATTCGGAGTTGCTATCCCTTACGAGTTGCAGAATCATCCGCCTCTGACTTTGACGACCTCTGCGCCGACCCTCTGCCTTCGAGCTTTCCCGCTTTCGGCGTCTTTCTTCGTCTAAAGAGCGTGTCGCGTTCCCATTCCTTTCTTAGGTCTTCCAACTACTAACGTTTCAATCACTTATGATCAAAAGAGCCATCTCATGCCCGCAAACTTTAAGTTCGGTCGAGTGTTGTCGCCCGTCGATATCAAAAGTAAGCCCTTATAACCTTTTTTACCAGCTCCGTGACCCCCGTTGACGTTTAGAGGACGCAAGGAAATCCCTTGCACGTCAATTCTCGACCTACGCGTTCTTCCTACCTCGATCTAAAATTAAGCCGCTCCTTCTTCTTTGATGAGCCCCCCCCCTTTCTTTTATATAGAAAATCCTGATTGGGACAAGATGAGAAACCCAGGGCAAATCGAAGGGCATCCTGACGACCCCTATTCATATGTTTTCCCCTTTCTCTAGGTCCTACAACTCCCGCCTCACTGCTTTTTTCCCTTTAAAGGAAGCTCCCTGAGCGAGATTGAAGTGTAATTCGAGACCAAGACGCAGTCCACCACTCTTCCCTTTTTCCAACCCCCCCCCGGAGAGATCTTCCGGTGTCTGGCGAGCCAACCCTCCCCTAGGTGGACCCTAGCGGCATCGTCTTCCTCCCGATTTTCTCGAATTTCCTTCGTCGACACGCTGTCACAGTTCTTAGTCGTCGTAAATTAGACCAATTTTGTCGGAGAGTATGTTTTTTACATCCCGTGCTAAATTTTGCGCACTCCCTCCAAAAGTAGTTGCGGCTCTTTCCTTTTTTTAGCGTCGCCCTGCCTGTTAATATCCTTTTTTTTTCGCGACCCCAAAGATTCCATGACTGTTCCAAATAAAACCCCTCTCTTCCTTTCCTACGCTCCCATGAAAGGACTGCGTATCACTCTTCCCCCCCTTGGCAAATCCTTTCCGGATCGAGAGGAGAGCAGGTGTCATTCCTCTCTCTTGTAGCAAGTTTACTTCGCGGCGATCTCCCGTTTTCTTCCCCTAAAAGTGGTTTTTCTCGGGATAGTAATTCATTAACTTTGCAGCTCTCCCTTTTTTCTCCTTCCCACGTTTCTGGTACAGGCTTTCGCGGACCAGGGACATTTTTACTTGACCTTTTTATCTCAGGCATCCCCTCACTTCATGATTCCCCGCTGAACCAGCCTTATGATGAATTTTATGTAACATTGCTTTAAAGCGCAGTGAGTCACCCCCCCCCCCTCGCCTCCCGGTCTTTGC
>Ga0179593_1692087_pt1 | contig 17736 bp, 12 predicted proteins | sample CZODoug2_1_08_16_FD_185931 | JGI IMG/M metagenome (GOLD analysis project Ga0179593, IMG submission 185931) | Vadose zone soil fungal communities from Angelo Coast Range Reserve, California, USA - CZODoug2_1_08_16fungal (PacBio error correction) | ecosystem: Environmental > Terrestrial > Soil >... | reverse complement strand
ATGCGACTGGTTTCCCTTTGGAAAAAGTCTTTTCTTTTGATGGAGACCTAACCCTTTTTTTTCCTCCCACCCCGTGCATGGCCCCCCTTCCTTTCACCCGGCATTGTTGTTTGAGATGGCCTTCTTCTCGTCGTTTTCCCCCGGCTTTGAACACGTTTCTTTAGGGAGCTTCCTTCGCTAGGCAAGCCCTTCTCCTTCCTTTTCGCTGTCGATTGGACTTCCTCCCGATGATCTTTCTCGTTCAAGAAGTTTTTGATCATCTTTTGCAGATCGGATTGCAGTCTTCCGACCAATCCACATCTCTTTTATGATCGCCCCTCTTTTCTTTTTAGCTCTTTCACCCTTTTCTGCCCTGTCTCTTGTCCGCCTCACGTGCGAAAGAGAAGAGCCACTTCTCCCCCCTCGCAGAATCCTTGGCCCACCTGAGTTTTTTTTTGTTTCCCCCCCCCCTTAATATCCTTTTTTCTACGGTTCCTCAAAGACCTTTTTCGTGAGTGAGGTCCTTCGATCGAAACCACCGCCTCGGAATGGATGACTTTCGTGATTCTTTTAGCGCCAGTTTTTTTCCTCGCCCTAACTTCCTTTCCCGCGTCGGTTCCGTCGAGTCGTCGCGCGCTTCGACGAGTGAGCGTCCCCTTTTCGTACAGCTCGTTTTTTTTGCTTTTTGACCTGTTAAGGTCCTGAATAGACACGTCCCCTTTCCTCCTCGCCTTAACGACTCTCTCCCTTACTTTTTCGATATCTATTTTTCAACTCATGGGCCCTGCGCTTTTTTGCCTCCATCCCATGATCAGAGCCCTTTACATTCATGTAAGTCTTTTCGTAGAGCCCTCTCTATTTTTGTTGAGTATCTTTAATTTTCCTAATACGTCGCTCCTTTCTTTTTCATTTTTCCTTTTTTGGTCGACTGTAACTGCGAAGTTCCCCCCCCTCTCCCTTCTCAGGGCAATGACTTCCCTCTCCGAAGTATACTTTTTGATACTTAGTTCTTTTTTTTTTTTTTTTTAAAACTCTTTTCCCCCCCCCTAGTCTTAGACCAGCCCCCGAGAGAGCTCCCTGACCGGCTCAGTCCTTCGTAGTGATGAGCTTCCACGCTAGCTTTTTAATGAGTTCCCCCTTTTCCAGCACGATCGCCCCGTTTTGACAAAGCAGAAGTCGCTGTTTTCTCAAACCATTTGCAGAACCCTCCCCCAAGTTCTCCCCCTTTGAGCTTCAGAGCCTCGTGCTCTCCATTAGACATCCGAAAGAGGGCACGTTGTCAAGATGTTTTTTTTTTTCATAGGGTCTTCCTGAACGGCTTCTTCTCCATGCACTCTTGCAGCCTTTTTTTCCAAGGTCCGTCAGAGGGAACCGCCTCTCTCCAAGGCGGACCCCCTTCCCGACTTTCTACGATTCTTTTTATACATATCTCCCCCCCCCTCAAGTTTTTTTTCCTTTTCTTTAACTCCCCCCTCGAGCGGGGATACTCTTGACTGGTCCTTTCCTCTCTTGAACCTCTCTTTCTCTTTTCTCAGGGATGAAGAGCAGGAGATTCATCCGGTTTCACCTTTACGATCCTCCCGGCCCCTCACACATTTCGCGTTTGCGATTTTTCCCCCGCTCCCCTTTACCTTTTTTTCAGGGGCCTTAGTCTCCTCTGCCCGCCGTGCGTTTCCCGGCGAACCCCAAGAGACCTCTTCCCTAACGAGCGCCCGTTTTCTTCTCGGAACGATACTCAAGACGCCCTCCCTTTCCACCGTTTTCTGGTTGCATTCTTTTTCCTTCCCCCGTTTCCTTCCACGTTTCCCCCCTTTAGAGGATAGAAGGCCTCAACCCGGAAGCTTCCGGAACTCTCCTCCATTTCTCCCGGTCTTCTCCGCTCCCCCCTCCGGACTCTCCGAATACCAGTAAGAGCCCCCCAAGGTCTCGTCATAATGCTTTGGCGGATCTCTCCAAAGTCTTTCTTTCTGACGATCATGTTTATTTACTGCACGCAACAAAATCCCCTCCCTCGCGAATCCCCCTACAGACTTTTACGGCACCCCCCCTTTTCTTCGCGACTTCGTCCCCCATTAGCGGGGGGCCTAATTCATTTTTTGAAGAAGACCGGGAGGGGAGAGTTTCCCTTTCGGTGGCCTTCGTTCCTGTTTCTGTTATCGAGGGGCTCCTCCCTCTTCAAGAGGTGATTCTACGAGGTCCACGGAAGCGGATTGGCTTTTTTCTGAGGGTCCCCCTTTTTTCTTTCCTTTTCCCCAAGGGCACGTTCTTGATAGGACTCCCCCCCCCGCGGTTTGAATATCTCCTTCCCCCCCCCCCCCGGTGACTTTTTTTTTGACGGGGGTGGCAGGGGCCGCCCTTTTTTTCCAAGTTTAGTCTGTATCATTTTTATGAAAAAGGTCCTTACACGTCGCCGGAATCGAGGATTTTTGGGTTTTTTTTAGGGCTTTTTTTCCATTTTTTCCGATCTCGTTGGGTTGCCGGGTCTTCGAAAGTCTGCGTAATCTTTCTCCCCTCGACTTGGAACTCCATGGTACCTTCTTCTTGGCGCCTTTCATTTTTGCTCTATCAGTCCCCCCAGGGGCCTTGGGTCGTTCGATTTCCCCGGGGGACCTCTTTGAACGTTTCTGTGCGCCCTCCCCAGCTGAATTACCACTCGGCTGTCCTGCCGCTCAGCAGCTCTCCCCTCCTTTTGAGCTGTCCCCCTTTTTTGTTTAGGAGAATGGCGGGATTGAATTTTTTTTCCGTAGACGCCCTTCCGTTTCAGAACTCCTCCATCCTCTCGTCTTATCATACTTTTCTCGCGATTCATTCGACTTTCCCTTTCCTGTTTCTGCCCATGCCCTGCTCCCCCTCGACACCTTTCACCCGTGATTGTGTATACTGTCGCCCTTCTATTCGCGCTTTGCCCTTGCTTAAGAGTTGCCTCTCTGTATGAGCGGCGCTTTCCTTCAGTCGGCTTTTTGCTGTCTGCGATAGCTATGAATCCACTCGCGTCTTCTTTTTTATCATGTTTAGTATTTCAAGTTTTTTTCCTGGTTGTTAGGGTGATCCTCTTCCCTCCCTCTTTGCACAGAGTCTCACGGCAAAACTCCGGTTTTTCTCTTTTTTTTCTTGAGAGAGCCAACTCGTTCCCTTTTCGTTGATTACAACCCAAACAGGAGGACTTTTCTTGAATAACCCCGCCTTAGAGGTTCTTTGTTCTACGATTCCTTTCCAGAATTTTCCCACCCCCCTAATCGAAGAGAGTTCCCTCTTACAGAGAGTCCCTTTCCCTTCGTTTTTTTTCCAGCGAGCTCCCCTTGCCTCCATTCTTTCCTGACACCCGAGGCACTTCTCTTTCCCTTTTGTCGAGTTAAGGGAATAGTGTTCAGATCCTCGCCTCCTACAGAGCCTCTCCAAGATTCTTCCCTTCCCCGATTCTTTTGTTCCGCTAGGAGGAGGATGTCTTTTGCGTTGAACAAGTAAGGGATACCGCCTTTTCCCCTTCAGGCAGAATTCCCCCGATTGTCTCCATTTCCTGGCCCCCTTTCTCTTAGCAGCAGCGACGTTTAAGCCTCAGCACTGCGATGACCCAGAAAACTTGACAGCTAGATATTGATGAGTCCAGTCATCTAGCGCCTGTCAAGTCTGTGAAATCCCCCGTCTTTTTTCCGACCCTGTGATGACTCCTTCTTTTATGTCCTACTGAGAGCGTCTTTTGAGGCACCCCCCGCAAACCCTCCTACCGACTTGTCCCTCCCCTGGGCCGATCCAGATCTTACCCCTAAACCTTGTCCAGCACCGGTTCCTTGAAAATACCCTTTCCTTTCCCTTCTTCTTCCCTCTCCACCTCGTTTTTTCTCGTAGCATTACCGTTGGAGATTTGAACGCCCCTCTCCGAGAAGGTTCGAGTTCTTTTTCGACGCAACTTTTTCTTCATTCCCCCCTGTCTTCTTTACGCAGATCCCTTCTTTTTCCTGAAGGCTCTCCAATAGCTCCCCCCTTCCTCAAGGAGGATTTCGTGAGGTCTCCCTCGGACCCTCTACTTTAGTGCATTCGTTAGACCCCAAGAGACATTTCCCCCCTCCATCTAATGCTCTGCCGAAGGATTTCTAGATTTCTTTTTTAGTATTTTTCTTGGACGTAGTCGTTTTTGTTGCGAGCACTCCACAGTGATCCTCTCGTCACTTTGCTTCCGAGAGGTTTCGAGGGAATCCCCTTATATTCACTTTTCTTTTTTGCCGAATTCTCTTGAAACTTTTCGGCGAGGGATGGCGTCTCGTCCACCGTTAGTCCTTGTTCCTATTATTGATGTCCCCCCCTCTGCAGGCCGCCCTCTGGCTCGGCAGGTTTGTCGATCTTCCCCAGGTGGCATTCTTTCTTGAGGAATGATGGCCTCCACAGTAAGTCCTTTGGCAACTCGACTTTCCCCCCTTTTTGAACCCTCACGGGAGTCTTTCTTTTTTTTTTTGGGGACCTCTTCAAGACGGTCACTTTTCCAATGACTATGTCCTTTTCTTTCTCCCCCGGAGCGTATTTGTTTGGTCTTATTTTAGACTCAAAAATCCCCCCCGATTGAGCGAGATCCTGACGTCTTCGTTTTTACTTAGATCTTAGTGCGCGTCTCCCTAAGATGAGAACTTCCCGATCCAGAATCCAGAAGTGAGCTCCTTTTTGTTCCTACTGAGAGTTTTTTTCCCAGTCGTACCCACGCGCATTTTTTCCCTGATGGCCGCATGGTCTTTTTTAGCCATAGGGCTAGTGTCCGAACTCGGTCTCGACTCCGCTTTTTCCATAAGTCAGCCAAGAGTGAAACTCCGGGAATTTTCTGTCGCCGAAGGATCTCCTTTCGCATCAGCTCTCCCTTGTGATTGTTTCCCTTTTTTCCGCTCTGGGGTTTCTCCCCGCCTCGAATGGTTTTCTTCGAGTTTTTCTGCTGGAAGCTCCTTAGTTCGTCAAGTAGTCGAGGCTCCTTTTCAGAGCTTTTTTTTTTGATCTTTAACGGATTTCATAGTTCTCTGCTAGCCCCTGGAGATCTCCCCTTCCTTCAGATTCCGCGACCTAAGTTTTTCCCTCTTAGTACGGACCACGACCGAGTCTCCTTCTTTGAGGGCTTTTTTTCCCCCCCTCATGGAATGAGATTGTTTGAATAGATACTTCCTCCCCTCTCGTCTAGAGAAATTTTTTCCCCCAACGAAGTCGTCCTCCAGATTACGAAGTCGTTATCTCCTCCTTGTGTTGTTGTTTTTTCTCCTCCTTCTTTAATAGATACGCATTAAGTGGTACTCTACTTAGCCACCCCCTTCTCCAGGGCATCGTTTCCCCCTAGTTGCGTTACTTCCCTCTTATTGAAACGGTTTTCCTTTTGAGGGCTTTTGGCCCGATAGAATGAAAATCCTATCCTCCCTACCTTTCCCTTTCTTCCCGATGACCTCGTTTTTCGCCCAGTGCCCTTTACTTTACTCGAAGAGACGGCTTCCCCCCGTCGATTTCTTTTCTTTCCAGAAGATCTCTACGAAATCCCCCGCCACCCCCCTGCTCTGTGGAGAAACCCCCATATCTTGTTAAAGTTGACCCCTTTTCTCCTAGTGCGCGCTGCTGCCTTTTTTCTTCTCCCTTAGGACTTTTTCCCCCCAGAAAGAGCTTGGCCGCTGCGTGGCCGCCTCTCCCCTTCTTTCTGATCTTCTCCTCCCCTTGATGACAAAAAGGAAAGCGAGAAAATCTTGTGATCTTTTTGTTACGCGCGCTCACTGTTCCTGTCTTGATAGTCCCAGATGCCTTTCCTGAGGAAGTATGATTTTTTGAGAATAGTAGGTACTCCTTTTTATTGAATGGATTTTTTCCTTCCTTTTTTCTAAGAGCAAGAGACGTTTGTTTTTCCCGAAGTAGATATCCAACTACTCACACCTTGGGTCGAGTGCCCTTTTTCTTCTTTTCGCCAGACTCAGGAATCAAAGTTCCTTTTCCCCCGATTCCCCCTCCCCCCTTGAGGGTTTTCCGGCCTTTTCCATTCGAAGATTCACGCTCAAGCGGACTTTCTTCGGAATGTCTTCTACGCGTAGTTCCCTAACCTTGCAAAGTCTTTCCTTTCCCTCCCTGAACAGGTGTCTCGGTGGAGACCAGTGTTACCATAAAAAGTCTTTCGCAGGCTCGACAGACAAGCCTTCGGTCCCGTCTGATCCTCAGACCCCTTTTTTCGAAGGCTTCACTAGGCACTCTTTCCGACCAGTGAATCCACTTTTGTGTTTATAACAGAGGGTCTGGAGGCCTCCCCTGAGAGCCCTTTTTTTCTTTGGCCGTGATCCTGACCAAAGACTGTCCTCCTAAGAAAAACCGTTTCTCCCCTTCTGACGAAAGGACTTTTTCGGAGAGCTTCGCGATTACCTGGAGCCGGGTGGATACCCCGGCGGGGGATTCCTTTCTAGACTCTGTCGATCTTTTTTTTCACGTCTTTTTTTTTCTCCAACGGGTTTTTTTTTCGGACTCTCTCAGTTTTAATCTCAGATCAGTGTTTTCGCGCGGTTTTCTTCTTTCACGAAGGTCACGGACGTCTTGCTCCCCCCGTGCCTTTTCTAGGACGGGTGACCTGGCATTTTTTTTTCTCTGGTGAAATATTGTTTTGGCTAAGCCTTTTTTTTCCCCCTTCTTTTCAAGCAGATGATGTTGCTGCCCACAGGTCCCCTGTAGGGGTACTGTTTTAGAGGTACCCTGACCTCGCTAGTTCCCTTAGTCATCCTTCTGTCATCCCAGCAGCCCTTTTCCTTTAACCTAGGCCGTTTTTTTTGGATGATAGTTTTAGATCACTCCTTTCAGCGATCGTCTCGGATAGAGGTTCGTTGTACTGTTTTTAGGCTTTAATCGCTTACGGTCTCGAGCCCTTCCCTCCCTCCCCTGTTCTAGTGGTATTCGAGTCTCCCCGTTCTTTCTGCACCTGAACTTTTTCTTAGAGAAATTTCCTCTTTGTGACTTTTGCGGCCACGTTTGCTCTCTTCACCATACTCCGTCGAGCCATCGTGACATTAAACCCTGCCTACGACCCCCTGTATATGCAATGATCTCTTTTTTTTTCATAAGAGGTCGTTGTACTTTTCTAGAATTATCGAAGTTTATCCCTATATGTACTGCCGTTCCGGTCGTCAGTTTTTTTTTGAAAAGTCTTGGTAGTTTTTTTAGGACCGGTACGGAGTCTTCCCTTTAGTCTTCCAGCCCTTGAAGGTGTTTTTTTATACTCCAGTTTGGGAATTCCTTTTCGATAGCATAATATTGTCCCCTTTTGTTGTTTTGGAGCTGATTCTATAGGATCCCCCCATATTCGGCGCCCCGGATTACTCTGGCCTCCTACCTGCTCTTCTCCTCGCCTTTGGAAGGTCCAGAGGGAGAAGCGTCCCATAAAGCCCTTCTGCACGAATCTTTCCACTCCCCCTAGTAGACTCTTGCTATGCGGCTCCGTCCTCGCATCGTTTCCCCTAGAATCGAACTCTCTGGCGGCTTTCTGAGTCCTTGGACTCTGATTTTGCTACCTTTTTTTCCTTCGACTCTAGCGAGCCCTCGCTTCACTTCAAGCCATTTTCTCCTTCCCCCCTTAGTTTTTTTTTTCTTATCATTCTCTTTTTTTCAGGTGCATCCCCCCGAATTGTCCCGCCTCCGGTCTTTAAAACTCGCAAGCCCTTACGAGATGCTCACCAAGCTTTTCTTTGTTTCTCCCCTCTCTCTTCAAGCTGCAATCGACTCCATGTCCTCCCTCTCCTCGAGAAGATCGCCTTTATCTAGCTCTTCTTCCCATTAGTGGCTTGACCTATCGGGCTCTCTATCTCTCCTCTTGAAGAAGCGGAGATTCCCTGAGTTTTTCTAATCTCCCCCTTTTCCACCCCTCTCCCCGATTACCACCTGTCAAGGTTTCCCTCTCGACGAACTGCTTGAACAGCACCCATGGCCAGTGTGGACAACCCCTACAGAAGGTCACGATAGATGAGATGCCGACGAGAAGAATTGAATGCAAGTTTTTTTCCCTTTACGTATCTTCCCGCCACCACCCAGTGAGATAAGATCCCCTTTAGCCAGGTCCTTTAAGCGATAAATCGTCTCTTCTATCGGACCCGTGGTTTAAATTGGATAGGACAGGCGCTCTTCTTCTAGGATTCTGATTCTTCCTTCGAACCCCCCTTAAGGCCCCCCCCCCCCGCTAATTTATTTTCTTGGTGCCGGCGCCTGGAAGTATTTTATTCGGTTCCTTCTGAGTCGTCAGTTTTTTTTAAGCCTCCCAAAAAATTTTCAACAGTTCTCTCACTCCCCCCGACGTCTGAGGACGTTTCACCGTTGCTCCATTAATGTTTCTTTAGAGTTAGCTTCTTCTTGAAGCATCTTAGAGGGACGCTCATTCTGGCGAACCCCCTTCTTACGGTTGGCTTTCCTTCTTTTATTTCTGTTCCGTGTACAGTTCTTCAGGCAGGTCTTTTTTTTTACCTGGAATGAGTTCTATTTCAAGGAGTTTTCGTAGTTGCTCATATATGGCAGGTGAGATCGTTCTTATGAGCTAGTTTTTTTCCCTGTTAAGCAGTGAACCCTCGGTGAGGTTTGGCAGCATTTCACGTTCCCCCCCCTCAGCCCTTAGGGTCGTTTTGATCACTCTTTGATTTTGAGGGGCTACATCTTTTCTTCGGCTTGACACCCGGAAGCGCTTCTGTTTCTTTCCTTCGACGTCGATCTCCATTGTCTCGTCGTTCCCCTGAGAGGCCCAAATGAACAAGGATAAAGAAGGTCTTTTCCAAACGCCTTCTTCCAACTTTGACCTCTCTAGTCCCTCTTTCAGGACGTCAGCCCTCATCTGGACGCTCCCAGATAGGGAGGTTAATAGGAAATCCCCCGCTCTTTTTGCTTGCAGTTTTTGAGGTCTCTCCTTAACTTCTCCCCCCCCGATTTTCAAGATTCCTTTGCGGCAAACGTTTTCCGGATGGATCGCGACTTTCCTTAGTCCTCACCTAGTTACTTTCTTTGTGCCTTTGACCCTTTTTTCGCACCCAATTTCCCTTTCTGGATTCTTCTTCTCTCTTTTTTGTGAGTTTGTCCCCTCTCTGAGTAGCCAGTGGCTAGAGAAGAAAGAAGACCTGAGAGAGGCTTTTTTTCGATAGTTTTTCTTGTTCTGCGATCCCTTGCTGACTTTCTGCTTTTTTTTTCCGCACTAGAAAGTCCCCCTTTCCTGAGATTCGTTCCCTTTAAGAGCTCTCTTCTCTTTTCTCTGATACCTTCGGCTCGGCAATTCCCCCCTTTTCATGTTTCGACCCGAGCCCCGTCTCGATTCCCTCCTTTTCATAATTTTTGTTCGAGTTGAATAGTCTCTTGGCCTGTTTGACGGTTTCATGGTTGTCTCTCCCCAGAGTTCTTTCCCTTCGGACCGCCGTCCTCGGTCGGCGGGATCTTCCTTTTTGAGTCGTAGTTATTCTTTTTTCCCCTTGGCCCTTTTCGAGGCAGCGCCCTCTTTAATCCTCTTCTTCCTGCCCTTGCGCTGACCGAACAAGGACAGATCGAGCGCTTCTGTAAGAGGTCCTTTTTCTCAAGTGAGCTTCTATATACAGCCCGTCGATTTACCCCTCCTGAAAGGGATGCCGGCATCTTTTTGATGCTCGGCTCTTGACCTCCTTCGAAGGCCTAGTGCCGGGTGTTTCACTAGTGGAGTGTTTTCCGCAGTCCTTTTGATCTTCTTACTGAGCAATGGTTACCGTGGGTTTTCACATATCCGAAAAGTTTCCGATCAAGTTATGACCTTCACGTCTTCTCCGAGCGGTCGTCGTTCTCTTTTGATAAGAAATTTTTGTTGGGGCTTCTTGGGTCTTTTTTATTTCTCATCGTGCTGCCTTGGACGATTTTCAGTAGCTGTCTGATCCTTTTCTGATACTAGGCTACTCCTCCTATAGATCCTACACAATCCTTCTCGTGATACCTCCGAAGTTCCTTTCTTTTCCAGCACGTGATGATCCCTTGCGTTTCTTCTTCAAAAGGAACATTCTCCCTAAGTCTCCCCATCAAGAGAGCCCTAAGTCGGAGACCTTCCATCCTCCCCCAACCCGCCCTTTCGCGGGCACCGTTCTTTTTCAACGTTTTCAGAATCGGGTTTCTTGCACGGTTGTTATTTCTCCTGAACTTTTTTGCGGGCCGCCCCCTCCCCTCGGTCCCCCCCTATCGGGTGGCTTTTCTTCTTCAAGCAGACTTCGATACTCAATTTTCGTCATAATCCATCCCAGCTGGCGGCTCTACCCCCACCCGTCCTTCCGGTGAACGTTATTCCGAATTTCCCAAGACGCCCCGCAGCCCCCCCCCGGGAACGGACCCCCACACACACCCCCAAGGTCTAGTCCTTTTTAACATACCCTGATCGCTTTGCTCTGTTTTCCCCGTCTCGTAGTCCGCTTTTCATAGAGGATCCCGAGCAAGCCGGAGGTTTAAGAGTTCTTTTTTTGGAAACCTTCTTGCTTTTAGATCTTACGAGAGGCTCCTGCTTGGCGATCCCCCGTGAGCTCCCCCCTCAAGGGGTTCTCTGAGGATTCCCCTAAACTTCTGAGGACGGCACCTATCCCTTTATCGAATACGCCTTTTTTGGTTCTTTTTTTCCGCGTACTCTGGCCCCCCCCAACTTGTCTTGCTAATTTCTTCCCCTTTAGACATGTCTGGTTTCCCCTAGGTCTCTGGGCGTTTTGAGAGGAGTGCCGGGATCCCCGAGGTTTTTTACAGTTCCGGTCTGCCCCTCTTCCGAGTCTTTGACTCGCTAGATTCTTTCTGCTGCACGATTCTCGTCGATCTTCAGAGGCGAGTTGCTTGGGCCTTTCTTTTCGCCCTTCTCACGATGCTCCCCCTTTTGTTCCTCCCTCCCCTTTCAGATCGTGCTTTGTGATTTCGCGGACTTTCCCCCATGACGTCTTCTCGACATCCGCCTCTATTGTGAAGCACGCTCGTCGTTTGGATTGCAAATTTTTTCGGCGAGGGGCTCGCGGTTTTTCCTTTTAATCTTTTCTGAGATTCCCCCCCCTCCCCACTCTCCCCTACCCTCCTACCCTAGCCCCCTTCCCTCGGGATTCAAGTCTTCTCCCTGCTGATCTTCTCGCATCTCGCTATCTGTACTTGTTTTTCGCCCGGCGGCCTCTTCTTTGACCCTCGGAGTTTTTCCGCACAATTCCTTCTAGCCAGGCCGTATTCTGACTCGGCGTCCCAGCGAGTTTTTTTCGGAGACCCTTTTCAGCTTTCCCCTCCTAGAGCGGCACCCCATTGATCTCTGTTCATCCCGTTTGAGCTGCGAATTGGCCCTTGAGCTCTCCTTGCACCATGCGATCGGCCCCAAACACCCCGCTCTTTTGATAATCTGATTTTTCAAGGGTCTTACTAGTGCGAACGATCGCCCCCGCCCTTCCAATCCGCCCGGGTTAGTTTTCTCGTACCCCTTTTTTTTTTCCTCGCTGTTTTTTTTTGCCCGCGCGAGTTTCCAGAAGCCGACTTTTCACTATATCTCTTTCCCCAGAGGAATTAAGCTCTGACTCTTTTCCCTTCGATATCACCTTCACAGTGCGATTCCCTTCTGACTGCTCTCGCTTCTTCGTCTCCCCTGTGCATGAACCCCAAGCGCTCCCGCGGCGTTTTCGAGATAGGGCTTCCCCAGTCGGGGCTCTTCTCGACTCTCGCGTCCCACTTAGAGAAAGATCTTTCCTGTTGGAAAAACTCAATTTTTCCGTCAGCCCTTCCTCTCCTTTTCTATGAAAGACTTCCAAATTCCTTCGTGAGAGACGCTCGTCGCGAAGGGAGACCACTTTCCTCATGACCCCCTCTGGACTCGGTGTAATCTTTCCTCTTTTTGGAGGTCCCCCTCCCCTTCCCCCCCCCTGAAATCTGTCGCTTATCTACGAGCCCCCCCATCTCCCCCCCCATTTCCCCCCTCGAGGACCCGACCTTTTCGATTGCAACCCGGTTTTCCTTCCATGCTGAATCACCTTTCCGGCGGACCTGGAAACCCCTTCCTCAAGGGCACCGCTAGTTAGAACCACCCTGCCTTTCCTCCAGAGTGTTTTTACCGAGACGTTCCTTGCCCAGGCTTTTCTTTTTTCCCTTCTCTATTTCCCTCCCTTGGAGAACCTCGTGTCTCTAGAACCCTTTCGCCCCTTGGAGTTTCGTGCTAGTTTCCCGCTAGGGGCTCGGTTTCTTGATGACGACTCTCTTACCCGCGCCAGTTAGCTTTTCGGAAGGTTCTGGCGGGAATTTTTTCCTCCTTTCTTTTAGTATTTTTTTTGTAGTCGTTTTGGTATTTCCGACCGCTTTGCTCGTCTCGCCTTTTTGGACTTTTTTCTGTCTTCTTCACAAGACCTTTTGCTCTTCCCTAGTCCGTTCGAATCTTCTCGGCTCCGCAACTTCTCCCCTGCTCCTCGATTCATTGAGTTCCCCTTTCTTAGGAGCATGCGCCTCAGGTGAGTTCCCCCGTAAGGCAAACTAGGAGCACGGAAGGCTTTTTTTCAGATTTTCCAATCCCTGATTCCCCTTTTTTTTTGGACCGACCATTCTCCTCCCAGGTGAGTTAGTTTTATCGTCGGCTCTGACCATTCTTTTTTTTCACGCGGTCCCTCTTGTCTTATAAGACTCGTTCACTGTCTCTGCCCCTGAGTCCCCGGACTCTTTTGGTCTCCAAAGGTTTTTTAGATCCCCTGCCGCGCTCTTAGCTCGACTGGGCGCTGCTGAGAAGTGACGATCTGTTGCAGCAGGATGAATCCGATGCTCACAAGCGCTTCTCCGTTTCCTTTTGGCTGATGGTAGATCCCTTTGTTTTGCGGAGTCGGAGTTCGGGAATATGTTTAGCCTATGTTTTTCTTGGAGCTCCCGTTAACCTTTTTTTTCTTTCGGTCTCACATTGACTCGTGGTTCTAGGAGAGAGCCCTGGCCCGATTCGCGGAGAAATTCCTGCCCTTCTTTCGATGGGCCCGTCGTTCCGGAAGGGTCTTACTCATCCGCAGGCTTTCTTGGACTTTTTTTGTTTTACCCCCCGATCCTTTATAGAGTATCTCTCTCCTCTCTTCTTTTTGCTGGAGCGCACGTTTGATGAAATAGTCATCGTTCGGTTAGCCGATAGGTCTTGGCGAGGACGACGTCCAATCCTCTCTTTCTTTCCGAGGCCTCCTTTACGCTAGTTTTTTTCCTGTTCTCTTGAGCCGTTGAAGGCGATGGGAGGTGGGTTTTCCCCCCCTCCCCCCCTCCTTAAAACGTCCTCTAGCGTAAGGATAAAGCTCTGTATACGTCTTTTGCATGGACCTTCTCCTTTTTATAATTTCCTCCCTCCCTTCGAAAGTTAAACGTCCCGAGAACGCGCGCTTCCCTCTTCCTAGTCTTTCCTTTTTCCTCGTTGTTGTTGTTTGTTTTCCTCCTTAATTGAGATTTTCCTTTTCCCCCGAAGAGGATCCTTTTTTTCCCCTTCCTTTCACCGTAGTCCTTCTCCTTCTTTACGAAAGGCCTCCGACTACTAGGTCGGAGTGATTATGCCGCTCTCGGTCTCCGTTTAAACGCCTGGGATAGAATTAAACTCCCTTCCCCCAGAGAGCTTTTTTTCCCTCAGATTCTTTTGATTCTCTCCAATTCTCAAGATTCGACGAGGAATCTTTTCTCCACTCCACATCTCCAGACGATAGACCTCCTTTTCCCTAAATAATTTTTTTCGGGTTTTTTTTTCCTTTATATTCCCCTTTCCTCCGAGGAAAGAACCCTGGAGAGCTGCTTCTCTCCCTCGCAACCCTTCTGCGAGGAGACCGACTCTCTCTTGCAGTACTTAGTGGTCCTCTCTTTCTTCCGCGCGGCCTCTTTTCTGGAAGAAAACGAGTAAGTCGTGCCCGAGGTTAAACGTCCAATTCTTCCTACCTCCATTTATGACCTCCAGTCGCTCTTCGAGAGAAAAGGTCCCTGTGCTGGAAGTAGTCCCGGCGGGGTCTACCTTAGGGACCTTTTTTTTGTTTCTGTCCGGTCCTTTTTTTCCTTCGATCCTTCCCTTCCCTTTTGATGACGAGCCTTCGTAGCATCCGCCTTCTACTACCTCTAAGGACATTCCTCCCCGGGGAGCTAATACCCTCCTTTTCCAGGTGTTTCTTTTTCCAGTATTTTCGTCTCCTTTCAGCTCACCGTCTTTTTCGTACCCCCAGTTGCCGAGCTTTTAAATCCCCTCAGAACGTCTTCCTTTTCGTCCAGCATTCCCCCTAAGACAGTCGCAGGGCTATCGAGCAACAGTCCCTTCGACCGGTGCCTTCCGGAGCAGTGACCCCTCAACTTCTTTTTTCCGACCTTCCATTCCCTCCTTGCGTCGGCAAGATGGCGGCGCTCGACGCGGCCCCTCTCCTCGATTGATTTCGCCTGAGGAGTTCCTTCTGAATATTCTTTTCGGTTTTTCTTCATATTCCAGGGAGAGAACTACGTCCCCTTATGTCTGATCAAGGTCTCCGAATCTCCAAGAACGAAGCCTCTCCCGAAGAAAAAACATACCGAGCCGTCCTAGTCTGACCCGTGCGACACCCATGATGCGTTTTCCCGTTTTCCTTCCGGGAGCTTCTAAAAGTAGCCTTGTCGCCGTTAGTTTTCCCCGACGATTTCCCCCCTCCGTTTACTCTTTCCCCTAGGCGGTCCTCTAGTTTCCTTTCGAGTAGGACCTTTCTCAGGTGGAGATCGTGGACTCTCTCTGGCTTCAATTGTTGTTCCGTTGGCTTTTTTCTCTCCCTAACTCCCTTCTGATCGTAGGAAGTAGAGTCACTTGAATAAAAGGGCCGTTTCTTCTCTCTTCAGGGGTTTTTATTCCATTCTTCGTTGACATTAGTGCTTTTTGTATCTCCAAAGGTTCTTTCCCCTTTGTGATGTTCGTTTTTTCATCACCAGGTAGAAAATCTTTTAATAGAGGATAGGTTTTTTTCCCGGAGGGCCTTCTCCTCAGATAGGGTTTTCGTACACATTCCTGTAGGAATATTTAATCCCCTCAGATTTTTTCTTTCCCTTCTGATAGGCTTCCTTCCTTCTAGAGATCGTTTTTTTTCCGGGCTAGGTGCATTTTAGGTTTGATTCCTCCTCTCCTGTGAATAATTCACTTTATCTTTTATCTCTTTCAGTGTTTCCTCTGCGCGAGTACTCTTCGGGATTCAACTTGTCTTATAGGTTACACCCCTCTTCCTCCGTTTGTCCCTACTGCTGGTCTTTCAGTTTTTTAGGCTGCTAGTGTTTTCGCCGCGTCTCTTCTTTTTACGGATTCACTTCCCCAAGATGCCCTGCTAAGACCACGTCGTTTCTCAGATGATAGAGGCATAGGGGTTCTCTGCAACTGACGGTCTTTGCTGGACCTCCCGACGAAGCTTACCGTAATGAGCGGCTCCTTCGTATGCCCTCTGTCCTTCAGCCCCTCTTCTTATCGTTTTGAGTAAAGAAGCAAGTATACCGATTCCGCTTGGTGTTTATTCTATTCTCTTCGCAGAGTTGGCTGCTCGATCTTCTTTTCCCTCCCTTTTTGTTTTCGCTGTGCTCTCGGATTCTGCCAAATCGTGCACTGGCATTTCTTTCTTGCCCCCCCCGGCTAGAAGTTTCAGATAATACTTTGGCTCTCTTTTTCCATTTGGCTCCTCCGCTGGTCCCCATCCTCCCCTGCCGAGCTCTCCCTTACAGGATCTTAGCCTTTTTCCGTTTCCAGTTCTTAAGAGCCGATTCGAACATCCTATAGACACCCTCGGCCTCTATCTAGCTTTTTTTTTCGTTCCTTAGTGTTAAGGTGCTAGCCTCAGTCTCCTCCGTGGAAAATCGAAAGAATTTTTTATTAAAGAACTCCCTACAACCAACTTTTCGATCTTCCCCCTCGTTTTTTTGATAGGCTCTCCAGTAAGGTTGAATACCCACCAAGGGGGATAAATCTTCCCATCACCCCCACACCCCCCTCCAGACTGGTCCTTTCCACAGAAGTCACCTGATAGTTCCTCACCTGACACTACCCCTGACCACAAATGCCTCCTGACGCCAGAGAAGATCTTCGAAGGCGTCCGGTCCTCCCCCAGATTTCCGAGGTTTTCAATGATGAGCTTCTGACGAGACCTCAAACGTCCCCCCTCGATTCCCCGCCTGAAACCTTTTTCCACCTAAATCTGAAATGGGGCCCGTGAGCAGAAATTGTTTCAACCCCTTTACAGGACCCACCCTTCCTCACAACAGTTTTCCCCCTTCCCCGATAGTACCCCTTGCTTTCTGTACCCGAACGGCCGTGGAGCAAGGGGTCTAGACGTCCGCCTTCTTTCCTCCGTTTACTCCAGCTCTCTCGGCGCAGTCCGATACACCCCTATCAACTCGTGCTTAGACACATTATCCTAGTTTCTTCTTTTTAGTGCTCGGCGAGAAAGCGAGAGGAAAGCGATTCAGCCTATTACATTTTGATTCAGGAGTTCCAGCTCATCTTTTAGCCTTCCTCCCCCTTTGAAGGGCGGTCTCATGGGTTTTTTTTAGTAGGGGTGGTCGTTTTTCTTGTGGATTTTTTTCCGAGACTTATACACTTGAATTGCGAGTTCTGCTAATGATGGATATGTATTTTCTTTCCCCAGCTTGTCCCCCGGTTCGCAACTCCCTTCGGCTGCTCTTCAAACGAGCTCCTTTCGAGAGGAGAATCCGTTTAAGACCATTTTACTTTCATTTCTCGAGACGGTCTTTTGTGGTCCCCTTCCCCCCAGAGGCGCCACCTTCGGAGTTTTCTCGATCAAGGTGCCTGAGAATGCCCCGTCGTTGAGGCCCCTTTCGCTCCTTCCGGCTTTTGTTTTGCGAGGCGGAGTTCTTCATGGCAGGTTACTCCGTCCCGAACGGGAAAGATGGGCCCTTTACTAAGACGGTCACGTTCCCCCCCCGGATCGTTCCCGGTATTTTCTTCTCTCCCCGGCGGATGGTTTCCCCGAGATCTTCCTTATTGAGGAAGAGAGGATGTGAGAGAGAGATCCTTTATAGTGAACCCCGCGAGAGCCCCACGGTGTTGAGACTACTCTTCCCTCCCCCATTGATAAAGACTCAAAGAAGGTCTCTCTAAAGAGACCAGTGGTCCCCTTTGTTCAGCGAGCGTCTTTCTCTTTTCCATTTTCCGCCTAGGATACGCTCTCGCCTTCTGGCCGCCCGAGGGACCCTTCCCCTTGTGACTTCCTCCTGAGCGCCTTCTGGCCACGATCCGACACGAGGCTCCCACAGACAGAGAATTCAACGTCGGCCATCTTCTGCGGGTCGTCTAAGGGTCCTCTGGAGTTTATCCAGCAGAGATGCCCTTGAGAAGTGATTGGCACGTGAGTGCCGGGGCCCTTCTCTGGGTTAAACCATGGCGGATTCTTCGACTTTCCCCCCCTCCGGCGCTCTTGCTTTTTTCTCGGTTGAGGCACTCTCCTCGTAGGAGTAGCCCCTTTGCGAGCTGTAATTGGCCCCCTTCTCCGAGGCCACTACCTCTTCTCTCATTTGCCGGACCCGAAAGAGGATTAAGATCTTCTTGGAGGGATATTCTATCCCTGATTCTCGATTCTCCTTCGCCCAAAGACCGACGATTTCTCGTAAAGTTCTTCCCCCCTGCCTCCCGTCGGAGGGTGGGGTTTCTGCCGAGGACCTGCTCCTGATAGCCACGGAGGTTTCCTTAACGGAACGGACGCGGTCCCTCTTCTTCCAGGACAATGTCCCTCTTGATTCTTCTGGGCCCTGAGACTGCTCTTTTTTCCCGCCGTTCCCATGATCGTATTCCAAAGTCATGTCCGACGCGCCCTCTTTAGAGATCCGAAGTCT
>Ga0179593_1427538_pt1 | contig 17736 bp, 15 predicted proteins | sample CZODoug2_1_08_16_FD_185931 | JGI IMG/M metagenome (GOLD analysis project Ga0179593, IMG submission 185931) | Vadose zone soil fungal communities from Angelo Coast Range Reserve, California, USA - CZODoug2_1_08_16fungal (PacBio error correction) | ecosystem: Environmental > Terrestrial > Soil >... | reverse complement strand
CACCCCCCCCCCCCCCTCCTCAACCAGGCGGCGGCGTTCTCTTTTCCCTCCTTTCCTTCTTAGATATGGATGAGGTCGCTTTCTCCTCCCCTTTTTTGACCCTCGGCGGGTCTGCGCGAGTGAAGGGATCAAGGCCGGTGGGACTAACTTACCGAACGGGATTCTTTCCTTGAGTCGGCGGAGATCTTCTTCTTCTCTGATCTCTTTGAGATCGTACGGGGCCTCTTACCCCCCCCTTTAAATTGTCCCCTAAGGCTTCGCTTATCTCCTTTCCTTTTTGATAGCAGCCGGTCCTTCGAGCACTTGAATGATGTACTCCCCTGTGAAGAGAATTTTTACGCTTTCGCGACATTTCGGTGATATTTTTTTCCTCTATTTTTTGAATTGGAAGTTATCGTCGTCGGCGTCCGGATATAGCCGTTCCTTCCCCTATCGCGCCTGATTTCCTCCCCTCCCTTCCTTTTCTTTCTTTCCATTCCAAGTACGCGTTCATCGCGCCCGACGGGCGCGCTCCCCGGCTTAGTCTGAGTCTTTAGATAGAATGGTCGCTTCTCCCCTGTAACGGTCGCTGGCTTGGAAGCCTTTTTCTTTTATCCGTCCCCAGGTGATACGCCTTTGGTGCTCGTACTTTCTTTTTCTCTCCCCCCCTTGATCGACCTGGTCTTCTCCCCCCTTTTCCCCTTTGAATAGCGCGGACCTCGCTGTATTTGGATATCGTGAGAGTGGTTCCTACTTCCCTCGCGGTGAGCGCTGGTCTTTGTTTTTCTTTTTGCAGAGTCATTCCATCTGTAGCTCTCCCCCCCCTTTTTTTTCCAATATGATGACGTTCTTGGTTCCCTTTGTCCCTTTGTTGATCGTATCCTCGAAGATGGCACTTGCCCGCAAAACCCACCCCACACTTGCGAGGTCGCGTGTTTCTCCTTTTTTCTGAGGCCACATTGACCTCCCCCCTTTCTCTCTTTCTCGGCATGCGTTTGCAACGAGGCCTCGCCAGCCACGATTGTTTTCGTGCTGCGGAAGAGCAGGATCCTTCGAATATCGCTCTCCCTCTTAAGACACAGGATCGATCTCATCCTTTTTATCCCCCTTTCGTTTTCCCGCCTTCCAGAACTCGCGGGCTCACTTAATGCTCTCGTTTTTTACTGCTAAATTTCTCGTTCGGGCGGGTGACCTTATGATAGAGTTAAGTCTCTTTTCTTTTTCTTCTCTTAGACTTTCGATTGACGCTTTCCCCCTCCCCTTCCCCTCGTAGCACGCAGTTACACGTACTTATTTCGCGACTTAGAATCAAGTTCTGATCCCTTATTAAGCGCGGCGTGTTACTTTCATTACCAACAATTGGTTTCTCCTTCCCCCTTTCCCCCCTTTGATTCAATACGGTTCCTTCTCTGTTCCTCTGCCCCCACTTTGGCGTGACCCCACCCTGGTCGAGTTTTTGATGATGAGCAGGAGCTTTCCCTAGTTTGCTGTGACCCCCTTTCCCTTGCTTCCTGCGAAGGGCTGTTTGAGCACCTCTTTTTTTTCATTTTTTTTGACTATGATCCCTTTCTCCTTCCCTCCGCATGGCTCTGGCCGCCATCTGAGTGAACACCCGCTGGTTTTCTAGCCTCTGTCACAGATCGTCCCCCCCCCCACTTTTAATTTTACGACGCCAGTCTTCCCCCCTTTTCCCCCCCCCCCTCCGGACTTCCGACGATTCCCCCTTTCCCCTTTTGCACCGCTTTCGCAGGCGCCCGCCTTTTGTCACCAAAATGCCGATACCCCCTTTCCTTTCGTCCCCATTTTAGTTTGATTGCCTCCCCACTTTTCTCTTTTTCCTGTACAGCCTCACCAATCGCCCCTCGCCCTTTCTCCCCTCCCCCCCCCCCCTTGAAGTCTGCCCGCTTCTTGTATCCAGCTACTTTCCTGCCCCCTCATCATTTTCCCGTAGTCGGTGTTCAATCGCCACTGCGGAGGCTCCCGTCTCTCTCTTTTCGGGTGAAAGCGGGCGATCGCCGAACCCTCTTTTTTTTCTTCTTAGGTAGCCTTTTTTTCTTTTCTTTTCTCCCTTCCCTTAGCTGTTAATTTCTCTACCAAGGCCCTCGAGACCTAGATTCTCCCCTTCTAGGCTTGCCCAAAGCCACCGGCTCCTTTGGGTGCCCCCTAACACAATGAAAGGCCCTTTTTCCCTTTTTTTTCTGACGTTGTGCTTTTTTTCTCCTTTTCGTCCCCTCTGCTAGCTTGGAACCAGGCGTTTAGTTCCCCCTCATGGAGATTCCTTGAAGTTCGAATTCCCCTTTCCTTTTTCCCTTTCTACGTTCGCGCCCAGCGAAATTCCCTGGTCGGTGTGTACTCCGCTGACGAGAGATTGGTCCGCCGTTAACTTGCTCATTCCCACGCGACGCGAATTTTCGTTTGTTTACTCACTCTTCCCCCCCTTTTTTTTTTTCCTTGACGCGCACCGCTTTCCCCCTTTTCTGTCCCCGCAGTGACCGGCAGAATCTAACGTCTCGCGCGCCATTCGTGCTTTCCTTGCTGGATGCGCTTAGACCTTCCCCTCATCTCTCTCTTTTCACGCCTCCCCCCCCTTTGTTTTTGTTTTTTCTCGGATGTTCATGTGCTCCTCTTTTTTTGTTGGGCCATCCGCACGGTCACGTCCTTTCCCTCCCGGTCCCAAGCGCTGCAGTACGTTTTGAGAGTCCCGGACTCGGCCCTCCCTGAGAAATCGGCCGGCTACGTGTTCAAGGCCACTTTTCTTTTCTGTGATCGAGCCAACCCCTCCCCCCCCAATTACGTCGTCCGTGTTTAAGGTCACAGGGAAACTAGTCCCCTATGCGTAAGCGAAATTACATGAAGTCCTCCTTTGAACGGTCGTTCGAACCCTTTTCCCTTTCTTTCACCTCCCCTTGTAAGGAGGAACTAACTAGTCCGGACATCACTTCTTGACGAACGGCCTGGTTTCCCCCTTCTTCTTTTCGAAGTGCGCACACCCCCCCCTTGTTCAACCGGCATCCGACCTACACGGCGAGGCATCATTTTTTCGGTGAGCACCCCCCATGTCCTCTTTTCTTTTTTGGAGAAGGCGCGCGACTCTACTCCAAGCATCGGCAGGGTCTTGGGACCCCCCTTCTACCCCTTTCTGCGACTGGGGTGCGACATCACATCGGAAGCCCCTCATCGCAGGATCCTCTAGGCATTTTCCTTCCCCCCTCTTGATAGCCTTTCCTTCCTCTCCCCCTACTTTGAAGCCCTCTGGATTCATCAGCGGCGACCGACGACGGGGCTTGGCCGGCGGCCCCGTCTTTAGACAGCTTTGAGTCCCAAGCGATTGTTTCCTTTTTCCCTCCATTTCCTCCCCCCTCGTGGTGATTGCGGTTTTTAGTCTTCCAGATCGGCGCAGTGGGAGGACTCAACGACCCCCCTACCAAGAAGGTGGATCCCTTCCCTCCCCCCAATTTGGCGAAAAGTCTTCTTCTTTCTTTGCGAAGGCGCCAGGCGTTCTTTTCCATCCCTCTCTCCCGTCCTTTTTCCACGCGCGGGGGTGTCATCCTGGCGCCCACCGTACTTTCGATACTTTTCCTATATTAGCACAGAGGACTCTTTCCCCTCATTGCGGTGTTCCAGAGCATCCGGTCCTCCCTTCTCTTTCCCCTTTTGTCCAAATGATGACCCCTTCCCCCGTTGCTAGGTCTCCCCCTGTGTCCAAGGAATCGAAACTAATAACTCGTGCCCGCGCCATATACTGATCGAGACATCAAGCTCGGGCCATTTGGTCCACTTTTCTTCCCCCTCCCCATTTTTTTTTCTAGAACTCACCCGTGCCGCATTAATTCGAGAAGCAGGTGTTCATATGAGAAAGATGGTGGGTCGCTCCCCCCTGTAACGCCGCGCGAGGTGCTCGCCCTTTCGTTTTGTCCCTTCTGCCATTGGATTTATGATACCCACCGTCAATCGCTATACCGTTTCCTCTCCTCCCGCCCTTTTAGTTTGCCTGATGCTGCGTTAATCGGAGTGTTCGCGCAATTGTTTTTTTTTGGCCCCCTGAAAGTCGACATCCCTCTCTGACACGAGTTCCCCTTCCGTACGTTTCCCCCCGCCGACTCCGTCTGAGGAAAAGGTCGAACCGCCTGTTCCCAGGCTTAGTGAATTCAAGGTTTTCGGACTTTTTCCGCGCCCCTCCTTCACGAGAACTCCTTGCTATCCCCCTCTCCCCCCCTTTTTTACTCAGCTCTCGCTTGACTGAACGCTATCTGATCTTACCCAGACAGACCCAAACCGTGCTGATCGGCCTCCCCCTCGCCAAGGACCCCGGGGGGTGGGTTGTAATTACCCCACGAAACTTTCTCTGATCGTCCCCCCCCTTCTGCACTGTTTTCCCTGATCTGCTCCGCGAAAAGAAGTCATTTCACCCCCGACTCCCCCTGCTTTCTCACGAACAACTCTGCCAGTCAGGATCTCCTCTTCACGAAAATGCGCACCAAATTTTTTTCATCCTTTTCGATGAGGCCCTGGGCGCCGCTCCGCAGCCAGGTGAGCTTTTCCCTTCGGATCATCAAGCCCCGCTCAGCCTCCTCCCTCTCTTCCTTCACCCCGACGAATACTTCTCCCCCCCCCCATCTCAAGGCGCGAGCGCAGCTCAAGCAGTTTTCAAGGCTGACGACTCGCTCTTCTTTCATCCTCCTCCTCCCTGGTCCTCTCCCCAGACTCCTGCCTCAGGAGATTTCAGAAGCCTCCTCTTCCTCACTTCTCTCGCCGTTTCACTTCGTTTCCTTGACAATTGAGCTCCGCGTCATCGTCTGCCCTCCCAGAAGCAGGCTATGACGTCTGCCGCCGGACCGTTCCTTCCCCTCTCCGAAAGCGGATCGAAAATCCGCGCCGAAAGGTTGACGGCTCCCTCCTTCTCCCCAAGCCGGAGCCGTCCATGAGCGACTCCGCGTCCTCAGGCCAGGACCCCGATCCTGTCGCGAACAGCTTGTCTGGTCCTCCTCTTCCAACAATGCCGGTCTCTCCTTGTCCTTCTTTTCCAGACTAGACCGCAGCCTAATCCTTCCCTTCCTTTCCTCGCATCACGTCCAGGCCAATAGTCACCGCGACCGTCTCCGCCGCTCGCTTCATACCTCAAGGACCCGCGCGGCCGTATCTGTCTTCATTCTTTTCCTTCCCCCACAACTTCTGAGACGACCCCTCCTCTTCCTTTCCAGTTTGCCCGCATCTCCAGAAATTAAGAGTATGTCCTTTCTCCATTATAGGTTCCGGTATGTTCTTCTACTAGGAGGGATCTCTTTCCTTTCTACTCTTTTTTTGGAGATCACACTCCCGTCTCCCTAATCACAGGCTTGCTCTCTCTATTCTGTATGCGGTGAACTTCGGACAGTCATGATTTGTCATCTCCGTCGTCTCTGAACTTGCCCTTATTGAGTCTGATCGAAGAGGTTGGTGCCTATTCCCTCTTGCGGCGAGGTGATGTCTGCCCTTCTCTCTTCTTTGATCTACCGTGGACCGCGTAATGGCTCTTCCTTTGACCTCCTCATGGAGGTATTCTTGACGTTCCCTGACGGTGATCGCCTTTATTAGAGCCAAACGTGCATGACGTCCGGACCTCCTCCCCTCCTTTCTTTTTTCCTCTTTTTCTTGCTCGAGATTTTCCTTGGCCCCTTCCTTTCCTGTCTCGAGGCCGTCATGGGGCATAGAGAATTAATTGCGCGAGTTGTGAGTTCCTTTTCCCCCCCCACCCTATTTCTCGATTCCTTCACGTAAGGCTTAGCGTACAGTAAGGGGCGACGCGCTCCTTTCTTCCCCTTTTCTTGTCAGATCGCCTGGGGCACTTCTTTCTCCAGGTCGTTGGGCCTGTAGAATTCGGTTAATTAGTGATTCGCTTAGTGAGCATTCTTGTATGATGAGGTTGTCTCGCGCCTCGTTATTCTTTTTCCCCCCTTTTCTCTTCTTCTCGAGAGCGGCTCTCGATGTTTTTCCTCTTCTTCTTTCTCCTTGGTCTGACTCATCTCCGACGCGATGGGCGTTTTCTGTTCTCTCTTAAATTTTCTCCCCCCTTCACGGAAACAATGGGTAGCCCTTACCCCGCTTTCCCCTGCTTTCTATTCGTCACTCCTCCTTTTATTCACTGACCGGGGTTAATTCTTTCCCCCCCCCCTCCACCACAGCGAGGTCTCTGTTCTTCCTTTTTGTCGCGCGCAGCTCCGGACTCAGGCGTATTCCTGCGAGAAGGATAAGTGATTTTTTGGAAAACATTAGAATATCTCCCCTTCTTTCGAGGTTTGACCCTCTTCCCCCCGCTTCTTCTTCGCCTGCGCCAGTTTAGATCGCATTCCTTCGCGAGTTGGGTCTGAGGCCGAAGTGCTCCTTCAAAAGCGGTCCAATAATTTCCTTCCTTTTGGGGCCCCACCTTTTCCCCCCTGCGACCTTTGCTCGCCTTCGGGCTTTTTGGGTGAATGAGTTATCTTGCTGTTGCGATCGATAGACTTCGAGTTTTCAGCAGCGGTCGTCCCCCTTCCCCCTTCGCGCGCAAAGCAGTATTTCCCCCTTTCCCCCCCCATGCCCTGATTGCGCGCCTTCGTTCCGCCATTCTTAGCACTTTCTCACCTTTCTTGTACGGGCCCACCATGGATCAGTACTTTCCTCTTTTTTTTCTTCGACCGGTCTCCTGGTACGAGCCCATCTTTCGGACTTTGGACCGCGACACCCTGGCGAGCGTGATGATTGCTGCAGACGCTTCAGTGTCCAGGTCGTCCTTCCTGCCTCTCCTTTCCAGACTGGCACTGTGCAGGTGTTCATTCCTTTTTCCTATCTTAGGTATTTCCACCTCTAGTAATGTTGGATGCAGTTAATATGGGGTTCATCTTCCCTCTTGCAGATAGGAATCGAAATTTACAGTTCTCTTCCCTTCTTCCCCCTTTCCACGGCACACTCCGTCGCTTCCCCCTTTTCCTTCCGGAAAACTCTTTTCGCAGCACTTAAGACCTTTCTAACCCCAATGCGTGCCCCCGTTACCAAAAGGAGCGGTTTGACTTCCCCACTTTTTCCTCCCTATTTTCTGTAAGACGACACCTACCCCCCTCCGCGAGTCCCTCCCTTCTCCCAATCCCCCAATACGACGCTACCGGCCCTTACAAGCGTCATCCCCCTTCCTTTTAGGACTCATTTTCTTCTTCGAGAGGATGACCCCCCCTTCTCATCGCGGAGGGAGTCAGCTCTCCCTCATTCTTCTGGTGAAATCAGCGCGTTATTCCCCCCCGCCCAGATTGGCTAATGGATTGAGGCGCACATTTTATGAGCGTCGTCCTTCCTTTTAGACCTTTATCCCAGGACTCCGCGAGACACTCGCGCACTTATCTTCTTCTCGTTTTTTTAAGTAGACCCCCCCCCCCCCCCCCCGCCATGGCACCTACCGAAACCGAAAGTGTTTTCTCTTCCCCTCCAGTCGGTCCCGGGTTTTTGCGTCCCTTGCCTTTCCCAACTCAGCCGTGAAACGGACTTTCCTCCCCCTTGACTGGCCGGACGGTTGTTTGGAAGTCGCTTCCCCGGGACGGGTGAAATTCGGTTCTCTCCATAGACCCCCCCTTTCCACCTATTGTAATCCTTTCCCTCTTACCTTCTCCTTTTATAAGCGTTGCCACCGAAAAGTTCCCCCTATTTTCTTGTGGGCACGATCCACTCTCCTTTTCTTGAAGTAGCGGCTTCCGTATTTCTCCGTTAGTCAGCCTTCACATCTCAAACGTCGTCTGAACTCCGCTTCCTTTCCTTCTTCATTTCTTTCTTCTCGCGCTTTTAACCCCCCCGCTCTTCTTTTTTCTCCCCCTCCTCCTGTTGTAGATCTTACAATGCGGCGAATTACGTCACTTAAGCGAAAGCCGTATAGACTTTTTTTGAGATTGCGGACTCGAACTTCTAAAGCGTTTAGCCGTCCGTTAAAGGAGCCCTTGTAGCGTTCGGTCCCCCCCCCCCCTCCCCCCCCCCCTCCCAATGTTGCCTGTGTGCACCTTCCATTGAAACGTCTCCCATTCTCGCGTCAGAGAAGTGATTTACACGCTACTTGTCCTTCCTCTGTGCGTGGGCATGGTTGATTTCTTATTCACCGGCTCAACAAAAGCCCTTTTCCCCATCACGGACCTAACCGTTCTTTTTTTCCAGGATTTTACCCCATAGGGTCCCCCCCTGTGAAGTCGCGCACAAACATGCCACGATCGTTCCATCGGCAAATCCCCCCCCTTGATATTAATTTATGTTGTCGCTGTGAGAACCCGCGGGGATGGTGGCGACTTCCCCCGGTATTTGAGCTTCCTTCCCCCGAGTTTTCCTTGTCATTGATCCCAACGGTTGGATCCTTGGGTCCTCATCAACCCCCTCTACTCCTCATCGCGGCTCCCTCCCCTCCCTTTCCTTTTCCTTGCTATATGATAACAATCATTGCAGGCCGTTCTTCAGCTGAGAGTCATACGCGATGATTTGACTCCGCGCGACCGGCTCCCTTTCATGAGAATGGGCGCTGACCCTTCTTCTTTTTCTCCCAAGGACGGGGACCTTTGATTCTTATGGGGTTAACTTGTGCGCCGCAGGGCGTCCGCGAGTGATGCCTTTTTTTTTCTTCTTCAGCCATCTTCTTCGCAGTGCAATCAACCCCCCTCTGAACGAGATCGTCCCGCCATTTTTGATTCCAATTCCTAAAAGTTTCTGCCCTTTTTCTCGTTACTTGGGGGACCGTCCGTACTTTTTCCAAAGACGCACAGCGACTGGGACCTCCTTTCTTCCACTTTCCCCTTTTTTTTCCTTCTTTTAGGTCCCTTGCACAGGGGCCTACCCCTCTCTTTTTTCCCCCTTCTTTACCTTGTGCCCCCGAGGACTGGCTGTTCACCGGAGTATATTCACCCTGATGACCCAAAACAGAGTTTCTCCCCCAGGACCTGCAAGAATCCGACTTTTCCCCTTTTCCCCCTAGGGAGCTTTTATCCCCGATAGGACTCTTCCCCCCCTTCGCTGTCTCCCGGTTAAAAGGTCCTACAGAAACTTGGTATCCTCTCCTTCCTTCAGAGAATCTGTGGCAAAAAAACAAAAGGGTTTTTCCTTAGCCCATCTTAAACGCCGCTCCTTCCTCCCTTTCTTTTTTTCGCACTTGCTGGGCGAAGAGAGTCGCTTTCCCCCATCATTACTACGTGGTTTACGAAAACATCCTGCTCGTTTTTGCTGGAACTCTTTCTTTCTTTTGACCCCCTCTGTAAGAATCTCGACTTCGGGAAGCAGCCCAAAAAGAAACTGCGCCCTTGGCCCTCTATTTCCCTCCTTTTCACCCCTTTCCTCAGAAGGACAAAAGGCAGCTTTCTCACGAAGAGGAAGGTGAAGAAGAAAGCTTTTCGCGACCCGATCCCCCTTCCCTCGATGAGAGATTCCCCCGCCTTCTTCGCCGAGTCCTGCGCTCTAAACTCTCTGCCCTCCACGTAATCCAGCTGATAGGCGTCTTTCCTTCCAAGTACGGCCTCGTAGACTTCCCTCGAGATCCGTCCTGCAATGTGGCCGGGTACTACGCGGCCCCTCCGTCATTTGACTCGCCCTGATGGTTTCTTGCAGTAGCTCCAGTTCGAGGAGTATCAAGCGTAATTACCATCTCCCCGCACCAAAGTCCGTTCATCCTTTCATCGAGTTCCACCCATTTTTCTTCCTCGGACGGAGCCCACATTCCCCTCCCCGTTTTGCTCCAGCGTGAGTGAGTCCGGCGCCCCTTCACCCGATCTCTAAATCGAGAAGAATTCGTCTCCTCGCGCCGCTCGTTTTGCGAAGCTCCTTTTTCTTCTACGATCAGGGCTTCTCCCCCCCTGCATCTTCTTCACCAAAATGTAGCACCGATTCGAACCGCTGCCAAAGGAGCCCTTTTATTCCCCTTGTTTTCCTTCCGGCGATAGACGTCATTTACTCCCGCCGGCGAGCGCGGGCAGTGCGACTCTTTCCGCTCTCCTTCCTTTACGAGCGAGATCGCGGTACCTCTTCCCCTCAACTTAAGTTCGACGTCAAGGCGAAGAACAGCGCCGCCCTCTACTCCACTAAGGGCCAAGGAAAGTCCTCACCGAATGTCATCAGAACCCTCTTTCATCTCTTCATTCTTGTCACTGGGACATAATAATTTTTTTTTTCTTGCCCTGTGCTCACCGCATGGCCCAGGCGGACGCCTAAGATACCAATGGAAGGTACTTCCCCTGTTCATTAGGAAGAAGCGGCCCGGAACAGTCCTTCCCTACCCCCTCTCCGTGACCGAGCGACCTGATTTTCCCTCGCCCCCCTCTCGGTTAAATCCTTCGAGTCCATCCCCTCCCCCCCCGCAGTCTGTTCGGTCCGACTCTCCAGCGGAAATTTTCCTGTAACTTTCCAGTTCAAAGCCTCCCGTCGGGCCCTTTTCTTCTTCCCTTTTATTTATCTCTCCTCCTCGTTTATTTTGTTTATTCTCTAAAATCTCGTACCGGCGAGTGATGATTTTGAGGAACCCTTTGAACTTACCTAATGTCCTTTTTGCGCCTTCGCGGTCGCAGAAAATGACCAATTCTTCGAGGCAGGAAGGATTTAGATTTTGGCCTTTTTTTACGCTCGAAGATCGGGCGGTTGTCCTTTTTGGTCGGCGCTCCGACTAGTCGGAGCGCTTTCTTATCGCGTGACTTTTTGTTTCCTTTCCTCTTCCCCCCCGGGAGCTCGAATTAAAGGAGTCTGCGTCTAGCAGTTACCTTCTTTCGCGGCACGCCGAGCGTTCAAGGCATTATTCTCCTCGTTAAACTCCTTCCCCCTCAAAGGTTTCGCCTCCCTTCGTTATTATGTTTCTGCATTACTGCCTTTTTAGTGTCGCGCAGTCGCCGTCCCTTCTATAAGTTTAATGAGGAATTTCTCTTACTTCGACGTTTGACTTTCCCTCTCTGACTCTCCTACTCCGGCGGTCCTTGACTTTTTTGTTTCTCCTCTTCGGACCAGCTCGTGCCTTCCTTTACCCAGGTGAGATACGGTCTCTTTGAGTCTTTGCAGCCTGTTCGCGTCCTTTGCCTCTGTGTTGTCCCTCCATTCGTACTCGTGAGAGGCGGAGAGGAAGTATACCCTTCCTACTGGGCTGCTGGACGGTCGCTTCGGTCTCCCTCCTTAGTTCTCTATGTATGCGATATCGTTGAGCGTGGTGGCGCCGAATCATTTTGCGCGGGTTTCTTTCATTTTTCTCTTCATCGCACACAGGAGCCTGCCCAACCCTTTTTTCCCCCCCTCATCGATGAACGTTTGGGTTTTCCCTTTCTTCGAATCCGCCTTGTTTGATCATAGAACTTGACGCAAGGTACCCGACAACCATCCTTTTGCGTCTCTTGAGCCTTCCGGCACCCTTGGACGCGCTATCTCAGTCCCCACGAGGAATCGATGGCACACGCTTCCAGTCAGATCATCCTTTATTGTTTTTGTGCGGAGTCTAGAAAATGTATACGGATCTTATAGTTTTTACTTATTTCCCGATTTCTCGCTTAGATGCTATTCCTTTCGCTCATTGAATGTCTTTCGCAAGAGGGCGTATTCCACTTCTTTCCCGCTGGCTTTTTCCCCCTTTTTTTCCTTGCTGGGGATGCGGATAGTTCCCTTTTTTTTCCTCGTGTCTGTCGATCAGATCTTTTTTTTTTTTAGCAGCTGGGAGGACCGCCTCCACGACCCCCCTCTCCAGGATTTTTTCTTTGCCCACGTAGGAATATGAGAGCTTTTCCCCCCCCTCTTCACGTCGTGAACCCTTCTTCACTTCGTTGTGTACTCCATATGGTTATAAGCGAACCGCGCCAACCTGCTTCCCTTACTTCCCTCCAAGTTTCCTAGGTCGTCCCCTTTTTCGTAGGTTCTTCCTCGACACGGCTGAGTTTTTTGAGCCCTCGTCTTGCGTCCACGATATGACGTCGGTTCTCAACTGTTGACTGTTGAGCACGCCTTTTTGAAAGTGTTCAATTTTGAATAGCTCTTTCTCCCTTTCCCCTTCCTAGCATTCGCGAGGCAGCGTCTTCCTTTCCCCCTTCCCCTTTTTTTGAATAGCTCGATAGGTCAACCTTCCTAATTTACAGTGAGCGCCTGGAGGCCCCCGTGAGCGCTCCCTTGCACACTGTCGGCGCGCTTTCCCCGTCCCTGCCAACATGGCGCACTTAGTCGCAAGACGCCTCCTTTGCGTTTTTTCTGCTGACATTATCCCCACTTTCTTGTAGGTCCTTGCCCTCCCACTGTCCCTGCCTGGTACTTCGACACCAACCGCCCCCATAGACGCGCCCTTCCTTTCAAATCACCTGAAGCCGCCTTTTTTCATTCCCCAGCGTCGGTTTTCGTCCCCAATCATTCCTTTTTCCTTCGACCGATCTCGCTCTGAGGAGTTCGCATTGCTAGCTTCCGCTCCCGATTTTGAAATCCCCTCTGGCGATAGCGAAACGATGGTTTTCCCCGCTATGATGCATTATGATCCGCAGTCGCCCTTTCCCTCCGAATCCCCGTCGACCTATGCTCCTTAAGATATCTCGGCGTGCCCCCAATACACGTTTGACATTGGGTGTGTCACCTCACCTCCGGCTCGCCGTGTCTGTCTGCGGTATTTCCCCCCTTTGTTGCGGTCGCCTTCTGGTAAGATTTTCTCCAATAAGCCTCCAGTGCCTTTTCTTCCAACGAATTTAGAGTTCCTCCTTTCCCTTTTCCTTTGCCCGTTTGAAGGTGAACTATCCCATGCCACTGTTCCCAGCACGTTACAGGGCTTGCTCCAACATTGTCCCCATAGCGGACGCTCTTTACTTGTACGTGCTTTCCCTTTGAATTGCACACCTTTTCCCCTCGGGTGCGCACGCCCCCCTCGTACCCCTTGTCTCACTTACCTCGGCTTTACATCTTTCTCGTTAGCTGAGTTCTTCCTTTTCCCAAAAGAAGAACTCGTATTCCTTCGAGATGCCTGCGCTGAGCATCCTGTCCCCACGATCCTTCTCATACTCCGTTGTTTTTAGCGGTCAGTGGTTAGGATTTCGCGACCAGAAGAGATGAGTCCTGGATCTCCCGTCGAAGATGTGATTTGCCTTTCCCTTCTTAGTTCCCAAGAAACTCCCCTTTGCAATGCTGCCTTTTACCGTGCCCCGGGGGTTTCCGTTTATTGATCGTGCGTCCACCTCAAATTCGCTTCCTGCGTGCCGGGCATTCAAGTTTTTTTCCCCTTTTCTACCCGTTTTTTTATCGTTTTTACAATCTGCAACCTGCCGTCTGGCTGGAGAAACGTGGCACATGGGATATTAAACTTAACCTTTCCCGTCGGACACGGTGCCCCCCCTTTCCGTCATCACTTTGGACTCACAGGCATGAACCTGGGTTTATAAATTGCAGGCGAGTTTTCCACAACCACGAGTTCACCGTGTTCCCGACTTCCCCGGCGACTTCGTTGTCTTCCTTTCTCCCCATAGCCGGTTGTCTTTTTTTTCGGCACGGCAGAGAAGACTTCTCATCAAGGGCCCCGGCGGTGGATGGGATCACCCAAGTAATTTCTTGCGACTTGCGGCCAGATCATCAAATCCTTTCCTCCCTCGCTCATCCTAGCATCGTTTTTTTCTCCTTGCTGATTTCACTAAGCACGCCGTGAGTAACTGCCCCTCAGAGGCGATTTTATTTCTCCGCGCGACCACGAGGTTAATGCTACTTATTTTCCCTTAGGACAGGCACAGTTGTTTTCCCCTTTTCCGGCGTCTCCCCGGCTTCCTGGGAGGTTGAGTGCTCCGAGGGACCGCGCGCTTTGTGATGTGGTGTCGTCTTAAATCTTCTTCGGAGAAGGGGAGGCCAATCCACCCGACCTCCCTTCCCGGCAACGGCCAATTGTTTTTTCGTCCACAATGCGCTTCTTTCTCCTTAGAAAAAGTGAGCCATTTGGCTTTCCTCAGGGACAGTAAGCTCTCGAACAAGTTGCAACTGACGAGCCAGCGCTAAAAGGGGGCCTCTTCTATTTTACCTTCGATAGAGTGGTCCTATCTTCAGAGGTAACCCCTTTTTTGCCCTTCAGACAGGTGGGCTCTCTCTAGTGGAGGGTCATGATAACGACTCTAGTCCCCCTGATTAACACCTTCACCACGCCTTTCACAGGTCCTCTAGACCTGAGGCCCTCTCTTCCAACACTCGTGTTTTAACTAGGGAATCATGTCTCGCATCGCCATTTTTGTCTCGTAAACGAAATCCTCCAATGGGGTCCAGGTCGTTCCTTTTCAGTTTTCCTCATTTGGGCACGGCAAGATTTTTGACCCTCCCTTTTTTTTAAGACAGTGGTTTTGTTGGTTTGGGTTAGAAAGCGAGCGCTAATTCTACCTTTTTTCCCCCCCCTCGAACATGCTCTGGGCTTTGATGCGCGAATTTTAGGGCGTGAGTGATGAAAATGAACGTCCCTCGACGCAACCCCTTGAACTCCCTCCGTCCCTCCCCCCGCAAGTTTCCTTTCCTCTGTAACCCGAGGCCCGCCCGAGACTTTTTTTTCCTCCCTTCTCTTGCCGGCCTTCTAGAGACTCGGACCGCTTGTGAGATCTCATAATTCCTCGGGCTCGAGTTCTCCCCTCCCCTTTCTCCCTGTGGCTCTGCCGCGGGTTTTGAAACCCCCCCCCTTTGTTTCTTCCTCCGGCTGGGGCCCCCGACGCCATGTCGATCTTTGCCCTTTCAGGGATATCTTTTTCTTTTTTGAGTCATTTTTAATTTTGCCGGTGCGCTTCTCGACGTGTAAGAACAGTTCAACACCTCGCCCCCCCTTGCCCTTGTCTTTTTGGGCACCCCTGCAACTTTACCGCGGCCGGGATTCAATCACGGCGGTAATGGACGATCGCGCCTCGCGCCCCGAAGTCATCTTTTCCCATTTTTTACCCCATTTTTGCGCCGGTCGAAGAAGGCGATGGTGGCAAACTAATAACTCCCCGCTCGGTGAGCGATTCCCTCCAAGATATAGTTCCCCCCATTTTCTTCTGCTCGTTCCAGCAGAGGCGAGCCGAGCGTCGAGACTTCTATCCTCAAGGGTTTCGTCCCACGAAGACGGCACCACAATTTGCTGAAGGTTCCCATTCTCCGCGTTCGAAAACTCAGATTTCCTCCCCTTTCTTTTTTCCCCTCCGACACGTGACTAATGTGACAGAAGCCGTCGCGCGTCACGCATCTTTGAGGACGCGCCGACCGGTTTAGATAAGAGATCGAGGAACTCACGCCTCCCCTCACACGCAAGGGGCGAATGATCTTTTGACCTTCTACCAGCCGCGCGGACGATTTTTTTCTTCCTTCGCATCACCACCAGCCAGTGAGGACCCGGACTTCTTTCCTTCACGGTCAACCTCATTGACATTCCGTAATTTTTCCCGGATTCCGGCTCAACGCATGGACGGTTTCTGAGAAGTGAAGCTCTCAGAAGTTATCTTCGGTCATCGCCCTCCGGCAATTTCCTTGATGAAATTGCGATCCGCTTTTCCGCTCCCGACTCCCCCCAAGTTCTTAGACGATAGTTTCGTTCTCTTCCTCGGCCCCACTTTTGAGTTTGGCCCCTCGCAGACCCTTCGCGAGTTCAGTCGTTTAATTCATTTCTGTGAGTCCATGGAGAATTTCTCTCTCATCGACTTTTCGTGGTTTATGGCGGGAAGGGAGACTTTTTTGTTTGAGTCTCTCTTTTCTTCGTCCATAAAAAAAAAACAAACAAACCCCACCCACCCCACCAAACCAACACCCCCCCCCCCAAAAAACCCAAACACACAAAAAAAAAAAAAAAAACACCCCCCCCCCCCAAAACACCCAACCCCCCCCCCCCCCCCCCCCCCCCAATTATACAACCACCACCCAAACCCCCCCAAAACCAAAACCCACCAACCAAAAAAAACCCCAACCACTTTTCGGCGAGTCCTCTTCTGGGGAGGCGAGTGACTTCTCCATGATCGAATGTCGTCTTATTTTTTTCCTCGAACGAGTGTCTGAGAGAGAGAAGGATCCCTCCTTTGGTGCGATGAAATGAAACCTTACAGGGAGGAGAGGGTTTGTAGTCGGCGGATCGATCCGCGGAGCGCCATTTTTTACAGATTAGTAATGGAAGCTGGATTCCCTTGGCTAGTGGAAAGGAGCTTCTTGTATACGTTTTGCCTGTTCCCGTTCTTTGTCTCCGGAACGCGGTCCACTTCGACAGTGTCCATGCCTTCAGTTTTCTAAGACTTCCTTTCTTTTTCGCGCCCTTTTTGTTGATGAGGGATTTCATGGAATTTCTCTTCTCGTCGTCGCTCTTTTCTTCCCTGGGAATTGATAGAGACCTGCCGAGGTAAGAATTTTCTGCTACCTTAAGTCAGGATCTTCTCTTCCCATCGCGCCCGGTTAGACTCGCGCGCCTTTCTTCCAGACTCTACTTTTTTTTGTATTGGGAAGGACCCTGTATACAGGTACGCTGGCCCTCCTTGTATTCTATTAGTCAGGTTCACTTAGGTTTTCTTATTAGTGCGGGGGGGTTCCCTGGCCTTGAGTTCCCCTCGAGCTGCTTCAACCTGGAACTCTCGTCTATCTCTCTTTAATAGATTTTATGCAGATTCTGAGAAGTCGTTCCATGAACCGATAGTAAGCGTTTCTTTCTTCGCGGGATTGATGAGGTTTCTCCTCTCCGCATTTTGATTCCTCCCACTGTGAAAATAGATGACAAGTCCTCCTTTCTTTTTTGCTTGAGGATTTCATTACAGTTTCGACTAGAAATGGACGCTTCCCCTAGTTCCGCAACATCTTTTCGAGGTGAGTCTTATTGTAGAGGAGTTCTGTCCGCCTCCTGAGGCCATTAGAAGATGTCCGATGCCCCCGTCCTTAGTGAACGGGATTGTGTTTATTTTCTCGGGTTCCAGAGCACCTGGATGACCGTTTGAGACCCTATCCTCTTTTCTTCATTCGATGTTCGCATTCTGTCTTTTCGGGAGAGGACGAATGCGCTTTCCCCAGAGGCGTCCCTTCCTCTAGGGTCGGTCCGGTTCATTGACCTTGCAATGATCGTCTCCTGGGTGAAATTAGTGATCTGTTCCTTAAGGATCTCTTTGAGGTTATTTTTTTCCTTCGAGATCTCATTCGGGGCGTTTCACCCTCACTCTTCGCGCACATTTCAATTCTTTTTTGCCTTAGCCCATGATTGAGCGATCTTTTTGTTTTCCCCAGGACGTGTCTCACTTCTTCACGCGCGGCTTTGTATTTCTAATTCCCCCCCCCATCTTGCGCTGACCCCCAAAACGCCTCGACTTTCTTTTAGGTATAGAAACCTGTCGACGTTGACCGCGACCGTGACGAGAGTGCCTAGTTCCGAGCAGAGATGTCTGGGCACAAGTAGTTGTTTGACCACCCGGTTTCGTTGGACCAAGGGACCAGGGTTGAGAACGCTTTTTCAGTTTCATACCTTTTGAATAGTCGCGTCTCATTCACTTCTTTCATGAGGCGGCCGTTCCTCTTTCTCGGGAACACCCTGCCAATGGGGTGAACTTCCTTGTGTCAAGATTAGCTTTTTATTTGACCGGTTTTTGATCAGGACGGTCCCGCTCGTTTTGATTGGATACGTTGTCCCCCCACGCGCTTAAGTTACTCGACACCCCCCCCCCTGGTAGCACTTAATCGTAGAAAGTGCTCCCCACCACAATTGCCTCCCATAAGTGAAAGTGATCGTTGCTCCAAACATCCTGAAGAGTGGTCTTCACCTCCCACCACGCGCCTCTTAGAACAATTCCCCACCTCCCTCCTCCCGCTTCCAAGGATTTAGCCAGCTTT
>Ga0179593_1358548_pt1 | contig 17737 bp, 24 predicted proteins | sample CZODoug2_1_08_16_FD_185931 | JGI IMG/M metagenome (GOLD analysis project Ga0179593, IMG submission 185931) | Vadose zone soil fungal communities from Angelo Coast Range Reserve, California, USA - CZODoug2_1_08_16fungal (PacBio error correction) | ecosystem: Environmental > Terrestrial > Soil >... | reverse complement strand
CCGTTCGTCAGCCTCCCGGAAAAGTCTGTTTGAGGTCAGTTGTGTCTTCCTTTGGACCCTGAGGAAAGTTTTGCCCCTCTCCCCGTCTTAGGCCTGACCCTTTTTGCCCCCCCTTACTTTATGCTTTATCCAAGTGTGTAGTTTCTATTACTCAAGACTCATGGTCCCACTGAGTTCTCCTGATACTGCCGACCTATTTTTCAGCCTCCGGTACCCAGCGCCAGGTGGTCCCTTGCGTCAAGACTTTTCCCCTCCATTTAGAGATTCTGATCCCCGTTTCCCTTTCAGGCAGCTCGGAGGGTCACCCCAACTTTTCACTCTTTTCTGGTTGTCGTTCGTTGGATTTTCGCAGCTTTCGGGTCATCTTCCATTACTTTTCTCACTCTTTCTAGACATTGATGCTCCTTTGTTCTTTTCACACTTTTCCACTGTCACTTTAATCCCCTCCCCTCGTGCAGTAGTTTTTATCTTTCTTTTTGCTCTACTCTTCTCCGGTTCTTGGGCTCGACGCTCTACCCGATTCTGACTTCTCCAACCTTCCCCCTGTTTAGGATACGCGAGTTCGGTGATGTTATTGTCTTCCCTCTTTTAAGTCGTCAACGAAATTTCGTGACTTCTCAGGTTCCTGGCCCTCTTAATTTATCCTTTTCAGCATTCCGTTTCCTGTTTAGACAAGCACTTATAGCTCGGTTTCCTACCGTCATTTTAGTTGTGACGCCATCTGTCCCCCTTTCTCCTGAATGATGGAGTCCATTGGCGGTTTCCATATCTGGGTGCACCATGAACAGCGACTCCAACATCAGGATTTTCTGGATTTTGATTTGGTATTGATTCATCTGGCATTTCTCTTGGGATCAGTTCATCTTCCCCCCTCGACTTTTCCGTTTTTTTATTGACGTATTTTTTTCCAATTTTCTTGACGGACTAATTTTGTTTTTCTTTTTCTTCTTCTACCCTTTACCCCTTTCCGGCAGGGCACCAGCTTTCCACTTCTTTTGCGGATTCCGCCCCGGTGTCGCATGGTTCATTTTGTCCCCCGTCTTAGCCCTCATCTTGCGTATGTAGTCCATCCTTTCGACACTTGCCCTTGATTTTTTTCCCCCTCGTGCTCTCGGTTCTGTGATGCCGAGCCCCTCTCTGCGACCTGTCTCTCTTCTTTGCGTCTCAACCCCTTTTTTTCCTCTTTCTCCTCTTCCCTTTTGTTTTTCTGTCTCCTCCCCTTCTTCTAAGATTGCTTTGCCCCGGTAGCGAGTTTAGTTTTGCATCCATCATCCTATGTTTTTTTTTTTTTTGACAGTGTCAAGTTTAGCTGTATTTCTACCCCTTTTTGCAACCTCTTTTAGGATGGTTGTTGCGCCTCCCCTTCACAACTGTGGACGATGTTTCCTCACTTCCCATCCGTTTTGAATTGTTTCCCCCCTTTCGCCTTTGGGCACGGAAGGTCCTATTTTCGCTAGAACCAAGTTCTTCACCTCCACTTATTTAAACAAAAAAAGTCACCCTTCCCCACATTGAGGCGACGCGTTGCAATCGCATTCCTTCTTAACAAGCGACTTTTTTACAAATTTGGCCAGACAATACCGTCCTACTTCCGCGCAGCGCCTTCTTTAGTTTCGGCGCTGTTCTTTGTGCCCCAAATGATCGGGATCCAATGGGCCTTCCTGATTGCGTCAAGCTATTTCCCTTGGGCAGTTCCCATCAATTCGGTCGTTGACAACCAAGGGGGAATCGCTTCTCCTGGCCGAGTATTCGCACTGCATGCGGATTACCCCCTCAGGACATGGACAAACCCGGTCAACCTTTTTCTCTTTCCGTGGAGTTTTCCCAATTTCCTGCTCTCCCTAACATCACAGAACGCCTCCCAGTTTTCCGGTTTGTTTTGGCAGTAGCGTTATCATTGCCGTTTTCAGTTCGATTTATGATTGTATCGACGCCTCCCGAAATTTCTTAGAATCAGATTTCTCCGGCACCGCGCCCTCGACCTTTTCCCGACATGCGTGCTCTTTGCACCCTTCCGAATTACGACAAGACTGCTACTCTTTTTGCTCGCAGATTCGACATGCCTCCCTTGGACGACAGCCTTCCTCTTTTTCCCTTTCCCGACATATGCAACAACCGTGATCCGATGAGGTGCTTTGTTTCCCTTTTTATTCTTGCTGAAGGGGAAACCGTTTTTCTCTGCTCTTACGATCCCTTTCCGTCCCTGGCTCTTCAGTCGGGTTTTCTCTTGTTGTCATTAACTCTCTATTCAGGGTTTCTATGGATTCATCTTTTCCGTCTTACACCCCTTTCAGCCTTTCTTCGATCTGGTTTTGGAATTCCTTTTCTTTCCCCCATGCGCCCTTTCTCTTCTGATAATAATTTTATTTTATTCTTCTGGACCTGGGGATCCTTCCTTTTCCTGGTGTGCTGTAGACCGGCGATATTCGGACCACAACTTTCCTCCTCTTTGTTGTTTTTGTAGTTTTTTATCTGATCAGTTACGTTGCCATCCCGACCAGTACCGCTGATTTCCCGGTAGTGCCTGGTGTTTGCGTTCCCCCTCGAGGAAACTGATTCGTAGAAGCCGATGTGCCTGACCTTGAGTGCGCCACCCCCGGAGAGTCCCTCTTTCCCCCTTGTTTGTTTCTTTCCCCCTCATCGCTGTTTTCCCAGCGCCAAGCACCTTACCCCCCTGAGAGATATGACGCTGGCGCCCATCGCAAGACAGGAATTTCTTACCTTGGCCTTGGGTAACCCTTGACCTGGATTTGAGTGCTCAATGAGACCCGTTCCCACCCCCTCCAATCTGGTTTTTTCAAAACCTCCCCTCTTTTTGATCATTGTATTGATGATTTTCCAGTTTTGTCTTGATGATCTCCGTCGTTGCTAGGAGCTTTGATGGCTGAACTTCGAGCTCCCATTCCCCTTGCGGCACTGTGTTCCTTTCCCTCACATTGTGCTTCGTCTTCCTATTCTGAAATTGAGGAAGGGAGTGCTTCTCGTTCTCTTCGATGACCTACTTTCGATACTCCTGGCCCTTTCCTTGCCGATTTTGCCCCCCACACTAACCTTTCCTTCTTCTTTCCCGTCTGTTACGGTGATCTCCGGTAGTCCGGCACCTCGCCGTCTTGTTTCCGCCAATACTTTTACTTTCTAATGTCCTTTTTTAAACATGTAGTTCGCATTCTGTTTTTGAATCGTCTTTCTCGTAATCTTATCTCGTTGCCAGTTCAATTAGTTTGTACGCCCTCGGTCCCACTCTTTACGAATGCTTGTTTGGCCCCCTTTTTGTCTACCATCGATGTGCTTGCCCCGACACTCTGCCCCCAAACTCACGGTAGCCGCGTTTTTTGTGTCGTATGGTAGTAATCCCCTCCTTCGATTTGGCAAGAAGTCGATCCCCTGGCACCTCTCCCCTACCTTGTAGGGGGTTTTTCAACCATTGGACTTTTTCCTCCCCTGTAAGTTGTGTATTCCGGATCCTTGCCCCCATTTATCCGGCATGGGTTACCCCCTTTCCCCGTTCTTTTCGGTTCACGACGTTGTCCAATTTTTCTGCTACATACCTCCTTGCTTTTTCTTGACAACCTTTTCTCCTTTGTAGCATGTTCTTCGCGGCTTTTTTTGATCTTGAGCACATTGCCCGCTGCTGGCTGGCGCGATGCCTGATCTTTTCCCTCCGTTGTTTTTGTTTTAGACTCCTTTAGCGTTCTGAAGCGGCGTTTTCCTTCCCCCTTCGCTTTTCCTTGGATGGTCCACCGTTCCTCGACTGCCCGTTCCCGCGGTTCGACCACTTTCCTCGCTGTATTTTTAAACATTTCAATATTTCTTCCCTGGTGTCTGTTTTCCCCCCCCGTCCCCCATACTTCCCCTTTGTTTACTCCTTTCCTCCTTTGGAAAAGTTTCCATTTAAGCAATGTTTGCAGGACCAGCTGTCCTTTTAGTTCGCGGTCCCCTCACAAATTAATTGAAAGAGAATCTTGGGAACCCCCCTTCCAAGCACACCCCGAGGATCTTCCCTTTTTTTCGATCCTTCACACTCCGAACGTTACCACTTTCTCAAATTTTCCCCTTCCCCGGCGAAGCCTTTTCTTTCTTTTTTTTGCTTTTTGCCCCCATTCTTTCTACCGCCCCTGTGTTCCCCCCCGGGCATGCGCACTTGTATCCGGATGGTCGTCACCCCCCTCCCTGTTTCCCCCTCCCTGAGCCCTCTTTTCCTGTAGCCCCTCCTCAGACCCGTTACGGATGCTCCCACTTATTCAGGACATGATACCCCCTTTCCCATACGAGATTTTCGTGTCCTAGCTCCCATCGATCGGTGTCTCCTACTCACATCAACTCACATCAGATCTGGTTGTTTTCGTTTTTTTTCATCCGTTTTCAAGACTGCCGTTTAGTCTCGACTTCCCTTCATTCGAAATCCCTCTCCCGTGATAAGACTAGTCCGTTGACTCTCCCGAAGAAGAATCTTGCGTGCCTGATGCACATTTTGAATGTTGTGACAAGACGCTCTCCCCCGATCTTTCCCCAGAGAAGATTTTTGCTCTACCCCGCCATCGTCTTCGATTTCTTTTTTCAAAACCCCTAACCAGCACCCTTTGTCAAGATTTTCTGGGAGTTTGGCCCGATCTTGTGTGAATGTTCCTTTGTCTCCTGATCATGGTCTCTCCAGTCTTCCGAAATTCCCGTTTTTTATCCGATTACCCCTCTTTCCCTGCTTTTTGTCATCAATCCTCTCCATGAGGTTACCCAGGATGCTATGGCGCTATGCAAGAGATTCCGATTACAAACACTTTCCTTTTTTTGGATTCCTGATCTGTTTTTTAGTTAATTGTTTTATTCCTCCTGAGTAATCTTTATTGATCCCTCCCCTATGGTTGATCGACAAATGTTTTTTTTTTCGTGGGTGATTTTTCCCCTTTCCTTTTTTTTTTCTTCCCCGCAGGAGAATGATTTCCCCAATCTATCTCATACTCATCGTTGGTTTTCAGTTTTCTTTGTTACCTGGAGATCGCAGTCTCAGCCCGACAGGACTTCTGTCCCCCTTTCGCTAGCATGGGTTTAGTAATCGAAATAGTTTTACCACTTATGTTCTCTCCTCTCCCCCCCCCTGCCTTTTCTCCTTTTCCCCCCAAAAGGATCGTCTCTCCTCTTGATGCCCTTGTGAGTAGCTCATCGGCTGTGCATCTCCCATCCTCTCCCCCTTTAGTTGACTCCCTCTTTTTCTGCAGGAACGTTTTTTCCTTCGTCTATACAGTTCTTCTTTGAAATGAAAGGACTGATTTCCAGTCTCCTTCGATACACAACCACGACTGCCACAACCCCTCAATCCTTTTTTGATCCCCTCTTTGTTGTCGTTCGGGTTCTTATGAGATCTAGACGTTCGGCTTGTAGGTACTTCTTTTTCCTTTTGGCGCAATACCGAGCTTGCTCTTATGGCACTTGGCAATTTGCTCTTCCTCCAATGATGCGTCGGTTGGTTCCCGGATCGTGACTTTCTTTGCGCGATGTCTTCTCCTTCCCCGTTAGGGCTCATCTTTTACTCCTTCCCTCTTGAAAGCTCTGACCCTGAACCCTGTTTTCTTTCCTGGTTTCTTTGCTTGTTTGATAGTCGGCACAGATCTTGTGAAGCTTCTCCACTAACCTCCTTTTCCCTGTTTTCTCACTGTTCCCTTGGTAAATTTAGTTTTCCCCCGTTTAATTAGTCTGCGTCCTATTCTCGTTTCCGACCTCTTTACTTTAGTTTCAGCAATAGGACTCCTTTTTCTCTGCCATTTCCCCTTGTGCATCTGGCGGTAAATTTTCTCTGTTTTCCAAAACTACAAGCTCCGACCCCAACCGAAATACGGTTCGACGCCCTTTTTTTTTAGATGGACGGTTTTTCCCTTTTGTCACTTTTCTCTTTGTTAAGATTCTTTCCGATGCCTTTGCCGTTGTCTGTTCCTATTTTTTCCCCCTTTCTCGGTGATCTGCCCTTAATTGTTTCCTTCTTCCTTCTGCCACCATTTCTTCATTGGCCCTGGTGACCTCTTTCCCCTTTTGTCGGAAGACGGTTTTTTCCCCCTTTTCGTTTTCAGACACCGCCCCCCTTCCGCGTTTTTTTCAGCGTAGTTTTCCCTTTTCGAGCACCGGCGTTTGATTCACTCCCTTTTTCTGTTATGCATCATGCAACGACCGTTTTCCTTTTCCCTTCCTCCGCTTATGAGAGAAATTCTTCCTCTTTTCTCGTTGTTTTTTTGAGAGAGGTCCGTTCGAGCTTTCCCCTGGCCGATTCAGGACCTTTTACGGTTTCCTTTCTTTTCCCGCCTTTTAGATTAGGTGATCGGCCCCCTTTTCCCTTTTCCAATCCTCCTTTTCTTTCCTTCCAATAAGTTTTTGCCCAATAGGGCGGTCTGACCACGTCCCCCCAGTTTTCGTCCCAGGTTGACCTCAGACGGTGGAACTGGTGGCATGCCCTTTCCAGACTCCGGTCTGTTCTTCGCTCGCCCGCACAAGCTGGCAGTCACCTCACTTGGGTTTGAACAAATACGGTGCCAACGTCTGTCGCTTGCCATCGATCTCTTTCCCCCCCTGACGCTTTTACAATTTCTTGACTCCATCCCCCAGCTTCTGGTTTCATCCTTCTATTTTGGTAGGATGTTCTTTCTCTCTTTCCTCCAATGGCCGCATCCCGGCATGTCTCTCTTCTTCCCGCTGAGTCAATTTCTTTTCTTTTCGCCACGCTCTCTTTTTTCCTGCTCCTCTTCCTTTGAATGTGATTCCCCAATTATTTCTTCCCTGAATCCCCAGGTTAAAGAGATTCCGTTCCCAAGCTTTATGTTTTCATCTAACATCCAAGAAACCGATTTTCACCCCCCCCTGTTTTCCTTGGCATTTAAAGGTCCTGCCTGTCCTGAATTTTGAGTATATTTTGCTAATGTTACTTCTAATTCCGACTCTGGCCTATCTATGCTCAATTTCCGGTTTTTACGATCCTTGACCTCCTAGCCATCCCTTTTGCGCTCTCAAAAATGCCCCCTAAGTTGCGCCCACTCTGTTTTAGATTAGAAAAAGTGCACAGAAGCCGGCGCCTTACTTTTCGCCCTCATTCACTTTTACCCTCTTTCCCACCAAGGAAATACTTTCCTCCTTTTCGGGTTTTGTGTTCCCTCCTATCTCTTTAAAGTTCCTGGCTCCGTGACGGGTCCCCTTTTTTCGCCCGAAAGAATGGAGATATTCTGCTGTTCTATTTCCTTTCATTTCGATTTGGTTTCAATCATCTGTTTTTTCTTATTTATGCCCTTTCTTCTCTTTCCTTACCCCCCCCTTCATCAGTTTAGATGGATTTAGACAGGTTTTTTTTTTCTCATGGTCTTCATCGGATATTTTCTGCGGACCATAATTCCGTTTATTTTGAATTTTTTTTTCGAACATGCTCTCCCTTTGGACTCTCCTCTTTCCGGTGGTATGTTCCCCGAATCTCCCCACCAATCTATTTCTTTTCCCGGTGTTGTTGAGAGTCCTTTTTATCCGCATTTCGTTTTCAGTGACCGTCCCGAGCCTTTTTTTTCCTTGTGTCGTGCGGCCATCTAGGACCCTTTGTTTTTTTGGTTCCTTTTCTCCCAGAATCAGATGGAGGCCTGGACACTTGTCCCTCATCGCGATCCCACCTCTTTATGCATGCAATTGGTATCTTCGCTGCACTGCCGCCAAGATCCCATTGCCTCCATTGATGATGCCACCTCCCCTTCTAAACTTATCTCCCTCCTATCCCTGCTCAGGAGAGGCATTTTAGTGACTGTCCGTTTCCTTTTTTTTGAGATCCCCTTTAAAATTACCCAATCAAGATTTTGATTCCCGCTCCACAATTGATCCGTATTTTTTTTTGGGTTCTTGATGTGAATTTTCCCAGGTATCCCCCTCCCCTTCTCTTCTCCGAACGAGTCCCTTTCTTTTTCGTCGGCTGTTCCCTCCCTGAGCCTCCTTCGTCGGCGTGTCTTTTTTCCCTTGATTCTGGTCGCGATGCTTCTTTTCCCCTTTTTTTCTTCTTGATCCTTCATCACCCCCGGGATTTCCCGGCCTTTCTCGTTTTTGCCCCCAACACGGAACGTTTTTCGTTTGTGCATTTTTATTTCTTAGTCCTGCGAATTCGCTGGTGGAAGCTCGCCACCGACTTCTCGTGTCACCTTTGTTTTTTCATTCTTTCCCTTAATTTTTTTTCTCCTGCTTTCCTTTTTATTCGTATGTGCCCTGAGATTATCTTTCCTACCCCTCTTGCATTATTGAGCTTTCATACTCGTGACTGCCTTCGGCGTTGCCCCTTGTTTTTCTACGCCTTTTTTTTTTTGCAAAAAACTACCCAGCTTCTTTTTCCCGACCCTCAGGCTTCGTTTGGATCAGTGTGTATGCTTGTCTGAGGCCCTCAATTTTCCAGTCTTTTTTTCCAGTAGTCGATCTTAAACCTCGCCCGACGTTGTTGTACTTCTCCCATGGCTCGTTGAAATAATGAGTAGCCTCCGCTCCTTAGACCCTCTCCCATTCTCCCTTGCCTTTGTTTCCCAGCTTACAACCGTTGAGTCCTTCTTTTCGCTTTTTCTCCCTTTTTCTTCGATCCTTCCCCAAGAGTATGTATTCCACCGTCTTGTTCGCAACGGCCGGACGAGCCGTCTTTGATTCCGCCCGCACGACCGTCTCCCCTTTGTCGCCGCTTGCCTGCTGCGCCCTTTTTTCTCCCTTTCATTCCTCCGTTGTTTTTATCCTTGATTTCTTTCAGAAAGCGGCTTGATTCAATTTTCCGGTTCCTGCATGGCTTTATCTCCTTCCTCGGTGGAATGTCCTGGCTTCTTTTCAGCTGCTGTCTTTCTCCTCCCCATCTTCATTTCTTGTGTCTTCGCCCATTCTCCCCTTTTCCCCTCCCCCCGGCGTGATTCCGGCCGCCGTTCCCCCTCTGTTGGGCCCATTTTATGAATCCATTTTCAACCTACTTTAGGTCTTTCCTTCTTCCCCCATTACGGAAGTATCACCCTCCATTGGTGACAAAACTCTTTTTTCCCCTCAAGGCTCTCGAGTGACCAAATCTTTCTTTCCCACTATTTTCCAAATAGGTAGAAAATATCCCCTGATCAGCATTCCTCTAATCAGGGCGTTGTGCGTAGTTTTGTGTTTCCCTTCTTTATTCGCAATGTCTCCCCGTGACGCGTCTTCACTGTTATTCATTTTACCACCTTTTGGTCATTGCCCAGTAGGTCCTCTTTTTGTGCTTTTGTCCCCGCCGAATGTCCCTGAATGCATGATTTTGAATACACCCTGCCCTTCGAACTTTTTCCCCCTCTCGTTTTGCGGACCCCCCTGTCGGGTGTCCTATAAGACAATCCATCTTTCCCCCCCAGGTGTTCGGTTTGTGGGCAGAACGTTTCAAGAATCCTTTCTTCCCCCTATTTCTTCCTGTTCCTCCTATCTGAAACACTGGATCACATCTCTCTCCCCCCGGGCAATTCCCCTCCTCCAGAATTCATCCATTGTTTTTCATTGTCCGCGACTTTTTCCGACGTTTTCGATTTCGCCAGACTCCTCCCGGTCCCCCCCCCCTTCCTGCGACTTGAAGAGAGCCTAAAGACCCTAACGCCCCCAGCAAAATTATCCCTCTTGATGTGTGCTTTTTTTTCCCTTGTGAAAGGTGGTTCCCTTGTCTCTTCTATTTCCATTTCCCCTGCCCCTTTCCCCCTTGCAGACTGTCGCTTATCTTCGGTCTTTCTATTTCCCTTTTTTTCAGGTCTTTTTCATCATATAGCATTGGTTCCTTTTTTGATTTTTCTATGTTTCAGCTTCGAGATCCCTGGTATTTTTCTCCCCGCTCCTTTGGTTTCTCCCAGTCAGGGCTTCCGAATACTTGGGCTCCGTTTTTTTTTCTTCCCCTTTATGGCCCGCCTTGCTTCCCCATGATGAGTTTCTCAGCCTGTTCCTGGCTGGCTATCGCTTCTTCCCGTGAACCAACTTCTCTCCCCTTCTCTCCTTTGTGTTTTTTTTTTCACTCTTTGTTTTCAGATCAGCGTACAGCCCGTCAGTGGAGTCTGATTAGCGGCGTGTTTCCTGCGGCCATTATTTTTTTCAACGTATTATTTCTTCGTCTCCCCCCTTGAGTCCTCTTGATTCTTCTGACGGGCGTCCACCAGGACTCTGATCATCCAGCTTTTCTTCCCTTTTGTTTGCGATCAGCTGACATCTCAGTCCAAGCCGGCATTCTCCCATGTCTTCCTGAGATGGCTCCAAGGAATATGAAGACATTGATTCCTCCCCCTTTGATCCTCGCCCATGTCTGCTTTTTTTCTTTGGAAATTCAAGGAGAGCCCCTTATCTTCCCCCTTCCCCTTCACCAAGTCCTCTTTCTGGTCCCAACCCCTCCCTCCATCTTTCAGTCTTTGTTGTCCCGTTCTTCTTTTGTATCCGTCCTCTGGTTCTTCTTTTCTGTGTCTCTAAATTTCTAGTTAGGTTCTTTCTTCCCACCCCTTCCCCCCCCGTGGTTAGTGCATCTCTCAAAAGGTGCTTCGGCCTTTTCACGTGACCTGGAGGAGGCGTTATTTATGCTTCTCCCCTTCTGCTCGCATTCATCGAGCCATTACCTTCCTTCTTTTCCCTCTCTCCCCCCCCCCCCCCTGAACCGGTAGTTCAAATAGACGATCGGGATGTTTTTCCCTTCCCCCTCCTCCTTTTGGCCTTCAAAAGAACTTTTAGTTGGTTCTTAGTCCTTTCCCTTCTTTAGCAGATTCAGTTCCGGTTTTGCTTTCTTAGGTTTTTGACCCCCCGATATTGCGTTTCCTACCTCTCCATTATTGTTACTCCTGATTACTCCTTTTCGAGCGTCGGAGGAACATTTAGAAAGTCTCTTTTTTCCCCCCCGCCAGTTCGACCAAAACCTGACTTTCTACCCGCCTGTATCGTCATGTTCTTTCCGCACTTGTCCTCTCGTTGATGAGTCTCTCTCGACACCCCTCTCGTTGGTGTACTTATTTTGTAAAAACATTTCATGTGATTCCGTATTCTTTCGTTTAGACGAAAAGACCCTTCTTGCCCCCTTCTTCATGGCATTTTTCCACCTCACTTTTTCCCCTTCTGTTTTGTAAAGAGTTTTTCTAACTTTTCCCTTTCTTTGGCTCCCCCAATTAATCTGAGTATTATAAATCCTCCTTCCTTAACTTTTCTCTCACCCCCTACGTGACCCCTTACTTTTTCTCTTTTTCTCGGGCTATTACCCTCGACCCTCATCGAACTGTTAATTAACTTCTTGTTCGCTGTAACGACTCTTTTTTTCCCTCCCCTCCCCCCCCCTCTTTGTGTTTTGTTGTGTGCATTGTACTTCGCCGCATAACGCGATCTTTAAGTCCCCACCTTCCCGTTTTGATGGCTGGTAGACAACCGGCTCGTGATTTTCTCCCGTTTTGACCCAAGTTCAAGACAGTCTTCCTCCAAACGCATCTGGGGCGTTTTTAGACACTCACCCATTCTCCACCTTCGGCGTTTTTTGATCCCGTCAAAGCCTTTTTGTCAAACCTGGTCTTTTCCCCCCTGACCTTTTGCAAGAAGGTTATCTTCCCCCTCCCTTCTAAATTTTCGGGGATTGACCCTTTTTCAACCAGAAGTCCCTAAAACTTAGTTTCCCCATAGATTATCTTCCCCTCGAAGTTACCCCCTTCTGGCCTGACAAACAACAATCTAGCTGTCTCCGCAGAGTTAGTTGGTCGTTCTGCTGTTTTTTTTGAACCCCTCTCTTTCCCGCCCAATTTCCTCGACATTCTGCAAGTCCTGGTCTTTCTGATGGTCCCTCAGTTTTCGAGGTAGGAACCTCTAATCTTTTCGTGTCTTCCTCCCTCCTCATGTTCCCTGGGTTTTTCTCTGATACATCGGTTCTCCCTGGTCACCGATCCTTTTCGTGTTCGTCCAATTTGCGACTTACCTCCCTCCCCCGAACTATTGCTTGGAACCCTACCGGTTTCCGGTTTTTTGACTCCTCCCCGGTAGCCTCTTTGTAGTTCCCGTTCCTTGGGTTCTCCCGCAAACTTGGCTTCAGCGCGTTTTCCCTCCGGATTTTCAAGATCGCCACGCCGACGTCTTTGTTTTTGATAGCCCGGGCCCATTGTCTAATTTTTTTGCTGACACCGACTCTCCCTTTTATAGCAGCGCCCTCCCCTCCTGCCCGCTCCCCGCCGTTCCCCTTCCCCCCCTCAGACACGTACTCCCACAGCCCATACTTTCCCCCGATTGTTGGGCGGTTTTGACCTCACGATCTTGGCCCTTTCCCTTTGTTTTTTTTTCTTCATGATCTATCCACCCTTGCCCGCTTTTCCCCTCTTCTTTTCCAGTTTTGGATTTTTCCTGATGAGGTCATCCTCCTCTTCCTGGTTCCTTCCTGCTGCTGCGTTAGCGATTTTTTTACCCCAAAACAATCTCCTCTTCCTTCTTTCCTCTACTTTGGTTCCGTATTCCCGGCCTCCTTCGTTTTTCCTTTTGTGGTGCGGTGTGATCATCAGTTTCAATAGTGCCTCCTGATTCCCCCCATTCTTTGCAGCGACCACTGTTTCCTTTCCTTTTCTGTCGGTTTCTACGAAGGCTATCGTATCCCCCCCCCCATCTATATTTTCTCCCCTTAAGTTGTTGTGAGGCTCGATTCCGTGTCAGATCTCCCTCTTATCCGACTAGAATGTCCCCAGGGGTCTCATGTTGTCGATAATGGTTTTTCTTCATTCTTTCCCTCCATTGACGCGTTGCCTCCAGACGGGTCGCCACACACATGATAGAGATTCTTTGCTTATTTTTTTTTGACCGATCTTCTGTCCTCGCGCCGCCCCCTTCCTCATGCTGCAGAGATTGATTAAAGCCTTTATGCCGACTATAGCACCCCCTCCCTTTCTACCCCGGCTTTACTTTCTTCCTGGCTGTATCGCTTCGTTTTTTCCCTCGATTCCCTTCACCTTTTTCCCCGCCCTTCTGATTTGTCGCCTCAAATCTTGAACGTCTTGCTGTTTTCGTTCCGGGTTTTTCGATCTTCAGTGAGCTTCTCCGGCCGGGTTCTGTTTTCTCCTCTTTCTATCCGTCTTTATGTCGACCTTTTTAATTTGTGCACCTTTCTCCCGAATTCTGCGGGAGGGTCGATAGGGACATTGAAGGAGGGCGACACGCTTTATGGATCCTTTTTCTCTTGCATTTCCTCTCCCTTCATCGGCCGATATCTTCCTTCCCTTTGAAGCTGTCCCCCCCCCACAACCTTGTTTCCCATATCCTATTTTTATTTTCGTATGGTTTTAAGCGCTTGTTTTTCGCCCAAGACTCCTTTTAAAGGTTTCTTCAGGTCGAAATAAGTTTCTCTCTTAAGCCTGTTTGCTTTTCCTTTCGTTCACCTCAGATGATCATTGCCGAGCTACCACAGTTATTCCCCTGCCCTGGCCCCTATTGTCATGCAGCCTGATGACAAATTGTCGCGTTAGACAACGTCTTTTTCCCGAACCCTTTACCAAAACCAACCCCCCCCTCCCCTTTTCTTAGAAGAATTTGATTTTTGTGAGACTGGTCCTTTTCCATTGGTAATTTCTCTTTGAGTGAAAGTTAGCTTTATGGCACTAGCCGCTTTTTTCTTTGACGTTTTTACCCATTTCTCTTTCGTACGTATTCCTTCCCCCCGCTAAGCATCTACCTTAGCCCCCATTTGTATTGGTCCACCGTCTTTCACGTTTTCGGTCTTTTCACATCCTTTTTTTTCTCCCTGGCTTTTGAAGTGCACTCCATTTCACTTTTCGAACTCCCTCTTTCATTAATTCGTTTTGCAGGAACACATCGCTCTATTCCTATTTTGATCCTCCTGTCCCGCACCTCTCCCCCTACCTCCCCCATCATCCGATTGTCTGCGCGCACCTGATCTCCTCACCTTTGTGGTTGTTGTAGTCGTCTTTTTCTCTAGAAGTTGCTTTTAGGTACACGGTCTCCTTTAGTTTGGGAGTCATCCCCCCTTTGTTTATCGATTTGATCCGTCCCTTTTGCTACGTACCATTTTCCACCGATCTCCTTTTACCCCCCCCCCTTATGAGTGCTTTTTCTTCTAACTTGCCACCAAGGTAGACCCCAGGCGTGACTCCAGTCCCAGACGGTTTTAACCCTTTTTGCGCCAATCCTTCATCTTTTCCCAGATTTATGTCAGTCGCGGCCCGCCTACCCTTTTTCCTTTCTGCATCCTTTCAGGGGGTGTCACATACGTCCACCGCACCCCCGTCGGGCTCAGTTTCATCCCTCTTCGTTTTTCCTCGTACTTACCCCATTTCGGACCGACCCCCCCCCCCCTTAAGTTGCTCCCCTCCGGATTTTTCGTTTTTTTTTTCTGAGTCCTTGTTCCCTTGCGTTTGCACATATCTTTCTAAGCCCCAATGGTTCTTGCCTTCGTCCAGAGTCGATGGAGTAAAAAGTACCTTTGGCACTTCACCTTTTTGTCGTTCCGATCAAACGCTAAATTGTTCTGCTACCATTTATTCCATTACTTTTTAAGAACCTGTCCCTATAGTTGTTGCTCTCTTTCCCACCAAGAGTTTGTTGAACTCCTTCCCCCCCGAACTCTCTCTTGTCCCTTACCTTTTTTGTTCCGGTTGTGGGAACTAAGCTGCAAGGCCGGCCGGTTTGAGATTATCGCCAGGTTGTAGTTCTTCTGAACCTCATAGGGGATAATTTCCTACGACTTCCTTCAGGCACGACGTCCCTACCTATTTTCCGGTTGAAGTGCACATGAGAAAGTTTTTCCCCTGTGCGCGTTGAGTCCTCTTCTTACATCGACGCTGAATGCGATTCTCATCTCCCCTCCGCCACGACCTCCCTCCCGAACTTTTTCCTTACCTTTGAAGTTCTTGTTTTGAATTCTATTGTGGCTACCTTTCATCCTGCTCCTTGTTCTCCCCGTTTCATTTTCCCTGCCAGCCTTTCGAGAGGGTTTTTTCTCCGGCAATTTCTAGTTTTTTCACATCTCCTGCCACTTTGACTTGGAGGCCTTGATGCCGACGTTTCGCTCCAAAACTTTTTCATCAGCATTCTTACTCGATACTTTTTGGAGAAATGCGGATCCTTTCTTCTTTTGTGTCTCGTCATCACTATTCCGCATGACGCAACATGCTCGCGACCTTTTGTCCTCAGACTTCAATGTCGTGTGTTTTTTCGTTCCTCTTCCGGCCCCCAATCTCTCTCTTTTTTCCTCTTACGTTGGGGTGTTTTAGATCTTTTTTTCCCTTGATCGCCCTTTCGTTGACCTTAACGGTGAAGTAACCCCATTGTCGAGAGAATGGTTTCGCTCTGCTGACCATAGAGGAAAGGAGTTTTTGCACCCCCCTGAGCCGTCGAGGCCGACCATGAGCCACCACCCCCTGCTTTAGATCAATTTTAATGCCTTTTCGTCTCCTTCTGTCTTCCCTACCTGTCATTCCTTTTGAGCGCGATTGCTTCCCCCGTCTCACTCCTGAGCGCCTCCTTTCAGAGCCAGTTTTTGTCACTTTCGTACAGGACCTTTCTCGCCGTTTGATAACCTTTCTATCAATCTCACCCCAGTTCAAGATCGGATGGTGTCCCCACTCCCTATCCTTCTTTGGTGGTCGTTCTGGTTCATTTGATTCGCATCAGGCTTTTATCGGTCGCTTCTTTGGGTGAAATCGAGAAACCGTGAGATTCTCCTTCCCCCTCTTCCAATGTTTCTTTCTCATGATTCTTTGGTGCGCTATAGGAGTTTGCCTCGATGCTGATCCCTTTTTTCTCGGTGCTTCGTCTAACCCTCGGTCATTCCCTATCCCGGCCTTACCTTTGCCCACACGGAAAATGGTAGGTAACACTGCGTTCCTTTGTCTTTCGGATAGCGTCCCCCTATGATTTTGTTTTTCTCACGCCTTCTCGTTTGCCCCCGTTTCTCATTTCATGGACCTCGTTTCTCTCTCCAGGATTCGTTTTTTTCATTCTTTCCGTTGACAGAACGATATGCGTTCCGTCCTTCGTAGTTGACTCCTTCTTCTACTCTTTCACTTCTGGCCATGGGCAGGTCTTCACCGAGATGGTGCACATCCAGCGCCGACCCAACCCCCCCTGATTCCTGTCTCTTGTTTTTTCTTTTGGGCATCATTTTTTTCCCGTTGTGGTAAGATTAGATGCACCTCTCTAGTTTCGGTTCAGTTTTTTCAACAGCGAGTTTATCCCCTTCATTGTCGTCGAAGCGAACAAGTTCCGTCATGCATTTCCTTCACCGTTATGTTCCAGGAGTTTAACGCCTTTGTCGGAACTGCGTTTCCTTTTCGCAGACACTCCTCTTTGCGTCTTTTTTTCTCCCCTACAGTGTTTAACTTGTCGCTCCCGGGGGATCACCCCCCTTTCTGGACGATGTCTGCTTATGCACGACTCTCCTGTCAGCGCAGTTGCTTGCCTCCCTGATCTTCTCGTTTCCCTTTTTCTATTTTTTTTTCTCGTCTATCATTTTCTCATACCCTGAGGACATGAACCCACTGTCTCTTGTTCGTCAGGCTAATCACGGACTCTGCGCTCCTTTTTGGTGCGGCCGGTGCTTCTCCCCAACCCCAGTCCTCCCCCTTGTATTTCACCCACGGCCCCTATTTTCGTTTTTTGAGTAACGCCCCCTTTTTTCCAACCGGATTTATTTTCCGGACCAGTTGAAGTTGGAAAAACATGGGTGGCCCCCATGCCTTCCTCAAGGGGCAAAAGAAGGTCTATGTCGTTCTTCTTCCCGTCCCCCCTTACTTTAACCGGTGTAAAAATACGTTCCCGTGTGACAACCTGAGTTTCCTTTGCATCGATGTGCCAATCGACGGTACAATTCTTCCTTTCTCCACTCTCCTTTTTGGCGTCAGGGCCCCTTGTTGATGGTCTTTTTTGCACACATCTCTGTTTTACCTCCCCCCCAGGGTCCTTGCCGGCATGCGCGATTACCCCCTAGTTCCCTACTTTTTGCGGCGCCGCTCCTTTTTCGACGAATTGCCCCTTCAATTCTTGATTTTGAAATGTGTACCAGGACTGAAGCCCCGGTCCCCCTTCCTTTTATTTTTTTGAGTTCACCAGCGTTCGGTTTGTACTATCTACAACAAAGAACTCTCCCCCTTTTTCCTACCCCAGGGGTTAGTTTGCCGACCTCGGTTCTTAAGGACGGGGAGAGTTTCTTCTTTTTCCGGTCATCGATTCCTCCGAAAAACGTTTTTTCTATGCGCCCTTCCCCCTTCCCCGTCCTCTCGTTCCCCCGTCCATTGTTGCTCTCTCACATTGCCGGAATAGTGTTGTTGCTGCTCCAGGATGCCGTCCGCTGACCTCTTTTCGTCATCCAGGTAAGCCCGTCACGATAAGCAGAGTCTTCTATTATCACACTAGACCGAAAACCTACCTTCCGTGATCATTTTTTGAGGTTTGTGTTCTCCGATCTTGATTTTTGGACCTTTTAACGTGGATCTTGCTTCTTGGCGAGCCAGGCATTCTCTGCCCGCTGTTTTCAGCTGTCGGTTCTTTATCTCGGTGATGCGGGTTAAATATCGCTCAGGGGCCTCCCCTTCTGATTTTTATGGATCGTCAGCGCTACCAACAAGTTGCCCCTGATTCTGTCCCTCGATCATGGTGGTGGCCTCCCCCGTATGTTGACTAATCCCTTCCGTGTGGAAGAGGACTCTCACTTTCCTAGTGTTTTAATTCTTTGACACCATGTCCTTCCTCCTCACTTTCCTCTTTTTCCGGTCTGGATGACGTACGGCGCTTTCTTTTGGTACCACCA
>Ga0179593_1700049_pt1 | contig 17739 bp, 22 predicted proteins | sample CZODoug2_1_08_16_FD_185931 | JGI IMG/M metagenome (GOLD analysis project Ga0179593, IMG submission 185931) | Vadose zone soil fungal communities from Angelo Coast Range Reserve, California, USA - CZODoug2_1_08_16fungal (PacBio error correction) | ecosystem: Environmental > Terrestrial > Soil >... | reverse complement strand
TCTATTACGTTTGTTGTCCTCTTCCCCCCCAGCTATGCGTCCAATTTCTTTACATTTTTGTATTACTTTTTCCTAGGGCTGGCGGGGTTTTAGATTTGCCTTTTTCTTCCCCCTTCATTTCTTAAAATGTCTTCTTTTTTTTTTCTGAAACATTTGCAGGTTTCTTTTTTTTTTTTTACGTCCCCCCCTACGATTTTTACCCCTTAAGTGACCCAGGAATCCCCCCGGTGACCTATTCGTTGAGGTTTTCTTTCCTTACCATTTTCAATGACCTTCACCCCATCTTTTTGGTCTCCCGCCATCCAATCGTAATCTCTGGCGGGACATCTAGGGTTTTGATTTTTTTTTCTTTTTCCCTTCCTCGAGTTTAGATCGTGAACACCCTTTTCTCACCGCTTTCTTCGGATAAGTGCCCAGACCCTTCCCCTTTTCCCTGACCCATTTTGCCTTTTAACCTTGTCTTTTGGCTTTGCAAAGTCAACCTTTTTTTTTTCGCTACCGTGCTTTTATGCGTTCGCAACCTTTTCTATGGCGACCCGTGAACCCCCCCGCAGACAGCCTTGCCCTTTCCCAGTACAGCCACCCCGTAGCGTGTGTCCCCCTTTTTTCCTCGCCGTGTCTTCAACCCCTTGTTTATTCTTTCCGCACTTTCATGCGTGAACCCCCCTGATTTATAAATCATTTTCCCCCGAGCGCCTTACTTTTCACCTTCACTCCACTGAATTGTTATTTTTCCCCCCCAATTGAGTGCTAAGCCACCCCTTCCCTGACATTTTTAGTGCCACAAAGTGGCGCACACAACTCCTCTCCCCAAATTGTATTACCTTCCTGTTTCCCTTCATCCCGATCAATTCCCGAGCAATCATTCCGATAATTTTTTTTACTTCAGAAAAGAAAGTTATCACCCGCCTTTTATTTAAATGGGATGGAGACCAGCTCCGCTGCTATGATTCCTTTCTCTGCTTAGGTTCTCAAACCCCCCCCTTTTTTTGAAGGGTTCAAGTAGTTTCCTCCCCTCTTCAGTGAGTTGGCCTGCCCTTCCCATCATTCCCTTTTGACTCTACAGTTCAGGAAACGTCTTTTTTTGAGTTCCCCAGGTCAAGCACCGCGTTGTTTGTGAGTATCGGCTGAGTTCTCTCTTAATTCTTTGTCCCTGTTTTTTGTTACTGCTTCCAATGTCCCCCTTTTTCACAGTTCCCCAATTCCCTGTTTTGCACCCAGTCTTTCCCCTTATGGGACTCTTCTTCGGGCCGAAATTCCCCCAATCCACTGGAGGGTTTGCTTGGTCCAACCCTCACACCCTCCCTTTAGTGTATCTGGATCAATTTTCTGGCGAATTCCTGTCTCCACAATTGAGAAGTGAGGTCTTTGACCCGCTTAAGTCTTCCAAACAAACCGTCATTTTTTTATTGGTTTGTGATCCCAAACCCACCCCCCCCCCCACCCCCCCCCCCCCCCACCCCCACCCCCCCCCCCCACACACCCCCGCCCCCCCCCACCTCACACCCCATGCCTTCCAGTTTTTTTTGGATTGAAGCTTGTGCTTCCGGAGGACTTCCCCTTCCGATGCAAGGCCATAAGCCATGCACCGCGCCCCCCTTCTTCTTTTTCCTCCCCCTTCCCTTTCGACGCAGCTTTTGTAATTCCCGCCCCCTGCCTTTTACATGGCCTTCTTTCAGTGCATCCCTTACCCCAATCGACACATTTGACCATCTCCCACCCCCCCCAGGACATGTCAGTCAGGGGGTTTTTTCTTTTTTCGCTTTTGTCAGTTGGTCCGCTGTTTTCCGCTTCCATCCCTTCCCCTTCCGCAGCGTTTTTGAGACCCTTACCCTTTACGGCTTCTCCCCCTTTAATGTTTTCTAAGCAAAATTTCTTTTCGTCCTTTTCTTTTTGGGGGATTGACCCTCTTTTACTCTCCTCCCAGAGCCGATTTTCCGTCAACTCACCCAACGCCCCTTAACCCTTTTCTTTTTCCTGGCTGACCCCCTTTCAACTTGATTCGTTAACCAAATTTCCCCTGTCCCTGCTGCCATTCGTTGATTTGAATCTGTTTTTTCCCCTTACTTTCCAAAAATTCCCCCCTCCCGGGGGTTTGGTTGGGAAAAAGCGGAGCCAGGTTCTCCCATCCCCATCCAGGAGTGGCACAATGCTGCCGCTCCCCTTCCCCATTATGAAAGAGTTTTCCCGTTCTTTCCACGGCATTTAATTTTGTTGGCTTTGTGTGGCCGTTTTATGTTTTTTCCCTCACCCCCTTATACGCTAGCTTTTTCCCCTCTCTCCCCCCCCTCTACAGAAAAACCTGCGGTCGCTTCTCTTGTCAGCTTCGCGAGCTGGACTATTCTTATTATTTAATAATCCCCCCTTTGTTTTTTTTTTTTTTTTGATAATAGGTCTCGACTCCTTTAAGGCGGTTTCCCCTTTTTGACCTTTTTTTTTTCTGTAACCCCGGGGACGAAGCGGTTTTTTAGGTCTTCTTCTTTTTTTTTTGGCATAGCTTCGGTGGGGAGACCCAAAAGCCATTTCCCCCCAGTGTTTGGGACGAAAAATCTTTTTCCTGGGTGTGACGTTCGGCTCCCTTGCCCCCACGAAATATCGGAAACATTTTTTTTTTTTTTTTTCCCAGGGAGTGCATTTTTGTCGCCTTCACCATTAAAATGGGCTCCCCCCTGGCCCCCCACTTTTTTTTCCCTTTTTAGGTTTGCGTACGATTTTCTACTCTTCCCGATTTCCCCTGGTGGTTTGTCGAGAAATTTAAAAACTTTGGGCTTTGTTCCCCTTCAAGAAAACCCCCCTTGTCAGGTCTGTTGCTTTCCCTACCCCCTCCCCCCTCCCCCATGTTTGGGCAGTTTTTGCCCCTTCTTCTTCCCCTTCCGACATCAAGGGCCGGACTCTTTAACCCGTGTTTGCTGGCTTTTTCCGGATTGCCGTTCAGTTCCCTCCCTATGTGCAATGTCTTTTCCCTGTGTTCCTTTCACCCCGGTCCCTCATTTCCCCCCTTTACCCTTTTTTTCCTGGCCTGCTGCATGTCTTTTCCTTGAGTTTTCCTGTAAGTCAACTCGATACCTTTCCCGTTCCCTTTGTTCTTTGTAATTTCATGTCTGAATCCCCCAAACGCTCCCGAAGCCCCTTTCCGAGTTCGGCGGCATTGGGGTTTTCTTTTGTCTTCCTTCTTTTCCGCTCCCAGCAAAAACGGGTGGACCCCTTGCTTTTGCGAAGGTATTTTGATCAAATCCCCCACCCCCCCTTCAAACCCTTTTTTTTTTTGCGCCTACCTGCCGGAAAAGTCTCACCTGTCTCCCACCCTTCCTTTGATGCTTTTTGGGATTAGGTTCTTTTTTTCGCAAAACCCCAACCCCTTCGTACAGGGGAGGGTTCCCCCTTCTCCCCGCCATCGTTCGTTGCTCTTTGGGGCCTCGCGAGGGATCTCCCCCACGTTTTTTGTTGCAACTTGACACCCCCATTGTGAGCAAATCCATTGAGCCCCACTTTTTGCTTCAGCCTTGATTACCACCCCCCCACTTTCCCCGGTCTTTCCCCTTTTTTTTTTCCATCTGTCACCCCATTGTAACCGGGTCATTTGGGTGGCTGCCCTTGATGAGGGCGAGTTTCGACTTATTTTCGTCCTTTGCGGCCCCCAAAATATCGCGATTTTTTGAGACCATCGGGTTTCACCCTGACCCCCCTGAATTTTGGTGGCTCTCTGGTTTTTTGGATGGGGACGGATTTCTTTCCCCCCTCACAGACCATGAGTCGGGGTCGATTTTCTCGCCGTGATGGCCCCCCGCCCAATCTTGAGGCGTTTTCCAGTTTTTTCGCCCCGGTTTTTTGCGTTTTTGACCAGAGAAGTTCCCCTTTTTTTTGGGTTGGACGTTTGTTTCCTTGCTTTCGTGAGTTGCACCTGTTCCGCCTCCTTTTCCACCGTCCCTGAAAGTTCGGGCCCCAAAAATCTTTTTTTGCCTCATCGTCTCACGGCCCCCAATTTTTTCCCACTTCCTGCCGCTGGGGGTTCACGCTATTCTTCCTTCGCCGACAACTCTTGCAACAATTCCGTTCCCTCTTCCTTATGCACCTTGGCACTGTGTGGCGGGTCATGATGAACTCAGATAACGCCGTTTCTTTTTTTTCTTTTTTGTTTGTTTTTTTTTTAGTCTTGTGATTGCGACTTCCCCTTTTTTTGACCGGCAATGTTACCTAAAATGAGTCAAAGCCCGCAACACCCTTTCTCCCCCTCCCCCCCATCTTGTGTTTTTTTGCCCCGCCTTTGATGTAGGTGCCCCCCCTTACGCAACCATGTTTTTTCATTCCTTGCCCCGGCGAACGACCCCTTCCAACGTAGGGTCACCGATTCCAGGTTTTTTTTCTTTTTTGCACCCTCGATTTTCGTGTTCGACAAGCCCTCTCAATTAAAGCTTTTTAATGATGTTTTTTCTTGATACCTGTCCCCACGCACTTTCTTTCAAGTAGCTTTGCCTGCAATGGATACTTTGTCCTTCGTCGTGGGTTTTCCTTTCCTTACCCCTCATCATTCCCTGGCTTTTTCTCTTTTTTTTTTGGTTTGTTTTGAGAGATTGGTTTTTCATGATGGATTTATGTTATCGAGTTACCCCCCCCCCCCTTGTACCATTTTTTTCACTGCATGACGCCTCCTTATACGTGTGCGGGATTAGCATCATTAACTTGCTTTTCCCCCTTTTCCGTTCTTTTTTTGCATCGAAAACCCCCCGATAGACTGCCCCTGGGATTTCTTTTTTTTTCCCTCGTGACCTCCTGTTTCTTTCCCCTTTCCCTTCCAATTCCCCCCCCCCTTGTGGTGTTTTTCCCCGCCTCAAATCGTCACCTTTGATGTCGGTGAAGCATAGTGTGGTTTGTCTTATTTTGTTTCAGGTTTCATTTGCCTTGTTTCTTTTTTTTTCAATTTTAGGTGTTACGCGTCCCCGCGCGACAACCTTTTCCTTTTTCCCTGGGTACCCCACTTCATCAAATCCTTTTCCCTTTCCTTTTTTGCAATGTCGTTTGCTTTTTCCCCCTAACCTTGCGTGTTAGGAAGTAGGTTTTCGCTCTAAATCCCCCCGTGAAGCGCAGTAAGCCTTCCCCCGGTTGTTCTTTCTTTTGGGATTGGCCCTCTTTTTTTACCCGTCGCGATTGTAGGGACCTTTCTTGTGCTCTTTTTATAGTGCATTTTTTTTAACGTGTGTAATCCGCGGTCTTTTTTCTTTTCTGCCTTTCAAGGTTTTTTTTTTTCAACTTCCCCCCCATTTTTTTTTGATCCCACTTTTGACACAATGCGTTTCCACCGTCCCTCACCGTGCCTGTGCCAAAACTTTTTTTTTTCGCCCCCCACAACAATTTAGCGTCCCAATTTTCCCCCTTCTTGTGTTTGCGATGTTCCAGTTGCATCAAGTCCGTTTCTTTTTTGATTGAACGCAACCCCCCCCCCCTAGCTCCAATTTTTTTCTCTTTTTTTTTCCTGCAAATGTGCTGCGGCTGGTGCGCCTCTTCTTTTTTCTTTTTCAAACCATTCGGGCCTTTTTTTTTTCCACGCAGCTCCTAGCAAATCTTTTTGCACGCAGAATTCCTTCCTCTCCCAAACGCGACTCCAGTCAATTTGGTGCAACCATCTTCCGGACCAGGTACCAAAAGGTTCGACTTCCACGTGGTTTGTGTTTCCGGCTGTTGCCTTCCGCGGCCTGGTTTTTCTTTGCGTTTTTTCAATTTTGACTTTCCCTTTAATTCCGTTTTGCGTGTGACCCCCCCCTTTTTCTGTTTTGCAGAGGTCCTTTTTTTTTTTCTGCAAATTCCCCCCCCTGGGCGGTTAATTCCCCCACTTTCGTTTTTAATTTTTACCCCCCGAAAATCCGCATCGTCGGACTTTGGCTGCTTTCCGCGAATCCTGGCGGGGCCCACCCCCCCAAAACACCCCAAAAATTCCATTGCCCTGGTTTGGTTTGCGATTTCAAACTTCCTTCTCCGGCGTCCCCCAGCATTTGCGGTTTCCTTTTTTATTTTTTTTAATCGCATACTTCCCCTTTTGTTTTTTTGATGGCAAAGCATCAGCCCTTTTGCGGCGCTTTATTGCTTCGTGCAGGCGTTTGTTATCAAGCCCCTTTTTTGCCAGCCTCCACTTTGCGTTACCCCCCTGCCATCTTTTTGCTTTTTCAGTTGAAACGTCAATCGCCAATCCGTCGGCAGGCGGCGGGCCCCCGTAGTGACATGCCCCATCCTTTGGGCTTTATTTTTTTTTATGCAAAACGCTGCTTTTCTTCATTTGGTAACTCGCGGCCTCAATCCGCCGCCCGCGGTTTCTCCCCGACGTCCGGTATTGCCTTTAACTGTCCTTTGCTCCAGTTGCCCTTTGTTTCGTCCCAGCAGATGAATTCTTTTAGCAGCACTGTCTCCCCCTCCAACTCAGCGCCAGTCTTTTTTTTGCCGTGGTATTCAAAACTTTTCGTGCGTTTTTCCACCGTTTTTGCCCTTTGAATCTTCCCTCTGGGACAAGGCGCAAACGCTGCCAAATTGTGTGAGATCGTTATATTCACTTTTTTTTTACCCAATTCACTCCCGTCCCCCCCCCTCTTCACAGTTTTTTTTTGCACTTCTATTTCTCCCCTGTCCCGTTTGTGCCCCCAAACCCGGAGTTTTCCCGAAAGTTTTACTCCCAACCCCTCCCCTATGCGCCCCTGCAGCCGCCAATTTGGCTTTTTTCGTGGTTGTTTGTTGTCGATTTTGACCCCCCCCCCCCCCGCCCTTTCAGCTCGCCCTTTTCCCCACTCGTACCGCTGCCAAATGTTTTTCTCTGTCCAATCTTTGGTCAGCCTGTCTTTCGCGACTTCCTCCTCTTCTCTCCGGTGGTTTTTTTCCCTCTCTTTTTCACTTCTCCCTCCCTCAGCGGGATTCCCACGATACTCTGGTTTTTTTTAGACCTTTTTCAGCCGGTGCTTCCCCCCACAGGGCTTGTAAGGCCGTCGGGCTGAAAGCTGGCGCGTATACGCTCCCACAAGCCCATCCCTTGGGTCTTTTTGCCAACATCCTTCTGTTCGGAGTTTCGACCTGACCCGGAGGAAATATAGGCCCATGTTGCGCGCTTGCTTTTTTCCCCTTTTTTTTTTTCATTCACTTTGATTCACGTCTTCCCCCCCCGTTTTTGTCGGTCCCCTCTTTTCCTCCTCTTTGTTCTCTCAGGAAATTCAAGTTTTGTTTTTTGCCGAGTTGCCCGCGGGAATTTTTCCAACTGTGCTCTTTGCATTTTGACCTGGAATTTTTTTTGAGCTCGGACTTTATCCCCAATTTTTTTTGGCCCTCCCCTAAAATATTTTTTTTTTCTTATCCAGTCTGCACTTCCCGTCGTTGACTGTTCGCAAAACCGTTGGGCGGCCCGGATTCGTAGTTTTTTTTCCCAACTGAAAGCAGTAAGACATTTTGGAACCCTTTTTTTGTCTTTCGGCGGGTCCCCGATGGAATTTCTTTGCCGATTTTGTGTTTCCCTGGTTTGACTTTGGCCAACCTCGTTAAGCTGCGAGTTCCTTTTTTTTCGTATTTTAATTGTTAACTTACCTTAGTTTTCCGAATGAGCAATTACCCAAACCTTCCTTTTTTTGTGGGGGTGATGGATGACAAATTCCGATCTCGCCTCCGACCCCCCACCCCAAGATGTAGCCCAACCTGGAGCCTTTTTTTCCCTTTCATCAATTAGTCCCCCCCCCCTCCCCCCGTGCGCGTTTTTTGCCGCCTTACTCGTTTTTTTCCCAAGTTTTAGTGATCCGGTTTGATTGCGCTATTCGGGTGAGCTTAATCGAAACGCCTTAGGTCCCCCCCTCCCGGACGGGCCTTTCTGGTTCCTTTTCTGAGGTTTCCTGCCCCCACTCCTGTTGTATCGTTGTTTGGCCCATTGGAATTTGAAGGAGCACACTCAATTCTCCCCTCCAATCTTTTGACCCGGCGCCGTCGCCTAGTACCCACCCCTTGGTCCCTTTTCCCTTTCTCCCGTCGGACTGTCCACCGGCCTTTTCTTTTTCCATCGCGTGGCCTGATGGAAGTCCGTCGGCTGGAATACTGTTTCTTTTTCTCAAACCATCCTTCGTCATTTTGTTTTTTTCAACCCCTTCCTCCCCCGCCCACCATTTGAAGGTCGGTTTATTGATTTTTTTTCGTTCATCTGCCCAAAGTGCTGAGCGGGCCTTTCGTTTTTTTTCCCTACTGCCATGGACCCGCCCCACAATTCTGCGTGGTCCTCCTTCCTTTTGGGCCCCGGCACCTGTTTTTGCGAACGTTTTTTTTTTTTTTGGGTAAGCTTGTGGTCCCAGGTGGATTTTCAACGCCTTCCAGTGAACCCCCCCTTTCTGAGTTTTCTCTACTCACTTAAATTGGAAATTCCCCGTCCAAGTTCAACTTCTTGTCCATCGGGGGGACACCCTTGAATAGTCCACTTTTCCTTTCTTTGTTATGTTTTTCCCCCTGGTCCTTCGGACTTCTCCAGACCGCATAACTTTCTTGTCCGTTCCTTTCTACCGCCAACGCCATTGCAATCAACTGGGGGGTCCTTGATTCTTTCCTTTTCAATCAAGGCGGTTTTTTTTCTTTCATGATCTTTTTTCCCCGATTCCTTTTTTGAAACAGCAATTTGTATGATGCCCCAAAGTGAGCGCAAACCCCATTTATTCAGTTTTGAATGTTCGTGATTTCTTACCCCCTCCCCCCCCCATGTGGGTTTGTGCCCTGCTGAATCAGGTTTTCCTAAGGAGGCCACCGATTCGGTCCTTCATCCTTTTCCATCTATTGTGTTCCCCACCCCCCGCATGCATGTTCAGAAAGACAATTTTACTTTGCCTCTTCCTTTACGACATCCCCTATAAGGAGCGCTCATGCCTGCTAGTGTCCTTATTGGGGGTACCTTCTGAACCCGCCCCCCGTGATCTCCTCTCTCTGTTTGTTTGTTGAGTTTCTTCTTAAATGGTCTGAGGGAGGGTTATTTCGAGCCCCCCCTCTCCCCTTTGTACCACTTTCAGTTCGACCCCTTTTCGGGGGCGGGTTTTTCCTGTCTTCTTATCTAAAAAAATTGATTTTTTCTGAACTGACTTTTCTCTGTCTTTTATAGAACAACTCTCTTTGTGCAAGTTTACTTGTATTTCTTTTCACGTACATCAGTGGGCCTATTTTCGTGTCTACGGGACTGCCCTAGGAACACACAGGGGGGTTTTTACTTCCCAAATCCTTAAGGGGACCCCGGGATAGTGCGTTGGCTTTTGCGCTTCTTTGGTCTCATCTGTTCGATGACCCCTGATGGTCAAGTTCACATAGGTTTTAGATCTTAGCACCTGTTGAAGCTTTTCTTTTCGTTTCTATCCCCCCCCCTACCCATCCAAAGCTTTTTTTTTTTAGTACATGCCCCAAATGTCTTGCGTTTCCACCAAATTAGGTTTTTTCTAGAACTTTTTTTTTTTCCCCTTACGTCGTTTACCGTGAACCAAGACAGAGGCCTCCGCCCTTTCGGTGAATCCCCCTTTTTCCCCCCGTTCGGCCTCTGTAGGCACAGTCCTTCTTTTTTTTTTTTCAACTTTTTCAGTACCTTTCTTTTAATTCGCGAGAGTTGCCCCCAGGGGTTTTTCCCCTATTCCCAATAAATGGCATTTTTCCTTGAAACCCAGGCGTTATCCGCTACATTACCTTAACTCCTTCTTTTTTTTTCCTTGAAACATTGTCCCCACAACCCCCCCCCCCCGATAAAAAGCGTCCTTTAGTTGTCATTCCATGCGTTATTCGGGCGGCGTCCAAGTTTCCTCGTACCGATAGACTTCCCGTCCTCCCCCCCCCCCGCCAATCCCGCCAGATGTCCGCTTCAAAATGTGCTGGCATTGCAGCTGTTTTTTATCAACCCCCCCCTCTGTTCTTTTTTTTGCCCTTTCTGCAAGACCGAGGGCCTCCATCTTATTAACGCGCCTTAATTCCCAGTTTCCCCCGCGTGTCAAACCCCCCTTCCCCCTTCAATGGTGTCACATATTTTCTTTTTTCAGGTCCCCCTCCCCGGTGGGACCGCTTGTGTTTTTCAGGTCCTTCCTCCGGCTTTTACGCGTAATTTTTTGCCCTTTAGTTGCTTCCTTTCAAGCCAATTCCACTGCGTTTCCGCTTCAACCTTATGGTTTGAGCCCCCCCCTCGACTCTCCCCCCTTCCCCCTTTTGTGTTTTTGGTTCCCCCCCTACGCTTCGGTTAAGCTCAACCCGAATCCATGCGGCCCCATCTTTCTCTTTCAGGCTTTTTCCTTGATTTTTCCCTCCCCCGGGGCAAAATGCACTTTGCCTTGATCAAATGATTTTTTCTAATGAAGTCCTTTTTGCTTTTTTTCCTTTCGATCTTTTTCATTGCAAAGAATTCACTTTGCCCCTTTCCGAACGTCTTTTAAATTGCGCCTGCTTAGATTCCCAGATGCCCCAAACATTTCAACCGTCACCTTTTTTGAGCCCCATTTTGGCCCGAGATATCGATGGTTTCTTAGCGGAAACTAAACCGACCTTTTTTCCAGGAGGAACTCCCGGCCACCCCCTTAGTGACCCCTTCACTCCCGGGTTACTTTACCGTATTTCCCCGGTTTCAGTTTTCTTCTTTTCAATAAGGTACTCGGCCTTTTCCCCCCTTTTTTTTTTGAGTTTAACACATTTCACGACGTTTCGGCCTTTTAAACGTAATGTTATCCCCCCTTCCCCATATTTTCCATTGTTTTGTAGGGCCCCCCCCCCCTTTCCCCCCCCGGATTTATTCGTATTGAGTTGTCCTCTTCCCTTTTGTTCCACCTTTGTTCACTTGCCAGTGTACATCGTTTTCCCTTCTTTGATTGTTGATGAAACTCCCTTGAATTCTTCACTCGGAGTCCCCCCCCCTTTTCCCCATCCCATGACCGTTTGAGTCCCCTCCGTGTTCTGTTAAACAATTCCACTCCCCGGCACCAGCGGAGCCCCCTTTTGTGGTTGCGATATTTACCTGCAGGGTTTTTTCTGCAGCGTAGCTTCGCAAGTATTTTCTTTGAAGCGACAGCAGCCCGGCCATTTGTGGTTGTGTTTTTTTTTTTTTTTTGCTCTCGAGCGTATTCACCCACGCCCCTTTTTCTTCCCCCAAGCTTTTACCGCTTACAGAAAAAACCACCGTTCTCTCTACTGGTCCTTTTTTTTTTTTTTCTTCGAGGCTCGGAACATTCTCTCTTTTTCGTTTGTTTTTGTCGATCCTTTTTTCGGTTTTCCCCCCCTGATATTCTGGACTTTACCGTGGGTTCATCCCCATTTTTTTTTTAGCTTGTTAGTCCGCCTGGTTGAAAGGGCTTTGGCGCGTGCATTACTCCGCATCTCCCACTGGTTTCAAACTTCACCCCAATCTTTCTTTTTGCGTCCCTCCTCCCCCCTTCTTTTTTCATGGTAGGACGTTTTTGTTTTTGCGCTTTCTTTCACGTGAACGACCCTTCGGCCACCCATTTGCGCCGTTTGCCTTTTTTTTTCCTTGCACTTTTCTTAAAAGCTATTACTATCTCTCCTTGATTTCTCTCTCATTTGTCTATCCCTATCCCTTGAGGTTGTATTCAAGCCCCTCTATTTTTTTCCCCTGGGGAGGGTTGATGTCACGGTTCCCCCCCCCCCCCCCGTAAGCATGTATTGCTCACTTTTTTTCAATCGTTTTGCTGGGACCTCCCTACTTTTTTTATCAGGTCTTATTGTTCATAAAAGGCTGGACGTATTACTTTCTTCCCCCCCCGATGGCTTTGTCTGTTTTTTTTCCGATGTCTTTCCTCCAAGGATACACGTTTGAAATTGCACACTACATGGCACTACTTTTCGGGGAGGGGGGGGGGGGGGGGATTCTGGCTTCGTGGCTTTTTGAGTTCTTGAATTTACCTCTCGTATGGCATTGCAAAGTTGCTTAGTCCTTTAAAATTTTTTTGGCAGTCGCAAGCATGTGCCTTTTACCCCCTTAACGTCTCTCCTGGGGCTGCTGCTCCCCTCTTCTTTCCCGATACAGTTCCCCTGCCCACCTGTCCCACGGGCATTGATCAATCACTTTCATTTTTTTTTGTCCTTAATCGTTTCCCCCTTCCCCCACGGTATCATAAAGTGATCGTCTTTGATGGGATTCGGGACGTTTTGTTTTTTTAGTTTTAAACTGTTGTAGTGGTGTTACCCACCCGCCAAGTTGGCCTTTTTTTTCGTCTGACTGTTGTAGTTTTTCTCCAGCCTTTTGATAGGTTGGGTCGCACACTTTTGAACTTTGACCCCTTTTTCTTTCAACTCAATTCGCAGGCCAAAACTGAGGCCTTGCAGTCCGCCTTTTTAAACCCCTCCCGTGGGTCCTTTTTTTTTCCGGTTTCTATTCTTTCCCCCCCCGCCCGGACCTTCCCCCATAAAACTTTGTCTGAGTCCGGGGCTGATGCAACCTTGGGGGCTTGAAGATTTTCGGCTCCGCTTTCCTCCAAAAATATTTCTCTGTTTTTTTTTTTTTTACACCCTTTTCCCCCCTTCACCCTTTGAAAGGGGCGGTGCTTCTTTCTATTTTCGTTTCTCTTTTGGACCCAAGACATTCGCTTTTTCTGTGCGAGAGCCTTGATGGCCATCCCCTGAGTCGTTTTTTTCCCAGGGGTAATTTGTTGCGGCCTTTGCGTCTTTCTTCACGGTTCTCCGGCCTGGCGTAGCCCGTGCCAGTGATAAACGTTGAGGGTTTCCCCCAGGACCTTTTCCTCCTCTAATCCCTTGTTACATTGAAACTGTCCCCTTTTTTTCAGGAATTTTCTTCGCTTGCCTCCATTCGGCGGGGACGCAACAACTTGCATTCCTCTTTTTATTCTGTTGTTTAGACTTTCCCTTAAGACAAGGCTCCTTTTTTCCCCACCCCCTTTTGCACGTAGTGTTTGGTCAAACGACATGTTCCCCCCTTCCCCAGGAGGAGGTTCAATGTCTACTCCAGAAAACTTGTTAGGCGGCGGTTTTAGCCCCGATCTTTGGTGTACCACCTGGGTAAAAGTCCATGAGACCCCCAAGCTCTGCTGCAAAACATCCTTTTCCGCTCCCTTGTGAATTACCCTTTCTTTCTTTGGGGGGCCGGGGGCCTCCACCACGTTTCATTGTCGCATTTTCTTGCCGTTCTCCACCCTCCAGTGATTTCACAGGATCCGTTTCCAGCCCGTTTCACCTCGATCGTGTTTTCATCAGGACCCTTTCCCCCTGAATTAGTTCTCCCCAAGCCCTCCATGACTGCTTAGTTTTTTGACCCGCACCCGCCTATAAGGAGACGCTTCGGGGAACTTCTCAATTCATTTCTGGTTTTTGGACTCGGATACCTCACCCGTGAGATCCCTTCCCCTCCTCGTTGTTGGTTTGAATACTAAGATTCCCGGAATTGATGACTTCTGTACTTTTTGCATATGGCGTCCTACCCAATTCCCTTTGCTATTCTTATAGGTCCTTATTGTTTTGCGACCATCAGGGCCCATTTTTGAACATTGCCATGGTTCCTTTTCCTCGTGACCCCCCCCGATTGGATGTCCCCCCAGGCGTCCTCTTCCGTGACTTTTTTTCGTGGTTGTTGCGGTGCCGCAGGCAATGCATATGAACAACACCCCCTTTTCTTCTCGGTCTCCCTTCCCATCCATTAGTTAACTTCCCCCCCCCTCTTTTTTTTTAATGGGGCTTGGCCTATCGGGTGCGGCTCTTTTCTCTGACTGCGGGGTCCAGCCTGTGTCTTCCCTTTTCTCAAGTTTCTCCCGAAACCCTTTTATTCGGATCTTTTTTTTCTCAACTCACCGCGCCAGTGCCTTGCCTTTGGGGTCGTAGGCCTTCCGCACTTTTTTTAGGGAACCTTAAATCCCTTCTTTTTCGGGGGCGACTCCAGTGAAAACCCCTCACCGTCTTCCTGTTTTTTTTTTTTTCTTCCCCTTTTTTTGAAGGATCTTCCCTTTTTTGTGCCAAGCGTTATTTTCATATTGGCCGAAGTCATTGACCAGTTAACTCGGCGCGTCTGATTTGTGTTTCCACTTTACTCAATGGAGTGTTGTCCTTTTCCACATCGTGCTTCCCCCAGAACTCCCCTTTTTGTTCAAAACGTGGCGAAAACTTCAATTCCCCTCTCACGGATTGTTTGGGGTGATCTTTTTTTTTTTCAGAGTCTCCTCCTCCTATACCCCACGGGTTTTCTTTCTTTTTTTTTTTTTTTCCCCCTCCTCGAAGTGGCCGCCCCCACCTTCTTCAAATGTTTTTATGCGTTTTTCTCGTCCTTTTTTTCTTCCCCAAAAAAACCCTTTCTTTCCTCTTTTTGCGCCGAGGCTGTCAAAACCCAATCTTTCAGGCCGCGTCATATCGAATGAAAAAATCGTCGGTTTTTCCCTTTTCGCTTCCTCTCTCCCCGTTTTTTTCTTGGTAATCGGGGCGCGATCTCAGTGGGTTGTTCTAATCTTTCTATTGCAAATGGATTTTTTACTTTCAAGGTTTACCAGTTCGACCCAAACCCTCCCCTTTTTTTTCCTGAGGCCCTTTTTTTTCCCCCCGTTTACTGAGTCCCGGAAGAATGGAGCGATTTTTCATACGACAATCCGTTTTCGCTACTGATACCAACCGAATCAAGAGCCTCGATTGGGACGTGATTATTTTCGGCCCCATTTATTTTTTCACCCCCAACCCCTCATCACCCGCAGTGGTTCGTTTTTTTTCCCTCACCTTTGACTGAGTGGGGCTCGGGGCCAACTTTTGCTGTTCCGGTCGGAAAGATCTCGACTTTTCCCTTGCCACTTTTTTCCCTCCCACATTTCCCGAGGAAAACGTTCTTTTTTTCGGCTTCAGCGTTGTACCATTTCCATCCGGGAAATACGCACCTTGCCCCCCACTCTCAGCTATAGATTTGTCCCCTCCCCCCCCCTCCCTCATCCCACCTAATTCCTACTGCCCCCGACCCCCCCTCTGCCATCTTCTTCCTCCTCTTCTTTTTCTTCTGCAAAGGTCCGGTTTTTCCCCTTTTTCTTTTGTTCCCCCTTTGTTACGAAGCTTGCGGCCCTCCTTTTCTTTCCCCCCCCCTTTTACCAGCAGGCGGTTTTTTGACAGGCACGGGGCGTCCTTCTTCCTTAAGCTGATAATCCACCCCCTTTTTTTTCCACTCCTGTTCTCCTATTGTAGATCCTTCCCCCCCCAACTTTTCTGATTTTTTCCGTCAACTCACGGACCAAGTTGGTAAACAACGGATACCAGTGATTCTTGATTTCCAACCGTGACCCCTTTTTCTTTTCTAGCCCACCCCTAGCGGCCACCACCACCCCCCTCTCAATTTTCCGTTTGGGAGATGTTAATATCGTTGACCCTGACAAAATTCCCGGCTTTTTTTGTCCCAAAAAAACTTGTGCCGTATTTCTTCCTTTCCGTTGGACAACAGGAGTTCAAGGGCGTGGCCCGAAAACGTTTCTACCATTAAAAGAGTTTAGAGTGTGAGCCCTTTTTTTCCCTTTTAATTTTGGTTTTTTTTTTTTCCCTTTTCTGTGTTGTTTGTGATCGAGACAGTTCCAGGGGCCCGGCGGGCCCTTTCAAGCTTCGGTCCCGCTTTCAGACCCCGGTATTGTCCATCCTTCAGGACTTTCAAGGACTTCGATCTCTTTTCTCCCCCAATAAGTTTGTTTTTTGATACTTTGAGGCTTCGCCGAATGGTTTGTTGACCAGATATTTCTGGCCCCCGACCTTTTTTTACCGACGCTTGGGATGGGCGGCTTTTTCTTCCGCTTTCCCTTCACACCAACCTGCAACGGACACCCTCCATTGGGTCGTTGTCCCTGTCCATGGTCGGGGACGTTTTCTTGCGCTTGCCCAAAGAACCAGTCCCATCGGTTTTCACCCATTTGTCCGCTGTTTTTTAAGTTCCTTTTTTTCCCCCTCACAGCTCATTTCTGATCTTTTTCACCCCACGGCCTTTTTTTTGACCCTTTTTTTGGTTTTCCTTGAGAGATTGTAGGAGACGACCGGTGCCCTTGATTGCGGAATTTTACAACTTTGCGGCGTTTTTTTTTTTAAAACTTTCTCCTTTGTTTCTGCGAAGAAAATTTCTCGGGTTCGCACCGGAAAATATTTGCTTATCAGTCCTTACGGCATCAAAGTGGACTTTTTCGCACAAACCGCTTGGCGGCCCGTCTTTTTGTCCGCGTTCAAACGCCCCCCCTTTGCGTTGCTACCGGAATGCCACCCGTTCCTCATTCACTTCGGGCTTGGCCGATTGGGCAGGATTTTTCGATTTTTGTACCCTGAAGACAACCGATAAGCTTGATGGGCCTCCCCCCCAGTTGAGTTTTTTTGAGTATTTCCTTGCTTTTAACTCCCCCCCTTTTAAGCCTTTCCAAGAAGTCTAGGCAATGGTTTTTTTCTTCCTATCCGCCGCTACAAGAAACAAGCTGCCCGTTTTTCCATCCTGGTGCATTTGATCAATCGACCCCTCCCCCCCCAGTGATTTTTTTTTTTTTTTTTTCCGCCCATTTCCTTCGCGGAAAAGACTTAGTCTTCCCCGTTGCGCTGGATTCCTGCGTTAGCACGTAAAATCGAAGGTTTGGTACCTCACCCCAGGTTTTCCTTTATTCCTCGGGGGGGACCTTTTCTGGCCCCGTTCGTTTTCCTTGCGTAAACGTGAATTGGAACCTTGAAAGGACTCACTGTTCGCAGCAAAACACTTCCCTCGTTGAATTTTTTTCACGTGTCCCCCTGATTACAACCCCCCAGTCCCACGGGGCGGTTTTTCCCGCTACTGTCACCCTTATGGAGGTCGCTTTAAGTATTTCAGATGACTTTTCCCGCGTGGCCTGGTTTCCCTCCGCCCCTTGCAAACCTCTTCGAGATGTTTTTTTTTTGCCGGCCCCCCCCCCCGACCCCGACATCCAATTTGAGCGCCTGAGGTATTGTGGCTCTGTTGTTCGTCCTCCCCCCCACCTGACGCGGCTTTATGAGTCGGGCGCTGGGTTTTTTTTTACATTTTTCCCCACAAATCTTGCGGCTGGGTCAGCGGAGTTGCCCCCTTTGCGCACTTAGGGCCGGTCCCCCCTTTGAGTTCTCCGCTTTTTTACCCCGGTGATCACCGGATTTCCTTTGAACACCCTGTCCCCGGGCGCTCCTATTTTCTCCCCACAAGTCGGTCACCCCTATGAAAATTTCCCTTTTCCTGACACTTGCCCCTCCCTTCCAACCCCTGTTTTATGCCTCGTGACTCTGTTTTCCCTCTGTTAGGTTCACGGATTCGCATCGGGCGGCCCCTATTCCAGGGACAACCCCGAGGTTCGTGTTTTTTTTATTTTTACCACCAAAACACCCCCCAGAACCCCTTTTTTTCACAACACACCAAGTCCCACAAACACACAAAACAACCAACACACACCCATCTGCTCGATTGAAGTTATGACCGATCCGGGGCTTTCTCCAACGTGCTTGGACCCATGGGTCCCTTTTTTTTTTTTTTCCACGCCCCCTCGGCGAAAACCATTTCCTCCCCCACCAATTTAAGAATTGATTTGGAGGGGAGGCCGGGCACCCCATGGTTTCATGCTGTCACTGCAAAAACGAGATGTTCCTCTCACCTTTCCTCCTTTGCCCCAGATCTGTGTTAGATCCCAGTTTTAGTCTCTCATACTCATTTTAATGTATTTGATCGGCAGCCACCCATCCCTTATTGGAGCTCTTATTTCACCCCTACTTTTTCCTTTTCCCCCCCACGTTTTCCTTCCTATATTCTTGGTTTTGCACTAGATACCATTT
>Ga0179593_1639343_pt1 | contig 17739 bp, 28 predicted proteins | sample CZODoug2_1_08_16_FD_185931 | JGI IMG/M metagenome (GOLD analysis project Ga0179593, IMG submission 185931) | Vadose zone soil fungal communities from Angelo Coast Range Reserve, California, USA - CZODoug2_1_08_16fungal (PacBio error correction) | ecosystem: Environmental > Terrestrial > Soil >... | reverse complement strand
CCAGACTTCTTTCGAGACCTTCTTCCCGTGCCCCCTCCTCCGGGGAGCACGAAGTCGCCCTTTTCACTGATTTTACCCTTATTTCCTCGATTTTTTTAGGCTGTCTCTGGTCGTAGGCGATTCTTTTCCGCCTTTCTCGGCACTCGGTAATGCGTCTTGTTTCTTCTGAATTCTTTTCCCCTTCTTTCCCCGGTAATTGCTGTTTTCAACGCTATATTCCGAACCCCCCCCATCCCCAGCGTCGGTAAACTCCTGAATCGCCAAATCACCTTTGGGTTCCTCTCCTGGTGCGTATGCTGTGAGAACTTTCTTTCCTTTTCTGACCTTCCCAGACTGAAAGCGAGACGGAATTCCCTCCAAGTCCTTAGTTCCCACCCTACGGCTGGCCAGTTGAGGAATTCTCCCCCTTTTGTGCTCATTTCATTGTTTGATGTTCCGGTTCACCCTCAGCAGGAAAGTTTTTCCCCCAAAAAGTGATTTCCGACCCTCGCCGCGTCCTCTTTTCCGGACACAAACCTTAGCCACGCGTCCTCGATTCTTTTGATGCCCCCAACAAGACTCTCCCCTGTGCCCCCCCCTCCTGCGGGTCAAATATGATAAAAACCACGCACTAACCTTTTTTCTTTTCCCCTGATAAACTAACCTTTTCCCTTTCCTTACCAGATTTTCCAGATCTTTCGCCAGTTTTTTTTAATTCCTCTTGAGCGCGGCTCACGTCGCGGATGCCGCAGCAATCCCCAAGCTGCCATAATTGGCCCTCCTCTTGTTTTGGGTGGCAGGTAAACCATGAAGTTTCCTCGGCCTGAGCCTGAACCCCCCCTGCAGATTCCCCACAAAGATTTGCCTTACCTCCCCCCCAATTTGCCCACACGCGCCTCCATAAGCCCCTTTCTGTTTCCCTCGTTTCTTTTTGCAGTCCAGAAGGCCACCATTCTGTTGGCGGTCTATTTTTCATTCAGAAATACCATTCGCCTTCATAACCTACTCAATCCCCCCTTCCCCCTCTCGACCCCCAAGCACTTCTTCCTCCCCATTGGTTCTTGCCCACCACAGCTCCAGCCCTCTTCTTTTTTTTCGCGGCCCAAACGATTCCGAGCCCCCCTTTTTAGACTTGACTCCCCTCCCCCCTCCCCGACCAATCCCCGAAGATCCATCCCATATTTTGCTTGACTCTTCCCTTCATTTGAGCTCATTCCCCTCTCTGCCCCCTCCAAACGGCCCCTCTTTACCTTCTTTCACCGCAATCCGAGAATTTGCCAGCGATGGCCCTTACATCCCCGCTTTAAATACCAGTCATTCTGGTGGTGCTTGTTGAGTGCTTGAATGACAACAACGCTCTATTACGTTACTCTCGCATGCCTCATTTATGTCACTCCCCCCCTGTTTTTCCCGACTTCTTCTTGTCTCCTTAGAGATCCTTAACCTCGCAACGACTCTCCTGATTATGTTGCACCCTGTTTCGGCCCGGGCGCTCCAATTTTGAGGTTGGCTTATATTTAGCCTACCCCGGCTCAATGCTTCGAGGTAGGGCTGCTAGAAGGTCACGATATTGTGTGCTGTTTGTCATTTATCAGCTCCTACCAGGTGATCTCGCGCCCGGCGGGTCACGTCCCGCCGCACCTGTGCGCATTTCGACTGTATTCCCCCCCCCCCCCCTCCCGCAGATCGGGACTTAAACACCCTCCTTCGTTTAATCCCCCCCCCCACCCTCCTTTGCTTTATTCTTGCGATCTTCATTCCCCATTGATTGCCTTAATGTCCCCCGCCATCGCCAATCTTCACTCCCTCTTGATCCAATGTGTTCGTTTTAGACTCTTGGCCCCCGACCGGGAGATTTTTCAGACTTTATTATATTGCTTGCACTTTTAGCTGCCCTACAGATCACCCCTCACGCTTTCAGCCCCCCCCCCGCTTCCTTCCGATAATCAAGTTTTTTCGTTCGGTCACCCCGTGAATTTGGACCCCGTTGGTTGCCCCCTGAAGCCTGCCTAGTCCCTTTTGTAAATTGCAAAGCTGTGCCCCCCCCTTTTGATCACCTCCTTCCCTTTTTTGAGTATCCCCCAAGATCTTTTCCTCACCCTTTTTGTTTTCTTGATGCTGCGTTTTAAGATTTTTTCTTTTCCGGCTCACTAAAATCTCCTGCGTAAAGCTGATCGAAGCTAGATTTTCCTCTGGCCCGTCCTCTCTTTTCCTCGACAATGGCTTCCTTGCTTCATTTACCGTATTTCTTCTGTCGTCGAAACCCCCAGTTTCTCCCCTTTTTTCCTCAGCGCTATGGTGTATTTATCTTGGAAAGCTTTTGTCCTCTCCCGCCTGCAACGCAGCAGCATTGAGCAGTCTTTCCCCGTATCCGTCCCCCCCGACAATTTGTCGTGTCCCACCTTTATTTTTCCTTAACTTTTTCTATTCCCCCCTATTCCCTCCTCATATTCTCTAAGATTTACGTCTTTTTACTTTATGGTGTTGCCCTCCCCCCCCCCCTATTAAGCGCTCGCCATCGTTGTCCCCCGGATTTCTCTTTTTCGATATAACAGGGAATGCTTGCTCTTGTTTACCCCCTGGATTGGTCCTCCTCATCTTGCCACTTTAAATTCCACCAAAGTCTTTACTATCTTACCGTGGCCCCCCCCAACTTTTTTTTTCCTCAGTTTATCCCGACGGCAAAGTGATTTCCATGTCCTTTATCTTATGTCCCATTTCTTTGTGGTTGAACCAGCTGCTTGGATGTGTAAATGAATTTTTCCAGCGAATCCTCAGTAGCAACTAAAAAGTCTTTATTTCTCTCCGGTATTGCAAAAAGTCGACTTTCTGCCCCCACACCTTTCCTTCTGAGACTCCCCCCCCTGAGTTGTATTTTTCAATCCTGGTAATGGAATGTACGTTGCCTTTCCTAATCCCCTTTTCTCTTTTTTTGTTCGGGGCCAAACGAAACATTCATTTTCCCCCAGTTTTTTTTGATGGATTATTGGCAATTCGCCTCATTCTTCATCGCGTCCCCTTCCTCCTTCCCACTTTTCTTTTTTATGCCCCCTCGTTCTTTTGACTCTGGCCTTTTTTTACTACTCTAATTCTATCTAAGGTAGCCTACATATTTTTTAGCCCATTCGGCAATACTTAGAGCCCCTCTCGCGCCCGGTTTTATTCAATTCAGGCACCATACCACGCACCGACTCTCTATCAAAGGCCATACGTTTTTATGGTTTCCCGTGGTTTATCCCTTCCCTGATCATGGTCCTTTCCCGCTTATCCGCCGTTGGAATTGTTTCCTCGCGTGCAAATCTCCCCCCTCCTTTGTCATTGTTTCCAGCCAGGCGATGTTTTTTTCTCTTTTGGCCACTTTTCTCGGTACATTAATTTTAGCGCTCTAGGGAGAAAGACTATGGAAGTTGATCTTCCCTTTTTTGCCCCTTTCCCTTTTCCGATGAATCAGTACCTTATTTCGGCGTTTATTCTTTAGTCCTTTGTTAAATGAGCCGTGTTGACTCCTGGCCTCGGATCTCGGAAGATCCAAACAGAGTGGCCTTCTGGATGCCCCAAGCTAGGCCTTTCGGGTCATTTCTCTTCGGCCTTTGATTTTTTCCCTGTCTCTCTGGCGCCGTCATTGTTTGCGTTACTTTGCACCCTTTTGGCAATCTCTTTCTTTCTTCTCATCGTGGCCTTCGTTTGTGTTTCCCTTCAAACCTGACCGCCACCTCCCCACCTCTTTCATGCTGGCGGCCTTGGGATATTGATAGGATCAGCGCTTTCTCCCTTCGATCTTTTGTAACCCCTGGGAATAGATTCTTTCTTTGTCATTTTTTTTTTTTTTTAACTTCCCGCCCACCTCAATTTACTTTGCGTGGTTACCTCTACCGGCGTCTGGTCTCGATCGTCCTCTCAGGCTTTCCCACGCATTTTCTTCTCATTGTTTTGTCTCGGCGGTTTTGTTTTTTTCTTCACAGAGGTCCTCTCCTTTCGGCTTGGCGAGGTCCCGACGCCCCTGTGTATCCTTCTCTTTTCCTCCATGATGTCTGTGGGAAGCAGTCCCGCCCCCCCCCATGCCTTGAGCGATTCTCTTGCTGGAGGGCGGCTGCTTCAACTTCCCTCCTTGATTTGGGCGCATGCTTAAGCCCATGACGCTTTCTGCCTTCTTTCCCCCACTTGCGTGGTGTTCAGAAGCCGTTCTCAAAGCTAGTAACCAAGTTCTTCCTCTACGTTTTTTTCCTCCGTGTTTCATTCTTTACCGCCCGGGACTCTTTTGGTGCCACCCGTAATAGCGTTGACACTCCCAGCCACCTTGCGGCAATCTCTTTTCATTCCGACTTCTCCACTACAAGGAGCAGGAGACTTTGATATGATTTCTCCGTCCTTTTTTGAAACAGGCCTCATTAATCCCCGCGCCTACCTCTCTGTTCGGAACAATCGTGAAAGAGTCTTTTCAGCCTCCTTGGCTCCGGTGGTCGGCTCCTTTCTTTCGTTACGCCCGAGCCACTTTGCGCTGGATGGACCTGATGTTTTTTTTTCAAAACTTGTATTCTCTCTTTCTCCGCCTCCGTTGTTCGAGATACAGCGCGGCTCTTTTCCCTTCCTTCCCATATGGTGGACGCACGAAGTGCCGATCTTTCCCTTTTTGCTCTGACCCCTCCTTCTTCTCCCCGCGTGTCTAGCGGGTCGTAGGTAGCTGTCGAATTCTTTGATAGGATTCCACCCTCTGTCTGAATACCGCCCTGAGCAGTTTTTTTCCTTCGTTCGGTAATACCTTCGGTTGCGCGTACCCCCTTTCTTTGCTCCTTTTCAACTCATCACCCCCCCTTCCCCAACAGCCCCCTTGCGGTAAAATCATTGCGGTCCCCCCACCAACCCTTTATTGTTCAGAAGCACGTTGTTTCTCTTGCGGTGAGACTGCTTCTCTCCTCCCTCGCTTTCGCGATTTCATCAGAGCGGAAAGCGTTTTCCCCTTAATGTTTTTCAGGTCCCCCCCCCTCTTAGGCCCCCCCCCTTAGCGTTGCAAAGTTGCTGAACCAGCCGCCGTCTCCCCTCAAACTAATCTGAATTGTTACTGTGACGTCTACACCCATCCGACTTCCCCTGTGTCATACTGTAGTACACACCCCTCTTTCCTATACCGTCCCCCCTCCTTCTGCTCTGTCCTCCCCCCTCCCCCCACGGAGAACAGCTATCTCCTTTTCTTTTTGGTCACAAGCCGCCTTCCTTTCGACCCCACGCGGGTAACTTATGACCACCGCACGCCAAGTACCTACATGGTGTCCTTTTTTTATCCCAAAACGTAACTAACCATTTCTCCTGCCCCCCCCCTTTTTCGATTCCCCTCATCTTTTTTTTTTTACGTGCGCGTGGTCTCTCCCCCGGATGAGACCGCCTTTCACTAACTCGCCCCCCTGTTGCACATGATTGACTCCGCGATTCTTGGTGGAAATGTATCCCCCTCCGGCTTCTTGTGCTGCCGGACCCACCTTCTGATGCAACCCCTTTTTTCCTTTGAAAGCAAACCCTTTCTTATTCTCCGACTCCGCCCAGCGCAAGCTGTTCCCGCGTTTTTGATTTTCCTCCGGCAGCCCTTGGTTTTTTTTTTTGTTTTAGGCTTTTCTCCGGGCCAGTCCGTTAAATTTCCGGGATTTTACCTGACATCCTTCCCCCGACAAATACTGCCGCGCTCACGACTAAGTCCCTCACTTTCTTTCTGCCACCCCACAGAATGGACATTTGAGTCTTTTTTTTCGATTCCCCCTTCCCTCCACCTCCGGTACCTGAAAACTCCACCCTCCCTTTCACCGACCCGAGATCTCCCCCCCTCGCCTGTTGGCTTGACTCTTTTTTTTCCCCGATCCCCCCCTCCCTGCCCCCAGATAAGCGGCGAAAGCGTTGTAGGACCCCCCGAATTTTCTCCCTTTTTTCCATCCCCACCCGCGCTTTTTTAACTGCCCTCGAATTCTCTTTTTGCTTGTTAGTCTGCCATTCCTTCCAGACTTGCGCGCGTCTTTTTCCGCGGCCCTCTCCTCACCCTCCCATGGACCCTTCCTAAAACCAGTTCCGAGGCTGAGATCTCCCCTCTATATCTTCGTCAATGCCCTCTTCTCTGGAGAATCGGCGCTCATCCATGTCGTCCTCTCTCTTTTTAAAGCCACAATAACGCACGTCATTTCCTTTTCCCCCGACCCAAATTACCTTTTTTCCAGTCCCAAAAAACCCTCGTTGCTTTATTCTGCCGTCCCCCCCGTCCTGCTCCTTTGTTTCTCATTTAACCCCCCGCCTTGTTTCTTCCCTCTGGCTCTGGAGGAAAGTTTTCGGGAGCAATCGGTTCCTACATTAAGAGATTTGAGAAGTTTTCTGATTTGATAATTCGTGCTCAGTCAGGTTCAGACCGCACCACTCAAGATGCGTCCTTTTCCCATCACGCTTTCCCCTCAACCACCTGTCCTTTTCTCTTCCTTGCAGTCGACCTTTTCTACTGTTTGTCCCAGCCTTATCTCTTCACGCGGTTTTGTTTTTAATTGAACACAGCCTAGGGTATCGGGCAAGACATTTCCTGCCCTTTCCTCCCCCCACTCTGGACCGATGGCTATATTTTTGCATTTTTTTGATTCCACAAAACCCCCCTCATTAACTCCTTAAGCCCCTCTGTTCGATCGGTATTCTCCTTTTTCAGTTCAATATTTGTACACTCCAAACGGCCGGTACGTGCATGAAACTTATTCCTCTCTTTCCCCCAAGCTTCCCCCAGCGGATATCTCTTTTCCTCCTCATATTGTTTCTCCCTCTCCCGTGGTTTGGTTGGTCTTTTTTTTCCCCTCGATCCGGTTTCATGCAACACTCGCCAGTGTTTGTCAAATATTTCGTGTTCTCTTAACCTCTTCTCATCCCCCTTTCCTTTTTTAAGTTACGCTCGCCATTTTAAGGTGATTAGCCTTCCCCTCTTCCTTTACTCTCCTCCATCGGCCTCAAGTTGATTTGCTCGACGCCCCCTGGGTTGCTTGTCCTATACCACCTGTTATGCATCTTTCACTCCCCCAAACCCCCACCCGCTTAAGTGTTTTTTTTTAACCCCCCTGGTTGCCCTTAAGATCGCCTTTTTTTTGATTTCTTTTCAGCTTGATGTGTGTCTGAAACCCTTTCTTTTTTTTTTTTTTTTTGACGGTCCTATAAAGACCGTAGCTGCAATCAACTCCCCTTTCATTCTTTTATAGTCAAAAGTCAGTCTTATGCCCGACCCATTTCCTTCTAATGACGCACGAGTGGACCCCTCCTTTAATTTCTATTAATTTCCTTTTTGTACGGCTCGGCCTTTGAATCTTTCCACATCTGTTTTTTTTCCCTTCCACGAACATTCGTTTAGTCCCCGTGCTTGTTCTTTTTTTTGAATAAGCCTCATTTCACCGCTCCTTCAAATCTCCCACCGAATTGAATCTTCGTTGACTTGAATTCCCCTCTTTCCCCCCTCCCTCTTTAGCGAACTTTTTTAGTCGGCAAGTGCCCAATGATTCGAGAGCCACTTTTTTCTATTCCCTTTTCCTCCCCAGACAAACCACGCAAAAAAAGCTTTTTCTATTCTCTCACAGGCCGTTTGTTCGCTGGCAACTTCCTTTTCTTTCACTGATCGTACTTTTTTCCTTCCCCCTGTTTGAATATGGGCAGAGCTTGATCCCCCCACTTTATCCTCCAGATGGCTTGGATATTAGTGAGTTTTTTTATGCTGATTTTCCTTTTTGGCCCTGATCGTTTTGGGCCCCCTTTCTTTTTCAATTTGGGTGGGCCAAATAACCTGTTTTTCTTCCCTTTCCCTCTTTTTCCTCTTTTTTCTTCAGTATTTCTGGACACTTTCTTCTTATGAGGATGGATACCCAAAGCCCAACAGCATGTGGCATCTGTTCACCCCTTAGCACGGGATCGGGGAGCTTCTGATGTTTCTCCCCTTTCTGCCTTTTTGCTTTTTTTTTCTTTTTTTGATTCCTCATGACCCAACGTTGTTTTTTTTTTCCGGCCATATCTCCCTTTTTTATTCTATTTTTTTTTACACTCCACCGACCCGCAGAACACACCCAACATCTCGGTTTTTTTTTTTTTATTTTTTTCAGGATCAGCGCGTGTTCCCCCCTTTCTAAAGCCTTTTGTTTTAAAACCCCCCCTGGCGAAGATTTCTTCTTTTTGCTATTCTGCCTTTTTTTCACGGATAAACTAAATTTACCCCTTTGCTTTTTTTTTCTTCATTTTAACACGGTTACGTACACCCGTCGATAAGCTGCTTTGGCACCCAACGCCAATGCGATCAGTCTCTTTCCAGGGATGGATGGTCAGGCTCAGTTTTAACCTTTTCGGTCCGCCCCTTTGATTTTCAGCCCTTTTTTCTTCCCGGTCTACCCTTTTCTGCTGATTTGGAATGCGCCGCCCCCCTTCAACCCCATGCAGCCTCTCTTGCTGGCCGCGCGCGCGGATTCAGCCCCTTATTGCTTGCAATGTGGTTTCTTCTTTTATGAAATCTCCAAAACCATTCCTTGAGTCCCCTTTTGAGAACTTTTGCTCTAACAGATCTAGGCGGACTCGCTACTCCCAGCAACCCCCGTTAGGCTGGCCTATCGTTTGGTTTTTTTTTCATGATTCTTTTCTTGGTGGGTTTGTTGATTCCCATAATCGATTCCCCACTACAGTCAACCCCCGCCCCTTCCCCCCGCAGTACCCCATTTCCGGACAGCCCTTCTCGAGACCCTCGTATAGTTCCTGTTGGCAATGTGGGACATACCCTTCCTGAATCCTCCCTTCTTAAGTTTAAAATCGCGGCAGTGGTGATTTTCTTTCCGTTTTTTACGCCATGAGGTGCGACTTTTTCTTGCCGTTAGCCACTTGAGTCCTCGTAATTTTGCCCACGCTCCGAATTACCGCCGCTGTCATCTTTTACTTTTTTTCGAGTCTCCCATCGCTGTTACTTCTGGCCAGTCTTTTAACTTGTTTGTGGGACTCCCCTCCTTCGACACCGCTCGTAACCGCCGATCTTTCGATTGCGCTGAGCGGGTCGTAGGGTTTCCTTTCGTTTCCTCTTTTCTTCTGAACTTTCTCTTCCCGAGGTAACTGATTCCCCCAAGTCTCTGCTCCTTTCTTTTTGGACTCCACTGGGTTACTTTTGGCTGGCTTTACACGCCTATATGGCAATCAACAACCCCCCACCCCACCTCCTCTTTTTTACCAAATTCCTGAACGCGGCCCCCCTAGTGCTCGGGTCCAGCCAGTAACTTGTCGTAGTCCGCGCGATGCCGCCCCCGCGCTTTCGCTGCATTTGTATCCTCTCCGGAATGTTGTCTCAGGTCACTTGTCGTTTCCCCCCCAATTTTTTCCCCAGTTGCTAGCCGCCCGCGTCTCCATTCCTTTAACCTCTCCTTTCATTGTTGACTTTTGTGCTTCCCCAACCACTGCAGAATTTCTGGTTTACAGAGCCACACCGTTTCCTTTCCCGGACCTTACTTTCCGAATGATCTGTTCACAAACAGACACCGGCCTTTTGACCCCTTCATAGCTCTGCTGGCGTGGTGCCCCCAAATCCCTTTCCCTTAGGACCTTTCCCTTTCTCTATAACACCACCAAGGCAAAGGTCATGTGATTCTTTTCCCCCCTTTTCCCGACCCCCCTCCTTCCCCCCGGCCTCTGCGAAAGAATCTTTCGCCATTTTTTTCCAGACTTTTTTTCGCGCTTCAGCTTTGCTTTCCGCTTCTAATCCCAAGCTCCTCCCCCCCTCTTTATTTTTGTGCGTCGGTGGAAAGGTCCACCCGTCTTCCCCACTGAGGAGGTAAGAATGCGGACCGCTGATTTCACCCCCCCTCGTTCATTGCTGCATCAAACATGACGGCGCCTCATCCTCCTTCCGAGTCAGGCAAGCTGCCCATCCCCTCTTTCTTTCGAACCCCCCTTATTTTTGGGCGTTTTTTAGCTGCCGCCTCGCCGTTCTACCCGCCCCCCCCCCCCCCCCCCCCCCCCCCCCCCCCCCCCCGCCCCCCCCCCCCCCCCCCCCCCCCCCCCCCCCCCCCCCCCCCCCCCCCCCCCCCCCCCCGTCCCCCCCCCCCCCACCTTTTCCCGCAAAAGTCTCCCTTTTCTAATTCCTTCGTCATACTTCTTCCACAAATGTGAGAGTGGCACCACCACTGGAATTTTCTATTTCTTTTTCTTCCGGCCCAAAGATCAGGCCCCTTTAGGTCTTTAGCCAGAACGCCATCCCCCGAAGATCCAGCCTTTTTGAATTCCTTTTTCCCCCCCCCACTATTTGATCGATTTACCAGCTCTCCCCCCTCCGGCTCTCCTTTTCTACCTCACTCTCTGGTGAACTCCTCCGAGAATTGCCCGCCCCGCCCATAGTTTTCCCTTAGGAATGATCAGCCTCTCATTCCCATTTTTTTGGTGGTTAGTTGCATGTCCAACGCGTCTCCCTCCCTTTTAAAGGTCTTGAATCACGAATCACTTTCCTTTCGCTCAAGATTCTGCTTACACTTTTAGCTCTTCCCCTTTCTGTAGGACCCTTTTCCGCTTCCCTGATTTGCTATTTTCCTTTTTCCCTTCCATTAGTCATTGCTGCGTAGTCCCCAAAAAATATCCAGCCTTCCAACGCCAATTAATGGCGTTGAAGCCCCCACCCCCACCCTTTTTATTTTCCTCCCGGACAGGCATTCAAGTGATTCCCTCCCGTAACCTCCCCCATCTCCCTCTGGGTGCTTTCTCTAAGCGGGAAATTTTTAGGGCCCCTCTGACTTGCAATAAGGATCAATTCTCCTCTTTTCCCCCTTCTTATTTTTTTCTCAGGTATTTTCTTCTTTCCGTCACGAAGGACCGAACAACCCCGATGGTTAAAGACCCCTCTCCTCCAGTTTTTTCCTATCACTTGACTTCTCCCCCTTTTTTTCCCCCTGCTGCATCTTCCGTACTCGTTATTTGACCAGCTGCTGCTCCCCTTAATTTTCGCTCCATTATACGACCAAGATAACCCCTTCCAACCTTCCCTTCCCTTGGCTCTTTCCTCTATCTCTTTTTTGATTCCAAAAACCGTACCCCTCGCGTAAATTCTAGAAAGCTCTTTTTCTTCTTTTCAGATTCCGGTTACGAACTCTCCCTCCCATTCGGTTCTGCAATTCCTCCTTCCCGATGGTTTCTTTCCCAAAAAAAAGACTTGAACCCATCGTTGTTGGGGTTGATTTCGATATCCTTTTTTTTTCTCTTCAGTAGCTGCATAATTCTTCGCCCCCCCTATTCCCATGTAGATCCAAAATATTTCGTACCTGAATCTCAAATTTCCTTCTTCCGAGCAGCTTAACTTTTCTCGATTTAATTTAGATTTTTCTGGTCCCTTCCCCCGGCTTTCTTTCAGATAGCCCAGCATCGCCATCTTCTCGTAAATTCCGATTTCTGTCTCTTTTCCCCCTAACCGTTTGCGGATTGCCGATCCTTAAGTTTATGAACTTCTCTTCCCTTTTTCCCCCACCCCCCCCCCCCCCACCGAAGCGTGATATATTTCAGTCCAACATTTTTCCCTCCGCTCAGATGAGCCGTGCCGTGATCGCCATTTTTGATCCGCCTTTTTGGTAGGATTGCTTGAGGGGTGGGTCTCGACCCTCGGTTTCCTCTCCTCCCTTCAGGAGATGCAATCCCCCCAAGCCCCTTCGCTTTTCTTCCGGTATTTTGCCCCGTCGATTCTCCTCAAACCCTGCTTACGTTGACGCAACCTTGCTTTTCCCCTTCCTTTCCCCTTTTTCCCCCCCTAGCCATCAATTTGAAGTTTCGGCGGTCAAGAATCCAGCCTCTTTTGTTTTTTTGGATCCAACCCAATTCGTTTAAGTCACCTTCTTGCGTGTTTGTCTCCCGCAAGTCCATTAATTCTTATTCCGCGCACTCCCAAGTCCCGCAGCATCTTTGAATCGAGGGATTTCCTCCATTCATAGACCGGTAGAGAACTATTTGTTCTTCCTCCCTTCCTTCACCTTTTATGCCAGGAAGATCTTGTCCGCCGCTTTTTTTTTTTTCCGTCCATCACTAAACAATCCCCCTTCCTCTTTGTGACCTGTCTCAAATGCTACCCTTGTTCTCTGCCCTACTTCCATGATCATTTTTTGTCCTCCGGTTTCCGTTGAATAGGGATCGCCTTTCCCTCTTCTCCCTCTTTTTTTCATATGTACCTCGGGCGATGGGTAGTTTTTGTGATTTTTTATGCAACTTTTTCAGTCCTTTCCGGGTGGAGCCGAGTTTTTTTTTTTTTCCCCAGACTAATATGAAGCTGGACCTTTTCTTTCTTTTTCTTTCCCCACCCTCACAACCTCTCTATAATCTCTCGCTGCGAGCTTCTTTGTCCCGTCTTTTCTTTTATATTTATGAATGGCAGGTGTCTTCCCTTACCCTCCATCCTGGTGGAATTATGAAGGTACCCTTCTCCCTGGTTTCGCAGTGCTGCTGGTCGGACGTTGTCGGCGCGATCATCCTTTCATTGCACGATGGATTTTCCCTTTGGTCTTCCCATTGAAATATCTCGTCGGGTGGTTCCCCTGTCATACCAAATTCAGCTAGGTCACTTTAGAGCTTGGGATTCTTGTTCTGCTCAGCGCGTTCTGAAACCGCAGTTCCCCGTTCTTTTTTTAAACCCCCCTTCCCCCCTCAAAGATGTCTTTCTCATAGGGTCGTTTTGTTTTTACTTTCCTTTTTACGGCTACCCATAAAGGTTATTTCCTTCCGTGGGTTTACTTCTTGCTTTTTTTTTATAACAGCGATAAGGGATTTTGTTCCCCCTCCCCCCTCCCCCCCTCGAAGGTCTGTTATAAGGTCGTTGAGTTTTTGCCCCGCCTTAAGTGGCCTGCCTTCGCGGTAGGCCATCTCCAGTTTTGGGATTCCCTTTTTTTAAGACCTTCTTGTTGTGGGGAAGACTACCTTACCCTTTTCGCGACCATGATGGAGGTGCGTCTTTTTTTTTCCCTTGGACGATGACGGTTGGGGGACCACTCATTGACCTTACGCCAAACCAGGCCCCTTTTTTAACACTTCGTGCACTCGCGGGCTTTTAATGTTCTCCTCTCCATCGTGCCCCAAGTGGCTGAGCTCTTTGCCTTCATGAGTTCTCGTTTTTTTTTCTTTCTTTTTTTCTTCCCAGTAATTGAAAAGCCAGCCATTCGTTTTTTCCGAAGTCTTTTTTTTTCACCTGTCCGCTTCCCGGTATCTGACTTGAAACGATTTCACGATTTTTCTTTTCAAGCGCAATTCCCCACTCACGCTGCTCTCAACTTTCCCCTGCCCCGAATCTGTCCAGAGTCGGTTCAGAGATTTCGGACTTCGTGCTCCGATTCGTGCGAGAGCCACGTTTGAAGCCTGGACAATTCCCTCCTCTTCTGTAATCTCTTGTCCTCCTCCTCCGTTTTGTTTTTCTCTCTACAGCCTCCCTTAATGCGTCGCGTGGCCCTCTTTTTTTTTGGGTAAATTCTTCCCAGTGCTCCCTTCGGGGACGCACGACTCTCGCGTCTCTCAATGCTTCCCGACCTTCTCTTTTTTTCTCTCCTTTTGTATTTCTTTCGCTTAATTTTGGCGCTTGCTTTTTAAAGTGCTTCCTTTCCCAGTCTCTTCTCAGCGTCGTTCCTTATACTTTTTTTCCTTTGCTGTCTTTTCCGCTATTACTTTCATTTCCAACAACCCCCCTCCCATCCCTCGGCTCAACCATAATATGCCCCCTCCAACGCTCTTTGTCTTTCACCCAACTGGAGCATGTCAGTGAGAAACCGGCTGTTACATTTTCAAGTGCTCAGAGCGGAAAGTTTTTTCCTTGAATGGTTTTTGGCTCTCCCTTCAGTCCCCCCGCGGCGTAGTTTCCGGAAAAGTGATGCCTTCCTCAACTGCCCATTTCTTCGCCTCAGTAATCTTTGAGGAATTCCCCCCCCTCGCATGTCGGAAAGGGTCAATACGATCCCCCCCCTTGCTCTGCTCCCTAGCTTTCCCTCCATTTCTGACTGCTCTGTACTCTCGACCCGGGCCAGCCTTTCTCTTGCGGGTTGTGCCCACCATTTTTTGACACCCGCACAGCGGTTTTTCCAACTTCCCAAACCCCCTCTTTTAAATTATTAGTTGTAGCCGTGAAACCCTCCCCAGACTCCCCTGTCCCCTCTTACCCTCCAGATCTTTCGACAGGGTTTCCCAGCCCGTGGTTTGCGCGTTTAGTAACGCGCTGATCCTATTCCTCTCCCCTTGTGCCTTTCCCCCCGTGTAGGTGTTCGTTGCTTTATTTTTGAGAAAATGGCTAAACCCCCCTCCTTTACGATGATGGCAAGTGTCTTACCCCCACTTAAGATTTCCCCCCAACCCCAGCGTGCCTTGTCCCCCCACCTCCCCCTTCATCCATCCCCTCCGAATGCAATCTATTTTCAGACCTGCTGCTACACGCCTTGTCCTTTTTTAAGCCCCCCCTCTTCCACCATTTTTTTTTGGCGTTGCGGTAGCTGGCTCCTCCTTCAGCCGGATCTAGGCTCTTTTCGACAATTCTAACGTATGTTTTTCTTGACTATCTTCATCCATTTTTTTTTTTTTCCCCCCACCCCACTTTTTTCCTTCCAAGAGTTTCGCGGCCCCCCCAACCTTTTTTTCCCCCTGGGCCCTTAATGTACATGACCTGTGGCAGTACCCTCAAAGGACTCCCCCGATCGCAGACATATCCTGGCTCCAGCTCTCCCTTTGACTCGCTTCCCTTTTGATGCCCATCGTATCCTGTGCCTCCATCCCCCTGGTCACCCTATGATCCTGAACAAGGCCCTCTGAATTTCATAGTAATGAGGCTTTTCCCCGTACCTCTTCCCAATTTCTTTTTTTTCGTGTTAGTTGCTGAACACCCCCCCCCACTACCTCCACCGGCGGCCGCTTTTGCCCTTTTGAATTAACGGACTCAACCCTAGTTCCCTAACGCTTTTCTATTCCCTTCTCAACCTCTTTCAACGAAGTAATTTGGCTTGGAGAATCGGCGCTGCAATGATATCCTCCTCCCCACGAACCTAACGCCCGATGTGGGATGGACTTTCCACCATCCCAATTTTTCTTTTAATTCAACCCCCCCCCTCGTTCCTTTATTCTGACCGCTGCCCTCTGCCAACATTTGTCCTTCCCCAGCATAGAAAATATTTGTCTCCCTCTCTCTTCGTCCTTTTAGGTGACAGCAATCTCCTTCCCTAAGTGCTCCTGATGCAATTGAACTTTTTCTTCCTTTTTATTCGCTGGCAAACGTCTGTCTCCACTTCCGAGACACCTGGTCGACCACAATCTGTTCTGACCCCCTGTCTTTGCACCCTGCCGTCGACAGGGCACTGTTTTCACGCCTGAAATAGTAACCCTTTTGGTTTTTGAACCTCATCCTTCCCAGCTGTTGAATACCATTCCGGTGTATCTCTTCCTCATGCCCTTCTCGAAGGTAAATCAACTTTTTAAGATTTTTTTTTTTCCTTGAAGATTTTGATTTCACCCCCCCCCCCCTTCCTTTCAGAGTGTAATTGCGAAGAGCGGATTCTTCCCCGAAACTACTTTACTAAATATTTTGCAAGAATTGCTTGGTATTGGCCTCAACTTATTCGATGAGCCCCTCCAGTTTTCTCCCCCCCCTCTCATCTTCTCTTTTTCCAACCTTTGTTTTAGCTTCGCCGCTTTTGTGTCTGCCACTTTTTTGAGCAGAGAATAAGTTATTAAGTCCCCCCTTAAATCCTCGATTTTACAAAATACTTTCTATTTTCCACATCCTCCTTCCCTTTCCTCTTCGAGCCATGCACTTCTTTAATCCTTGTACTTTTTTTGGAATCACACTTCCCTCCCCTATAGCCTTCCCCTACCCTCTGTCAATCTATTTTATTGTATATCACATGGCATGCTTCTACTAATGCTCAGCAGCTTTTTCCCCCAATTGTCTTTCCCCCACACAAACCCCGCGTCTTTAGTTCCCCACACACTTGCACGCACCTCCTTCCCGGCCCAGTGCTCGCCCCCTCTTTTGATTTCTTCCTTCTTGATCCCTTTCGGTGAGGGTTGGCGGTTTTTCTGCTTTGCCCGTCGATTCCCAAAAAGTTCGCTTTCCCGCTCCCCAGTCTCTCATTCTCTTCTACTGGATTTCACTTCCTCTTCCCACCCCCTTTCTCCGTTAGCCTTCTAGGGGCTTTGTCTTTCACAATTCAGCAATTCTTTTTCTTTCTTTTTTTGCCCGAATAAACCCCCTCTGTTTTTTTTCCCCACCTTCCCATTTTGATCGTTCTTTTGAGTTTCTTGCAGTCCCTACAATTCCTTCTTCAGCCCGATTCCCCTCCTACTTTTTTTCCCCTTCGTGACTCGGGAAGTCCTGCGACTTAGTAGCATCCGGTGGTCATTCTTTTGTTAGGTCCTTTCCCCAGTCTTCAATGCCGCGTCGAGCCCTCGGGACCCTTGTGTGCTCATGCGTTTCCATTCCCACAGCCCCCAAAAGATGTTTTTTTTCTTTGACTGCTTCCCAAGGTGCCTCCTTGTTGTCACTTCTTTTCTTTACTCCCGGTCTTTTCTTTCTTGTTCCTCTGTCCCTCCTGCTCCCCTGATCCATTTCTTTCTTTCCAGGCTCTGGGCTGATTTCTTTTTTTTGCGTTGTCTGAACTTTCCCTTTCCCCGTTCGTGGTGGGGCTCCTGTTCGTTTGTCCTCGTAAATCGTCTTTCACGGCTGTAATTTTGGTGGGAAATTTCATTTTTTTCTCTAGTCCCATGATTTCGCGATTCTTTTGTCCGTGAGTTCTTCAGATTTTGTTGATATTTGGCCTCGATTTGGTTATTAAAACCCCAAGGTCCCCCCCAGCCTTTTCCCTCTGGACTTCAGATTTCCCCCTGGGATAGGGAGCCTTTCCTGCTTTTTTAGATTTTTGAGTGCGGATGTCTTTTGATTTCGCCTCCCCGAGGGGTTTTGCTTTTAAACGTTTCTCCCCCTTGTGGCAGGATTTTTTTCCCCCCCTTTTTCCCCCATGGATTAACCCCACTTAGCGTCTTCCCCCCTTCTGGGAGAGCTTGTTTTTTTTCGGTTTCGTTCTCCCAGCTCCCTGCGAATCGGTTTTTAACCCCCCCCTTTCCCCTCCATCTTTTTTCTAAGCTTTTTAGGGTTAGCCTTTTCCTTGATACACATCCATTTGTTTAACTTCCTTTATTTTTCCACCCTTACTTCTTGTGATTTTGGGGAACCCTTCCCCTTCCTCTTTTCTCTATGGTAGTAGGTTGCGTCCTCTCCCCCCCTGTCAGCCTTTAGGGACGTTCTGGAGAGTCCTTCTCCCACTTTTGGATCGGTATGACCTTTTGTGAGATCCCCACCTCCCAATGCAGGCCTTCTTTTTTTCGCGTTGTCTCTTTCCTTTTTCTGCGGGTATGTGGCCTATTCCTTACCTTGCGCACACTCTTTTTTCTTTCTCCCCCCTTATCCGTCTCCCCCAAGAGCGGGATTTTGCTTTATCCCCTCCCCCCCCAAGTTCTGTGTCTTGTTTTTTTGCCTCTTTTTAACGGTTGTTGAATTTTTGTTGATGTCCCTTGCGTTGACCGACGCCACAGCGGTCCAGCGTCAACGACAGTATCTTTAGACGCCCTTTCCTTTGCCACGCCTGACCGCGGTTCTGAGCTTTTTCCCATCGTTACGAGCATCGCCTACGACCCGGCTTTTGCAACCGAGTGGCACGAGCCCTGCCAAGGCGGTTTCCCTGATCGGATTTGCGACGTTCACCTCTCCTTTCAGACTTGTTCGCCTTTTGCCCCACGCGACGCCTA
>Ga0179593_1391492_pt1 | contig 17739 bp, 25 predicted proteins | sample CZODoug2_1_08_16_FD_185931 | JGI IMG/M metagenome (GOLD analysis project Ga0179593, IMG submission 185931) | Vadose zone soil fungal communities from Angelo Coast Range Reserve, California, USA - CZODoug2_1_08_16fungal (PacBio error correction) | ecosystem: Environmental > Terrestrial > Soil >... | reverse complement strand
CAGGTGCCACTTTCTGGCAGCGGAGTTTTCCATCCCGACGCCGCAAGTTGTGTTCAGCCAAAGGCCGATCGGTGGTGGCCCCCGACATGGAAACGAGTTTGGACCCATTGTGTTGGCTCCTGTTCATTCCACCAGCGTTGCTTCAACACATGTTTCCCGTCCCCCCAACGCTGTACAACCCAGAGTAAATCCGCTCTGACCTTCTACCCACCCGGTTGCCCCTACCAGGACCTAGTATGAAAACAGGGTGTCCCCGTCCCTCTTATTGCTCTGACCCACCGCTATCGAACTTTTATCTGACCTTTTTTCTTAGCGATTCTTTTTTCGACCGCGCCTGTTTTTTCTTCTGCGTGGTCATTTTCTTTGACATCTAGTTCCGACCAGGATTTAACCCTTTTCTCTCTAGCCGTTTAGTCATTTCAGTAACGGTTTTTTGTCCTGGGCTGCCTCTCCTTCTGAGGTCCACCTTCTCGTTAATGCCTATTTTCGTAAATGCTCTGTCTCGTTCTTTCTGTGCCCAGCTGGTCCCTTAGGTACGAACGTAAGGAGGCCCTCCTTCCTTCTTTGTCTGCTGCCAAAGGAGAGAAGTACTGGGAGAAAGTTTTGATGTTTTTCCCCCAGTCGGCACCGCCTTACCGAGAATTATGGACCCGACGGGTGTTTTTTTCCATAGTGAACTTAGCTATCAATAAATCCTTCCCCCCTTCCTCCCTTTTTTTCCGTTCCTAATATTTAAGTGTTGAGCTTTCGTCCCCCAATCGGCCCCTTTGAATGCCCTGGTGCTGAGTCTTTATAGCTGGATTTCCGTCCCGACTTTCTGTAGTGACTTGACCCTTCCCGTTTTGGAACGGCTTTTCCTCAACCTTAGCCCCCCCGGGCTTCAGTTTTTGTTTCCCTGCGGTAGGTTACCATGACTTGTGATTTTGCCCCTGCCCTATGCTTTTCGCTTACCATACTGTGCTTGGCTGGTCTCATGCACGTGATACACTGATCCGGAATCCGAAGCCGTACCCCCCTGTCTTCGCTGTTTCCCGCTGATATGAAGATTTTCAATTTTGCTTACGAACCCCAGCTTTTGTCTGTGGGTCTAGCAGATAGTTCTTGTACTTGCATATGCGAATCAACCCCTTTGCTACCCCCCGTATTTTAGGTCCTGCTTCTCTGGGACTGGGTTCTTTGCTTCCCTGTCTGAAACTGTTTAATAACGGCCCCCTCCCCCTTATCCCCTTCCTACCATCTAACCCCGAGGTTCATGTAATCTTTGTCCTCTGTAACTTCATCCTCCTCTCCCCACGCATGGATTTCTGCTTTTGATCAAATTTTGAAGGTTCCCAACTTTTTTGTTCCCCCCCCTCTGAGCGAGACCTCCCGTCCAGATCTCCATTCCTTTTCCCGTGTTGCCTGTGCAAGGCTTCAAGCCAGTACCCTCTTGGTGCAGCTGCTGTTGTGGCTTTTATTCCCAAGAAAGTACTTTTACCGTTTGGTCTCTTTCCTGCCGGGCCCCTTTCGTTGTTACGGCCAGCCTTCGGAGGATGCCGGCAAAGTTTTTTCCTAGCCCATAATTTTCCCCCTTTTTCGTTTTTTGAGATCCTAACCGCGGTGCCTGTCCTGTGTCTTTTTTTTTATTACCCCCATTTTTTCCCTTTTCTTCCTTTTTTTTTGTCTGGCCGGTTCAACTGCTGTGTGTGAGAGGATTTCCCCCGACACGGCAAGATCTAAGTTCCTGATAGATTGGTGTCCGTGTCTTTTCGTAAACCAGGGCAGGGCGAATGCGACTTCGTACAGTCCCTCTTCTTGTTCAATGTTCGTACGCCCGCATGCCCTGGTGTTGCTGATTCTTTCCGCCCGAGCCCCCCCTCCCTAACGTCGGGGTTCTCGAACGCCGTTTGCTTCCGGTTATTAAAACGTTGGAAGCTTCCAAGAGGCTTCCTTCCCCTCGCTCTTCTATCGCCGCGGTCGCTTCCCCAGTTTCTTTCTGTTTATTCCTTTTTATACACTTTGGGTAACGAAGTTGCAGAAAGTGAGGGTTGGCTTCCTTGCTTTTCCTGGATTTCGGCCCCCAATAGCATTTCTGCTTTGTCCCCACACCCCGTTTTTGAGAATCTCGTCTCGTTGACTTTTGTGCCGGGCGCCCGCGTTATTTGCAGCCCCGCACGGATTGATTTAGCCCTACCGGTGTTTTTTCGGTGTTTTCTTTGTGTTGTGCTCTCTCACTGGCGGCTTCCTTCCTTTTTAGAACTCCCCTGACTTGAACGTCGGTTCCCCTTTTTACCTTTTTGGGCCTTGTCCTTGCTTTGCCGTCCAAATTCTCGGTAAGCCTTGAGACAACCGAGTTGTTGTTTGGCCCCACAGTTCCCCCCCCCTTTCCTCTTCTTCGTGTCCCCTGCGTGCCCTCTCTTTTTAATGTCCTGGGGTGGTTTCCACCAAACTGTGTTGCCGGGAGTTCTTTTTAATAGGAGTTGACTGGTCTGGGTTGTAAATGTGACTGTTTTTTTGCGCTCATTTTCCCAACCCATTATGGTGCTGCTAAGATCCGGATTTTTATTTTTTTAATTACACCTGCAACCGCTTTTTTTGTCCTGCACGTTCCTCTTTGTTATGCACGTTTTAGAGTTGGTATTTGATGCTACTCGCGAGTTTGGGACCTGGCACCACCATTCCGCCCCAACGCTTTAAATGGTTCCCCCTCCGCATTTCGACGGGATTGTGTAAGGGTTTGGATCCCCCTGTTTCACTGATCACGCCCATGACCGCCCTCCTTCGTCTCATTTTCACTCACCATGTTTCGCCCCTTTCCTCGTCGAATCCCTCCTTCCCCTTCCCTTCCCCCTGCCCCCCCGACGCTGCTGCAGTTTTTTCCTCCACATGGACGCCTTCAACCCTCCCCCCCCCGTTCTGTCCAACCTCGCCTCTCCATTTTTCCTTTCCCTATTTGGCGTCTCTCTTTCTCCCCTGGACCCCCTTAGAGCTCCGGCTCGCTTTTTTTGCCTTGCCTTCTTTCAATTCATCCTTTAGTTCCAGCAGCCGGAAGAGAGGTTCAAGACTGAAATTCGCTTCCATCTCTTTCGGGCCGCTCCGTACGCCCGCCTCCCCCCCCTCTTGGTTTTCGATCTCCCCTCTCTTTGTTCTTTCTTCGGTGACCCCTTTTTTCCTATATTGAACCTTCGGAATGAGTGCAGTTTCCTGAACGCATTCGTCCAGGAAGGCCTCCCCCTCCTCCTTACTGCACCTCGTCGTTTTTTTTCTCTCTTAATTCCCTCCTTCTGAAGTTATTTCTATGCAATTCCCTTCAGTACTACAATGACGGGTCAAGTGCCAGAGTGGTATGGCCCTTATCTGTCAGTCTGGATGATATATTTTTTTTGTCGTTTTGACGGCGGTACGCCCAGCACAACCCCGTATGCCCTTTTTTCATCTCCGATTCCAGTTCCCGTAAGGTTGCGCGTCTTTCGTAGAAAGTAGATTTTGAAACTTCTCCCGCTCTCCTTCCCCACTCCCCCCCCCCCTGCTCAGGAGTTTAATTCCTCGTGCTCTGTTCGACCCCCAATGGTTTTGACTAAGTTGAGTATTTTTTGTTTGCCCCTTTCAGCTCACCTCACTAATTTCTTTACGCGTAGGCGAATCTTGACTGCGGCCTCCCTTTCCGGTCTATCACCGCTATAATTTTCTGGTTTGGTTCTGTCCCCCACCCTTTTTCCCAGCTTCGGTTCCCATGCAGGCACACTATCATGTTCTTCACCAATGCTGCGGCAACCATTGATAGTCTCGAGAGGATCCCACCCCCTTCCCCAGTTCCGTCACTGTTGCGTTTTGGCCATCCGGGTGTATGGATCTTCCCCTTTCCGTTTTTTTCCTTTGGTTGCATGGACCTTGGACTTTTCACAGTTCATGTCCGATGCTTGAAGCGGATAATGTTCTGCCTGTATTTTCAATTCCTGTGGCTTTTACGGAAATTCATTTCTCCCCAATCGTCCTCCCCTTGCTCCTGGTTTGGTTCCCCCCTGATGCCGGTGGTCAACAACCAAAAAGAATGCGACCGTGCCAAATACAACCTTCTTTCTGTTTTTGTCTGTGGGCCTTGGCGGCGCTTTGTTTCGCTCTTTTGCCCGCCTTTAACAGTATGGCTCTTCAACTTTTCAGCCTCCGCGCCCACTTACCGTCCCTCGAGTCCCCCTTAGGGTCAAGTAGCCCCTTGTCAACAGAGTCCATTCTTGACCCATCCCCTTTGAACCTTCTTTCTGTTACGCTCTCCACCATCCTGTGGTCCCTCTCTCTTTCCTTTTTCCATAATCCCTTTTTTTGAGCGATGTCTGAGCCGGACTGGTCTACTCGAGACGTTCAGATTGCTGCTAATTCTGCATTTTGCTTAAAGACTGTTACTTTAGTTTTGCGCTTTATCTTTCCCCCTTTTTCTATCCCATTGTTTCTCCCGTTGCACATCGACACTTTAATGCCGGTCCCCCACCCGATCAGCTCTTTTTGCCTTCGTGGGTTTTTGTCCCCCGGGACCGGCCGTGGTGAACCCCCCGCAAAGGAGAAAGTACGATAAGGATTGCGCATTTAGCGTTCCGTTTTTCCTTCCATCGGCGCCCTGCACCTTCATCCACTACGTCATTACCCGTTCCCTCCCCCTCGTCCTGCCTTTTTTACTTCACTGTATTCCCTACCCACCGGATTTGATCCCCTTTACACCCTGGGATGTTTGCATAACAACCTCAACGTACGTCCCCCTTGGATCCAGGTTTTTTTGTCATCTTCTTTCCCAATATCAACATCCTCAAAATAGTGACTCACTTTAGTCCTTCCCTTCCCTTTATCTTCCCTGTTGCTCTCCCCAGTCTTGGTCCCGCTCTAGTTAGCGGTTACTTTTGCTTGATACCGGAACGACATTTCTGGACCTGTGTACGATTTCCGCCTTCGGTTTATTGAAGCTTGACTTGTCAAACATGAAACAGGTCTCCCTTCTTGCCCCCCCCCCCCCAGGGCATTCGCGAAACTCCAGAGTCCATTTCTCTTTAAGGAATAAGGCTAAGGGGTTGTCCATTCTGCCTCCCTTTTTCCCTTTCTCCTTTCCCCAGTCTCTAAAGGTGTACTGGCATTTTTCCCACCGAACGTTTTATCTTTTTTTCTTCTCCCCCTAGTCCACGTTGTATTTGGTATACGCGTCCGGTCCGACTTTACCCCCTTCCATGACCTAACCGGTCAGGACTTCTCCCATAGTCCCCCTCCTCGGCCTCATGTACCCTTCGATTTCGTTCTGACAAGACTTGCGTCCCAAACCAACCTGCTTCAAATTCATTGACGATGACTACCCCTTTCTGTTAGTCAATGTGAGGCTGGACTGAGTCCTCTTTTCCCATGCATTCCCTTCTCTTTTTTTACGGTTCCCTCGTAGGTGATACGCCTCACGACTGCCGTCCGCCATACCGAGGCTCTTTTCCCTGTAGCGCCTACCCCTAGGTTCCACCTTTGCCCTCCCGCCCGTGCAGTCCTCTATTTTCCCCGCTGCTCCAAGGTTCTTGTGAACCATATGGCCCGTGCGATACAGGCGTGAAGTTTGTAGCCATTTGGCATTTTTTTTTTTGCCCCCCCCACTTCTTGGGCGGGCCGTGGTAGGGTGTCGTTCTCCGGTTCGCCTTTTCCTGCCATGAAAGTATTGCGGTTGGCCTCCCGTGGAACCGTCATGACTGGATTTTCTGAAACCCTTCCCCCTGCGTCGTTGGGGGCCATTGTCTTCGGGCGCGCTGTTTTCTGTTCAATGCCCACGAACGTGACGCAAACCTTTCTGTACCTTTATCTTAGGTGGAGTCTTTTATCTCCCCCTGGCCCCCCCAGTGACACCAGCCCGACTTCGTGTTCTTTCTTCATGTTGCGGGTCCTTTGGTTTCCCGTTTTACTCCTCGTCTCGGCGTGTCTCCCATAAATGCTTTTTACGATACTTTCTTGAGGCTTCCATCACTCCTTCCTTGTACTTTTTTTGCAACCCCCCCTTGATCCGGATTCTTTTTTTTTTGTTTTGTGGAGCACTGACAGGGGGTTCATCCAATCTCTCCACCCCTTTTGCACCAACACTACTTCCCCCTTCCCCCCGATGAAACGAACCCCCCTTTTTCCCGCAACCCTTTTCTTCATCATACCTCTGTGCTCGTCCAGCCTTCGTTTTACCCGTAAGAATTAAGTATTTTTTAAACGTGTTTTACTGTGAACCCCCACAGGCTCTTTTTCTTTCTAGGCTCCTGCAGTGATTTCCTCAGTCTGGAACCAATGTGCCCAGTTTTCCGCCCCACCCCCCCCCCCCCCATCCCCCTGCCCCCCCAATTCAGGGTTTTTTATTGAGTAAAGTCCTGCGCTAATGCCATTTTCTCCCCCATGGACAATCCTGTACAACCAACTGCGGGCCACCACCCCCCCTCCTTCTTTGCGCCGCGTTTCCCGGACGTTCCCTTTTCTAGTCTGCACCACCACTCACAGGCCCCTTGTTGACAGACCTGCTTTGTTCGATGCTGAAGATTTTCAGTTCCCCTCCTGAAAAGCCCGGACCCACCAACGAACCGCAGTTCATGCGTTCCCAATTTTCAGCACCTCCCACCTCAAGGACATGGAAAGCAATCCCCCCCTGCGATCTAACGTCTCCTCGAGCCGTCGCTCTTCTGAAGCTTCCCCTTTGGAATCACCTTACTCCTCGCGACCCCTCCATGGTTTGTGATATCTTTTTCCTTACGCCACCCATTGGCTTCTTGTTTCCCTCCGGCCCACCCGATGGGCTGATTTTTCCCATGCTCGCCTATTTCGGTTTTGCCCGCCCGGTGTAGTTCGCACATATTCCACCCGTCAAACAGTTCTTTACATTTTCGATCCTGTTCCTATGGCCCTTTTCCGTCCCCCTTTCCCCCCACACAGTGCATACCCCACCAGGAAGTAGGTCCTGAACCTGTCTTCAGTCTGATTGCGGCCAAACTTTTGTTGTAGTTCGCAAACCCACGTCATTAAACCCGCCCCCCTTTCTTCGGGTCAACCTGTTTTTGAGGCCCCCCCCGAAGCCTTTTGTCAACCACCTCAATGTGACGATTGTCGAATCTCCTTGTTTGCCTGTACTGGGGATGGTGAATACAGAACAACAAGACTTTTAATCCTCTCACCAATCTTGTTATTTTTGCTTTCCACCCCCTCTTTCAGTTAGGAAAACCTGTGTCCTTCGTTTTCTTCCTTTTGCGGGGATCATTGAGCTTGCAAAGTGTGCCCAATCAAATTTGTATGCCCCCCCCCCTTAACTCCGGCGGGTTGACTTCGGCGATCTTCCCCGGCAAGGCCTGACCTGAACCTCGTGTAGACACCTCTTTTTTTCCTGCTAGTTCGAATGGTTACCACGGCTCCGCTGTGCCGTTTTTGACTATCGGCCCTCCCGTCTTTTTTCTGCAGGTCTTTCCCACGAACCCTCGTCCCCCCGCCCCCGGCCATACACTCAGTTGTTCGCTCTGTTTCTTTGGTTCCTCTGTCAGCAAGTACCGAAATACCTTCCCCACCCCTTACAAGCTTTCTCAGCACCGGTTGGTGGCATCTTCTGGGTGAGCCGAGTTTGGAAACCGTTTTCTGCGTTTCGTTCCTCAGTTATGAACGGAATGTTGCCGATTTCTGAAGCGTCATGCCTTCGTCGATCAACCACCCCGTGCAACACCGCTCACACCTTTGTTCCCCTGAATTCGAACCCAAAGTTGATCTTTTCTACGTTCCCACTTTCAGAGACGGCCTCAATTCCCATCTTCAAGTAGTACCAGCTATGACCTCAGCCCCCCTTGTGCCATTCTCCTTCGATACATCCCCTGCATGCCCTTTCTACCTAATCTTGCTGAAACGTTGACTTTTTTATTTTATGTACCCAATTTTCTCCTTTCACCACCTCTTCGATGTTTTCCTTATTCGCACGGTGTTTCATCCCCTGTTCTCTTTTGGCTGGAGTGTGTTGTGTAAAATAACCACCCCCCCCCCCAGCTTTCTCCCGGCGTCTCCTCGCTTGGGCGCGCAACATTCCTGACGGCGTTCCCAACCCCATCTACGGAATCGTACAGACCCGACCCTTGGCCCAAAGAGGCGAAGTCGGTCCCCGAGCGTTCCCTTTTCCCGCCCATACCCGCATGTTCCCGTCGCGTTGCACTGATTTCCACCTTCATTGTCCTGGGCTACCATATTCAAACTTCTTCCACGAAGGAGGTTCAATCCCGGTTCCCCCGTTTCCTTCCGCTTTTCCCTCCCCCCCGGAAAACCCGAACCATCGTTGAACACAGTCCCCCCCTCCGTTCCGCTCCGAACCCCATTTTCTCTCCCGCCTTGAGAGTAGATGCACTCTTTCCGTCACGCCCTGTTTGTCCCCTCTCTGTCCTTCTTTGTCAAGGACAGATGTTTCCTTTCTTCCCTTAAGGTCCGGAGTTCGCCCCGGCCAAATTGTTTTCCCGTTTAGTGGAGTTGAATGAACTCCCCCCCCCCAATTCTTCCAGTGCGGTTACCTGGGCTTTCTGTCCCCCAGTTATCCTCTTTTCCCCCAAACTTCTTTCGTCTGGCCGACCAGCTCACAAGAGTGGGCATTCCATGGAAAAACCAGTTTACTTAACCTGACACAACTGATTCCCGCCCTTCCCACCTTTTTCATACTTCGTGTTTCTCCGCATCTCTCGCTTTTTAAGTAAGAATAAGTTGTTTGTGACGGAGTCTTCAGGACTCTTCTGAAACACCACGTGAACCACTGGTTTCGTTTTTCCACTTTTATTGTCCCGTACGTCCCTTGTTGCAGCCCCGGCAGCCATTTGTCTTGTTGGTGGTCGTCCTAAACAATCCTTTGTGACAAGCTTCCTTGTCCCCTCCCAAATGCCATGCTTGGAGAAACCGCTTGTAAGATTTGCGAGCCGTCATCCCTTACACCGTACGAAACCTCGCAGGCACCCCCCACAGCTTTTTCCATTTTCCCCCCGTCACTTGCGTCTGCCTTTCCTTGCACCCTGGCCCCTCCTCAACAAGTGTGTGCCCTTTTCATAGCTGATGCCTTCGATCACGAACCGGGTTTCGTTTTTCTCTACATTTTCGGAGCAGCCTGCTTTTTGTTCCCCTTGTCCCTCTGTTTTTCGGAGTTTTCGTCTTGTATTGTACCACAGAGGTGACCCAAGCTTTGTACCCTCCCTCTGTCTTCCGTTTTATATTCGCCAGGAGCTTGCCCTGAAAGGTTATCGTTTTTCGTACTCGGCTTCGTGGGAGGCGCCATTTTTGGTACGTGTCTCCCTATTTTCAAGCCCTTCTTTCTTTTCTTGGACGCCTCCCGGTCGGTTTACGATCTTGAAGGGTTTTGACGACCTATCTCAGGCGGTTGCGCCTTCAATTGTCATCGAGGCTGCCAAGGTGGAAACTCTTGGTTGAGATTCATTTGGTCACAGGCGTTTTGATTCCACCCGCCTTCCGCACCAAGTCCTTTTTTTCCTTGAAGCCTCACGTCTCGTTGACTGCCCCCATCTCTTAACGATACCGTACTCACCATGCCACCCCAACGTTCCACCCCCCTCATCTCAGATATAGTTTCATATTTGTTCGAGGTCAGGTAATCGTGAACCCCCTTTGAGCTGACGGCCGCATTTTCCGATTAGGGCCTTGCAGTCCTCAGCTTTTGGATTCTTCCCGTTGTGAAGATTGATGCCCCCCGTCCTTTAGTCCACTGACTTGCTCGCCCCACTTCGTCCGGTCACTCTTTGTCTTTTTCCCTGCGGTTCGCGTGATGTTTCAACACATGCCGTTTAGTCTTTCTTGTGGATTGGATGGAACTCCTCTAACACAGCACTGTTCCTAATTTCTTCCTCTTCCGGGTTCCCCCTAGTTCGTCCCCGTAATCCGCCACCTCTTGCCCGGTTTTGTCACCCGGTAGATTTTTTAGCCGCAACGGCGGCTGAGAAAAGATTTTATGGTTTGAGTTAGGTACTTTCTGTGCTTGTTTCCTATTTCCCCAAGCACATCGCACCCCCGTATTTTTTAGTAAGGTACTTTTTTAGGGCCGGTTTTCTTTTGCTGACCAATAAATACTGTCCAGGTCAAACCTTCCGACCACTCCCTTTGTAATTCCCCCTCTCCAACACTCCGAAGTTCAGGCCCTGCTTCCTTTAACTCGGACCGTCACCCCATTGCTGCCTTTCTGCTGGGCATCCCCATGACCGGTTAAAACGGTGCCGAAGAGATGACCTTCCAGCCGGCTCATTCTTACTTTCTTTTTAAATTGATTTTTGTTGGTTCAGTCCTGCAGTACCCCCAAGTATGACGCTTGCCCGTGCTGTTTTTGTTTCTTTTATTCCCATACGTGTTGCAAAGAGTTTCGCCGCCGGCCTGATTGTGTGAGGCCAGCGATCCTTTGATGGATGACGGAATAGTCTCCTGGGTCGTTGACTCCCTTGTCCCGTTGTTGGGCATTCTAAAACGAGTTTTTGACCCCCTGCCGATCCTTACTAATTGATGTTCATGGCCCCCCGGCCCTGTTACCATTTGACTCCTAAAGGTCAAAATCTTCATTTTTTTAGATTCCTGATATCAAATTATTGCCCCTGCATGATCTCTCTGTTTCGTCGTGGTTGGTCCCTTGCAGCCGTATGAAACACCACTTTTTGGACATGTGTCCATCCCCCTTCCTTCTTCCCTTTTTCAGAATCTCTGTTTTTCAGTGTTCCTGAGATCCGCCAGGCACTTTCATGGGCCTGGTGTTTGGTCGTATTGGGTTTGTCTTCCCGCCTTCTCCCCCCGTCTGGGTCGTCTGTTCGAATCGGGGCGGTGTTTGTTTGTTGTGTCCCGGTAAAGATTCCGACCTTTAGCGCTTCCTCTATGGACTTTTCTTTTCATTCCCCGCGGATTTCATTTTTTTTTATGCATTTGATTGACCTTTCCAACGCATTTTTTCGAACTTGGTGTTGTAGGCCTGCGGCGTCGCGATGATGGAACCTTACTCAGCTAGCCACCCCCTTCTTCTTTGGTCCCCCACCCCCTGGCCGATTGAATTCTTTTGTCCTTCGGAACTTTCTTCCCCCCCCTTGCTAGTATCCGGTTGGAGGGACCCCCTCGGGCCTCCGGCGTTTGAATGGAACTGGTTGTTGCCTTTGTGACTTTTCATCTCTGTGATGGATGTCGTCCACCCTGTGTAGTTCTTTTTCTTGAGCTCCCTATTGTCACCATGTCGCAGTGTAGTACCGTAATGTTGGCATTTGGTTGCCGATGCCTATGCATGAAATGCCGCCTAACCCGTCTCTATTTTTTTTGTCCCACTTTCAGGGCCACCCCGTTACCCCCCTACTGTACGGCCAAGTCCCTTGTCTTGCCGCTTTTCCCACCCCTTTTTGCTGAAGGAAGTTGCTTTGTTCCACCCCCTTTTGTGTCATAGTGTGTATCATTACTCTCCCACCCAGGTCCTTCAGGCCCCGAATCCTGGGGTGGGCGTTGCGACGATTAACCTTTTTCCTTTTTGCTTCCCCCCCCTGCCCTTCCGTGGCTTTTCAGTTGATTTCATAACCTTTCCCTTCCTGCAATGGTTTTAATGAAGCGTGGTTACCCTTTGAAGGCATCTCAGACCTTATTGTTCCTGTACTTCTTTTTCACGCCTTTCGGATGTAACGGCGAATTTCACCCCCCATCCCTGAACCCTTGTTTTGACGAAATTATCATCGATGCAGTAGTGTATTGGTTGTTGAGTGGGCTATCACTCCTCCCGCCAGCTCGATGCGGTTACCATAAACTTCCGTTCAGTTTTCTTTTTTCCCCAGAACGTGCTGCGCTTCCCCCCTGCCACCGGAGCGTACAGTTTGAAGAAAATCCCTGACTGCTGTACAACTGTGTTTTTCCCCCCCCCCCCCGCCTCCCCATGGCTGCATCTTTCTTGTCCGCTTTTTGAGACCGGCAGCCCTGGAACCAGATTCTCGCTGCACACCTTTTTATTCCCTGCCTTTCTCCCACCTTTTTAAAGATAGTCGGGTTCTACGGTTCCTTACCCTGCTAGTATGAACCTTTCCGTGCATCCGATAGACGAGCCCCCGCCTCCCTCCCCTATTTTTGTCGCCTCAGCCCTATCAGCTATGGTTCTGGTCGGCGCCAGGTTCGCGGGTGACGGTTAATCGCTGGAACCCTTATCAGACTTTTGAGCCGACTTGCCAAGGAGAATAGACTAACAGTCCGCCATCATTGCGTCGCGGCCGATAGGTCATCTTTAGCATCCGTGCGTTCATGTCTTCTTTGGCTCCCCCCTTTTCCTGAACTTTACCATCGGTCGATAGGTTCCGGGGGTGGTTACTTTCGATGCGCGTTGACCGGATTAGTTCGTTTTGTGTATGGTTAAGGAGGTCATAACTTGTCCCCCCTTCCTTTCCTGGCTACGATAGATCTGATTTTCCTTTGGGCTGTCTTTTCCCCCCTTTCGCGCCCCTCTTGTCCCACCGTCGTCCTCATGTTAAGTTCTGAAGACTGCCCTCCCTCCCTGCTCCGTCCTTCTCTTCCCGAGATGACTCTCTTTATGCCTTATTTTCCCCCGCTTCTGCTGAGTAATTTCTTGTCCATTTATGAGCTCCCATCCCCCTCCTTTTGCTCCATGGCCTTATACTAAGACCCCCGCGACCGAGGGCGGACCCGTTCCCGGTGTTCTTGTGGCGTCCCCTTAATATAGATCCTTACTGTAGCGCTTTTTTTTTTTTCGGACCTGCAGGCCTTCTTTTCCAGTCGCAACTTGCTTCCCTTTTCAAATAAAGTCTTGTAGGAGATTCCCCCCACAGCCCCCCCTTTTTCCCGTCCCCTTTTTCCCCCCCCGGGTTTTGAGCACATCCCGTGGTTGTATCCAGCATAGGTGACGTTGTTTCCCCTCCCTTTTTGACAAGTCACCATTAACTTGGTGCCGATGCTGCAGACGGAGTACTTGTAGCAGGTAGGGCATTTTTGCCAACCTTGCTCGCGTTTCCGTTTGGTAAACTGCCGCTAACATGGACCGCCCTAAATTCCTTCCGATCGACACATTTTTTCATTAGTGGTCCACCGGCCGTCACAGGGGACAAACATTTTTCTTTGCCACCATTCCCCCCCCTCCTCGTGGGTCTGTCGGGCCTGTCAGGGGCGATTGGTCGAGGCTTCCCTTTTCCCCCTGGCACACCACGGTCCCGTCCTACGCGCCAATACATGATCTTTCAATGGAGTTTCCCCTGTGAGGGAACGTCAAGTTTTACTGTCGTCAGCACTTTCTTAAACTGCGTTCTGTCGTTACGTCCACAGGATCCTCCCCCCCCATCCGATCTTCCTTTGTTGTTTGGAGAGATGTTTGCGCTTTCAAACAACACTTGTGGATTTTTCTTTTTTCACGAGCCAGGGAGTGATGCGAATCTGGTGAAGTTGACTCTTCAATGAATATTTTTAATGTCTTCTCGTCTTTGTCCCCTTTTTTCTCTTCCCTGTGTTTGAGCGGTGCACCATGGAGCACACTCTTCCCATTATGAACAGCCTCCCCCTTCTCTTTTTTCCTTTGGTTTTTACATGTCGCTCGTGGGGTTTGCAGTGGGAACAGGCCGTGGGTGAACCCCTTTAATTCTAAGTTGACGATCGGGATCTTTTCTTACCATTTATCTTCATTTCCTCCCTTCGCCTTGCACGACCTGCCCTCCCCGCCCCTTGCAGCCTCCGTCCCCCCCCCTCCATGTTGACTGACCTGTTTGTTCCATCCTGCCCCCCCCTTCTTGAGATTCCCCAATTTGGATGTGTCCTTAACACTGTTACTCACTTGTCCTTTTTTCTCTCTCATTCAATATCAATCGTTATTTTCCATCAGTGCAAGTTCCGAACTGATATGCTTTCCATCTGTCCCTTCCTTTCTTTTGGCGCTCAGTGTCCGGTATCAGTTTTTTAGCGTTTTTCCCTGGCCTTTGATAAAGGCGTGTTTGACTGTCTTCCCCCGTTGCCTACTCTTTCGCCCCCCGGAGGATTGAGTGCCGGCCCCCCTAATAATCTCCGTTTGCCTTCTCTGCCAAGGGCCTTTCCTCACCATGCAGTTTTATCTGTAATTTAAGACGGTTTATTGGCTTTCTCTCTCCCTTCCGTCTTTATCCCTGAAATCGACCTTGGGCCCTCTTCCGACCCAGGTAGACTCCGCCCTCCCCAATGGATTAGTCTGCCTTCTGTTCCCCGTCAGGACGTTTGTTCTTTCTTCCGATCCGGGGAAACAACTCACTTCCCCACTCTTCCTGTTCCTTCACCCCCCCTGCCATGCTATTTCTAGCCACATCGGCCCTCCTTTTTCCTCCCTCCCGATTTCTGTTTAAAGACTTGCGCACACCCCCCCAATCCCCTGCTTCCCGCAGTAGATTAGGAACTTGTTTCTCTCCCTTTCCGTTTGAGGACTTTTTTTTTCTATTCTTGAATGCCTGTAGGATCTTCTTCTTCTTCCCTAGTTAGGTCCCAGAACTACCTCCTGCTCCTCCAATTGAGAGTTTTTTCACCCACATTCTTTTTCTTCCTTCGCGCGCGCGGCTTATAGGATGGTCAGCGCGCCCCCCTGCTTGTGAACTCTGTCTCGACTCCCTTCTTGACGTTGATGAGCTTTTCCCCACCCCTTCCTTTGTGCGCGTCCTTTTTCCCCCTTGTGTCGGTCTCCCTCGTACACCTCCATCGCTGAATACTTAGTAGTTCCTTTTGGCACCCGTTCATTTCGCGTCCAAGGGGGAGCAAAACTGAAAGCTTCCTGTGGGGCATTCTTTCCTTTCGCGCCGTTTTGGAATCCCCCCCCTGGCTCCGCCCTTGATTCCTGCTTCTTTCTGGACGGCGGGCGTTACTTTGCAATGCCAATCAAACATCCTTCGCTATTCTTTTCCTCCATTTTCAGGTTGGCGGGATTCCGGATGGTGGGTCGTCCTTTTTCCCCCTTGCTGTGCTCTTCACCCTTTCCGGCTCTACAAACTGTTCTCTTCTCCCGATGCAGCAACCATTCTTTTTTTCTTTAAGGTTTTTTATTCCCCACCACCCCCCTTCCTCCTTCTTCGGCAGCACCCGTAATGTTTTTATCAATTTTCCTGCCACCAAAGTCGTTCCCCCCACACCCATCCCCATGGGCACGTGTCTCTTACCTTCCTCCCCCTTTTTTTTTACACTTCCCCCCCAGGCTGAATGCTTTGGGGATCGGCCAGCCGGCTGTTTTTCCCTCTCGTCTTTTCCTTATGGTCTCCAACGTTTTGGACCTGTCGTCCACACCAATGCTCTTTGTTTCCCGCGCTACTGAATTTTCATTTCAGCGAATCCTGGCAACCCACTGCCCCACCTTTAGCGGTGACCAACGGTTTTTTCAAGCAGTGGCTTTTTTTCCAAGCCTTCTCCGTTCGGTGGCGCTCCAACCCAATTTCCCCCCCCCTTGCAACTTTTTTTTTTTTTGTTTTACTTCACTTTTTTGCGCCTTGGTTCCAGTTTGGTACTGCGTCCCTCCCCCCTTTTTAGCAAAATCCCAAATTTCCCATCGTCTCCCCTTTTCCCCCAGCCAGCTTTGGCTGATTCTAATATTGGACCGAATACCCGCCGCAGTCACCCTTCCCGCATTGCATTTCAACTTACCAATTTCGCACCCAAACCAAGAAATTTTTGAGGTCCTCCGGTCCGCTTATCCTTTCACAGCTCGAAGCGTTTTTGAGTTTTTTTTCCTCCGTGCTTTTAACCGTTTTCCCCTTACGCAGTAAGGACCTTTGTGTTCCATTTTCTTTTTTCCCCTCCCCAATACGTTCCCAAATTTGCATGCGTCTGGTGTCCTAACCTTCCCGTCCTTGATTCTGGGACTCTCTCCTTGGGTCGCCCCTGTGTTTCCCCGCCCCCCATTCTTTTTTCTCCCCTCGCTTTGTCCGGACAATTTTCCCCCCTCTTACAACAAGCCGTCTTTTTTCTCCCCCTCTTACGGTCCTGTCCCTCCTGTTTTACCGGACGCTCCCTTCCTAACAAACTCGGTTTGTTTTGATTTTAACAAGCGTCACACCGCCAGTATGTCTTTTTCCCCCTTACTTTGCCGGAAGCCTTACGGATTGCTGTGCAGTCACCCCCGTTTCGGTTAGGCGAATTATGTTGCCTCCTGTTATTTTCCTTCCCTCACCCCCCAGCCGATCACCAATTTCTGTGGTGCTGTTTCCCCCTTTTCACCTGTGCAACACGGGTGTAACTTGCATTCTTCTTTTCCCCTCTTCCTTCGAATATCGTGACCTTTTTAAAACTTCAATTGGTTCTCCCCCTCAGGAACTAGGCGGGTTGTACGTGCGTTCTTTCCTTTCACATTCAGTGCCATGTCCTACATTTCACTTGTTTTCGCATGTCTTACCCCAAGGAGTCCTGTTCTTATCCGTTTTTCCCCTTTAGCACATTATTTCTGCGGGACCCCCCCCGTCATCATCGCTTTCTTTCAAAAATCTTTTTCGTTTTATCGTGTCTTGTCCCATTTCACGGAAAGGATCCCCCCTTAACGAACCAACCTTCTCCCCCTCCATGCGTTGACACTTCTTTCCCCGCTGTATGCATTTCGTGCACCGCCTAATTCCCGTGGCACGCCTACGGCTTAGGTTGATAAGTATGCCCTGCTGTCTCCCCTTCCAGTCTTTTCCGCGGCCCTAGCCGCACCCGCTGCCCACAAACGGGTGTGACCGTGCCTCCAACAAACTTACTTCTTTACGCCGTTGCTCCTTTGTCGCCACTCACTTCCCCGGACTTTCCCAATTTCTTCCAGCGGAGGTGTGTCAGCTTATGCGTTCTCTCACCCCTTGGGGACCTTCTCCAGGTGGTTCCTCCTTTTTTCGTGAACTTCAAATTTTTTTTTTTCCCCCCCCCCTGGAACATTTTCGGCTTTACCAGGCACTTGAGCAGTTCACCCTCTATTCTTCTGTCAGCTTTTCGCCAACCCGACACACCCCTCTTACACCGTTCTCTTTGGCCCCGCCGGTGCAGCTTTGTAACCCCCACCAAACATTTCCTCTTACTTTTTCGCTTGTTTTCTTTGTAAAACCCTCCTTAAGGGAAAAATTACTTTTTTTCATACGTACATCCGGTTCCCCCCCCCTTTCCAGTCCCATACTTACCAATATCCCAGTTACCCATGTTTCTCCAAGCCCCAAGCAGTATCCTCAGTAGAGCCCGTTCTACGACCACGCCCTTTAGCACCCTGTTGTTTTCTCCTGTTCGACTCCTCTTCCACCCTTCCCTTCTAGTTTTCTGCTGTTCATGTAAGTTCCTCGGTTCCCCAATAACACCTGTCCAAAACCCTCCCCCCCCCCCCTCTGTGCCCGTTCCCCTCTAACCTACCCATTTTGCCGGCTCGTCAATTCTAAACCTCGCGGGCTAAGCTCCCTTTTCCCATCCCCAAAAACCCCTCTGTGCCTTTCCCATCCTCTGTTTCCATCGTCTCTGGATTAGTGAGGTGGGCCCGTTAAGTCCTTTTTTTCGCCTTTGTCAGCGGTCAGCGGTGTGGGTGCCTTTCCAAATTTTTCTTGGTGGCAGTAGTACTAGCCCTTGCTAGGCTCCCACACATTTCCACTCCTTTTCTCTGGTCCTTTGCTTGGCCATCATACGGCTTGTGAGCGCCACCTTTTTGTTTTGAACGCCCCTCGCCACCCCAACGTTCTGCCTTCTTGCCCCCCAATTTTTTTTTTTTTTTTTTTCCTTTTGACGTTTGCACTCCCCCTTCCCCCCCCCTATTTCCCTTAACCCCTTTTTATAGCCCTCCCTTGCTGTTTTCCG
>Ga0179593_1594654_pt1 | contig 17742 bp, 19 predicted proteins | sample CZODoug2_1_08_16_FD_185931 | JGI IMG/M metagenome (GOLD analysis project Ga0179593, IMG submission 185931) | Vadose zone soil fungal communities from Angelo Coast Range Reserve, California, USA - CZODoug2_1_08_16fungal (PacBio error correction) | ecosystem: Environmental > Terrestrial > Soil >... | reverse complement strand
TTCTCTTTGTCGTCCCCGATGAGTGGCGATTTTTGTTCTTCCCCCCTGTTCGGCCTTATCTGGATAGGGGCCTCAAATCCATTTTTACCCCCCTCCTCCGGTAGTCACCCCTTTTTTTTCCTTTTCCCCGTGCGACCTCGTCCGACGCCTGGCCCCCAAAATCCCGATCGGGACAAAGAGATGTCCCGCTCCTTTTTCCTATTTTCCGCTCCGTCTTGCTTCCACTACCTTCTGGGACCCCTTCCCCCGTAGTCCCTCCGTTTCCTGCAAGATGAGAAGTTGGCCCTCCTGAATTTCCATGGACTTCGTACGGGTCGGAGGCCTGGTCGTTGTCGTTTCTGACTTCTCTTTCCCTGGCCATTCCCTTTTTTTTGCGTGGCGGTTGAAAGTATCCCCTTCCAAGCTGTGCATTTTTTCTCTCTAGTGATGGTCGCACGAGCTTTCTTTTCCCCTGGTTGAAGATCAGTTCTGGTTTCTGCTTCAAGTCAGTTTGAAAATTTTTGCGGGTCTCTCGTGTCGATGAGACCCGCCGTTACGAAGCAAACTTCCTGCGTTGCCACTTGAGTTCTTGGTCTCAAGGCTTGGTGCGCGGTTGCCCCCGATGGGGCATAGAGATTGAGCGAATTTTAAAGGAGGGCCCTTTCCCTCAATACTTGAGCGCCCTCTTCAGGGGTCCCTATCGATTATAGTCCCGTCACTCCTCCTCTAATTTGAAACGCTCGTGGATGGCTTTGCGCATCGTCCAGTCTTTTATCGGGCTTCTCTTCTCCCCCCGATATCATCGGAAAGTTTTAAGGGATAAGGCCAAACCTTTTTGTAGTGGTGGCGTTTTGTTCGTAGCACCCCTGAGTTTCCTTGGCCCCCCCCCGTGGGCCAGGTGTCCCTTTTCTCGTGGAAGGGGAGTCTTTAGCAGTTTTTTTTTTTCTTACTTCCGGGTGCCCCCCACGTTACACCACGTCTTCCGTCCCCCGGCGGTCGTCCTGGGATTTTCCCACTTTTAGGCATGGCTTTGGGCGCGTTTTTCTCGAGCCCTGCTAATTCTTCTCACACCTTCCTTCTTGCCCGAACAGAATTCGTGTGTGAACAGCCCCAACGCGTTTTTTCGCTGGACTGGGTAGTCCACCTCTTTTCCCCTGCAGATGTCCCTTTTTGTTCACTCTAGCCTGTGTCCTCTTTTTCCGGGTATTTGGCCGCTCCAGCCGCGTGTCTAGATAGCCGTATCCCGCCGACCTTTTCCCTCTGAAGAGTTTTTCTCTTTTCTTACTTGCCCTCGCCCCTTTTTGATCAAGGCTGCGGTTCTATTGTCTAGTCCCCATTGCCAGAGCGCGCTTTTGGGGGTGTGCCACTTTGGTGCATTTGAATTTGGTAATTCAAAGTCGAACCACTCTTTCGTGGTCCCAAAAGTTTCTTCTTTCTCCCCACCAGTAGGCCCTAATATGATTCCCCCCAGTAATAGGGGTCTCTACAACAGTTTTTTTCTGAACGCCAAAGAGCTATCCCCTTCAACTGGGTTTGCGTTTTCTTCGCAAGCTCCCAGAATTTACCGTAGCTCCCCGAGACCAACCGTGGTGAAAGGATAGTGATAGACTTTTCAACCCGTAAAAGACCTCGTTTTTTGGAACCTCTTTCGTCCTTGACCCGGACAGAACCGGTTCTTCCGGAACATAGTTACAAGAAGAGACAATGCGGCCCAAAAGTGGACCCTTCTTTCCGTAGATGCCAGTCGCGTAGGAACGGTCAAAGCTATCGGCACGCTCTCCCGTTCCATACGCTTTTTTAGCCCAACTTGCAACTCTTCTTTTAAAACCTTTCCCCCCCCCAGGGTATGAACTTCCAGCAATTTTTGTATCTCCAAGTTACCACGGATTTTTTTTTGAAAGTCTGCCCCCAGGTTCTTAAGTCATCCTTGAGGAAAGGCATCTACCACCCCCCCCCACGAATCTCGACCAAATTCAGGCAGTTGCCCTCTAGGACCCGTTTTTGCCTGTCTCTTAGGAGGAGTATACCTTGTTTTGGGGGATTTTCCTGGCCCGCTACCGCGTCCCTTAACCAACAGACCCCCTTAACAACCTCGGTCTTTAGTCCGGACTGTTTCTAGTCTAGGGCCATTAAGTTTTGATTGGTTTTCTTTTCCTTAAATGTCGATCTTTTAGTCCCTTGCTAATCTGTTCTTTTGCGGGACTTCCGATCCTACGTCCGGAGGGGGCCTTTCCAACCACCTTCTTGCTCGAAACCATTCTCCCCCCGTCCTTCGAGTACTGTATTGGATACTCATTCTAGGTGATGTATTCCCCCTTTATAAGACTCATACGCTCCCCCTCAAGTAAGACGTTCTCACTGTGGTCGATTCTACGCAAACAATGGGGCGCATGCTGCCCTTCAGCTTTATAAGTGTATATGTTTACGATTCTCCCTAATCTGTTAGAGGACTACAAGGGTCTCCTGGAGCTCTGGCGGGGCTTAGAACCAGATGGAAGACCTCCTTATCCTCTTGGACCGTGAACAGGTAGTTTCGGTCCTCCTTTTGGAACCTGCGGTCACTTTCGCCCGGCTGGATCTAACTCTGGCCCCTGAGACCTCCCTTCGACTTTCCGCTCGCTGGTTTCGCCCCTTTTTTTCGGATCTTTGGGCTGTTCTGGGACCTGCTATTGGAGGGAGGTGCCTTTTCTTCCTGTTCTGCTCGCGGCCTCGAGAGAACTTGTTGTCGACCGGGACCGTCTAGTACCTCTATCCCTATGCCTACCCTTCACATGCGCCCCCCTTTTCTGTTGCTCGACAGCTTGGCGCTGGTGTGCGCGACTTCCGTTGAGGGGCTCCTCTTTTGGGTGTTTTTGGCTCCTATCCGACAGATTGACCTACTCGACCAAGTGCCTTTTCTGTTCGCTCTCCAAGGCAGACTGACATTGCCGCGTTGATTGGTCTCCTTGGAACACCCCCAGAGTTACCCAGTCCCTGTAGGGTCAGCCCCGATCTTCCGGGAGGAGCGGAGTTTAACGGTTTTGTTCTTATAATAAATGATCCGTGGCCGACTCCTTTTTTCACTTGTTGGACCGACTCACACGGACCCTGAAGCTTCTCCCCCCCCCTTTTTTGCTGGGCCGACGCGTCTCTTGTAAGAGTCTTCTCTTTTTTCCACTTGGTCAGGAGGGACAACTGGTCGGCCCCCTTTTTCCGACTTGAGCGTGGCTCTCGGGGACGTAACTCCCCTTGCACCCGCCACTCGATTCTCGACCCCCTCTTTTACTTCCCGGTGATGGAGCCACTGGAGGTACCCTCATCTCTTCAATAAGTTTGGTTTGTTGTAGACTATCTTTCAAGTCCTCTCTGTTTTGGGCCCACACCAATTTTTAAGTGCCCACAGAGGGTACCTTCCCCCTTTTTTTTTTGCCATTTGGTGAACTCCCAGCGGATCGCTTTGCCCCTTCCCCTCCTAAGCACCTCCCATGGTTTTCCCAATTCCAGTTACCAGCCGCTATCGTATTCTTTTCTCCCTTTCCGGAGGGCCACCCGAATGGGTTGCTTTTTCCTCTTAATTCCGATACGTGTTCTGTACTAACACTTTCCCTACCCTCCCTCGGAGACCCAATCTTTCCCCCTAGCCGCCACCAGTCCAACGTCCTCCTTAACCGCCTCTTGACCCTGTGATCGGTGCGCCGGTCCGAAACCTCAGTTCCGTAACCCGTTAACGATGTTCACCTTTAACTCCCCTGTTGCGGATCAATTGCCATTCCAGCCCATTTGCCCAAGTTTCTCGTAGTTTCTTCTTCGGCCCCGACACTCCTCCAAGAGCCCCTCCATAGCCAGTTTTTTTTTTTGAGCACAACGCGACGACCAGCCACGGTTGTTGACTCTTCCTTTCACTCCGTGTACTTTTTTTTTTCATCTTGGCAGGTCGAGAAAATTTTATCACCCCTACACAGGCATCGGCGAGTCCCCTTCGCGAGCAGTGGTCAACTGTAGGCTCGCCAAAGGACTCCTCAGCCCCCCGCATTTCAGTACCACTGCTCCCATCCTTTTTCCTCACAAAAGCGAGTCTGTTCCTTTTTGAGGCACTCCCTTCTTTCGAAAGGGTCCGGGCCCCCTCGCTCCTTTTTTCGCACCATTTAAGCCCCCCCATGTGACAATAATATTGGTTCCGCTCTCCACGGTTAGACGTTATTTGAGCCCCTTTTTTCTCCCCTTAACACCTCGAACACCCTTAGGTCACTCCTCGTCCGATCTTGTATCACGGGGCTGACGTTTCTTCACCTCTCGACTTTTGCTCGCCCAGCGCTGAAGTTCGGCTTTTTAGTGAGATCGGCCGACTACTGGGGGCCCCATCCCCCCCTTTCTATTTTAAGCTTCGCCGCACCTCCTTTTCTAGCGCCACGTCTTACCTATGACCCTTTCCCTCTGCTGTAAATCGGCGCTCCCCTTCCCGCACACCGCTTTTTTTTAAAGTATGCGCAGACGCGATCCAGCCACCCAATCCCTGAACCTGATCCTCTTTTTTCTCGACCCGAGTTCTTTTAAGCAGTTCTTCCTTTTTTAATTCTGGAGAATGGTCCGGCAGGTGTCGCCACCCTTTTCCCCCCTCAAACGGTATCGTAGTTCCCGTTCTACAGGGAGGCCCTGGTTTTTACCACCCAAGTTCGGGCCATTTCAGTCCCTTTTTTGATGATGCCGGTAACCTTCTGCCGAGGTCGTCTTAGTTCTGGTGTTTTTTTACTACCCTGCATTTTTTCCTTCTTCCCAATTCCCAAAGGCCGACTTAGCTCCGTGGCACGTCGCTAATCCTGCTTTCTTTCCACCCTTTCCTGTGGCCAATCGTGCCTTTCTTTAAATCGGCGCCGGACCTCCAACTTCCTGACGCCCTGTCTCCTCGGAATAGTGCACCTAAATAGAATCGTAAATGGTGTGGCGAGGAGAGGTTTTAAAAAGTTAAAGCCTAGTTCGTGGTAATTTCGCCCTGCAACTCCGGTGCTCACCGTTTTTTTCTGTCTAAGGAAGAGTACGTTCCCAAAGCGGATTACTAAGTTCAAACCCTAGGGACCCCCCCTGTTTTTTGAAAACCCAAGTGGCTCCCCGAGGACGATATGTTGTTTTTCCCCCATTCGGTGACCCTCTCTTCTTACCTTGACTAGTCAGGGCTAATCTTTTTCCTTCTTCTCGTACACTGAAACTAATTTCATTGTCTGAGACCTGTCCAGCCGTCTTGCATCCCACGGAACAGCCCGTCCAGCGATTCATCCACCTTTCCTTCGGCGCGGTCACGTCGTAAGCCGGGAGGTCCAGATTCTTATTCCCTTCTTTCATCGCCAAGGTCTTGTTCTAACCCCCCCCCCTCGATCTCCCCTGAGTTTCCCCGATTTTTTCGCGTATGAACACCAAATCTTCTCTTTCCAAGGCCCACAGCCCCCTATCTGTCCAACCTTTCCCCAAGTCCAGCCGACGCACTGATGGTTTTGCTTTGGTCTGGGGCTTCTATTCTTCCTTATTTGGCGGCAAGTTCTTTTCACCGCCCGGAGGCTGGTTACCTCCCGGCGTCGACCCTGTTTGTCCTACGCGAGTCACACGAGCCCCCCAGGCTTGGCCCTCTTCCCTCCCGATGCCGGAATGCCCGCACCTGAACGAGGTCCCCCCTTTTTTTGGCCGTTCCATACAGGACATACTCTTTCCTCACCCACGGCCACCCCGTCAACCCTTTTTTTTTGCCGGAGCCCTACCCCCTTTTTGCGGAGATTGCTTCACACTCTCACCAATTTGACCGCCTCAGTCCCCCAGCCTTGAGCGTTCACCCTTTTACCTGCTCCGGCACGTAGGCTTAGTTGCACACATGCCCTCGGCGTCTACGGATTAACCCTACTTCCTCAGGTGCGCAACTCCCTCGATTGCTCCTTTTTTTTAAGGACATCCCCCGCAGGGCCTGCGGCCGGCCTACCCGGCCCTTCTTCTGTTCGCTGATCAGTTCTCCCTCCCCGGGACGCCACTTTCCTTTTTGACCGGGTAGTACCCGGCCCCGAACCTTATGCCGAGCCTCACATGTCCCTTTTTACCTCTCTCGACCACCTGTACCCTCCTCCTTTCTGTTCCCCGGCCAGCCCTCCGCCCTGGCCCTCCCCGCAGCGCCGATCACTAACAGCCGGCCTTCGTCATCCTTCGCAAGGCAGGCGCCCCTTCTCCTGGCGCGTGTTGAAGCTCTCGTTAGGGTCGGGTGGTTAGCGTTCAAAGTCGTGCCCAGGGTACACCACTCCCTTTCTTTTCGTGGAATTTTTTTATCAACGCATTAGTCCCCCCCCCCTTTTTGGGAAATGTGGGTCCTTGATAGCTCTATCGCAAATTGCCATTTCTTGGGTACTAGCTGGGCCGGCTGGTTTGGCAATTTCAGTCCTTGCCCGCTCCAAGCCCGATCTCCCTCCCCTCTGTCCAAGGAATTCCTTATGGGACTCCCCGTCCTCTTCTCCCCCATTTCTCCCGTTTTTGTTGTGACCTCTTTTGTTGGCGTCTTTTTTTTGGCCACGACCCGATGCCTGTTTTTTTCCTGATTTGCGGCATCGTGCTTTTTTCCTTGTCCTGTCGTGCCCCCATTCCGTTCCGACTCCTATACCCACGTGGAAAGTGTTGCGAGATCTGCCTTTCCCCCTGGAACCCACCCTTCGCTCCGATTTTCCCTCCGGCTTTCCTGCGAATTTCTCTTTTCTCCCATCCACTCTATGTGGCCCATTAGCACGACGTATGAACCTCCCCTGGACCGCGGTGTATTCCCTTCCCTGGCTTTTCCCCCCCCTAATTAGAAGTGCTCCGGCCTGAATGGCCTTTCGTGTAACGCAGGCCTTTTCGGGATTTTTCCGGCGCGGCTTTTTGCCAGTGAAAGGTTTTTTGGGGTTTTCAGTTGAACGAGGCGGCAATAGGCCAGTTTTTTTGTTTGGCCCTCGGCTTCATGGGTCCGTCTCGCAGATCTGTTTTTTACCTGCCGTTTTTAAAATGTGACCTGATGGTTGAAGCGGGCCCCCTTTTCTCTTTGAACAGGTAAGCGGTTCCTGAGTATGCGGCCACCCATTTTTTTTTTTTTCCGGGACCCCCCTGTTGTTCTCTCTCCGCTAAGGTGCTCAACGTATGGCGTGTTGAATCTTTTTTCTTCCCCTCTGCAGTGGGGCACTCCGTCCTAGCGTAAGACCTGGAGGCCCTTTCCTTTTTTTACAAGTCGGGCGTGGTTCGTGACTGCCTCTTGAGGATCGGTTTCTGCTCGTGCACCCAGATCCCAGCTTCGGTTGGCTCCGGCCCCCACCCTTTTTTTTTTGTCGGGTGGCAGTTTGCACCCTGCTTTTTAATGTATTTTTTTAATTGACCGACCGGGCAATGGTCTTTCCAAGGGGGAGGCCTCCCCCTTCGTCCCCCGATGAGGTCGATGGCGTGTACCTTTCCCAGTCGACGGGTCCCCCCGGACTTTTTTTTTTCCTTTTTGTGGAACTTTTCCTTCTGTTCCGCTGGAAGGCTCGACTGCCTTTTCCCGGGTTCCTCCAAGTCTGCGAAACTCGCGCATTTTCCCGTATGCGTTTTGAACACCCACCCCCCTTTCGGTTTGGCTTCGGCGACCTCGTTAAAACGAGATGAATGTTTCTTTACATTTTCGCATTTCTTTTTTTTTTTTCCCCGCGAACGCTAGTAGGGACGCTCGGTTGCTAGTTTTTTTTTGTTCAGGTAGCGGCCCTTTCTTCCTTCGCTGACCCGCGTTTCTTTCTCCTTGCCCTCGCCAGGGACTCCACTGATTCCCCCCTCCGGCCGAGTTGTTCCCAATCGCGCGCCGGTTTGTTGTGCCGTTGGGTGGCGGGTGTGGAGGGCCGGCCCCAGTCTCCGCCAAGAGTTCCTTTTTGGAAAGTGATAGCCCCCCCAGTACTCCGCCAGGAAACGTTCTTCTTTTTTTCCCCCCCCGGAACGATCTCCTCCTTATGATTGTCGAAACGAGATGTTCCCGTACCCACTAAACCTCCTCGACGCTAGCCTCTTTAGTGACCCTGGGTTCCGGACCTTTTCTTTCGGCCACACGCAGAAATGCCAACATGCGGGCGTAAACTCAGTGGCCCCCCCTCCGGAGTCCATGGTTCCCAATTTGATACAGACTCAGCTTACCCACCCTCGGTTGCCGATTCCATTTTCCCCCAAGAGTGATCTTTCTGTTGAACGGGGCCCTTACCCCACCCGGTCTTAGCTCCCAGTTCACTCCCGCCTCCCTCCACAGTGGACTTTTTTCGTCGTAGAGGCCGCACAGGACTAGGTTTCCCCCCCTTTTACGCGGTAATCAGTCGAAGTTACCTACCGTTCACGGCCCTCGTGAACAAAGGGCCTTTTTTTTCAATAGGTACCCCCCACCAAAGTTGGCCTCTGTGTCGCTCATAGCTCGATCCCTTTTTTCGTAAAGACCAGTCCCTCTTGAGGCGTTTTTTTTGATTGACCGGTCTTCGAAGACTTCCCACCCAAGAATAGAGCATCCGATACCCCATCTCCAAGATTGAAGTTCTGTTCCAGAAGAACAGCAGACGGCTCCTTTAAAGGGGGGGGCACCCATTCAGTAAGTAACTCAGAGGAATCTGAGCCCAAGGGCTGAGCAGCCCGGGTGGTTTCCCCTTCCCCCTAATTGTCGGAATTCTCTACAGTCGTTTCCATCCCTGCACCAGAACCCCTCATTCCCTCCCCTTTAATCTCGGTGCGCGTAGACTCCGCGAGAACGTCGGTTTGGGATTTGCGGTGGCTGCGTTTTTAAGATCGACCTTGAAAGGGTTACTCCTTTTTTGTTCCGTTGCACGCCTCGTCCTTCGGCAGGTCACAAAGTCTGGCCTCTTGCACACTGTTTGCTGCCTCTCTTTCTTCCGTCTCAGTCGCTCTTTCTATAGGGTTGTTCCCAGACCTCTTCGCAGACAACCCCACTTCCCCCCCCCCCCGACTACTTCCAGATGTGCGTCCCACGGTCCCTTTTTTTATCTCGGTTGGCCCCCCTCCCATTAACCTGCTTGCTTTTTCTCTTTGATGGGTTCGAACTGTTTCCGGGCTGGTAACCACTTTTTTTCTGGCGAAACGCTGTCCAATTCTCAATCAACACTGTTCCTCCTAGCGTGGACAGTCTTTTCCCCTTTCAAGCGGGCCCGTCCCGTGAAGTTGTCCTTTTCGTCTTTTCCCTTTATCGTCGTTTGCGTATGGACTCCCCGTTTTGTTAGGACGCGTGGGTTTGCTTTTTTGAAAGGCCTCCGCTTTTTTCAAGGTTGCGAGTCACGGAGGCCCCTGCGGCCCATGTGGAGGCCCTCCTAGTCGATTCGGAGCCCGGCTTTAACGGATGTTTTTCATGTCCTGGCCTGGCACGCTGCCACCTTTCTCCACCACCACCCTTATGGTGTCCGACTTCTTCGCGCGTTGTCTTCGGGAGAGGAGGGGGAGGTTGCGCCGCTCTCGGTGGCGGTGTTGCACGGCCCCCTCCCCCCTTTTCCCCCTGAGACGAGACCACGCTTGATGGCTGTTTCTTCCAGTAATGATCCGGCCGGCGTTTTGATGACTTTTCCCATCCTTCTTTGCGGTTGGTCTTCCTTTTCCAAGGATCTTCCCGGCTAGGCTTTTCGACGCTGTTTTTGTTCGGCATGGGGAATCATAGTCCTTCCCCAGAGGGCCTGCTCCTGTTTTTCCCACCCCGTATCGGAATCTCCTTCCCCCCTTTGCCGAAAAAACGAGGGCGTTGCAAGACTGTCTCACAGCGACGCGATCGGACTTTAGTCGATGAGGGAAACTGTACGTGCTCTTCGAATCCCTTTTTTTTGCTGACGCCTTTTTTTTTCTTTAATGGAAATTCCAATAGTAGTGGTCATCATACTTTCTGACGGGGTTGGTCTCCCCCCTACGGGTTGGCGCCTCTCCCTCCCTGTGTGGTTGGTGTCTGCTATCACGAAGCCCTGATTGTTTAAACGGTCCGTCCCCCCCGGTTTACCCGGGTGGGCCCTGAATGCGGTCCCTTTTTCCCCTGCTGGGACCGATCCCTTGCCAACTTTCAATTCGACCGTGAACAAGCTCTGATCGCGTCTCGGTTTGTGCACTGGATTTTTTGGTTTTTTTCTCCCCCTTTAGGGGTGCTTCAGTCGCATAAGGTCGTTCCACACCTGCGGGAATTCCCCCTCGGCCTTTCCTCAATTCCCCCCCTTTCCCTCCCCCTCCCTATTTTCCCTTACGCGCCCTCCCCCCCGCTGAGCCCTACATCCCCTCCCCCGCACCCCCCCCCATCCCCCCCCCACTACTTCCCCTTCCTCCCCCCCTTCCTGCCGACCCTGCCTAGCCAACCCCCCTCCATAAGCCCTCCCCCCTCCCCCCACCACCTCACCAAACCACCCCTCGCCCCCCCGTTCCTCCCCCCCCCCACATCCTTTGCCCCCCCCGCTCCTCACTAGTCCGTTACCTTCCTTACGTCCTTTACCCCGCGTGCGACCTGTCCTACTTTGTTCCCCTCCCCCCCACTTCTCCACTCTACCTCCCCTCTTTCCCCCCCCCCCTTTCCGTCACGCCACTCCTACGGATTCTTACTTGAATCCGCGCCGCTCCTTACATAAGTATTAACCGCCCCCACTCGTCCGTATCCCTTCTGCCTACTCTCCGCTTCCTTTACTCTCATCTCAACTATCTCTGCCCCCCCCCTCAACCCCCACCCCCGTTTTCTTATAACCTACCCGCTTAGTTTTCGCCACTCTAACCCCCTCCCAACCCCCACTTCTGCTTTACAATCACCTTACCCCCCATCCTCTCCCCCTACATCCCCCCTCCCTCTCCTCTTTCTCCCTGCCACCCCTTCCCTCTCCCTGAGCCCCTCCCCCCCCCCCTCACTCAAGCCTCCCCGCATCCCCCCCCTCTACCTGTTATTCTTTTCCCGCGCATCTTGCCACATTAACCCTATCGCGTGCTCTCCCCTCCGCCCCTTTCTCTCCTCCTCCTCTCCTCCCCCCCCAACCACTTAATTTACCATCTCACCCCTTTTCTTTTCTACCTAATTTCCGAGCTGCACCTATGCCCGTCTGCCCTCTCCTGCCACTCCTTTCTTGTACCCACCAGCTCCCCCCTTCCTTACCTGCTTCGCTGGCTTATGGCTCCTGCCTCTTTTTTGCTTCGTTCTGCTGGCTGTGTACCTGTTTTCCCGTTGCTATTTAGGGCGTCAGGACGACCTTTCCTATAGACTCTCTGTGGCAGGTTGACACACAACCGCCACCCCACACCACCCAAACCAGCCCCCCACACCCCACCACTACACCACACACGCACGTACCCCCCCCCACTCCCCGCACCTGCCTATTCTTTATTTCAACACCCACTCTGACTCCCCCCTCACCAGGCACCACACCCCACTGCCCCTCTTTCCAACACCCATTGGTCCGCCCCAAAATACCACTCTCCCTCGCTGACCCACCGCTGCACAACCACGCAGACACCCCGAATACAACCCGCGCCACCACGCCCTCTCCCCCCCATGCTCCCTCCTCATCCCCCCGCAAACCCACCACCCCACACCCCACCCCCCCACACACACACCCCCCCCCCCCCCCCCCCCCCCCCCCCCCCCCCCCCCCCGCCCCCCCCCCCCCCCCCCCCCCTCCCCCCCCCCCCCAACGAAATCCCCCTCTTGCAGACTTCCCCCCTTTTCCCATCCCCACGCCGATTTCCGCGGCCCTGTTTCCCTCCCCAGCACCGTGGTTCTTAGCGGTCGCTTTTTTCCTTCCAGCGGACCGCGCCGCCCTCTACCCCCAGTCACGCATCGCGCACGCTGTCGGCTCTGCGGGGGTCAGTTGTGACCCTCCGTCTTCCCTTCCGATTTTGAGCTCACGCCAATCGTCCTCCGCGCTAAAATCCAGTTGACTCTCCAGCAGGCCATTTAGGCAGCCTTCGTCTAGCCCTTCCCTCAAAGAGATTACCCCAGACCCTAAAAGATCTTCATAAAAACCAGGCCCTCCCCTCCCCCACCCTTGAGCCGGTAGGTAGGCTTTCGCCGGCACAGCCGGGTAGATCCCTGGCCCGCTTCGGTGCCTCCCCCCGCCAGCTGGAAGGTCCCAACATCCCCTTTTTCACCCCCCTGGACGAGTTTTGTTTAGGAAGGTCCCTCAAACTTCTTTGAGCCCGAAAAGATTAAACTTTCCCCCCCTTTGGAAACAACCGAGAGCTTCTTAACTGATTCGAAGCTCGCCATGGTGTATAACGGTCCCTATCATATTCTCCCCGAATGGGGATTCCAGTGACGCCTTTTATTGGTAGTCCTGGGATGTGCCCCATCACCCTCACCTTATGCGAATGAGGCTTAGGCAGTGTTTCAGCGTGAGCCAGCAGATTTCTAATTGTTTGACGAAATTCCTGGAACGGGGCTCCCTCCCCCTAAACACCCCCCAACCAGACGTCATTGCGCCGAAGGCGACCCCCTCGACCTTTTCCCCCGCCAATTCCATTTTTCATCTTTCACGACGAAACCTGGTCGGACATAACCTCCTTTTCTTCTTCTGGGCTGTGTTCAAAAGCTTGAAAGTCTTTCCCCACGGTCGCCCCTCCCCTCCAAGTCCCGATTCTTTACAGCTTTTGATGTTGCTCATGCACCAAACACGTCGTCCCTTTGATTTGCTGATCCTGCACCTTGGCGTTTTCTCTAGGTTGCGTGTAACGGCTTTGAACCTTACGAAATGCTCCCCCAAAGAATGCCCGGTCCCGCGTTGGATCCTCTTTAGTCTATGGTTTCGGTTTGCCACCACTCCTGTTGCCCCCCCCCGGGCCCTTTTCGAAAGCTTTTCCGGAATGGTAACAACCCCTTCTGCCGTTGACCTTCCCCTTTTTCCCAAATAGTCCCTGCCAGATACGACTCCCTGCCACCTGTTTCCTTTTATGGTCTGGTTCCTCTAGAATTTCCATCCCCCGGCCCAAGGCAACATGAACGGCGACATTCCACGGGTTTCCTTGACGCGTACGTGACCCACGGGCTCTTTGGAAAGTGGCACCCCACCCCATACACGTGTTTGGATTACACACAAGTGGCGACGCGCGATATCTTGTTTTCTCACCCAACGAATTCTTCTTTCCATGAGGAGTTGTGAGTTAGGCCCTCATGGTGTACCCCGTCTGAAAAACCCTCCTCTTGAGGAATCGTAATCCATACAAGTTTTGCCTAATAACAACAGGAAAATCAGTTTCCGCGGTTCTTTCCCCCAATGGCAGTTAGCCCGGTAATTCGTGCTTAAAGCTGCTTTTCCCCCCGACCCTGACCCATCAGGCCTTTGATTATAATACTTCCCTCTCCCACCGTATGGGATTAAACCCGTCGGACACGGCGAGTGGAGGCCCCCATCTCGCCTTTTTTTGCAACTCGCTGGGACTTACTTCCCGCGACCCTCCCCTTTAGGCCGTACTCATACTTTCTTTTTTCGCGCACTTTTTTTCGCCTGAGTTTTTTTGATCATGTCCCCCTTTTACCCTCGTCTCAACTCTCCCACTTCGAATCCTCTAGACCGCCTGGGGACCTCCCTGTCACCTTTAAATTTTTCTTTCCTGACTTTTTCAGATCTCCGCTTAGGACATGCACTTACCCTCTGAAACCACTCTTGGAACAATTTGCCCCGTTCGGTCCATACCGTCCGATTTTCTACTCAAACCCTGCCCCCCAAAAGTTGTGCCCCCTTTTGCACACCCCAAATATGGTTTTCTTTTCGAGAGTGCCCTTCGCGTACTGACCCTCCTCAAGCATTCACCCGCTCAGATGATGGAAAAGACCCTTCCTACTGACTTTTCTACAGTCGGAAGCTCGCTATCTTGTTTTCCCCGCATATGGCGCACCTTTTCGGAGTAAACGCCCCCCATCCCCCCTCTAAACATTTACGGATGATGACACAGCCCGCGCATTTATTTTCCTTTCTTCCATAATAACTTCCCCCCAACCGCCACTGTTCGCTGAGATTTGCTCCTTTTCTTCAGGAGTCCCTTCACCTTTGACCTCGATTTCTACGCCCGTCCTGCTCGCCGACTCCTTTCCCATGACATAAAGCTGGCCCCCCTATATAGAAAACTTTCCACAGAATTCAGCCTAGATTCCCTTTACGGTACAGGTTCACTGGTCATTCTCCGCCGGCTCAGGTCCCGACCCCTCCTTTTCACGCGGGACGAAGTCCCCTTTCCTTTTTGGGGAGTAGGACCCTCTCAGGCGTCGGGATTTCTGGAAGACGCCCACTTCGGTCGGGCGGGCTGTGATTTCGGCGTGTCACATACTCTCGGACGTATTCCTCCCTCGACGGATTCACCCCCCCGTCGAGGTCTGGGCTACGGCGTTTTTCCTTCGCACTCACAGTACTTTGTGGACTCGGAGGAGTGTGTTCCCCCCATGGATTGCCAAGACTCTTCCCCCCCGATGCGGTTACCTTCCATGGACTTCCCAGGATCCCCGCCGTTCCCCTTTCCATTCTCTTTCCCCCCCTCATCCTTTTTTCGATGGTTGAGACTTCTGTTTTGACCACTTATGGCCCCCCCTCTCCCCGTTGTTTTTGGGACCCTCTCGGGATCAGGCTGCTTCGCGTTCTGTAAAACCCTGCCAACAGAATCTCTCAAAGTCCACGTGCGATATAGGTCCCTCACGCAGGGTTCCCAACCCCGGACGGCGTCTTTTTCCCTGAGATTTAGCGACCTCGAAAGATGATCTTCTACCGTAGCTATGTGGAAAACTCCGTGTCACGACGACGATACCTCCCGAAAGACTTTGTCCTCCCCACCAAGCGCACCGTGGCAGGTTTCTTTCTCCATTATTAGTAAGTTCCAAAACTAGGGCAGGCTTTCCCAGTTTTTCTGGGCGCTGGTCTTTCTTTCTCCCAAAGGATGACTCTGCCAGGAAGCAAGAGCTTTCCGATACAGGTTATCTGAGGTGATGGCAGCTCTTATCCTCATGGTTTAATGACCTCTTACAGGGTATTTAAGCCCGGTCGACGTCCCATGTGACCAGTTTCGTCGAAGGGAGCCCGCGATCAGCGGGCTGTACCGGGTGATGAAGGGATCTTGCATGACTGACCTGCGGCCACACCCATTCCGAGCGGCCTCTTTCCCGCGGTGAGAAACCTTCTTTCAACGTATTTAGTTGTTACTTCCCCCCTCATGATAGTTCAGATTGCGTTGGGCGCCCCTTCTCGCCGCGGTACGTATTCAGGTATTTGGCAATTTCCTCGGGTGTCTGCATCCGCTTTGGGGTAGTTTTGAGTTTGTTCGTCGTCCGTCTGTCACCAAGATCCTCTCACATCGTGGTGAATTGGGCTACCCCCCCCTTTCCCGTTTGCTTTCGTTGTTGGGTGAGTCTCCACATTATGCTGTAGGCGGATTCCCGAATTTCCAGGGTTTTCCTAATTAAGGGGGCCTTCCAGTTCCGGCGTCCCTAGTTCTGCTTTCCCAGTCAGGTTTACCAGGTAACAATGATTTTCAGTTCCCCCTGCGGTCCTGACCGGTTGACTTTCGGTCCTGGCCTTTTATTTCGAGACGAGAAGGAATCCTACCCCCCTTCTGAATAGGACGCCCACGAACCTCTTTTGCGACCCCCACGCTAAGTTTGATTTTGGAACCGGTAGAGTAACACGTTCCACGCGAGAGGTGGTTCCCTTTCCGTGGTTGTTCCCAGATTCTCCCGGGTAGTCCGGTGCCCCAGCCTCCCGGGTCTTGCGATTGCCCGAAGGTCTTCACCGCGCTTCCAAGATTTTCCTTTTGGATCTTCCTCCCACCTGATCACGCAAGGGCCCTCCCTGAATCTTTTCTACCACGTCGATGGCGGGGCGGGACTTTCAGGGTAGCCGTTTCTCCCCAGCCCTCCACTCTCCGTGGTTGTTCCCCCCGTGTACCATTTTATGAATTTCCGTGCCACTGGACAAGTAAGAGGACTGTCTCACCCTCTTTTAATCCGAGATCGTCGTTTTCCCCGGGTTTAGCCCTTTGGCGGAAGCTCCCTTTTGCGCTTTAGAGGTTAGTCGCAGAAGATCTCTCAAGTCCAGAGTCCGAGACAGAACCCCTCCTTTGGGAGACTTGTATCTTTGCTTTTTGACCAGTTGACCGAGACCGAGGGTTGTCTCTTTTTCCTTTCTTGGATCCCCGCCGCACCTGGAAACTTTCCGGACGTTTTTCCGTAACTGGTACGTGCCCGTTGTGGACGCTTAGCAGGCCCGGTTTCCCTTTTCGGAGTCCCTGACGGCGGCCCTTCCACGCTTTCCCGTTGCCAATGTCTTTTGCACGTGCCCCCCTTCCCTCAGCGCTAAACTGATCCTTTCTCGGGCCAGCTGGCCGTTGTAGTTTCCACGCATCAGTTCCTTTTTCACTGGTAGGCTCAGCCCCTTCCCCCTATAAGACGAAATAATTTCCCCCGCGCGTGAGTTTCAGCCCCCCCTCGAAGCTTCACCTACGACTTCCCATTGAGCCTCACTTCCCCTTTCTTTACCGCAGTGAAACGGTTTTAGTCCTTGGGTTTGGTTTTTTCGCAGGCCTTGCCCGGCTCCCCCCCCCGCGTTTCGACCTTCCCCACAGAAACTAACCCTTTTATGGTCTGCGTGGGCGTCTCGACGATCACCCTTTTCTTATTGTCGAGATTCGCTTCGCATCCTTCTCTGTTGTTGGGCTGGGGATTTCGCGCCGTCCTCTTCCGGGGGGCAGGTCAAACATCGCGTGAATGGCCTGGCGCTTGCATTCCCTCTTTGCCAGTATTTCTTTTTCTATAATTTTTGGCCTCGCAGCACTCTTTCGTAGCCACGTACTAGTCTCCCGCTATGACCAAATTTCTTCTTTTCCCAGGATGAGTCCCTTTGTGAGCCTTTCTCGGATCCCGGCTTTAATCTCTGCTAGTTTCTATTGGGTTCTGGGCCAGTGCCCCTTCCACGACTTGTCTCTATGGGTTCGCAGACATGACCCCACACACATTACCCTTGAAATTTTTTTTTCTTCTTCCTGCCTTTCCCCTGCGCAGGCCCGCTTGCCTTCCCGATCGACTCAGTCCTTTGTGGCCCGTAGTCTCCTACTGCGATCGGTTGTGTTGTTTCTTTTAAAGTTTCGCGAAGCTCTGCTGGTGAATCGCTGTTTCTTAAGGTCTTCCGGAAATGTCGCACTTCCCTCCTACGCGAAGTACCTACGACTTTCACTGGAGGTGATACGGATGACTATATTGCCCTTTTCCCCGCGCATTTGACCCAGAAGAAACTGACAGGACCCCCTGCGGAGACAGAGATCTTTCGCTTTTTTTGTGCGCGGTGGATAGGGCTGTCTTTATGGTCCTTGCCTTTTCCTGCTTGTTAGCGACAGCCTTTGGGAAGGAACGCTAACACCCGGTGCTGGATTCTCTTTCCGTGACCTTATTCTTGTGATGTCATCGTGGACCCCCTCTTTTAGGTACTTCCTAACCCTGGCTGGTAGGACCTTCATCCCCGATTTCAAGCGGACATTTTTCGTCGGTTGGACCGGGTGGCGTCTTTCTCTTTTTAATGACTTGAGTCTGGCCTCTGATCCCACTGAAGAGACTTTAGGCCTGGACGGATATACTCTTCCTACTGACACCCAGATGAGGTTCCTCGAGTCCCTTTTTTTTTTTTCTCCCCAAAGACCGACGAGAGTTCTGGTTCAAAGTTCGATCTTTGACCCCTGTTAAGGTATTTTTCTTCAGGAGAAGTCTCTGGCCCCTGGAAATGGAATGGACCTGACCTAGTTTTTTTTCCCTACTTGTCCTTCCCCCCCCTCTTTGCGTGACACTGTTCCTTGGAG
>Ga0179593_1347668_pt1 | contig 17743 bp, 10 predicted proteins | sample CZODoug2_1_08_16_FD_185931 | JGI IMG/M metagenome (GOLD analysis project Ga0179593, IMG submission 185931) | Vadose zone soil fungal communities from Angelo Coast Range Reserve, California, USA - CZODoug2_1_08_16fungal (PacBio error correction) | ecosystem: Environmental > Terrestrial > Soil >... | reverse complement strand
TCGTGGAGCGCTTTTCATCTGAGGAGTAGGCTTATTCCCTGTCCTTATCTTTCCCCTTCAGCAGTCGATAGTTTTTAGAACTTATGACAGCAGACTTTTCTTCACTATGCAGGACCAGGTTCAGTTCGCCCCTCCTCTCTCGACCCCCGAAGAGGCCAGATTCTATAAGTGAAGCGCGATCATGTGCGTGCTTCCCTCCCGCCGAGCCGGACCATTGTTCTTTTTTTTGAGGCACTGCTCTCCCCGGCATCTTCTGCGCCGGAGCGTGTTGGCCTTGTCCATTGGCGATCGGCCTGGGCCGCTTCTTTCCCGCTAGGTCCCCCCAGAGCCTTGGGGCGACGGGGGAGGGTTCATCCCCTTCCATGGTGTCCTTTCTCTCCCCATCTTTCTTTGGTGCAGATGCCCTCGAGATTCTACAATGTAAGCTCGCTGTTCATTGTACCTTGTTGTGTACTTGGCCCCTTCCAAGCATCCGTGCAGTCCTCTCTCTTAGCTTTCCTCTCATCCCTAACTCCCTGTCCTCTTCCCAATCGGTGCCTTTGGTTACAGCGTGGGTGAAGCTCTGGCGACTGGCTTCTGCTCTTTTTTTGGCTTCGGCAGTTCATTGGCGTGGTCTATTGCCTCACCCTGGCCATCCTTCTGCTCCCTTTTCTTTTACGTTTTTTCGGTATTTTGGTGCGTCGGCGAAGTTTTCTACTTTCCCCTACCTTTATCTCCTCCTTAGTCTTTGCTTTTTCAGTGAGTGGCGGTCCGCGATTTAGATGTCTGATGTACCGTCGTACGCTTTCTCTTATGTCTTCACGTCATGCGAAGGATTTTAGCATTCCCCCTCATAGCATTCCCGCTTTCCCCGGCTGATCGAGTATTTTGACAGCTCCCACACCTCGGATCTTTCTATGCTTTTCCGCCTTTGATCCATCCTGTAGTAAGCCTTCTGGGACTGTTAAGGAGAGTTTGAGTACATGACGAGAGACATCGCGCATTTTTGTCCCGGCTGCGTTCCAAAAAGGGAGTTAGAGTAGACATTTGTACCACCTTCAAGTGTGTTCAGCCTCTGCCGCCTGTGCTGCCCATTATGACAGCCTTTGTATCGGATGTTTTGCATCCCCTTGCGATGTGCCCTGTCTTCCTTAGTCCGCGTGCAGACGGCGACTCCCCGTCGTATTTCGAGTTCTCATGCCCGCTACACCCTAGATGTCCCCGTGACCTCTTAAGAACCCCTTGCCCCCTATTTTGCCCCTCTTTTCCTTACCGCGACGCTATATTGTAGTTTTCTCCGTTAGCACTCCGCTATGTTTTAGTGTCAGAGACTCCTGCCCTCTTCCCCCGCCCCCCGCTTCGCGGTTTATAATGGTACCTTGTGTTCTATCAATTAACGAGTTTCCTGCCCGACCATTTCTCTTACGACGTCCAGCTTGCTCCTCTTCGGCGTACTCGTCTCCCGCATGAAGAAGAAATACATAGATCAAATAGTCGCAGGGATTCCCCCAGCTTGCCTTTTTAATTTTCTCGGCTTCACCTGAACTTGGAACTGTAGATGACCGCGCTTTGAAAGACGAGTATCCGCCTCCCATTTGTTCCATAGACTCACAACGCGCGAACGAGGTTTCTTTCCCTTCTTCAGCAACATTCCCCCTTTTTCCCGGCCCGTGTTAGTCCCTGCGGTTTCAGATCCCCTTGAAGGGCCGAAACGACCCCTTCTTCATGCTGGCCCTCCTCCCAATTCGATAGTTTGTCCGGGCGTCGATCTTATCTAATTATATCCCTAAGGTCTGTGAGTCTCTCGCCGGTAGCCTCGATTGTCTTGCCTCCCCAATCATTTTGATTTATCCTCGTGACCCCCTCGGGATTTGGCATTGGAACTTTCTTTCATTTCCGCTGTTAGCCGAAGTGCTGCGTTCTGGATGACTCTCTTCTATCCACTTTTCTTTTCTTCGTTGTAAGACGCAAGTAGTAGATGATGCCTCGTCCTCTAGCATTCTGTTTTTGTTTTCAAACTTCTAGTCCCTTGTTTCGCTATTCGCTATCCAGGAGGCCTTTTTTTTCTCGCAATATGGTTTATGCTACATCCTCCCTCCACGTCACTCTTTTTCTTTCTAGGCTTTTTTTTTGCGACTTTTTCGACCGGCGTTATTGTACTGGTGGACGTGCGAAACCAGCTAGTAAGGTGTCTTCCCTTTCTTGACTGCTCTCCCCCCTGCCACGATCCCTCGCACCTTCCCACACAATATGACTTAGGCAAGGGAAATAAGCATTAATTTTCTATGCTTCCCCCCATTGCTCCCTTGCCCCACAATCATCGAGGGGTCGAGAGTCCAGCCTGTGTAGGTGAATAGATTCCGTCACCACCTTCCTTTAGAATTTTAAGATGTTCGCAATCCTTTCTGAGTCCCCGCTTGTTCTTCTCTTAGCACGGCTTTGGCTTTGGTCCGTTTTACCAATTACCCTGTCGTGGGGACGATTGGGCGGTGAGCCCCCTTTCACCGCCCGTCCGCCATCTTGGCATGCAACTGCACCTTAGCTTTCCCGCATACACGATTATTCTAGATGCTCTGCCTCCCATGATACCAGCTTGATCATTTTCATCCTTTCTCTCGTGCCGTGCTGTTGCTTGCCGATTGCCTGATCCCTACCCTGGCCCGTTCTCTAGACTGCCCCGAGCGCTCCGGTTTACTCACGCGGCGTACCCAGATGTTTCAGTCCCCGAGGTGCTTTTTTGCTCCTTCCCCCCCGCTCCCAAGTAACCGAACGTTCCTCACCAGGGAGTGTTCTGTGCTACCGATTTCTTTCACAAATTGGATAAGTGACGATTCTTTGCCAGTGTCAATACTGCCCCGCGGCTCTCCTTCCCCCTTTTTTGCCCTTCAGATGGTTTAGTCCGAGACAGCGATGCACCTGGTTCATTGGACTGTCCCCTACGCCCACGCCTTTCGAGCAGTATACGGCGATCAGTGACCCGGGTCACTTACTTCGACAGCGTGAGGTCTGGAGAGAAGGAAGTTACTCTTGCCGACCGTACGGTCTAGCTTTTTCAATCCACGGTCTTTCCGGCCTTGAGGCTGTGTCACTTTTAAAAGTACCGGACACCACAATTCCTACCCTTCTCTCTCGCCTGAGATTCGAGCGTTCTGGGCGACTGCGTATTGAGCTTAGAGTCGCGAGTTCCTCTCTTTAGCCGTAGGGTTGCTTCCTGTAATACATAAGAACGGCCGTGAAAATTACCCAGTCCTCTCCCGCCGTATGCTTACCCCAGGCACTCGTCTGCTGCCCCTGTCATCTCTATCCTTTTTCCTCCTGCCTGATGGTCCTGTTTGTCGGTTTGGCCCTCCTGTTATTTCCCTGCGGTGCCGGTACTTCTAGCGTCTGCTGTGAATCGAATATTGCGTGTTTCACCTCTAATGGCAGGAGTGAGGCCAACGCCCTCACTCTTTCGAAACGCCCTTTCTTATCCCGCCCCACCTCCTTGACCCGTTCTTCCTCTCTAGCCTTACTCAGCGACCTAGGTTTTTCTTCTTTTTACTTTTTCTCCCTCGTTAAGAAGACATTTGAAGACTAGCATGTTCGTACCTTTCTTCCTAACCGTCGTAGAGCGTTAATCTGCACCTCTTCAACCTCCTCGGCGCTTAGTATAACGTCTATAGATGGTCTAATAGTGCCGTCTTCCCCGGCCGTTTTCTGAAAGGTTCACTCTTCCGGATGTCGGTCTTCCTCATTCTGCCCTGCACCCACTCATTTTAATCCCGTTCCGTCCCTGTCTCCAAGTTTTCACTTTTCAATTAGTGTTTTGAGCCAGGTTCACCTGACTCTACCCGGCATGTTCCCCTTCCCTTAGCCCCGGTCGTTGACCTAGTGTCCCTGCACGGCAGTCAAGAGCCGGACGCTGGAGTCGCTGAAACCCGATACTTTCCCGTTGCCCCCCCTCTATGAATACCTGGAGGAGTTAGGAGTAGGAGAGATTGTACCTACTTCGTGCCCCAAATAGAAGTTCAATTCTAACAACGGAGTCACCATTAGATTAGTCCATCTTAGAAGTATATCGTTGAGAAGGCTTTCGCTTCCTCTACCCCCCTATCAAGTTTGAATGTCTTTTTCTTCTGATTTCCTCCCCCCTCGTGCCCTACAATTTAAGTGCACCACTAGTGCCACGTTTTCCCTTCCCATGACCTGTGGTCTTTATGCTGAAGGGGCTTAATCTAATTAGGTTGCATGGCTTCTCCACCCGTTCTTTATTCGTTCGGGTTTCCTTTTCCCCGTGACCCCTATATTATTTGTGTCCCAAGGCGCCGCCTAGGTAAGAGTCCGTCGTCCTTTCTTGGGTTTTTTTTCTTATCTCCTGTGACTTCTTACTTTTCTTTTCCCTCCCCCCCCCCTTTTTATGTCAGAGTTACTTTTCTTCCGCAGGGTTAGAACGTTTTTCTTTTTCAGCTTCATGCCTCCCGCTTTTTTTTTCGACAGTTCTTTTTCACTTCTATTTCTCTTCTCCGCCCACTCTTACATGAAGACCATTTAGATGCACAGCACAGCTAAGGAGTGCCGTGTTCATTTGGAGTCGATGCAATTCAACAGTAATCCCGATGAGAGACACGTTTAGCACGGAGTGTCTCGACTGACGTTATGATCCGGGGCTATCAAAATTCCTCCTTCCATCTTTACCTTCCATTTTCCCCCCCCTCATCTACATTCTAGAGTTCCAAGTGCCGCGACAGTACCAACTCGCCCCTGAATCCTCTTTCGTTCCCCACTATAGATGATGGAGGTAGAGAACAACGCGCACTTTCTACCGGGTTGCACAAATCATGAAAATCCCTCTTATGGTTCAGATGGATATCATTCCCCCTATTGATCTTTCAATTTTCCAATCTGTCAGATGAACGAGCTACGAACTACGTGTGCCGCGCCTCTTTCGTAGTTTGTCGTAATGGGCCCTTTTTTCCGAGCGAATCTTGACTATAGGGTCTAGTTCTGATAGGCAATTCACCTGTGTAAGTAGATCTTCAGGGAGGCGCAGCAATTGCATTTTGGGAATCACGAATCCCGTCCGGCTCTTGTGACTCATCTTCTCTCTCTCGAGTTCCGACCGGGCGTTGTTTCTTCAAACCTCCGATGATGTTACCCTCCGCCTCTCTGACCAACCGGTCTGAATGGTACTACCTCAGCGCTCTATCCGCTAATCATGAAATGTCGACTTACGTTTGACTATTAGCTGCGGCTACGGCACGAGCCTTTCCTTTGAGCCGCCCATCTAGAGTCACGTACTCTGTTGGCGAGACCGGAACCCGTAGTCCTGAGGTCGACCCTTCCCCACACTTCTCCCCCACCCCGTTTTTTACCTACCAGATAAGCTTAAGAGGACCTTCTCTTTCCGTCTCCCCGTATGTTGATACCCTCATCAACAGGAGATGGCCCGTGTATACCGAAAAGCCTCCCTTCCCCTTGCTTCTTTGTCCTAGATTTTTTCCTCGGTTTCCCGGTATGGGGCGAGTAGATTCATGAAATTCCTGTTATTTGTAGCTGGCGACAGTCTCATCCTCCTACCCTCTCCTCGTCTGCCAAGCCCCATTCTCGATAGTAGAACTTAGATTCGCGTATGCCGTTTCCCAACGCCCCTCGTCAGCTTGACTTCCTAGAGTCCACCCTGCTGAGTCTGCTCTTCTTCTCAAATGTTGCCCTCGCCAGTTTTCAACCTTTGTGTCCCTCACCGGCGGACACAATGTTCGATTGTCTTGTCTGACCTGATCTGGTTTCTCCCTGACCGACCGACATTCTCTTCTCTCATTGTTATCATTAGCTCGCACCTTCTCTCCCTGCTCCTTTGTGTTTTCTCTGTCCCCCAAAGATAATTCGACCTAGTACGGGCGGCGTTCCAACTCGCGCCGCAGTCGGGCCCCTTTTCTTTATACTTTAATCCCCTTACATCCCCATTACAGACCCCGGAGCTCTCCCTTTTTCCAACCTCCTCCCCCATCACGTCCCTTAGTGCAGCCCGTTATTTAACTCGCCCGAGCATGTTCGAATGTGCGAGTTTGTTTTAGCTCCGACCCGATGGTATTCTGTCTGTTGGCGGCACTACAGACAAAAACGATTCCTTCTACTCCCCTATCTCCACTCAAGTGGGTACGGAAGAGTACTAAACATCCCATTTCCTCCCCCACATTTTTCTTTTTTTTTTTTTGTGATGAGGCCATCGGACACGCTATTTATCTGCACTCGCCTGTAACGATAGTACTCAGTGGTCGTATTTGTCTACGAGCTTTGTTTAGGTGGCCATACCCATAGTTTTTCCCCTTCAGAGTAGGCGGACTTTTTTGGTATATCTTTGCTGAGATGTGAATACTATTCACCGTTTCCCGCAGACCCTTTTACCCTCCAATTCCGTCGCAGTTTGCATCTGCCTGAGGCCGACTAGCATTCCCCCGTAGTAAACCCTATCATGGCCCCATCCTACTGAAGGTGAACCCACACTGTGATTCGCCCTGTTCCGCTCACGACAAGTTTTACCTCACGTAGAGGCTCTGCCGGATTTTCCCCCGATTTTCCGAGCCACGCAGTGACATGGGTGCTCCCCGCTTTCTGATGAGGATCTCCCGACTGTTTGGTAGAACTTCCTTGCCGAAGCGTGCGTACTTTCCCACTCGTCTGCTTGTGCAACTATCCGAACGTGACTCGACTTAGAAAGCACAGAGCTGCCCATCTCTCATATTCCATTCCCCTTATTTTCTTTTTTTATAAGATGTTGTAAGTACCTCTCTTTTTTCAGTCAGAGTGCGGTCCGCCTTGATTTTGCAATCTGCTCGTGCAGATCTATTGCATGAGCCAGGCGCATTCCAGGCGGGTTCTCCTCAAGAGATTCACGATGCCCCCCTCCCGACTTACCAGGAAAATAGGTCCCGGGCCCGCGATCCCTTGGAGGAGCCTTTTTCATATCTCCTATTATCTGGAACTTTAACCATGGGAGGCACTGTTCAGGCTTTATCTCCCAGATCTGTTAAAGGGGCCCCTTCGATTCTTCCTTAAGAATTCCGTCTCCCCAGCGCTGTAGAGAGGGCATCTTCCCGAGCCTGCCCCCCCCCACTTTCTCCTCGAACTTCTTGTATAATGATTGTGCATCACGCACGTGCCGATAGTGAGAGGGTATTGGTTCCCTTACCGCGCTTTAGAGAGATCAGCAGACGCTGTTTGAATCTTTGTCTGTCCAATGGACGCAGCTATTTTGTACTGGAGAGATTTTTGTTTCGTGTTTGAAGAGGCTTGCTCCTTCTCTATCTCCCCCTCCCATCCTCCTCCCCTTTCCTCTCTATTGTTTTCCCTCGCAGTCCCACGTACCCCTCTTCACCCTCCCCTCCGCCCTGTTCGTCCCTCGCCCATCCCCCCCCACCCCTGGTGCTCGTATTTCGTCCCCCGTTCGTGTAATCGAGGGTTTCTTCAAGTGCCTCCTTTATCGTCCTTTTGCGGTACCATTCTTCATCCCTCCAATTCGGGTTTATGTCGTCCCCTGCTTCGTTATCGCCCTCCCGGCTTTTCTTCTCTCCCTGGTTCCTTCCTTTTTACCCCCCCCTCCCTCCTCCCCTCCAGCTCCGCTGCCGCCTAAGGTTCAATTCCTCTCCTGCCAGATCAGAAGCCATCAACATCTGCAACTTCTTTCCCAGCACTCTCTATTGCGTCTCAGTCTTGGTGTTTTTCTTACTTCTCCTCTTTTTTCTCCGTCACTGTGTTTTTCTCCGAACATTGAGAAGCTGGCGGAGAAGATTTGAGTTTTTTTGCTCGCGCCCTCACCAGCCCCCCTATGGCATGTATGGTCGGCCGGCGCCCAGTAGAATGGAGAGCTGCGCCTCGTTTTTGTGATCTCGGGGCCTTTTTTCCGTGCTGTTGTGTCTGCGATGGCGTCGGTGAAATGGAGAGTCATCTTCTAAGGGTCTTTTTTTTTTCCTTTCTTGTCTATGTCATATTTAACGCCGTTAGATTCACTTTCTTGCCCTTAAAACTTCTCAATCCTCCCTTCAGTTTCCTGTTTAATCGTCACCATGCCTCAGATTGTCTCGTTCCTATTTTTGGACGCGTTGCCTCAAACAGCTCAGCATCACGGTGGTGATACTTTCCTAAGGACGTTGGAGATCCCATCAAGAACGAAATGTTTTTGAATTTTTGGTGTACCCAATTTTTTTTCCTGCTCGTCTACATTTTCCAGAAGGGCAGATGTAGACAATGTGGCCCCACAGTCCTGCCCGCGTCAGAGTTCTGCTGACAAGGCTTAAGGGAGGAATGGCCTGAGCTTTCCCCCCGTGTTGCTACACGAGCTTGAGGGGCAGCGATAGAGTCCCATCCGCCCCCCCCCTACTCTCGTGCGTCTCTGCCCAGTACCAGTCCCAAGCAGTCAAGTTGCTTCTGTTTTCCGGGGAGAAGCGCAGCCCTTTTTTTCCCGGTTGTCTCCTGCCAGGTCTATGTATGTCTGGGCTCGGAACCCCAGGGGTCTTCCCCCGTCCTGCTTACGGAGAGCGAAATTAGTTAAATTTTTTTTTAGTCCTCCCCCTCTTTCCAGGAGAGGCAAAATAGTTTAAGAGATTGATGGCGTTTTAAGCCTCCAGATGTCTCCTTTCGTTTTTCCCCCCTCCTGTCATATTGCTAACCTCAATCCATGACTGCACCTTCTTTACGATCGGGTCTCTGATAGCATTGGTCCGGCGTCACCGGGAGGTCAAGACTGAGCACCCTCTGCTTATGTATTTAGCCTGTTTTCCTTGTCAGAAGCTTTCTTTTCACGATAGAAGTGAGGTAATCAGACTTAGAGTCTTCGTTTCCCTCTTTCAGATAGCCCTCTTTTGCCTGCACGACCACTGGTACATGACGTCTCGCACCTAAGGGGCGTCGCGCTTCTTCCCCGACTTATAAGTAAAGGCTCTCTCCTTTCTGTTTTCTCTCGCGCGCCCGCTCTCAAGGGCATTCGCAACGCGATGAACCCTAGTATGTTTTTGTGAGTTTGAGCTTTCTTTTTTCCCCCCCCTACTCAGTACTCCCTTGAGTCTTTATGACCCTTGACTTTTCGCGGCCCACTTCGATACGGCGGCGCAAGACTCGTTAGACAGACGCTTCCCCCTTTGGCTACCTGGTTTGCAAGGGCTAAGAGATCACACTCCTTCCCGATTGCTTATTAGAACGTTCTCTTCCGCACATTTTTTTTCCCCTCCTGCCTTTTACCTATTTCTGCAATCGGCTTTCAGCGTCCCGGCTCTGTTCCGTCTGCTTAAGAAGTCCTTATTTTACCCAGCTCTTCTGCTGCCTCTTTCCCCCACGGCCCCCTTCCTTCGCCCCTTCGTCCCCACCCAAGTAAATCATTTTGCGACGAACTTTGAATTTTTCTTCCCGGGTCTTACCCCCCTTCCCTCGTCTTGCCCACTAATCTATTGGCGTTTGGTGGACCAGCAAGCAAGATGTCCGTTTCTCCTAACACCCCTTCTTTGCAGTTTCTAATTCAGGTAATACCCTAATTTTTCTATCAAGTTTTTCAGGTAGGCCTAGGCACGTTTTTCTCGTTTCCCCGTTTTCTTTCTTCCCAATCCTCTTTGACTAGCTTTTATATGACTTCTCTCCCTCCCTGAGGCCAGTCCGAAAGAGATGATCTCCACTATCCCTTTACTGCTTATCTTGCCACCAGATCGTTGTAGAATTATTTTGTTCCGTGCGCTCCTTACTTTCCACGACGACTGGCCCCCTCCGGCCTGGCTTTCTTTTGACGCACAGTTTACCCATCCCCTAATCCCTTTTAGGCTTGCTTGCCCAGCGCCCCCCCGCCAGGTGAAGGGAGCGGCAGAGGCCCTATTTTGTGCCGTTATTTTCACGTTTAAATGCCGAGGATGGTTTGTTTGCCCTTCCCTGTTATCCTAATATATTGGAACCGCTTCACCTTCTTACCACTGCGTCTTATGAAACCCCTTTTGTGCCGGTCTAGAGCGTTTAGACTGAGGCTGATCTAACCTTTCATTACTCTTTCTCCACCGCAGTCAAGCCATAGGCACTTATCCCCGTTTTCCGACTGTATAGACCCTCCTTTTTCTTGCTGTGCCCCGCTAGTGTGTATAGTCTCCCCTTGCTCGCTTTGCTGAGAGTCCCCAGATTGCTTTTTAGGAATTGCTGGGTTTATTCGCTCTTTTCTCTTACTTTACCCCACACTTGATCTGTTTTCCGTTCGCTCGCGTTTCGAATGGCGGCGAGGAGGCCCCTGGTTTAGATCCGAGTTAGTATTTTCCCCTTGCTACCCTCCTAAGCTTCGCAAAGTCTCACTGCCTATGCGTCCAGCGCTTTAGTGACATTGAGGAATTGCAGTTGCATTCCCACTCACTCTTTTTCATTAATTCCTTTGTGTTTTTTCAGAGATTATGCCGGTCTGACTCTTCTTTCGCCCTTGCTCCTTTTTAGGCTGGGGACTTGCTCACTGAGGATTATTTCTTCCCCTAAAGCCGATAACACTACGCCTCAAAGACTCATCTTGACAGACCTTTTCCCGGGAATCGGCTCCTTCTCTCCTGGACTTATGAATAGCTCTTTTTGAGTGCCGGTCTCGAGGTAGCCCCCAGACAGGCCGCCTCCTAGACCCCCCCCTGACTTTCCCGCCTCCTTCTTCGTCTTTACTCCAATTTTCCTCGTTTCATTGACGAAGAGGTCGAGATCTAGGTCTGAAGTTCATGCTTACCCTAAGTTGTTCTCCCCCGACCGTCGATACTTCTTTATGTCGGAACACGCTGTCACCAAAAAGGTTTGACAAATATTCGATGTTTCCCCCCCTTCCCACCCGGGGCTACCTGGTGTCTTTCCAACCTATCTTTTTAGGAATGCCCCGTAAGGTACCGCTGAATATGGTCAGTTCCCCTGCCTCCCCTTTTTCCCCGCGCCGGTTTGTCGCTTTCACGTCTTATCCTTCCTCTATCGCGGAGTCTTCTTCCCGCGACGTGCTTCTTTCCCCAGTCCCCTTCTCACTCTCAACACCTATGCCCCATCTTTCCCTCGTATTTTTGGGTCCCCCAATTATTCGAGAAAGCGTGAATGTTTCTGATCCGCTTGTCCCGTCTCCCTCTTTTTTGCGTCTTTCGATGTGCTCGTATTCCTCCATCTTCTCCCGACAATGGAATGGTTGAAACGTCACAACGGTCCCTTTCGCTGCCGGCTGTTTTTTTCGAGCCTGGCTTTCTGTCCTTCCTCTACGGCCATTTATGGTTCGCTCCCCCGGTTCAAGTCTTTTGTCGCCCGATCTAGATGACGTTGGCTTCGTCAGTGTGCTTCTCCGCCGATCGTTGAAGTCCCAAGGTTTTTCTTTTCCTTGTGTTTTTTCTCCCAAATGATGTAACTCGATTGTACTTTTGTCGTAGTGGAGCCTTTTGGCGTTGGCCTAAAATAGACTAGGTAGTCGCACTAATTTAATGACACACTCTGAACCTTTTTTTCCCCAAGTACTCGTTCCTCTGCGACTACTCTCAGAAAATCTCTGAGTGGGAGTGTCTCTTCCCCACATATGCGCGCCGACGTCCTGTACTGATGTCCCCTTAAGTACGAAGTTTTCAGCGATTTTAACCACCCCCGACCTTTCCTTTCTTATTCCTCTCTGCTTTCTTAGGGTCAGTACTGACTCCTCATTTTTATATCCCATTTTTTTCCACTCGAGATTCTGTCTTCCCCCCTTTCTTTCTGTCGTCGCTCACTGCCTGCGTTCACACTTATTATTCCCCCCTTCCTCTCCAATTACACCATGTAGAATGACTTTCCCCCATTAATTCCGCTCCTTCCGTTTTGATTTTCGTGAAACCTAAGAGAATTTTTGAGTTTCCTGGTTTTAGGAGAGTCCCCTCCTGTCCCTTTCCCTATGTCGTTTCTTACCCTTATTTAAATTGGTTCGTTCAGGGGGAATACTAGGGCTTTCCCTCTTTGTTCCCTCCCTTACAGACTACTAACCGTACGGTGCTTTTCGGAAGCCCCTTATCTCCTTGTGAGAGTTCATACCCTTCACTTTGACGATCCACCTCTGCTTCATTCTCCCCCCCATCCGCCTGTCTTATTCGAAAGTGCATCCTGTGAAAAAGAAGTCGCCTCGAGCACCTCCCCTTTAGCATTTTCCCCTCCGCCTATGCCTATTGAGGGTTCGGAGATTTCTCGTACCTCTATTTTTTCTTTTCAAATTCGAACGTAGCTGAGCTTTTTTTCGGCCCCCTTGTCCACTCTTTTTATTTAAGAGCTTTCTTTTTTAAATTCAGCCTTTCCCCTCCCTCTCTTTCTATCTGCTCGGCTTTTTAGCCCACGACCCCCTCTTCGATTTATTGCACAAGTGATCACGAAGATAGGCTTCCCCCCAGGATGAGCATAAGTCTCCCTTTTTTATTTCTTTTACGTACTTTTATTCTCCCCCGATTTTTTTCGTGGCTTTTTTCATTTTCTTTGCCCTCCTACGAATCGGTGAAAGAGTCCGAGTGAGTTCCTAGTTTACACGTTCTTTTTGTCCCCATCGTCCTATGTTTCATCTTTTTCTGTTGACAAGCTGTAGGTTTAAATTTTTTAATGTGCCATTTTTTTTCCACCTTCAGTCCATGGCGAGATCTTGCTTCCACTCGTTTCGGACTTGTCTGACTGCCCTCTGCAGAGTTTCAAGCGTTCCCCCCCCCTCCCTTTCCTCCTTCATAGATGTTTGCTCTTGACAATCTAGTGGCTCGCCCTTCTTGGCAAGTATTCCTACTCCCCAGAGGCGGCACTCTCTAGACCAAAGAATTACCATTTCACTACATCTTTTACTAGATTATCCCCTGCCCCGGACACGAAGTCTAGTAGGACTGAGCCCCAAGTCATTTGCGCTTTTCTCCATTTGAGTAGGTTTGCCTTTACTACCCGATGTGTACGGTTTCGGGATGGAGGCCCTTCACACAAGGAAGGAAGTAGAAACTTGCTTTCCCTTGCTTAAGCGTTTTCAACCCCCCACCCTACCTCCTAGCCCACACCGTATCGTGTGTAGGAAGAGGGAGATATAAGCTTCCCGATCGCTCTTCTCTCCTTGTTTCCCTCTTCCTCATCTTTTGGTCTAGAAACTTTACCCACTCGTAATTATGGTTTGTATGTGATCTCCGCTTTAATTGTGCCGCTATGTACCTTTGCGCTTCCCGTCCCCCCCACCCTTCCCCGATATGATCGAGGACTGCCTACGGCTTATAGTCTGACACCCCCGAACAGTGCATAAGTCCCCTCCCCTCTTGACGCCCATGCCCTTGTCCTCTCTCTTCTGCCTTATTCGACGACCTTTCTTCCCCACTTGACTTTACCTAATAGACTTTTTCTTGACTCTGTTGCTGCTGCGCTGGGCCCCGGGCCTTCCCCTCTTTTTCCTCGGCCCTCTCAATCTCTTTGGTAGGCTTCCCCTACGCCTTTTCCTCCTATTTTTTTTGACCCCCCTCTTTCTTTTTCTCTCCTCCAGTTTTTTTGTTTTAGGATGTTCCTGGGTCCGCAGCTTTTTTTATTTCGTAGTACGGATGTATGGTAGCCAAGAAGCCTTTTTTGCCTGAGATCTTCATTGTTCTGCAGGCATTCCCCCCCATTGTCGCCGCCCATTCCGCATCCCCGTCTCTTTAAGGCCCCCTCTCGGCAGGATATGTGAGAGAGCCCCCCTGGCTGCTAGGCCCCCCATGTTCTTCCCTTTTTCGGATGACTGCGTGCATGAGCCGTTTTTTCCCTTTTTGGCGACAGGGCCGGCAGTTTTCCCTTTCCCGCGAGCCCATGGGAGAAGGTATGCTTCCCTTCCCCGGCCCCCCACTTATGCCCCTCCCGTCTGTCTTCTCCCATCGCTGCATCCCTCTCCTTTTAGCGGCATTAAGTTGTGTAAGCCCCCTTACCCCCAATTTCTGTTCGATCGCTCCGACTTTTCGTTCTCCGGCGTTCCCTCCCCCAAGGTCCCCTTTTTCCCCCTGCACTTTCTAGGTGCTAGGTGTGTGTGAAGAGCGTTTCCATTTTTTTCCGCTTTTTGGCAAGTCCTTTTTTTTCGTCCCCCTCTCCTTCTCGCCATTACTCCTTTACCTTTCTGGGCCGGATTTAAAAGATAGCCCTGCGCAACATTTTCTTTCTCTGGACTTGCCTCCGTCGGGGTGTTGTCCGCGAGTGTCTCTTTCTTAGGGCCCTTTTCTCTCTTGTCTTAGTTCTGGTCTGTTGATGTCTGTCTTGCCGGACCTGTTGCCTTTTTGTCTCTGTACCTCCGTTCGTCCTCCCCGCTCTGAAGTAGCTGTCGTTGAAGCGCAAACTTTTAAGGCACTCTTTTGGTCTATCCTTTGATTGTCCTAGTTACTTCCTCCGGGCCGCTTGTGCCCTCCCTCCGCTGCCCTCTCTCTTTCTAAATGAATGGGCCCGGAGGCAAAGTTTTTTTTCTTTGAAGTTTCCGTCAACTTCTCCTCGGGACTGCCTATTCATGCCTTTTTTGCCCCCCTCTTACTCTTGATAGGTACCCCCAAGGCTCTCCTTGTGCTTCCCCTTCTCTTGTTTTTTATCACCCCCTTGCTGAGCCTTCGCGCTGACGGTTGAGAGGAGCCCTCCACCGACAAAGGTTTCAAATCTTTACATTTCCCTCCCAATGCCGACCACCACGTAGGAACACTTTGGCACCACCCCAACCCCGACTTTTTCCGTTACCCCATTGGGCCGTCCCCTTTTTCCTCTGGAGCTTGTTGACATGCCGACTCTTCTGCAACCTTAGAGATTGTAGAAGTGACGTGTCTTTTACCTTCAACCCGTCGTCTTTGCTATCGCCCCCTTTCTACCTTCTTTTGTGATCGGTGGGGGTGTGGGGTGTTTTGGTTTTTTTTTTTTTGGTGTTTTTTTTTTTTTTTTTTTTGGGAGAACGCCTCTCGGGAGGAGATACCGAAGTTCCCAGATTGCCAACCCCTTTTGTAGAATAGCCCTGGCGTTGCTCCTACGGGTCTGTGCGTCACCGATCTTCCCTTAGCTCCTCTCAGTTCAGGAAGGATTCCGAAGATTGGGGAGCACATTTCCCCCCTATCTTGCTTCCGTGGATCCTATGTGCTTGGCGCACTCCCGTCTCCCTTTGTTCGTAGTTGAGGCGTTTTTAATGCCACCGTTTACTCTCAATTTTTCTTTTCATCCTGTTTCCCCGACCTCTCAATTCCGCCGCCGTTTCACGCTTTTTCCGATGAAATTCTAATAGACTTGCCCGCGATCGTTTTCCTTTCCTTGCGGTCCCCGCTCGAAGTTTCCTGACCCGCCCCTCCTGCTTATCTCCCGTTCGTGACTGCTTCGGCGATGTTTTTTCGTTGTAGTTCTGACTTTCTTCTCAAATAGTTCTTGCTGTTTTTCCGATCTTCTCGCCAGTTCCCCTGCCTCCTTCTACTTCTTGAAGAGCACGAAAGAGATTTCCTTCGTTTTCCAATCGTTCTCCCCGTTCGTTCTCTTTCTTTTACTCGCTCCGAGGAGACTACGGCAGGTTCTTCTAACCGTAGTTCTCTCCATTTTTTCGTGGAAGCTCGAAGAAGGCACACATATCCTTGTTCCTATTCCCCTTCGTGGATGTGGCCCCCCTTCGCCTATCCATATCTTCCTTATGTCTTTTTATCCACGGATAGAGAGAACTACCGTCCTCAACTTTCTTTTCATGAGCATAATGAACTCCTTCTCCACTTCTGCAAACAAGAGTATTTATAGATGCTTGTCCCATCTCCCCCCCCCTCCCTTATTCTCGCTCCCCCCCGAAGATTTTCCGTCAAGTGTAGTTGTAGTCTATGATGAGGATGATTGTCGAAACTCCTTAAACTGTCTTCGATTTTCTCCCCCCCCTCTGGACTCGGTTTCATTACTTGTTTTCCTTGGCAGACCGCGGGGTATTTTTCTCCAAGCAGAAGAGAGATTTTTGACTCCTTCCCTGCTTTCGGTACTCGTTTATTTCCTTTTCTTCCAATAAGTTCGTAGAATTTTCTCTTTTTTAGAGTGAGGGATGGAAATAGTTAATTACATCCATAGTCTTTTACGTAGTACTTTCTACATCTATCTGCTCATGTTCCCCCGTTCCCTCCGTTTAGCCGAGCCAGTCTCCGAGGAGGTTTAATTTTTGTTCGATCTGGCCAAGCCTTTTTCTTAGGGACTTGTTTTTGACACATCCCCTTTTTTGTTTGGCTTTTTCGTTCCCTCCTGGATCCTGCCTCCTATATTTTAACTGTGGATAATCGCTTGGCTGATTAATTATTGTCTAGTAGTTTTAGCTTTTCGCCCCAGAACTAGATCTCTGAACGTTCTCTTGAAGGAAAGTGTCCCTCATGCCCCTGACAAAGGAGACTTTATTCTTTTTTTCCCCGGAGTTGAGGATTTTTTAGTGCGGGCTACCTTCTTTGTTTTTCGTGATTTGTCATTCCTTCCCTCTTTGCGTATTCCTTGTTCTTCTTCTCCTCTTGCCCTTTATCTTGGTAATCTCCACCATCCATTAGAGTTATTAGCAACCTTTTTCTCCCTCCCCCTTTATAGTACTTCTGAAGTTTTTTTTTTCCCAGGCTGAGTTACTTCCCCGAGTCTCGTCCGATTTTATTTTAGTTGAAAACTCTCCCTTTCTCCCTCTAAGCTATGTCTCTCATGGCTCTAAAGACTCGAGTGAGGAGAGTTTTTCCTTTTCCTCTCCTTTGTTTTGTCTCTCTTGATTACATCAGTTTTTGTTGACTTGTTCTCTTTTTGTTTCTCTCCCCCCCATTATTCGTGCGTTTTTTTTTCATCATGTTTTGCCACGTCCCTCCCCTTCTCTCCCCTCGAACCTTTACTAGTAAGCCACCTTCGATCGACTGAGTCACGCCGAAGTTTTTCAGCCCCCAGTTTCTTTAACTTATTTCTTAGCACTTTCAAGCCGCATAGCCCTTCCGTCCGGTATTATTAGTCTGAAGTTTTTTTTTTCCGCACTTCTATCATACTTTCTCCTCCCGAAATTTTTTTTACGTCCTCTTTGCCTTTCCTTCTGGTTTCTCTATTTTTTCAGTTTATTTTTACACTTTTAATGCCTCCTCTCAGTTCTTCTTCTCCTTTGACCTTCCTCTCTGACACCCAATTATTTCATCTACCTCAATGTGACGTTTTTAATCCCCCTTTTCAATTTGGTTGAATGTCTCCATTGTTCGTTTCATTTCCCCCTTCTCATCATACCGTTCCCTTCGCGAAAGGCTTGATCTAGGAAGACCCTCTGTTTCTTGAGGCTGTTTTTACTTTTCTCTTCTTTCTCTTTTCCATTCCTGGTCTTTTATTTCTTCTGCCTCCGACAGAGAGTCTATTTTGCCCTATTCTGATCCACCCCCGAGTCAATTCTGCTCGTATCTTTTGCAGATATCTTCTCTATAGCGGTCTTTGGAGCTCGTTGTTCCTAATTTTAGTTTCATGGCTGTGATTTCGAGGTTACTTTCTCCCAACTTCTCCCTTACAAATTTTATCTTTTGTCACATCCGATGGCCACTCGTTGTTGCAATCATTTCGTAAGGCCCCTAGTGGTAAGACGCGGGGTTAGGGCCCGTTTCCTCTCCCTTTTTCCCCTGGTTCGTTTTTTTCTAGCGCTCCTCATCGTGTTATCTCTCTGTCAGTAGTTTCCCCCAACATTTCCTTAGAGCGGATTTAATTCTTTTTTTTTATTTACTTATTTTCTAGAATACTGATTGTCGTTGTGTCGAGGTGTAGCTTTGTTTGTGGGCTCTTTTCCTCTCTTATGACGAGTGATTCTTGCTCCTCCTCTTTCACCTCCTCCCTGTCATGT
>Ga0179593_1290657_pt1 | contig 17743 bp, 18 predicted proteins | sample CZODoug2_1_08_16_FD_185931 | JGI IMG/M metagenome (GOLD analysis project Ga0179593, IMG submission 185931) | Vadose zone soil fungal communities from Angelo Coast Range Reserve, California, USA - CZODoug2_1_08_16fungal (PacBio error correction) | ecosystem: Environmental > Terrestrial > Soil >... | reverse complement strand
TGTGTGTCCCCCCGCTTTGTCCGCCACCATTTCTCTTTACGTTATTCCCCCAACACTAAACCAAGGGGACGCCCGATCACCGGTTTTTCGGTGCCATCCGTCGTAGTTTGAACGCAGAAGTTGCTGCCCCCTTCCTTCTTCTCCCCCACGTGGGGATAGATGTTTGATACTGTGTCGTTCTTGTTAGTCCATAACCTCTCACCGTAATTCTTCGGGAGGCGGGGTTTTACCGGCGGCCCCCCAGGGCCTTTGTGTGAGTTACGTTGCGTCAATCTTTCTTCTTGCGGGCTCATGTTGCCAGTGGTTTTAGAGTTGTTCTGTTGCGTTTCTGAGTTAAAGTATACTTCGTCACCTTTTGGTTGTAGTGGCTCTTGGCATGCTTCGTCTGGCTACATGGCTCCATCTTTTTTCCCTGGTTGGCCGTTATGGCTGGTTTTGGTGCCTTGATAGCCTCTACTCTGTGGACCTCAAATAAATGGACCGCTGTCTTTCGACCTGTCCGTGGTTCTTACTGTTTCGCGATGCCTGGCTTCCGGTCCCTTATTTTTTTCCTCTTGGCGGGGCCGTGCAACTTCTGTTGGCAACTGCTCTGTTCTCACGAGATTGCAGACCCCTCTCTCTGGGGTGGTTGAACGCTTCTTTGCACTCTTTTGGGCGTGGTTTTTTGTGTCGTCCGCTGCCGTCGCCCGAGTCGCCCGAGCTAACTTTCACGGTCGCGAACATCTCGTGCTCCCTGTCGTTTGCGCGTACACCCCCCTCTTCGCGCTACTGAGTTCAGCATGCTTCAACTTAAGATGTCGTCGCTTTGACCCAGAAACGACCGTAGTGGGATGTTGTGTGTTTTACACAACCCGCTTTCCAAACTCGCATCCTCTGTGGTTTGTGAAAAGCGTCGTGATCGTTTTGTGTTTTTAGTTTCTTTGGTCCTTCCCGGCTCGCGATCCTCTTTTCCTATTCGAAGAGTCTTTCCGTTCCATACAATTGTTTTATCGCTGGCCAAATCAATCCCTTCTTCGACATTGTCGATCGGATTTTTAATGTCGATGATGCTTGGGGTGTGTTTTTGGCTGGGTGCTTTTTTTTCCCCTTCTAATTTCGCCCCTTCAATAACTTACGTTAGTGATTGACGCACTTCTTTCCGGACCGGACGGCTTGAATGATCCTGGTGGATTCTATAAGAGAGTTAGTTCTGTACCCCATCTTCTCTTCCCCCCCTTTCCACGCTGAGGGGTTCCTCGGTCCTGTGTCTTATTGACACGCTTGGGGTTTTTTTTTTTCATTGGAGCATGGTCTCGGAAAAACCGTGCAGAGTCGGTTTGATTCTGCCCCTTCCGGCGTCCACGATTCCCCCGCAGAATTTCATTGACGAGACCTAGAAACCTGAGTCGCCGGAAAGAACTGCCCGGCTTCGAGGTTGCCCGCCGTTTTCGAATTTTTTTCCAGATCGAAAGATTGATGCCTACGTTGCTTCCGGATGCCCCTCCTTCCTTTTCTGGCGGAGCGGTCTGTTCCTCCCGTCTTCAGGATTGTGGTTCGACGAGTCCGTCTCAACCTTCCCACGTATGTCTTTTCCCCTAGGGTCGGCCCTCTGACTTTTCTAAACCCCTGACTGTCTGATCCATGCCCTCGCTCTTTCCGCCAGATAGAGAAGTGCCCGCTTTCTCCTGCGCTTTTTTTCTCCCTCGCCTCTGACGTGGATTGTCATTTCTGTTGTAATGGTGTGATGACGAGTCGTATGTGTCCGGTGACCACCATTTTTGCCGTCATGCGACGTTTGACAATTGAACGATTTTTGTCAGGCGCCCTCCTCCTCGGGACCCCCCCCCTCGTTTGATCCTCAAAATTTCCTCGGTAAGATATTTTTTTGCGCGATCGAGTTATTCTTTCTTGGCTGATAGCCGCTCAATGAGTGCGATCTTCCCTTGGTCACAACAAGAGCTACGCCTGCTCTTCCGCTTGGTTCGCTTTTCCGTACCCCCTGCCTCGTCTTTCATTCCTCAAATTTCTTTGGCAACAGCACTCTCGTGTTAATCCTGCTTCATATGGGTTACTCCTAATCGCGTGTCGAGCTCATGTCCCACTCCGTTGCCCTAGCTGTATCGTTCGCTAAGTAGGAGTCCTGTCACCCTCTGGGCTCCTTCCTTCCTCACTGGTCTACAAGACTTCTTCCCCTTTTTTTGATTTCACTATTCCCCTTTGGACCAGGCACTCGTCCCACCTTTCCCCACTCAACTACCCCCCACCTCGGTCTTACCCCTTGATTGTCAAAAACCCCCCCTCCCTTTTGGGATTTCCTCCTCCGGGGCCTCGGTGTTTTCCTGTCCCATCTTCCTCGGTAGGATACGTTTCCACCTCCCTTACTAGTTTACCTACCAGATTATCAACCACAGATCTTGGTTTTTCTCGTTCATAGATGGGTTGTTTCTTTAACAGCTTCAACGCCACCCCCCTCACGGTTCGGGCCCTGTATAAAGGACCTCCCTTTGATGAAGTGGGCTAGATGTGTTCGCCGCGGCTCAGATTTCTCTAACTTAATGCAGTAAGAATTTTGGGCTAGACTTTGGTCAGCTACCTTTGTCTCGTTTCCTCTCGCAACCCTTGATCTGTTAGAAGATTTGTCCCCCCAACATGGGGACGGGCGTTCTTGGTGGGGCTGTGCAACGGTTTTTTCTTATCCGGGGATTTACAAGAACCCCTACTATGTACTTGGCGGGGGGGGTTCCACCCTGGTTGTTGTTTTCCACCCCCTCCTCTGTCTGCCGATCTCGAGGGACACTTGGGTTTAGATGAGTTGTACTGTGACCCGGCTCTTGGCAGTCCCTTCTCCCCGGGAACGTTTTGAGCACAGCTTTCCTTCTTATATATTTTAAGTTCTGCTTGGTCGGGCGACTTCTTCTTTGTCCTTTTTTTTTTCTTGTATTTTTTCTTGGTCCCGGACACCACCACGCTTCTGGCCACGCCATTATACCCTCCGCTTCTGTCGAGCAAGACACCATTTCTCTGATTGACATTTTTTTGAGTCCCTGAGTTTCCAGCTATGTGGGTTCTCGGGTGAACCCCCGGAATGGTTTTGTTTGTTTTTCCCGCCCCCCGGACCGTGTTTTAAGAAACTTCCGTGCAGCCGTGATTTTCACTAAACTATGCAGGACACCCGCCACCCTGACCTTCTCCTCTTTCCGTTAGTTTGGTGTCTTTTTCAATCTGCAGTGACACGATTTTCCCCCTTCATCTGGACCGGCCGCTTTTTTTTTTTTCCGTTTTGCTGTATGTCGCGTTTTATCTAATCCCGACCCCGATCTGTGCTTTGGTTCCATTGTTTTTTCCCGGCCCACCTCGAGGTATGACCGTTCTGCTCGTGCTTTTCTGAGCCATATCTCTCAAAGACAAGACGCGCCCCCCGTGGATCACCCCCCGTCTTTTTCATCGGGCGCTTCTGTTCTTTTCGTCCTTCTAGCGTGTGTATCAGGTGCCCCTTCTTGCTGCCTTCTCCCTTACGTCATGTGTTTCTGAGCCTTCCTCCGCTTGCTACTTAGTCGTCCCCCCCCAAGTGTCGTTCTTTTTTTTTCCCTTTAAGTCTAATTCCCATAGATCCTCGTTCCTGTGTTCCGGATTTCAGTTTTATATTGTGTAGCGTCTCATCCCTGCAGGTCCTCTTGCTACGATTTATAAACCCCTGTCGTGCATGATCTCAATACCATTCGCACTTTTGGACCGAACCCGCTTCTTTTCTCTCTGGGCCCCCGTGCCGTGATTGGCCAGTTCTTTCTTGCAGTTTCCGCTTTCCTGACGAACCTTCCAAGATTGTGTCCGGCAGGCTTGTAGCCTTTTTCTATCGTGCTCTTTTACATTTGTCCCTTTGTTATCGGTTTTTGGTGTCCTTGGCCCGCTCTCTTTGTATATGTACCCTCCGGCGACCGAAATTTTTTTTTTGTGTTTTTCTGGTGGGGTTAACCCACCCCCGTTGTGTACGCTAGTTCTGACATTTATTTTCGAAGACGCGCCCTTCTCTCCACGACGATTTCTCATTCCCACAGGGTTCCCATCTTCCCTTTAGCTTTGGCATTTAACCGTTTTCGTTCCTGCGTGCATACGATTTTTTTAGCACCGTTTCCTTCCTCATTTTAAAACAAAGATTGTCGCAGTGCTCTGTCTCGGTTACCTCTCGCAGCATTCTTGCGAATTTCTCCTCTAACTCAGTTGGCGTTTGGGCGATGGATGTTCTCCACCTTGTCTTCTGGGTCTTCCCCCTCGCGATGCGACTTGTTTTTTTGGTACCGTGCTGACTCTTTCGATATTGCTTGCAAACCCCAGTTTACCCCACCGCTCACGCTACTTTCTTCTGCGGCCGAAGTTTGCTGTTTACATAAGAGCCCTTGCGCTCCTTCCGCCCGTCACCCCCCTGTCCCTTTTCCACGACATTAGCTTTCCTTAGTGGTGGTCTTTTTTACTTTCTCTAGTCAGGGTTTTTGATACCCTTTCTGCCTCTTTATTCACTAGCGTTTCCGTCCGATAGCACCTTGATCACACCGGATCTGAATTTTGAGGTTTGGGTCCTGCACCCTTCCTGTTCAGTCGTTTTTTCTCACCAGTGTTCAATCTTGTCATCCCCTCTATGGGGTATTTGCCCTCCATTCTTCATCGTCGCCGACGATTTTCCGTCCGATTTCGTTGTTGCTCTTTATTATAGTCCGGCAAGTGACTGAGCCGTGAGACCTCACTCGGCCTTTTTGATCTCTTTTTTCTTCCAAGTATCGCCCCCCGAGGCAGAGTTGACTCCTGCTTTCTCATTTCTGATTTAGGCTTGAGCACGTCGGTGCCGTCCCACGTAGTATACGTTCTTCCCGGCTGACACTTTCGGTTGGTTTCGTGTTTGCCCTTGTCTGTGTCTGCGTAAGCCTTCCAGAACCTCTTTCTTCCTATTCCCGCGTATCTTGGGCACGGCCCCTTTACGTACCCACTTCTGATTCGGCAGAGAAAGATAGGGCTACTCCTCCTTGCGGAGGCAAAGAACACCCCCTTTTATCCCCCCCCAGTCAAGACAGAGAGGGTATTGCTTTCCTTGCTAACCTGGTGCTGACCTCGGAGTCTTTCAGATGCGGGCAACTTGTCTCGTTATTTTCTCGGGCCCCATTTCACAACCCCGGCCGCATTGGCTTCACCTTCATTTGTTTCTCCCCTATGAGTATTTTCACCCCCCCCCCTTTTGATGGTTTGGTGCACGCCGTGTCCTTTCGAGCCAGTATATTCATCCCGCGTTTCGACTGTTCGGCGCGACTCTTGCCTGTCTCTTATCACCTTTGGAAGAAGTCTCGTCGCCGGTCGTCGCGACACTCGTTCCTCTCCTCTTTTGAGCAGCTTCAGGCTTCGGGTCCCTCTTTCAGATGTTCACCCGTTCTTCTCCAAATGAACTTAGGAGATCCCAAGTATGGTTTTCCTCCTCTCGGGCTCCCTTTTTATGAGTGGTCCTCGAGTTACTACCCGAGGGTATCAGCGTCTGCCGCCCCCTCCCTTCCCCGGTTCACCATGTTGTTCCCCCCACTTTTGATCTATTTTTGCCTAATCATTTATCAGGCTCGTGGTTTTTTCTGGTTTTCTTAGTCTGCCTTGTCAGAGTCCGTTTTGGACGCATTCGTCGCTACTAGACATCTTGCCTTTTTGTGGCTAATGTGATTTCCTGTATCTTATTATATTTCGAACTCATTTTCCCACGTTTGCTGAATACACCGCCACGAACACATGCACCACACCTTGTCCCCTTCGCCGATACATAAACGTAGGTGGATTTTGTTGTATTTTTTCTTCTATTTTCGTTCATATTCCCTCCCAAGTGCAACTTGAGAATAGAGTGGCCGTCTATTTGAGTCTCCGTGTTCTTGTCGCTTAACGAGCTTTGGGGGTTTGTTGTTCTGATCTCATTAACGCGCACACCCCGAAACCCAGGTTGCCGCATATGGTGTTATATCCTGTTCTGCTTTTATTTATGTGGGACTGCTGTGCACTTTGGGTGGCCTTTCATTTCTTGTCCTTGCTTGTTTTCCTGTTATGTTTGCCAGGGTGTGTGGTTGCATTTTTCCCCGTGGGCTGCTTCCCCTCTATTTTTCTCAGAGTCTTCTGTCGAGGCTAAACTACCCCCTGTCCTGCCTTTGCCCCCCTGTGCAGCCCACAAAACCGGATTCCTAGCTTCAGGTATGATTCGGGGTTCGTGGCGCCAACGGATTTTTCATGTTGCTGTTTTTGGTTATGGCTGGGTTTATAGTATCTGAACTTTTAAGTTTTTGTTGGCTTAGTGCCCTAGACGGACCGTTGAGTGGTTGGTTGCGGAGTGTGTTCTCGGTGCCGTTCTGTAATTTGGTGTTTTTTTTCTGATTTCTCCGAGGGCCGGGGTTTCTGGGTGTGTGGGATTGGTGCACCCACGCCTCCCTCATTTTCACGAAGCATACCCGCGCTCTGCTTCCTTAAGGTTGGTTTAAGGTAGTAGGCGCCCCTCCTTTTCTTCATTGCTGACCCCCTCCACCCCCTTTTTGGTTTCCCCCCCAATCGACCAACGTGCTCCATTCCGACTTTTCTGACGCATGTCCCACATAGTTTTATTGCCTTATTGGCTTTTCGTCTCAGTGTTGGGTGCGAGGTCGTTGTGGGAACTGTATCCCCCCCCCCCCGCTCAAGCCGGTCATTTTTTTTTTTTTTCCCCTCCTCTTTTCCTAGACAGACGGGGCTGTTCTTCCAATCCCCTTTTGAAACGTACTGAAGTACCCCCGGTTGACTTATTTTGTTTCCCATACTATACCGACAATACGAGCGCGCCCGCATTGCTCCGAATAAAATTTTTTACCGAAATACCGAGGGTGCGTCTGTTTTGTGGGTGTGGTGAGCCACTCCTACCCCCCCAAATTTTCGTCCCCCTTCTGCTTCCTAAGAGGTTTTGCACCCCGACATTGTTATTGCCCTCTGAGCAAATTGGCAGACTTGATTATGAGAAGAAGCGACGGACCATTTGGTGTTTCTTCGGAGAAAGGGGCCCAAAAGTGTTCCATTCGGGTCTCCGCCCTTTTTTTACCCGAACAAGGTTGTTGTCCTGTTTTTATAATTCTTTTCTGACCCCCCCCCCCCCGTGAAGTTATAAATAAGCTTCCAGCTCCTATCCGGCCAGCCTCTAGTCGTCAATCTCGGGCTTTGACCCAAACCCCCGCCTCATAACACTTTAGCCGCCTGTGATCAGTCCTTCGAGATTGCTAGTTTATTGATCTGACACCGGTCTCCACTTTCCCCCTCCCTGCTCCTTTTTCCGTTTTTCCCCCCCTCTCGAATGTTTCCTAAGACCATGAGAAGTTTAATCACTTACCCCCCTGTTTGCGACCCATTACCCCCCCGAACCCTGGATCTGTTTTTATCGCCGATTGTCGACTAATTTTCGTTCGTTCTAACCGCGCCACTCCTCCCATCTATCTAGATCCTCTGCATGAAGTACTTACTTCACCCCATTTTCCCTTCTCCTGACGGTACGAACTACGCCGCGTACCCTTTCCTTTTTCAACATTTGATAGGTTTTTTTTTTTCTGCCCATTTCCCCCCAGATTCCTTCCCTTTTGGCAATGACGCCGCCCTGAGGGTTATTTGCCTCTGACTGAGTCCTATCCCTTTTTTTCAGGACGATTATCCCTTCCTCGACATCCAAAGAGTCTCGACTTCTCCAAATTCCTCCCGCCTCGTTTTGACACACTTAGTTTGAGTTTTTTTTGACGGCCGTGGTGTCTTTAAACGGCCCACACTCGTTCTAGTGCCCTCAGACTCCCCGCTTCCTCACGGGCTCGTTTAAAGCGCTGCGCGACCTTTTTTTTCGGGGCCCAGTCGCCTCCAAGAGCCTTTAGAACCATCTGGTCAATTCTTCTCTCGGGCAGTCTGAAGATTTTCTTCCTTCCTTCCCTGACCCTAAAACCGGGCAATCGCACGGTTCATCTCCTTTCACTCTGATTTTGTAGGTTAAGCCTCGACCCCCGTTTCAGTGCCCCATAAGATTTCCTTTCCGTGATTGAGTAGTCTCATGCGTGGCCGCTATCTTCCTTTTCGACCTACGAGAGTTGAGTCTTCTTGCCCTAGATCTCCTATATTTTTTCCGCTAAATAGTCATACCCGGTTTACCCTTCCCCTTTTTCTGTAGGAGAAATCACCCCGGAGTTTCTCTACTTCCGGCCTTCTTCTCATTTTCCCCATCATTTGCAGAAGTTGACCTTTTTGTGGACCCTTTTGCTTTGGCCGTACAGAATGGCCCCGGTCCTTTTAGGTCGACCTTTCTTCTCTCCCCCGTTGTGTACCTCCCTTGACTCCCCCGTGAGGCCTTATTTCCCGTGCTCCTCCACCTTTTCGGCGCCCCCAGTTGTTAGTCGTTTTCTTCTAACCCGCTCCCTTACCCGTGATCCCGGTTTTTTTTATTCCCGCGCCCGATGACCAGACCCCCCAGTCTCAGTTCCGCCAGTTCCCCCTTTTCCTGCTTCCGAGAAAATAAGGCCAATTTCCGCGCTTTCGTTCTTCCTCCTTTCCCCATTTCCTCCTGAGGTGTGAAGCTCCACTTTTCCTGAGTACCCTTCCCACTTCCTCTTTTTTCGTATCCGCGACACAGACCCGACACAACTTTCTCACTTCAAGTGTTACCCTCCCTGACTTTTTTTTTCCCATTCCATAGGACCTCTTTGTGTTCGCTCATTTCTATACTTCATGATCTAGCCTCGCGACTGACCTCAACTCAGAATTTTCTACTCCATCTTTTTCCTTTTCCCACCCCCGATACGCCTTCCCCCCCACTATTCGTTCCTTCTGCCTTTCTTCTCCCTTATTGGAGAAGCCAGAATACCCCCCGTGCCCACCTCTCCTCTTTTTAAACTGGCCCCCCCAGCCATGACCTGCCCGGTTCACCCGTGTGAAGAGACCCCCTTTCGTAAAAAAATCTTTCCCCCCGGCCGGTTCCACCCTTTTGGAATTCCAGCGCCGAACGCGGTCCCCCTCTCTTTCGCGCTTTTCCCTGTCATTCCCCAACACCCATTCCTCTTGATCAACAGACCCTTCTTTTTTCTGGTTCTGTGACCAGCTGCACCCGCCTTCGGTTTTTTTTATTTTCCTCGGAGATAATATAATTTTCTTTCAATATGTTTTTGTTGTTAGTATCTCTTTTCTTCTGAGCTTCCCCCCCTTCGTCGTGTGGAAGAGGCGTACCCGAAATCACAGCATTTTGAGAAGTTTGTCATTGATTGTGGTTCTTTTTTCTAATGTTTAACAGGAGCTACCGTCCCTAGGTTCCACGTGTTTCACTTCCTTTTGTGACCTCTTCCGGGAATAAAGGATTTTATCCCAGATTTCTTTTCTCGTAAAATTGTTTGCTTTGAAATGGACAAAGAGGACACTACACCACGTCGCGTCTCCCCCCTTTTCAAGGCATGAACTTTGGCCAAGTTTTTCGCTTCTCTTATCTTTCCCTCCCGCATGGAGTCCGGAACTGAACTTGACCGTCCTTCTGTGGCCCCCGATCTTTTATCACCGTGTGGAGAGCGTCTCACCATTTTGAAGGTTTCCGCTCTAGTCGCTCTCCTTCTCCCCCCTCACCTCACTCTTCTTCTCCGACCACAACTTTTCCCGCTTTGACGAAGTCTTTCAGCACTCCTATATCGTTTGACCCACGGAATTCGTTTTTTTCCCCCTCTTCGGGGACAGCGACAGTGAACCGGACCCGGATAGCCGGCCTCACATCTCAAACGGTCATCCCGCTCTCCCACTCTCCCACTGGGGCCTTACCCCCTTTGGGGGGGGGGCGGCTGCCCGGTTAAGCTCCGGGTCCAGACACCTCTCTGGGAATCTAAGCGATTCGCCTTTTCCCATCAAGAAACAGTTACATGCTCCTCGTTACCACACGGAAGCCGGGGGCGCCTCCCAGACGGCCCCAAAATCTTCTCACGGCCACTACCCCCACCCAGCCACACACCTTCAGAAGCTCCGGCCCTCAGCGATAACCTAAGGACCAGTGCCCACTAGTGTTGAGCATCTTACGACAATCTCAGGCGACCGCCACTGGTATTCTCTACCCCAACCCAATGTTATACGAGCTGTTGGGCGATGGTCGGGTAGCTCAGTAGTGGGTGCCTCACGTTTTTTTTTTTTTTTTCCTCCCCTCTTTTTTCTTGACGACCCTGAAGAGTAGAAGACTAATTCTCCGCCTGTTCTCCTACCACTCCACCCTTTGATCCAGAATCTTGTTGCTAGACCCTTTTTAGTTAGAAGGTCACGAACTCTCCGGATTGTCCCCTTTACTTCTCCTCACGTGGATTCTCATCCACCCTACACACGTAAAAAGCGGTACCTTCCCCCAACCGTGGAAAACTTCCCTCTCTATTGGGGGATGATTGCTTGGGCAACCTGCGAGCACGAACCTTTCTTTTTCTTGAGCCTTTCTATTGTCTAGCAGAACGGTTTCTCCGTGGTCCGGCGTGGAAGAATGTCCCACGGTCCCAACCGAGCCCCCCGAGATACTTAAGCAAAAGCACCGACCGTGCGCTCCCCCGATTTTCTCTCTCCTATTCTGATGTCCGGTCTCAGTGTACTAATTGCCCACGCCGGTCTCCCGGCGTTTTTTCCATTTTACTTTGGAGAGTTGCTCCCCGAACCCGCAGAGGCCCGACACGCTTTGCCTAGGCGACGTGTATTTTTATTCTTATCCCGGGACTGTCGCCTAGCGGCCCGAGCTCACTCAGCACTTTTTCTGTCTTCCGATTTAGTTCTCTATTGGCCAAAGACAACCTTTTCTCCAGGTACGACTCCTTTTTGACTGACCGCATTTTTCTAGTTCTTGCCCCGAACGGTGTTGAGTTTTTCCCCCCCCCCACAACCTCTGAGAAACACCCGAACTATTTTTTTTTCAACGCTGTTCTTCTCTATTGTGATATTATTGTGTCATGTCCTCTCTGCTATATGTTTATGCTCCCCCGCTTACCGAATCATCGTGAATTTTTTCTGCACATCCCCCTTCCCCTCGGCCAATTCCAGCATCTTTTTCCCTTGTTCGAACCCCCCCCCCTGATTTTTGGTTTTTTCTTCCTCTTTACGGTCGATCTTTCCCTTCCGTAGAAGGTTTACAGGTCTTTTTGAATTCGTCTCAGTTCCTTCTAATTCGTTTTCTCTTCTGTAGGGCTTGGCTCTTATATCCGAGTTTTGATGATGGTCTACCCAGCTTCTCTTCCAAGATACATTTTCTTGTTACGGCGGTCACCTTTACTTTCTTTGAATTTTGTACCTCCCCAGGTGATGTCGGGTTGATTCAACAACGCTTCCCTTATCGCCCGTTTAATCAGAAGTGCGGAGAGCAACAAATCCCTCTGCCTCAGGATCTTGCTTCTTTCTTATTTTTTCTCGTGTTTTCCTTGGTGAAAAGAATAAGCTGACGCTAAGAGATTGGAACAGGATCGGCGCTGAGGGATTTGACCGGAGTCAAGGGCTGGTTTCGCGGAATATGAATGCAAAAATTTTCTTTTTTTTTTTTTCTTTTTTTTCTTACTCTTTGTTTTTTTTTCTTCCGTTTTTTTATTTCTGGTTCACGGCAAAGAGTCACTTTTTTTTTTTTTGTCTTCTTTTTTTTTTTATTTCTTTTTTTTTTTGTTTTTGTTTCTTTTTTTTTTTTTTTTTTGTTTGTTTTTTCTTTTAGATTTTTTTTTTTGTTTTTCTTTTTGATTTTTTTTCGTTTTTTGTTTTCCTTTTCCCAATCTTTTTTTGCAGTGGCGCGACGAAGACCTTCACAGACCCCTCGGATTCGTCGTAAAAATTCGTAGCGAAATTTCTCTCCGATGCTTTTCTCTCTATCAGAATCCCAGGTGGGGACAACTTCCCTCTGTGGTAGTGTCCCTCCCTCACTATACTTCCTTTAGTTTCGCCACTTTTTGTTCCTCCCTACTCCGTTTACGGCTTTAGCAATTTGCGCTCTTTCCCTCTTTCTTTCTTTCTATGTCTGAAGACGCTCCACCCTCAGTGTTGCGCGCTCCAGCAGCTTCTTTTTCACAGGTTCGCGAGTTCTCACCCTCCCCTTCCCCTTCCCCCTCCAGCACACATCGTGTTCCCTGATACGTGCTCTCCCCAAGGCCTGATCTCGGCACACCAATACCCCCCCCCCTTCCTTCGTCGGCACCCCCTGTCGTTGTCTTTTGGTCCCTAAACCCCGTGAGCGCCTTCCAAAGTTGTTTGATTGACCTTTCTCTCTTTTTCACGTCTCCCCCACACCGGAGAAACACGAGTCCCCCCCCTAAGAATTTTTCCTCCTTCTATAGAGATTTTTTTAACAGGCTCCCTGATCTTTGTCCCCTCGGCCCCGCTCGACGTACTTAGTCCCCTCTTACTCTCGACTCGTGTAAGAGCAGATATTGCTTTGAGGGCAAAAGGCTTTTGCCTTTTTTCTCGCGGAGACCCTTTTTCTTTTTTTCAAAAGAGAGGAGGTCCCGCACGACAAGCAGAAGGACCTCTTTTCGAGGAAGCTTTTTACGGCAGAGGTAAGGGGATTAGCTCCTGCCTTCTCTCTTCCCCACCAATATCAGAACCCGGCCCCATTTTCAGTTTCTGAGCTAGGGTGCCAAAAATGCTTTTAGGGTTTCATTGCTGACCTCGATTGCCTACCCAATCGTTTTATGACTCCCCCCTTCCTACGTTTTCTAAATACTCATGAGCGATCACTCCTTTTCCCTATTTTCTTGACCTCTCCCTTTGGAGTAGTTCTCCCTTTTCCCCTGACTCTCTTGACTACGGTTGCTCTCTCCTGGTCGTTCTTTCATCAGGTAGGCCCCTTCCGACAATGATCTTTATTTCTTCAAATTCGGAATAGAATCTTTTTTTTCTAGCTTTTCCCCGGGAGGAGGTGGATTGCCGGAGAACCCGTTTTCCTCACTCAAGTTCAAGGGCTTACAACGGGTCCCTTGTTTTTTTTTTTTTTTTTTTTTTTTTTGGGTCTTGGGGTTTTTTTTTTGCTTTGCTTTGCGTTGCTGGGCCCCCTTTCCCTCTAGATTTGCCCTTTGTAGTCTTTCCTGTCTTTTCCCTTTTATGGTTAGTGGCACATAGACACGCGGTCATGCACTCCGCTTTCTCCCGCGGGCCCTCTCTTTCCTTCATCCGACTCTGGGAAGGGGGTTGCCTTTTGTTTTGCCGAATCTCGCAGTTCTCGTTTCCCTTTTCTCTTCGTAATTACAATGCTCAAGATCATTCGTTCTTTTTATTCTTTTGATAGCTCCACCTGGGCCCTGTTTGCCTCTCCAAGACAGCCTTGTCGATCTCTCCCTCTATAATACGGAGATACCGCGTGATAGACGACGATTCCACTAACGCTCATCCTTTGCCCAGTGTAGCTATTATCCCAGTACTCCTTCTTACAGTGCCAGCTGCCCCGACCGTCGCTGTCACTCTTTTTTTTTTTTTAACACCTTTTCTCCTCCCTTGATCCCCTGGAGGCCTAATGACCTCTCCCCCTCCCCCCCCCCTTTTGGTGATTTTCTTCGTGAGAAGTAACCTCCACGCTGTGCGCCCTTCTCTCCGGTGGCTACTTCTTGAGTCCCCCATTTCCTGATCGTTTTTGCGTGATACTTTCTCCCCTTCCTCGGACAGACTTTCAGCGGTTTTGAGGATGTGTACCGTGACCTATCCCCCCGCCAGACCTGCCCCCGACTTTCCACAGTCCTCGCCCTCCCCGCCCAAGAAGGACCTTGTTCGACGGTTGGTTTTCCGTTGCTTCAGACAGCGAAGATATGAGACTCTGAATTCGCTTTCACCCAGAGTTTTTTTCCCCCCCTTCGCTGTTTATCTTCGTAAAATTTGATTCATGAGGCGACTTTATATATATTTCGCTCAACCCCTTTCTTGTTTTTTGTGAGAGTCGATTTCACCAACTTATAGTAGGGGAGCGATCAACCCCCACCTCTCACCTGAGGACACCCTGGGTCAGTCCGATTTTTACTTTAATAGATTATCGTCCGGTTTGACCACGTTTCCAACCGCAACTCACCCTTCTTTGAGGTCTCCTATTTTAATCTTGAGAGTTTATGTACTACCTTTTGCAGCTTTACGCCCAATCCCATCCTTCTTCGGTCTCCGGAATGTTTACCAGCTCAACCGCATAATGTGACACTTCCCCCCCTTAATGCAGCTCTACACCTGCCTCCGGGCTTGTTGATAGTCGCTCGAAGGGCTCCCAATTCAACCCCTTGGTATTTTTTTCATTTCCTGCTCGCTTAGCCGCTAATCGTTCGACTCCAGCGTGGTATTTCCGTCAGCGAAGTGCTGCCATTGCATCGTCCTTCCCATAGACTGTCATCAGATCGTCACCTGGAGTTTTTTCTTTCTGGTTTCTTCGAGTCGGCGGCACTTCGCCGTTCCGTACTTTTTAGGCATCTTAGTCTGTTTCTCTTTTGAGCAAAGGTCTGTAGAGCCCGAACGTGAGACCACCAGTCTTCCTCTAATATTTTTTTTTTTTACTTTCTTTCTTACTTCGATAGTCCGGATCCCTTCAGGCTCATCCCCCGCCGCACCCCACGTACCCAAGTACAAGAAGAGTTGATGACTCCATAGGTCCCCTTTTCCGCCAGCACCTTCTTCAGAGAGTACCAATTGTGGACTTTTTACAAAACCCCCAAGAGGCATTTTGTGACACTTACATGGTTTAAGAATTGCGGTTAGGCCCAATCCTCAATTTGGAATTGAACAGGTTTTTTTCTTTGGGGATTCCCGGTTCTCCCTTCACTCCCGAGTCGAATTTGTCGGTGGTTGGGGTGCCCCGTGTTGAGCTGGTAGAGGTTCCCTCCCCTTACCTTTTTTAGTGCCCGCCTCCCCTGATTGAGCAGAGTCGTGCAGAACCACTACTTGACCCCTCTCGCCCTACCCCTCGCCTTCTTAGGTCCATGAATTACAGTGCAAAGTGCGCCTGTCTTCCACCGAACTCGGAAATTTTAAAACTAGTGTCTCTGTGCTTATCAGTCTGTCTTTTTTGAGCAAAATTATGAGTGGTTCCTTCGCTCTCCACGATTTTGCATTGAATGCGCACGACCAACTACTACAGTAACCACACTCGGCCCCTCTCAGCCCCTCACAGACCTTGCTGTGCTAGATGATGCGGAGGACTGTATGAAAAGATCCCCCGGACCAGGATCGTTCTTCTACTTTTCGGTAGTCCAATCCCCCTGCTATTCTGGCCTTCTCTACCTTGACATAATGGTTTCGATCCCTTGGCCGGTTCGGGCTTCCATTTTCTGCCCCCAGACGGTTCGTTCCTTCCAGCACAAAGTTTTCTGCTCCCCCCTTTCCCGGGGGTTTGTTTTCCATTTGTTCGTGGGTGTGGCCTACCGCCTCCGTGCTGTAAAAGCGGACTTTTGTTTGCGCGCCGGTTGTGATCTATCTGACAACTCTTTCCCCCTGCGTAGCTTTCCTTCCCGGGCTTGTACATTTTCTCCCCGGTAGCCAAGAGGTGACTTTTTGGAGGTTCAGTGTCTTGTGTTGGCCGCTCTTGTCCGAGTGGGAAGAGAGCTTTTCCCTTGGTCTCAAGTATCTTTCCCCCGATTCTTATTTTCTTCCCCTACCGCTCGCTTTTCCGTTCCTTTCGACCAGAGTACGATACGGCTGCTCTCTTTTCTTCAAGTTTTTCGTGCACCTTCACCTTCGCTACTCCAAGACCCGGCATCCTCTCTGCTAAGAGCCCCTTCGGCGTTTGGTGTTTTGAGCACCCCCCCTGTACATCCCTTTCGGGAACAACCTACTAGTCCCGTACCACCCTGTGATACTTGCGAGTCTTTCGTCAGTTTCCAAGTTGATCGGTTCGACTCAAAAGTTGTTCTCTCCGTCGTCGCGCTCTTCTTTTCTTTGTGCTTACTCGGCGGGCATGATTAGCCTTTAGGTAGGGTGCGTTTCTTCCGTTTCCCCCGACCGTTTCTCGCGTCCGGCGCTCTTTTTCGATAATGGACTCTTCTCCCGCATAGCTCCGCTCATATAATTTCAGCTGTCGCGAAGCTTGTCTTTCCAACACTCTTTTTACCTCTCCCACCCTGCAGTCTTTTACATGTCATTCTAACACTGTACTCTGTGGTTTACCCCCCCGTATCCCCTATTGCCTTCGCGGGTCTTGACCCATACTTTTTCCGTTTTTCGAAGACCCCCCTTCTCCTTATTTCCTACCCTCGGTGTTCTTGCGACCCTCGGATCTGTGATCCTCTTTTGGGCCCCCCCTTCCTTTATCATCCGACACGTCTCTTGAGTTGTGTCGGGATCTCCACTTTTACGGAACGACTTTTCACCGTTTTGTCGACCTGTTTTGGTCACGCAGACCTCGAGGAAGCCGCCCACCCTCCTTCCGGGTGTTGTCGCCCAAGGTTCCCATGATATGCCTTGGTCCTCCTTTTTCAGGAGGGGGATTACGATTTCCTCGTCTATTCGCGCGATTTTTTTTTCTAGAGCCCAAAAACTAGAGTTCTACCCTTCTCACCCCCGAATTCACGGACTCTGTGGCAAACACCGTCTCTTTCTTGGGGTTTGTGACGTTGTTTGCCCCTTCCCCCAGTTCGGTGGCGGACTCATCTCCGCAGGTTTTTTCTTCGCGTCTGCGCGACATGGTTCGGTTTGCAAACTCGGTACCTTTTGTTTTTCCAATCCTTATTTGCTCTTTCTCCCGGTGGACGACGGGCAATCGCCCAACAGTCACTCACCGACGCGTTCATGTTACGCTGAGGTTCTATTCTCGGACGCGCTTTCTCTTTGTGCCCACTGAAGTTTCGGATCGCTGCTTTTATAGTCAAGGCGGCCCTAGCCAGACCGCGTAGATCTCTTTTTACTTTTTACCTGAGATCCGTATTTTACGCGACCCCCTTTTCCCCCCCCCAGTGCCCCCGTACACGGCGCGGCAGGGTCATCCCCGGCGTCCGAGTACTTTTGGCTCATTTTTTTCAATATCCAGCATAAGCGTTTTGGTTTGGTTCCCTTTTTTGATTTTTTTTACCGCGGTTACTCGGATAGAATCGATCCCCAGTGTGAATACGGCCTCCTCCAAGTGCGTCATTACTCTCTTTTATAGCATTTGGGCCTTTTTCTTAGTGTGATTAGAAAACTGCTACGGCATAGGTTAGGGATCGTTCCCTATCAGCTCCCCTCCTGTTACCAGTTTTCTCGTTCTAATAGAAAGCGGTTTTTGTTGTCCGAGATTTTCGGCCTCTTTTTCCCGGTTTGCATCCGAGGTGTTGAACCTAGAGTATTGGGACTTTCCCAAATTACTCCGGCGTCTTCGTTTCCCCCCCCGCTCCCCCTACTTCACGCGTTTTCGGTTTAAAATTTTTTCCCTGCTTGGCTCTTTGCCTGGGCCTCTTTTCGCTCAGAGTTCTTCTTCAAGAAGGGAGGCATCTCGTTCCCCTTTGACTTAGAAGCCCGCGCCGCCACGTGATCCTCTTGCGGAAGAACGACTGTCATTTTCTTTTTTAGTTTGGTTCTGCCTCGCCCACATTTTTACCCGTCCCTTCACCTGGGAACTGGTTAATCTTCCCCCTTCCCCGCTTTACGGACACGGCGTCGTCCCCCCCACCCCCTCTTCGTCCCATTGTCTTTTCCACACCCCACATGGGAAGTCAGGCCGACTCTTCCCCTGTCTGCTCCTGTTTCCCCCTCTTAATGCAAAAATCATTTTTTCCTACACCTCCCATGCGCGTGATGTCGGTGTCCCGAGGCAACTACTTTCCGTTTTTGTTACTTTTTGATA
>Ga0179593_1607897_pt1 | contig 17744 bp, 19 predicted proteins | sample CZODoug2_1_08_16_FD_185931 | JGI IMG/M metagenome (GOLD analysis project Ga0179593, IMG submission 185931) | Vadose zone soil fungal communities from Angelo Coast Range Reserve, California, USA - CZODoug2_1_08_16fungal (PacBio error correction) | ecosystem: Environmental > Terrestrial > Soil >... | reverse complement strand
AGGTCCCTTACCACTCCCATAGAATCCACCCCCCATGCTCTGAAAGGAAGAACCTCTCTTTCCTCCGTGAAGGCTTGAATCTTGGTCAAGCACCCTCCAATATCCTCCTTCTTGGGTTAACTTCGAGCTTTTCCTTTCCCTTAAGCACCTAAAGGTATTTTTTTTAGGGTTGGGCGTATTTCCAAATTCCCCCAGACCCAAAGTGGATCCTTTTTCCCCTCTTCTTTGTTGGATACTGATTTTCTTCAGAATCTTTTTGTAGCAAGGTTTTTAATAGTCTTTGTTTTGATTACATTTTTTTTTAATAAGTTCCAACTTTCAGCAACCCTAAGTTGTGAGCTCCAAGTTGTAGACCCCCCTTTTGCACTTCTACTGATTTTCTCTACGTGCATATGTTGTGCCATGGTTTTTTCAGCCCTTTTTTGATTTTCCCCCGCATCCTTTCCCTGTTATGGTGATCTAGATGGCTTTTTTAAGAAAGAAGCCAAAGCGATTTTTCTTTGTAGCTTTGATGTGTCCTCTTGTAGAATATTCCCTTTTTCCACATGTTCACACTCGTCCATGCCATGATTTCTAATGAAGAATGATTTTGATCTTCCCACTTCTACCCTGTGTTTTTCTCTTCCCATTGGACCAGATAAAACACTATAGCTGATCTGAGAAATACAAAGCCTTTTTTTGATTCTCTGGCATTCGTGAAGCTCCTCAAGTTCTTCCTCTTTTCCCCTCAAACCAAACGAATGGGAAGTTAAGTCCTTTTTTTTGTAAAACCCTTTTGTTATTGCTTTGCAGTTCTTTTTCAATTGAAATATCGCCCTTCCTATACAAGCTGAAGACTTTTCTGGGTTGAAGTTTGCCAGTTAAGCGCTTGGTATGGAAGGTCTTTTTTCTGTACGAGCTACCTTTTCCTTTGATCCCTTTTTATGCAACTGTCTTATGTTCTTTACTTAGCTTTTACAAGCAACAAAGGGTAAGAAGAACTAGTTCAACCTTTGGAGATAATACCTTTTTTCCTTTCTTTCTAGCCTGGACATTTGCCAGTTTTCTGGAAGTAGGCAGTAGCCCTGTTCCATTGATCTCATTTTCGTCTTCCACACACAGGATACAAATTTGATTGTGATGCTTTTAGTTCGGATGTGACACTATACCCCCCTTTTTTTTATGTATTCACACCACCTTCGAACACCTTTTCGTATCTGTTTTTGCCTCTATGTTCTAGCTGCAAAGCTGTTTTTCATCTTAAAGGTATGATAGTTTCCCCCTTTCTCACCTACTAGAGATTTCTCCTTTTTTTCCATTCCTGTCTTTTCGATGTGTCCTGTCTCATAAAAACCTTTTCACTGGAGGGGGGTTTCAGTGTTTGCTTATGATCTCCTTTTTCGTAGGAAGTTCTAAGCCCTTTTTATCTTTCCTTTGTTTTCAGTCTACCCTTTGTTCGAATGGTTTTTATTCTTCTATTTGATCTGTCCCCTCTTCACCATGATTTTTTCCCCCAAAAAATGCATTGTCTTCCTTTTGTCCCAGGCACCTCTATTCGTGACATGGTGCCTTCACTTTGTCAATTTCTATTCTTATGGTCTTTTTTTATATCAGGGGGTTACCCAAACCAATCTTTAATCCTTCCCTCTCCCTCTTTGTTGTTTTTTTTTTTTGCCCCCATGATTCTTCCACTCGCTCATTCGTGTTTTGCTCCTTGAAAAAATGTCACGAATGTATCCCTTTCCCTAAGTCTTTGCTTCCCTGTCCCCAGAATTAGTTTTGGTTTCTTTCGGCATGATTTCTGAACATCTCAATATTAACTTTTTCATTAACAAACTTTGCCCATATGGATTCGCCCCCCTTCCGAAAAGTCTGCCTTATGTCCTTGAGCTCCGGTGCCCCCTACTTCTTAGATCCCGTGACCCACAAATTCCACAACCTCCAGTGATCTTTCTCCTTCTGCTCATCTTTATAATGATCTCTAGCCTTTCCGGTTATCATTACTTTCCCATCACATGCTTTGCAAGTTCCTTACAGGTGATAGTCTCAAAACAGATCCAATGTGTCAAAACAACTTTTTTTCCAGAACTACTAACTTTTATGCCACGTCTAACCCCCCAGCAACCCCCCCCTTTAAGATTGGTATCATGTGTGTTAGGGTTTCTTCCCCCCCATAGCGAATCTTCCTACTTCCCTCTAAGTCTTCTGGTTAGGTCCTGAAAACTTCCTCCAAGGTATTTCATTCCCCCCCCTTTTTTGCAGCTTCCACTTTGGATTTGTTTTTCAAGTTTCCCTCTCCCTATAACCATACTCACAGTCATCATCATATCGACGACATTTCTCCCTTACATGTGAGTACATCCTTGTCAGAAAATATCGTTACCCCTTTGTAGATCTGCTCCTTTCTGCTCTTCTTCAGCTTTTTCTTCTTCCTTCCTTATGTTTTACTATTTTGTCCCCTTCTTCTCCCACCAATTTAGAAGGTTTTTTTCCCTCTGGTAGGAAAGCTTCCTTTTTTTTTTTTGGAAGTGCCCTTCTTTTCCTTCGAAGTATATTCTTTTCAAAATTTTACTTCATCCCGGCCACGCTTTTTCTTCCACTTCTATTCTGTTTTCTCTCCCCCCTTGGAAGCATACCACCCTTTTTTCTTATAGTTTGGACCCATAATTCATTTGTTCTTTCAGCCTTTTTTTACCAATTTCCTTTCCCCAACAACGCTACAACCTTACCCGCTTTGGCTTCGTTCTTTTTACTTCTCCCTCTAGAGAAACATTCTTCTATTTTTTATGATACCACTCCTCATTGTTCTTTTCTACCCCTATTCCATTTGGCCTATCCTCTCTCAAGGTTATGCCCTTTTTTACGGTTCGGAACCATTTTGTACAACTTTTCAGTGTGTTATCTTACAATCTTTTCTAGTGGCCCGATAATTCATGGTTTACTCGCTCCTTTTTTTCGTTCCTTGGATACCTCATAGGAGTCAACCCTTTTCCTTTCTGGAAGGATCCAATTTTCTCCTTTTGTCTTTTGGAATAGAACAAAACATCCCCATCCCTTTTGCTAACCCCAAGTACATTAGGTTGTTGGCCATTGTGTCCTTTTTCTTACGTGCAATAGGAAGATCTTGATCATGGCTAATATCAATCTCCATAACGTGACGGTATTCCCCAGTCCGGCACATGTTATTTTGTCCTTCTTCCCGTCCGCTATCTTCTTTTTTTTGATTTGATAGAGGTACCCCCTCCCTTAATCACAAATAACATTTTTGCGCTGACCAGTGCAGAAACGTTTCTTTCAGTGAACGGCTATGCCTTCTTCTTGCGAAAGTTTTCCAAAACAGTCACATACTCTTTTCCTTTTCCGTCGATGTCATACGCAAGTGAACCCAGTCACCTCAGGTCTTTGGTGTCAGTTCGTATTCCAAAAGACCCCATCCCCCCTTGATCCTCCTTTTTTTGTTGGAGACTCGCTTTTCTACATATTTAAATAGCAAGCCCCCCCCCAAAAACAAACAACACCACAAACCAACCCCCCCCACCAAAAAAAACCCCCACCACAAAACCCAACAACCCCCCCCAAAACAACACACCACACCACACCCCCCTACTCCCTCAAAAACAACCCACCCCCCCAAAAACCCCCCCCCAAAACCCCCCACGCCTCCAAAACAAACCCCTCCCCCCCCCACACCCCACAACAAAAACCCCCAAAAAACCCCCCCCCCACCCCCCCACCCCCCCCCCCCCCCCCCCCAAAACAAACCCCCCCCCACACCCCTTTTTACTAAAGTCCCAGTTCCAATGCAGTCCCCTCCCCTTTGTCTTCCCAAGTTGTAGAACCGATGAAACCCCTTTTCCCCCTCGATGAGGTCCCCCTTTGTCGCCCCCCTATCTTTTTTTATCATTCCCTCATCAGACTGTTCTTTTTTGAGACAAAGACGCTCGTTTATAGTATGTAGCTTTTATGATGCTTTTTTTCCTATGACCTCCTTTCCGAGAGACTTGATGACCCCCCCCCCTGGAGATTTTGGTTCTTCTCCCCCCCGTTTCGGAAACAAGTGTGTTATCCCTCCCTATACCAGAAACACTTGCGGTCAGTATTGAGAACCCTCCCTTTGTGGCCCGTTTCCTCATTATTAGGTAACTTCCTACCCATCCTTTCCTCCCAGACGAAATGTGACTTCCCCTGATGGATGTGCCAACAACATTTTTCCTTCCCTGGTGTTCTTGAAGAAGATTTCCTCTTTTCTTCCCCAGAAGGATCGCATCTCTGAAGAAGTCCCTATCTGTGTACTTTTCGCCCGTGCCCTTTCTTTTCTTTGACGGATCGATAGTTTTTTCTGATCTTGGGATTACCCAACCTCAGGTGATCCCACCTTTCCTCTTTTTCTTCTATGAACCTCTACTTAGATTCTCCACAACTTCACAAGTTGTCCGTGTCTCTCGCCTGCAAAATCTCTGAAATACCTAGGCTTTCTGCGTTATTTCTAGGCCTGAAATCCCTTCTAGAAATTTTCCGCAAATCCTTCGGAAAGCCATGCCCAACGATACACCCTTTGAAGTTTTTGGCTGCTGGAGAGTTGGTCTCCCTATACAGAACAAATTATTGGCCTTATGTATCTGCTGAATACCCAAACCCCCCTGTTGTGAACCTGTTAGCTTTTGCAGGCAAAGCCTGTGATTTCCATTAAGGTACTCTGTCTCACTTATACTAGAGACTTAATTCAAATTTTATGGTCTACATATCAGCATTTCTTTTCCTTTCTCAAAAAACCTTTTGGGGTCCACTCTTGAAGCAGCCAGTTCTCTTCGCAACGCGGCTTTTTTTGTTCTCCAGTTGTGTTCTCCTTTTTTGCTTTTCTAAGTTGTTATCAGGGATTCTGATAGTTAGAGCGACTGACTTCCTACCCCCCCCCCCTACAGGAACCTGTGTCCCTGCAAGATTTTCCCAACTTGCCCTATGGTATTTCTACCCTTCTGGTGAAGAAAGGTTTATCACCCCTTTTCCTAGGCTTTCTGAGAATCCCCCCCATCTTCTTGGTGGCTTACCCATGGTGTTTTGATTTTACCAGTGATAGCAGACCCCATAGGAAAATGATTGGGTTTGAACACTCTGACACCTTCCCAGCCCTGCGACTATCTGATAATTTTCTTTCTTTCAGGCAGTTTGTTTTCCTCAATAGTTTTTTTGCCTTCTACAGTCAAAATCTTCCTAGAACAACTTTCTCCTTTTGATTTCACAACGTGACCCAAGTTTTTTTGCTTGCGTCACCCTGGTCTGCTTCCCTATGTGTCCTATTTGACCCCCCCAACTGAAACCCCGCTAAAGTGTAATCTTTGTGGTATGTCGACCACTCTCTCCATCTGAATCGTACCTTAATTTTGCCCTTGATCCCATGGTCTACTCCCCCCGAGGCTCCTGCAAGTGTTTTCTTTCCTAGGTGACTCCCCCCACCATACTCCCTTCCCTTTTTCCAACAATCCTCTTTTGGTCTCAGCGAACATCACGCCATCTTTGTCTGTATGGGTCACATCCCCCCGAAACTCTACCAAAGCCCACCTTCAAATTTTGTTCTTGGTAATCTATAGAATCCTTCGGCCTCTAGTTTCTTGGTAAGGCACCATTTTTTCTTGTCAAATTTAAGGCAGAGAACCCTCTCATCAATCCCATTCTTTTTTTTCTTCAAACTTTTCCGCGCTCATTACTTTTCCTTATAATTTCTTATAACCATACTTCTTTCTCCAAACCTCGAATTTCTTTTGGGATCAGACTTACTTCCCTCCCACGCTCGTCAGAAATCTCCCAAGCTCTTCCCCCATATAGCTCTTGTGTCTCTCGCTCTTTACTTATGTACAATTTTTCTTTAACACCCATGGTAGAACTTTTTCCACATCCATCTGGTTGTAACTTCCCTTGTAAGGCGGATACTTAGGAGGAATCTCCTAATGATCTTTTTCCTTCAACGGACAACCCCCCTTCGCGGATTTCTCAAACCCTCAGCGATTGGTTATATCCCCCCTTTGCTGCTAGTTTTTCACCTAGTTCTTCATTTTTTGGCAGCCTTCCTGCCATGTATCTTTTGCACAGGTGTGTCAAACCCTTTGTCTACAAGATCTCTTTATAACCTTTTTCTTAAGGACCTCACTACTTTTCTGTTCTTCCTTCTTCACGTTGGATTTTCTGTTTGGTCAGTGCGGGGACGTTCTTGGTGCCCTCTATCAGTTATGGAATTCTTTTTTCCCTTTTCACTTTTTTTCGTCAAGTTGCTTTCGATTTTCGAGTTGACTCTTCCCTTCCCTTGCTAATTTCCATATGGTTGGTCCCTTATTAACTTCTGAAGGCCTTGTGTTCCCCTCTATCCAAACAAATATTCATGGTTCCATTGGTCTCTCGAACCCCTTTACTTCTGTTACGTGTTGTTTTGTTTCTTTCCCTTCTTGGGGTTGTTTGACCCATGATGGGATATTCTGTTTTGGACTGTCTCTTGCTTTAGCCTCTAAGTGCAGAGTTTTTGGCTCTTCTCGCCCCTTCCATGCCCTTTCTTTTCAGCTTCTTGGGATTCTCGGGGGGTACTTCTCTTTTCTCTCTCCTTTTGAGATAGAGGGACCCTTACCCTATAATCCCAATAAACATGGTGTTCCCTGCAGAACCTCCTTTCCGTTTTATGAGCCATGCCTATGCACCTTTTGACACCCCTCCCCCAAGAATTCCCCCTTTTTTTCCTGTCTTTTCCCTGAAGAGAGTTCTCTCTCCCCCCAAAGTAAGAACCTAAAGTTCCTTTGTCAGTGTTTGTTCGTCCCCCCCCCCCCAGACCCAAGTTGCTGTCAAGGAATATGTGTTGGATACCTGAGGTATCCCAGGCCTTCAGCATCATACCTATGTTACCACCATATGGCTCTCCCCTCTTAACCTTTGTGAGTCCTAAAAGTTCCCCTTTACCCCTTCAGATTTGTCCTCCACTGTCTTCTAAAAAGTTGCCCTTTTTTTTCTGAGATTCCAAAAGACGTGCTTTTTTCCAAGAATTTTCCCCAAGTCCCCCCCCAACTTTCCCCATATTCAAGAAGAAGAAATGTCTGTTTCCTTTCTGGCTCTTGAGACAAGAAATCCTCCTCCCGCGATTTTCTCTTTATGTAGCTTGCTCTCCTTTTTCCCCTCTGACCTTACTTGTTTTTAAACGAGTTTTTTTTTTTTGCTCCCCCCCCCTCCATTTGTGTCATTTTCCTCTGAAGAAAAAGTGTTGGTATCTTCTGGAGATACCAGATCACCACCTTTTTTCCGTATTTGAGAAATACCTCCTTTGGCCCGTGGATTCCTTATTTCTTTACCCTTATACTTCTCTTAACCTCCTTCCTACCAACCCTTCTTTTCATTTACCACAGATTGATGTTTTGCCCAAACCTTTCAAATGGTGTTATCCCTTTCCACATAGAGTAACAATTTCCCGAATATAGACTTCTTCAGCTTTCCCTTTGCCCCCTCCCTTACGAGTTGATATTCATTTTTTTTTTGACGCAGCTTGGATTCCCCCCCTTTGTCTTCCCCCCCACTTACTTAGGTTTCGAAACCTGTCTATTATTGTTCCCCTCTCTCTTCCCAAGCCACAATTTTTTGACCTCTACTTGATTTGATGCCTTGGCTTTTTCTTTTTTTGGCAAATTTGACAGCTTCCCCCCTCATATTTCCTTAAACCCAAGGGAAGTAGCCCAGCACCTCCTGGAACCCGATTCGCTTTCCTCCTCATGACTTGGATACCCTTTTGATGCTTGTTAGTAGTGCTCTGAACTTTCCTTATGGGTTCCAGTTGAGTTTATGAAGACCACCTCCATATATGCTTGATTGTGAAAACACTTTTTTCTTTGAGCCTCTGCCAAGCATGCTGACTAGACATGTCTCCTCTCGAGATCATGCCGATACTTGATTGAGAAGGTCTTTCAAAAACCGCGCCTGTGGGTTTCAGTGTGGTATTAGGCTCTCATTCCTCTTGAAGCCCCTGTTGCGCTTCCCTTGTCAATCATATGTTTTTTTGTGTGAATCCATATGGTTTGTGCTTTGTTATCAGGTATATTTGATCTTCCTGCCACCATGATTCTATGTGCCTCTTGACAAAGACCTCGCCCGGCGGTTTCCTTGGGTTATCCTGTTTATCACCCAACTTTATGGTAGGAGAATCCTGTGTGGTACCAATTTCCCCCCCTTTTCCTCTTCTATTTTCCTCCTCTCTTGTGTTGCTTCTTGTTTTGAATTTCATCCAGGCCTTTTTTGGTTTCCTTTCCCCATGTCATAGATGTATACACCATAATTCTTTTGCGTATCTCTTACCACGAGTTTGGTCATCTTATTTTGCTTTTTTTTATCACATAGATTTTACAGCTCTGATAACTCCCTGCCATATGGTATTCTCCAAGAAACAAGTTCCGCTCTGCCCAGCGTGGTAGTCCCCCCCACTTTTGCTTCCTACTTAGAAATCCCTCCCCACATTGCTATTTTTCTTTTCAATCTGAATCCATCAATCAATTTTGATTCTTATTTACCATTGGCTATCATACCTTTCAGATGCATCACATGATTTGAAGCTTACTTTTCTAGGTCTCAACCAGATCCGGTGTTTCACAACCTTTGTCTTCATGCAGCTCCGACATCATTTTTCAGTCCTCAACTTACTCAACCCCTTCCACCATTCATACCATTTGCCAATGGGTGTGGTCATGGCTTTCCCCAAATTCGGAATTCCCCTTGCCATACTTCCTTTCTGGACTTAGCCAGCCCTCCCGCCTCCCCCTTTCTTCAAAATTTGCCTGCGAGTTTGAGTCTTGACACTGTGAGATTTGGATATTCCCTGGCATTGAATACCCCTTATAACCGTCCAGGTTAATCTTAAAGGTTGGGATCAATTACTTGTTCAAATCCCAAGTTTCCCCCACTATCGATCCTTCCTACCCAATTTAGAGCTTGCGGTAAACCCATATTAGTTTTCTTCCGCATCTCGTTTCATCAAAGCCTCTTTTCCTTACTTCTTCACCCCCCCGTTTAGCTTTACCTTCTGGTGTACTTCCCGTTCGTTTTTACGTGCCATGATGGTTATAACCTTTATTGAGATACTCTTTCTTTTATTCCAACGGTCCAGGCTTTATTTCAATACTTCCACTCTTTTTTTTTTTTTTTTATTTGTCTTATCCCCCTGGAAGATACCACACTTCTTTTTTTTAAACTACTCTTCACTTCATGGCATGTCCTTCATTCTTGACGTTTTGTTTTTCCCAACAAATTTCCTCCCATATTACACATTCAACTGTCATATAAACTCGTTCTTGTTTTAGTTCCCTCTCGTAGCACCTTTTTCCTAGTTTCATGTTCTTGTGGTTTGGGATTTCTTCAAATATAGTGATTTTGGACTTTTTTCCTATCAGTAGTCAGGTCCAACTTTTTGTAATCGTCTACCATTGAGTCCAACTTCTCATTTTTTGGAATTTTCTTGTTTTCAAGTCCCTATGGTGAGTAACCTAGCTATAATTGCGTTTGGGAAGACCTCTCCCCAAATAGTCATTTCTTTCTGGATCCTCAACTTGGTCTGTTGTAGTTGGAAATCTCCCACCCCTTTCACCCAAAACTTATTCTTTTTTTGGTTTTTTATTTTTTTGACCCTTTTTTCTTGTCCTTTTAGCCTTATAATTGCCTAGGAGATCTCCTCTGATGGACTGCTCCATAAAACGGTTCGTTTTCAGCGCCTTTTTATAGGGTCTTTTTTTCTATCTTTGTTGTGTGTTGATTTTTTTAGATGAGGTTACTTACACTCCCTTCTCTGGGGCCGCTCAAGGAAGAACGACCTTCTCCGTGAAGGCTATGATCCCCCCCCCCCTCCTTTTTTTCTTATAGGCTAAAGTTAATACAGTCCTATTCCTTGGCGTTTCCAACTGTCTTATTCTTGTTCTTTCTCCCCCCCCCCAGCACATCAGGGTAGTTGGTTGTGTGTTTGTTGTATTCAAAAAAGACCCCCCCCCTTTGGCTCCTTCCAGTTTTTTTCTACTATGAGGTTCAGAGGTTCCCACTGATCGCGCATGTAACCTTTGGCCCCCTTTTCTAAGAATTCCCGAAACCCACTTGATGAAACACTGAAGCTTTTCGCTTCCCCCAATTGGTTAGACTCTTCTCCGATGATGAGATTCCTCAGAACGTCCTCCCCCCAGCGCCCGACTGTTGATATGACACCTCATTTTTTTTTCAAGAAGCCGCCCCTTGGGCTTAGATGGATCCTTCTACAAAGAAATCCCTCCCCCGTTTCTAGTTATGTATTTCTACATATGTCCTTTTTTCCACTTTTTCCTGAGAATGTAGTGAGCCATGAAGACTTATCCCCCATATGAAGAATGATTCAGTAGTTCCCCCAACCAGACTCCCCAGTGTGGTACTGGATATTACTTCGCTGATGGCTTCTTTTCCACACGCCCCACTTGGCGTGGTTTTGACCAGCTTTTTCAGTTATGAAAGTCTACATTTTACTCCCTCTAGCCACGGTACTCTCTCTGGCACTGAAACCTTTTTCCTCCAGATGGATCCCTTTTTTTTTTTTTAACGTTTTTTTTTATTTTTTTTTTACTAGATTCACAGTCTACAATTACCTTCTATAAGGCTGGGAAGCCCTATATGGGTGAGCCCCCCCCCTCTAAGAGCTTGGTATGGATCTTTTTTCTGACGAGCCCTTAAGGTTTTTCTTGATGATTCCCCTTGCTTCTAAGATTATTCCCCTTTCTTTTCCAGCAAATCTCACAACAGTTTTAAGACACTCGTGCAAAATCTCTTCAATACACGTGATTTTCCGGCCTTGAAATTTGTCCTTTTTCCTTCCCTTTTTTTTGGAAGCGAGTTTGGTAATGTTCCTTTTTTCCCTGCCCCATTGAAGTTGTGGGCTTGCCTGTGGTAGAGTTAGTGTTTGTTCCTTCTCAGACAAATAGTGGGTTTTCCTACCCAATTTCCACCTTGATTTTGCCTGTGGAACCTAGTTCTTTAGACCCAGGTTCAAAGCAAAAACCCAATTGGTCTCTATCTTCAACGGTAGCCCTTCTCACTCTCTTCCCTTCAAATTTTTTTTTTCTATCAGAGTGAGCCGGACTTTTTTCCTCCAAAAAAGCCCTCTTTGTGTTTTTCTGTCCCTTCCTTCCTCCAGAAGTGTTGCTCATGCCTCTTTTTTTCTTGCAGCTTGTTCTTCAGGTGTGAATCATGGCTTCGAATTGTTTCTCAGGTCTATTTGATTTTTTTTTTTTCCAATTTCCCCCCTGTTTTTCCCCGTCTCTCTCGGAACCCCGTGTTCCAGATCCTGATCCTTCTTCTTATGGTATTTTAACCCCTTCCTTGGTGCAGAAGGTGTTATCACCCTCTTCTTGTAGGAGACTTTTCAAACCCCTTTCCTCCTGTGTTGTTGATGATTTTTAGAGACTTTCCCGGTTTTTGGAACTGTACCCCCAGTGATTCGTCTCCCTCCTCAGGAAAATTCTTTTTCCCTCTGCCACCATGTTCTGTCAATTTCTATCAGGTCCCCTTTCTTTGTATTCTTCCCTTTCCTCTCACATAGAAATCATGGTGGCACTCTTCTACCGTCAATCCCAAATCCCCCCCCATATTCTTTTTGGAAGCAGCTATATATTCCTCTCGTGTGAGCGCACTTCTGTTCCTATTACATGAGATCCTAGTCCCCCACGACTTTTTATTCTTTTCCCCCAAGATAACACCCCCCCTGTTATGATCTCTAGTATAGTGCCCTATGGTAGTAGGAATAAAGGTACGTTCCATCACCATTTCTCGGTTCCACAAGGTATTACTTTTTCGTTTTTTTTGTTCACCATTTGGTGTGTGTTGTGTTTCCCCCCCATAAGGTTGTTGTTCTGGTTTCCAATAACGCTAACAAATCGCATCCAAACCCCTTCTCCATGTCTTCCCATTCTTTTCTCCTGCCTATCCAGTGAAGGACTTCTTTCCCCCGTCTGTCAAGGCCTAGCCGCATTCAGCACAAGTCCTTTTAAATTTTCGGCGGGTTCCATTGTCCTGTCCGTCCCTACAATTCAAATAACTACTTTTTCATTCATCCATAACCTCTCACTTTTTAAAGGTGTGGGATCTTTTCCCCTTCCTTTGGTAATCCCAAGTTTCTCCCCCGTCTTTATACCATTTTTTTCCCCCTCCTGATCCTGTCTTTCGATATTCCTCGTAACCGCCCCTTCTGGTTACTCGTATGCCCTTTTCCCTTTTTGTTTTTTCAACCCCCCATCCGGTTTAAACCATTTCTTCCGTGCATGATTGTCCAGAAGTATACTTGCATAGTCTCAAAATTTCTTCATAAATGCCTTTTAGCCATCCACTGGCCCATTTCTCAATACTCTATAGCCCCGTCGCCCACCACTTTTTCTTCTAGTTTTTTTTCCCACAACAACCCCTTAATTATGGTTTGGGATCCTTTCTTGTCATGCTCCTTCTCTCGGTTCTTCCCCGGATTTTTACCCCCGCTACTTACACTCCTGCTTTTTTGTCTAAGGTATAGAGCCCCATACCTTTTTCTTTTCCTTACTAGTTTCATGATTTCTCTCTGTGGGCTCTATGCTTTTCTTTCACGTTAGTTTGCCTCTCATCAGGCTGCAACTTTTTTCTCTTTTTTATTTGTGCGCTACCCTTTTGTGGTTCGTCAAGTTGGGACCTTTCTTTTTTTTTTGCGCGTTGCTTCATTCAAAGGTTACATTTTCGGTGTTTTCCCATAACTTCTGCCGTCCCACATCAGACAACCCCCCTTTATTTGTCTCCCAAACTTGTTCTTTTTTCTTTTGGACGAACAACCTGGCCATTACCTTGAGGGCCCTTTTTGTCTTTTTCACCCCCCCTTTTTTTGGGGCCTGTATTCCGTTGCTTTTCGCTTTTAGGTCCTTTTATCCTAGCCTTCACTGATTCCCTTTGGTTTTTACTTTCCTCGGCAACCTTTTTTGTTTTTTGAGTGGTAAGTTTCCCCCTGTTGGTGTTCTTTCCCATCCAATCAACCCTGTAGGGTGGTTTCCCGAAAGTTCTTGTCCTCCTTTAAGGTATTTCTTTCCATGATTCTTTCCATTCCTTTTCAAGCAAAAAGGCCCCTTCCACCCACAGAAGATCCCCCTCCGTTGGTTTTTCCACCCCTGAGAGATTCCCCCCCATTACTTCACCCTTTCCAACCTCCCTCTCTTTCCGGAACCACTGTGGCTCTGAGGATCCACTTCCTCCTATATAGTCCCCCCCATATGGAACTTTTCTCCTCCTCGAGATGTCTCTCCCCTTCCCCCTTCCAACCCTTTAAATTCTCCTCCAACGTTATGAACCGATAACCCTTTTTAAATGATGATGAGGCCCAATAACGTGAATGGTGGAGCCCCAAACGTCCAAGATGAATATACCCACAAGAGACCCCCCTTTATGTCAGCACCCCTTTTTTTTTGCTCCTTGCACGAAAGCCTCCCCTTCATTCTCTTCTGTGTAATATTTTAGGACTATGACCCTGGAAACCAACCGTCCTATCGCTGGTACATGCTTCTTCCCAACCTTTTTTGAAGTGTCCCATTCCCCCTTTGGTTTTTTTCCAGGGATTATCCAGTACCCCCTCTGATGGAAGTACTGAGACCTTCCCTCCCCCCTTGTTGCCCGTGGAGTCTTCCCCTCAGAAATCACTTTTTTCCCTATAGCTCCTCACCATCCTGGCCCACCCCTCCGACATGGCTTTCATCTATGTGAACCCCCTAAATGGTGTTAGTTGATGCTTGTACCTCGGTAACATACTTTTTCCCTCCTATATACTCCATTTGATAGATAGGTGCGCTCCTCTTCTCCGCTTTTGTTAAGGATCGGATTGCTCTTTGGGATTTAGCCCCCGTACGGTTGATCCCAACTGGTTATGGTCCTTTTTTATACCCTGACCACTCCCCCCCTGTCTCAGAAACTCGCTTTCCCTCCTGAAAATACTTGTATTTTCGTCTTTTCCGGCCTGAAACGTCTTTCTAAGTGACAAAAATTCCCCCCCCCCGGGACTGCCATTGTTCCGCTGTTGGATTTTCCCATGCCCCACCCTGGCTACCCACTTTTGGATGATGTTTGTTATTAGTGGCTGGACACGATACCTACCCCTTCTTTGGTCTTGATGTCTCTTTTTTCCAACCCACCCCCCCTTGTCTTCTTTTGTTAACCTAGTCCACCAGTACCGTATGCTGTCCCCCCCCCCCCATTGAGGCATCTTTAAAGGTCTCTTCCATGCCGTCTCAAGATGACTCTCATGTCATTCAAATCTTCTTACCTATTCCCCTTTCAAGTGTTTCTTCCCCTCCCACTTCTTGTTCAGTGGTTTCATCTATGATTCTTCTAAGTAGGAAGTCTTGGCTTGCCGCGAAGCACCAGCCGCGGAATATATGGCCTTTTTTCGTTGTGAACTCCCTTTCTTTTGACCTTCTGCACGATTCTATGTGCTCCCCCCACCACGCTTTCAGATGGACTTTCTCGATGAATCTGTATTTCCCTTTTTTCTTGTTATCCCCCCTCTATGTATGGTCGGAGAATTCCTTCCCATTTAAACCCACGTTAAATCTCGAGGCTGGGCATTCCCCGTTTTTTTTTTGAGAGAGCTCTTTTTTTTTCGTCCCCTCCTCCTCCTATTGGTTCTAAACTTTCCACCTGTCCCCCTATGTCCCCCTAATTCTTTTGCTTAATCTTCCATAGGCGGTTCTGTGTCAATATTCATTGATTGTTTCTCCACATAGAACTTGGCACCTTCCACCTATCCCATTCGAGCCCATATGGATTCACCTTGAACAAGCTGCAATATTTTCCGCTGCTGCCATTTCTCAAATGGTTGCTTTACTTAGCCCTTTTCATAGCTGACCACCATTTCACACCAAGCTAAAGTGTTTCTTCTCACACTTCTTCCCCCTGAATTATCCCAAATTTTTCCTTTCATTTCCTTGTCCAATACTTACTTCTTCACATTTGCTTTGCCGCTACGAACATGTAGAGATCACCAACTCCCCTTTACAAGGTGTCTTTCTCCTTTTTGGGTATTTCCTTTGAAACTCCTTCGTCACTCCACTTCGAACCTCATTCTACTCCACCCCTCCCTTTATCCAGTGTGTTTTAATGGCTTTAACATTCCCTATTTTCGGATTCTATTTTTTCAGGAATTTTCCTCCTTTAAATGCCTTAGACTCCCATCAATCAAAGGTTTTTTTCCCTTTTGCAGCGAGTCGTTCGTCTTACCCCTCTTGCTTTTCCTTCCCTCATCTAAGTATTCCCCCATAAACTTCCTCTTAACTCTATTTTTTCACATCCCTGTCAGAAAAACTATAGCCTCCCCCTCTCGTAGAGCTTTCCACCCTCTCGATCACTTCTCCCCTCTTGGTCTTTTCCTTATGTTTCCCTTCCCAACCCCCGACAGGTCCACTCATCTTTGTTTCCTGTCTGGTTGTGTATGCTGCTTCCTCTCTCTGGAGACATTGGGCTTGAGAAACTGTATCTGCATAAATTTCTTTTTTCTATCATCACGGGCCCTCTTTGCACCCTCTTTTGGATTTCCATATCACTTTTCTTCGTTTTTGTCCCCACTCAATTCTTTGGTGGGTATCCTGCTTCATGCCCTTCCTTCCTCTCTTTTTGAACAGTGGTTTCCCGTAGGTCAATGTCCTTCCTCTCTAACTCCTTTCTTGTCTCCCTTCGCCTGAGCACCCTTCCCTCTCTGTTCTTCTCAGTGGCTTTCTCTTGTGGGATTCTTAGCGTTCGGTAGTGGCGGCTCTCTTTTCTTTTTGTGCCTCTCATCTTTTTTTGCAAATAACCTTTCTTGTTTCTTTCCGAACTTTTTCGATTCCTTGAGAGTGCATTCCGGTTACATCATGCTACTTCCATGTACCTCTTCATAGGAAATTCTACTGCTGATACTATATCCAACAACTCCCCTTTAAGGATCACCTACGACCCCCCTCCTGCTTTTCTTTTCTTCGCTATGACCACCTCTTTTCTGTTTTTGAACCCCATTACTCCTCTGTTGGACATGATTGTTGGTCCTTTTGTAGCCTTTACTTGCATAGAAGATTTATCTTTCTTTCCATACCTTGGTCCCCATTGTGGATTTTTTTTATGTTTTGTAAGTTCCCTCTATCTCTTCCTTTCTTCCTCCTCCGTTTTTTTTTCGCTCTATCTGGGCAACTTACCATCCCCATAACATGGTTCTTTCCCGTTAGGATTGTCTGTCCTATTCCCTGGTCAAGCCCAAGGAAACATACCTTTCCGAAAATCATAATTGTACTTTTGTTCAACCAGAAGAGCTGTTGCATCCGCCCTCCCCCCCTTAATCAATCAAGGTTTCCCTCTTTCCAAATCTCCTTTCGAGTTTTCCTCCGCCCCTTCCTAGGCTTTCTTCCCCCGCACAACTATACTCGGTTTACCTTCCCTCAAGGATGTAACCTTGCTGACTGCCATCTCAAGAAACCTCCTTTTTTTCAACTGACGTTTCAATGGTAGCTCCGATGTTCACTGATTTTCTCACATATTTGTATTTTTCTGCCCCTCGTACGAATGAAATCTCCCACCAAGCGAACGTTCCTTGGGAATGCAACTATCCTCCGCCTCAATGTATGGGCGCTCCTTTCTTTTCCAAAGAAAGACTTCTGTAGCTTCCTCATGCCCTCCCTTTTTTTGACCCACCTTTTCCCCCCTCTATGAGTCCTTCCTTTACCAGAACAAACCCCCCCCTCCTTCTTTTTTGGAAGTAGTTCCTTTCTTCCACTTGTGGTCTCCTCTTAAACCCTTTTGAGTACCTCAGCCCCTTGTGTTCTTTATTTTTCCCCCGAAGAAATCATTTAAAGGAGATCTTTTTCCTCTCGTCCCGGTAACTTCTACTTTTTACTTACACCCTTGAAGTTTTTTACCCCAACTGTGTCTTTTTTTCCTAGCTCCCATAGAGTAACCATAGGCAAATCGAATATCATCCACATTCTCTCAGGATCAAGCAGCTTTTCTTTCCTTCTCGTTTTATCTGCGGATCGATTTTTGACGAGCTTGGGATTTCCCACCCCTTAGGTTGATCCCCCACTACCTCTATTTTATGGATTCTGAACCATATTTTTTTTCCTGCCTTTTCATTTCACACTCCCCCCTTTTCGCCCTTCCTGCTGCAAAAATTTGCATTTTCACTCCTTGGAAGTTGCTGTTTTTTTCCCTTCCTTGAACCACCTTCAGAAATTGAAGTCTCCTCTCTTTTTGTCTTTTCCTTTTCCAGCCATGAAACCTGTGCTCCCCTTTAAGTTGTTGGATGATTTTTTAGATTTCGTGGATGTGACCTCTCTACCCCCATTATGGTTCATGATTTCCCATAGATTCTTTTTATCTGTTTTTTCGTTCGAATTGCCCCTCCTTTAGGCTCTAATTTCTCCCTGGTGTTCCTAGAGATCATGGAAATTCACTGGGTTATACAGATTGAGAGTCCTTTTCTCATACCTTTTTAGTGGGTTTTTTTTTTATTTTTTTGTTTTGTTTGTAGCTATGATTTCATGTTTGCAATAAGTAGCCGCAGAACGATTCAGCACGGCAGAAGCCGGCCCCTTTTTTTATCCGGTCTCTTCCATATGGTTTTCTTTATAGTTGCTTGTCTATGCCCAACTCCTATGTGCCTCCCCCCTCCCGCTGACAAAGACCTACATGATAAGATGACATACTCTCGGTATTTCTAAATTTCTTCCCTTTGTTATCATTGATTATTTTTCTTGGTTAATCACCCTCTCTTT
>Ga0179593_1425867_pt1 | contig 17744 bp, 16 predicted proteins | sample CZODoug2_1_08_16_FD_185931 | JGI IMG/M metagenome (GOLD analysis project Ga0179593, IMG submission 185931) | Vadose zone soil fungal communities from Angelo Coast Range Reserve, California, USA - CZODoug2_1_08_16fungal (PacBio error correction) | ecosystem: Environmental > Terrestrial > Soil >... | reverse complement strand
CGTCGTTTCTGTCACAGGTTTATCACGCGTTCGCGTTTACTTCGTGCTCCATGTGTTACGTACACCCTTTTCTTTTTCCCATAGCTTCCGCCGGTATAGTGATTTTGGCCACCAAGCGTTGTGTTGTCGCACATGGCTCGTTTAAAATCTTGGGCAAGGACTATGAAAACTCGGCCAGTTTAGCTACGGCAACCGCGGTATCCCACCAAGAACCCTTGATCTTCCCCGGTTTGTGTTCGTTGTCGTGCTTATCCGACCTCTTGTCAGTCCCAGCTACGATCTTCGTTATAAATCAGTTTCCCAGGAGCTCGTTGCCTCTGCTACGGTAGGAGGACAGCTTTTCTTTTACCATTCTTTTCCACATCCCCCCCTCTTTTTTCCAGACAGTAAGCAATTACCCCCACTGAAGCTGAACTTTTTGTATGAGTGTGACTGCCAGAAGCGCGCGTGTTTTTCTAGTTCCCCGTGGATTTAACTGCTGACTCGCCTCCAGTTATCGTGACCCTTTTAGTAGCCGCGCCTTGAGATAGCCCCTTTGTAGATTAACTCGATGTAACTCGGTTTCCGTTGCTTTTTTCGGAAGCAGAGGGCCTTATTGGGTTTTCGCTTTTTCCTCAAACCCTTGGCGACGAGTGTGTTAGAAAACATTTTACCTCGATGCAGCTTTGGGGAAAATGACTGTCGATTCTGAAGTCCTTCCGGCTTGATGTTTGATATTCCGTGGCGGCAAGGGATCTTGGACGTAGATCATAACCCAGCTGCCGAACTCCCCGGTGTTGTCTGCTTTGAGCCTATCCCTCGCATAAATAGTTGCCTTTATCTTCTTTGCTCTGTTCGGTACCACCTATGGTGCAGTATCCAAGGCTTGTTTTTTCCCGAGTTAGGTGAGATCAGCTCTTTCCGTCCACCGCACATTTCCTTCTAACCAGGGTTTTGACATTGCGCTTGGAACAAGTACTTCTACTTACCAAGAGGTCCCTTGGATTCCAGTCTGATCCCTTTGGTATGTTGTTAGTGAGTATGTCCCCTAGGGACATTTCCTTTCCCGGATGTATTGATCATCCGTGGAACCAGCGGTTGCCGTTCGCGAACTCGACTTGTCTTTTAATACAGAGGCGACTAAGTCTCAGTTCGCTGTGTTTGATGCACGACCCCCAGGACTGTATACCCAGTCCACCTCGTCGTTTTAATCGTTCCCTTGATCACAGTCCTTCGTCCCATGTAACTTGTCACACCGCGGGACCTTCGGTTTTTTGATGTTTTGGCAGTGAGGGCCCATCAAGCTCCGACTTACCCGACGGTCCTATCACGTGAACATGCTGCGTTACCTTCCGGGACCCTATATCGACCACAAGCACATACGTTACCGTTGGGGATCAAGGCGCGTGTCATCTGCGAACAATTCTTCTTCTTCGCGATCTACGACGTCGCGACCAAGAGTCGGGGCGTTGGTGCGAAGGACAGAAAATCGGCATCTTCGTATGGAGATCATTATAGCGTGTTGTATGGGATGGTGCGCTCAGTAACTCTTAACCTCCCCTGTTCTCTATGCTTTCGGTCTTTATGCTCGTTGATTAATTCTGTGAAGAATCATTCTCTCGTGAAACGCACAGATCTCCTCTTTCTCCCGTCCCCCGCCTTCATCTGTCCCTGCAATGGCGCGGTTCCGTCCCAGCGATTTTTCTCCGTGTCTGCCTGAATGGGTGATGTAGCCGTCGTCCTATCCCTTCCATTCCTTTCTTGTGATGCTTGGCATTTTGCTTCTGAGACCCCGGTTCTAGCGGGACTTTGTCGTTGAAATGTCGTACTGGAACTCCTCCTCCTGAACCATCCTATGCATCTTAGCAGCTGTCAGCTTTGTTGCCGCGCAGCTCTGATTGGAGTCGCGTTGGCGTGCACACTGTCAAGCACTTCTACCGTCGTCGGTTGTGCGCTGACTGAGTAGACTGGCGCGAGCCATTCACGTTTTCAATGTCGTTTTCTTCCAACGCGTTTCCTTTATTACCGCCTTGATTTACTTCGAAAATCCCGGAGCCGGCGGGTCGCGCTAGTTCCTTTCCTGTTTCCCAGCTTCCTTTTAGAACACTGAACGTCTTGAATCGTGAATGTATCTTCTCGAAGATCACCCAGGGACGACCTCGCGCCATCCCGATCTACCAGATTGTCCCGCTTGACGCGACTTATTGGCGACTCCAGGCCCCTATCAGGCATCGTCGAAGTGGAACTAAAACGGAATGAGACTGGAGCACGGTTGCATCCGGTTCTTAGACCACTGAAGTTTTGCGCCAAGGTTGTGGCCCGGTGTACCCTCGCTCTCTTTATGGCGACCGGTGTCGCTATGGTCCGACAATCTGTCACAGGTATTCGCGGGATTGCGCGATTGCTATGAGGCCGTGTATTGTGTTTCCAGTCGAGCTCGCGTGCGTTCGGCGTCCGTCACGATTTCAGTATGTCTTGCAATGTGTAATGTTCCAGATTCTCTTTCTTTTTTGTTTTAATTCTTTTCCGTGTATTCCCCCTCCGCTTCCCCTTCGCCGTTCGTCTTGGCTCTATTTGGGTCATTATGTGAACAGTGCGCCTCCTTTTGACGCGCGATTCGTCTTCTTTTGTCGAAGCTCTAACGCACCTTCCGTGTTTACGTTTTCCTTCGCACAGCGCCAACGGGTTCTCCGCGTCATTGCGAGTGGCTATACTGGCTTAAATCCTTGGATAACCCTGCCGTTCTGCCGTTGTGTCTACCAGCCAGCACCCACTGCCTCGTCCCTGTCAAGGATTCTCCTGGATGGCTTTGCATTTCCTGTGATGCTGATTTTACGACCGATCCGTGTTGCAACCCCTGTGTCACACTTCGACAGCGCGCGCGGACCCTTTACTTTAAAGATTCATTCGAGTTTTGTCTCTACTTTTTTTTTTTTTCTGTTTCGACGACAGGAACTAGTCTGTCAGATCGATGTCCCTTTTCCGTTGGATGCGTCAGGTCCCCTTCCCGCTTTATTAGCCGTTCAGTGACCGTCTTTCTTAGTGGTTCTTTGGTGACGCCACATTTATATCTTCCGGAATTTTTTCCGTGGCACGAAAATCTATGAGGCTCCTGTTCCTTTCGATTAGAGGAAGTCATGTGGTATTTTTCTACTCCGGCGTTGTGCCAGGCAGTCGCCCGTGTTGCTCCCCCCCTCCTCCCTTCCGGTTTTGCCTTATTTCTTATAACCGTTTGCCGGTGCTCCATCAATCGAGACGAGATCAAACTCACACTGCTATTTCAACCCCGTGTTTGTTTTTGCCATGCAGTTCATCGTTTTTGAAGTACTAACCCCATTGCGTATGTAGTTGTAGTGCCTTGCCGTGGACCCCCTCCTTAACTGCTAATTACCATAGATCCACCCAGTTTTTTCAGCGTTGTCTACTTGTTGAGCCTCTGGTCCCTCTTACTTCCCATGAATCCCGCCCACGCTCTTGTTTAAGTCTAGAGAAAGAAGAATATTCGATTTCACCGTTTTACGGAGCATGATCAGGCCCATTGACTAGTTGCGTTGACTGACATTGCTCATCAGCGTGTATGAAACAGACTGAACCTGTGGCGCTGACGTCAATCTAACCGCGACTGGGCAACGTCAGCATTGTATTTCGTCTTTTTCTGCCCTTTATTTGACGACTGGCCCGTCGCGGTGATCTATGAATTTTTAGAGTCGGAAAACGGGTCCACTTACATTTACATTGTGGTTCGCAATCCGGCGGAAAACGATGGGCTCCTCATGTGCACGTATGAGCGCTTTCTTCCGACTTCGGCCGCGATGTGATTGGTGCCGAAGACCAGATGCGTTGTAGAAGCGGCATATCTCTGGTGTTTGCCCATTTTTATCGAGCTGAGGGTCAATTGTTGAACCCTGCTCCATACGTCTAATTCAGGAGTTTATTATTTGATTCTGCGTGGTTTGTGAAGACCGGTGTTGCTCTCTGTTGAATTGCCAGTAACTGGGTATGGGCCTTCTCCGTATCCGGGACCTTTCAAAGGATTCCCATTTATCACTGGTCTACCCGGTCTTTCTTTTTCGCGCATCGTGACTCACGACATGTGATGCTAACTTTCCGGATACTCGTTGTCTCTTGAGGATGCAGCCCCCAACGCCCCGCAATTTTTCCATGTTCACCAGGCAGTGCTATGTCCGTGTCCTTGACGACTGGGACCAGCTGGCTGTAGTTAATCCTGGCTGTTGACCAGGAAAGATGTAGTTCCTGCCGTTGGCCATTATAAGATGCCCCCTGGCCACGCGCGTTTTGGAAGATCGCGCCAGTCAATTCAGAATGGTGCAACGCTCCGTGACGGAATCGCGCCTTTCCTGTTGTATTTGCGCGGTATCATGATTAGTCATCGGTTCTTTTTTAAGACCTAGTAGTTTTAAACATTTGAGCACCCCCAATAAACCAGCCACGGCGAGGGATAGTTTACGGCGTGTATGTGCTCCACCCTGCCTGGTCTCATCCCGGTGACCTTTCTTTTTTTTTATGTTTATTCTTTTTTATTTTCGTTTTCTCAGACAAGTTCTTCTCTCTCCCCACACCGCTGCTCTTTTCGATCCGCGGACAACCGCCCCTTTCTCTTCAAATACCGTGCTCGCCAAGAGTGTGCGGCGTCCGACGCTTGATGCATCAACGGTCGGTACATGGAGAAAGTGCCGTGTGTCTTCCACAGCTCTTCCCAAGGCTGTTTTCGATGAGTATCCCGGTCCTAGTCGTCTTACTTTTAGGTGTGCTCTCTCTGAATATGTCCTCACCTAATTCCCAAAACATTTGCCTCGTCCTTTGTGTACCTCTATCCTGTGTGGTTGGCCAGTGTAGCGTGTGGTGGTGTCGGTCCCCGCAATTGCTGCGATCTGGAGGGGCCGTATCGAGTTTTTTCTGCCTCCACTCTCCTTTCATTTCGCAGCTAGTCTTTTTTATTTGCCGGGAACAAGTGCGCGCGCACTGCCACCGCCGTGTTCCACGTTGTCTCCCGCACTTTTAGGTATCATTGATGTCGCGATTACGGCGTTCAGTCCCCTACGCTCGCACGCACGGTCTCGTACTGAGATTTGCAGGTTACCTTCCAAAGGTTGAGCTGCCGGACTTCCGTTTTTCCGTTACAAACTTTTATTTTCTCAGACTACCGAATAAGTGCAACTACGGTCCCGACTCTACTCTTCAACGAAGCCTATGGGCATCATTTCTTCCCCCTCCACCGGGTAAAGTCTCTTTTCCTCTGTGCGTAAAGGCACGGTTGGGCTTAGGTACACCGAAGAGAACACGCATTGACCAGAGCGAGTTTGATGCGGTGTTTTTTTAATTACGTCCCGTTTCCATGGGCGTCGCTGTCACTATTATCCATTTTTTGGCCGGCGCTACCTCGACTGTCCTCCGCCGAACCTCCGAGTGACTTTTTCCCCGATATGCCTAGATTTTTGCATAGTTGTGCGGCATTCTTGCCAGGGTTTTGTTCGATTAGTGCTCCGCCTGACGACCTTCCTTTCGGCGTTATTTTTTTTCTCCCGTCTTACATCGAGTTGGGTCATTACATGTTCCAGCTGCCTTTTACGTCTCCCGATAAACTTCGGTTTTCTTTCCGTACCGAACTGAATTGGTTTTCTTGCAGCATGAGACCACCCAATGTGGCTGCGTTTGTGATTCCTCCCGCTACTCCCCGATCTCTCTACGCGGTCGTTTCTGGAATCGGGCCTTGCCCGAAAATTTTTCGTTTTGGAATGAGGCCTCTCCTGTTTAGGACAGGGAAGCGCTTCTGAGAGCCCTGGTCTCAGTTACAGCGGCACGACGTCGGCCCAAGTTCTCTAAGCGCCTCGTCAACCTTGACCACTTTATTGGATGGGCCATGTCCCAGGTGTTTTTTTTTTTTGTTTATTGTTGTTATCTGGGACTTGATTTTCCTACATTGCCTACGTATCCGCATTTACAATCCCCCGGGCGCTAGGTCGCTCGCCAGAAATTCAACTCACGATGCAGTCCGCAAGGTTGTGATAGCGAACCCCTCGTCATCCTCTTAGGACGTTGCCCACGGTATCTTGTTTCACCTCATGTTGTGTTTTTGTTGGGAGCGATGTCCTTTCGGCACTAGCTCGTCGTGGCTATCCGTCGGTCTGACTTAGCTCCACACTTGAGTGATTGAACTTCGGAGAGTGCGGTCTCCCGAAAGAGGTGTTTTTTTTTGTATCAATACTGGCCTGTGACGATGGCTGACGATATACACGGCGCCTCGGCATTCCTATACTGACGTGTCCAGCCTTTCGCCAGTCTGTTGGCGGGCCCGTATGACGCAGTTGTCCGTCCCGTTCGTTATTCCCTGCGAGTGAGCCAGTGTACCCGCTTCGTTTTTACCCCCCCCAAGGATGTTGACAGACTGCATGACTCCATCTTTTTTTAAGCTAGATTGACATTTTTGTGACAGTTGAAACCTAGGTTTATTTTTGGGTGAGGGATATTTGCCGTATACCAGCCGCGGTTTTGCATTCATCCTTTATCGATGTCGGTGCGGTGAACCTGCATGCGAGTTTATCTTTTTCGGGACTGTCCACTGTTTTAGCCAATTATTAGTTTCGCCAACTCGTACTCGGATTCCTGTGGTACCCATGAGTGCATTTTCTTCTCGCACCACAACACATCTCGGTTTTACGAGTTGAGCCGCCACCTTACCTGGACGATCTTTGTCCCAGGCTCGATCAGCTTTAGAGTAAAGCGCGGTTCTGAGCTAAATATCGTGCAGCGTCGGCCCTCTTCTGCGTGCATTTCTCTTTGAACCGAGACCTCCACACCTCGACTACCCAGCTTTTCTGCGTGACACTCCCCTTTAGTTAGCTGAGCACACGTGCCGTGTCAGATTACCTATACCGTGGTGATGAGTATTGCGGCCCTTTTTTTTCCTGCGGGAGGTGAGTCACTCATTAACCTGCCACTATGAGCCCACTCCCTTTTGTTCCGATTCAGGAAAACCCATGTCCGTAAGAGGTAGGTTTGGGGGTGTGTCTTTCGGGACTAGCTTATGTTCGACCTTTGTCCTGCTCCCCTTGGGGCTGTTCTCCCTGGTCCATTTGACGTTTTACGCTTAGCAACTATTATCCTTTGTGCGTCCTACCTGTTGGAGCACACAGGCTGTGCTTGCATATATTTCGCAAAATAGCTGATGAGCTGCCCGTCCCCCACACGTAGCACCTTTTTGATCGTCGTTTCTTGTTTCCCTTTTTGTTTACCGCGGCCACCTCTGCACCACCTCGTATCATCGACGCCTCGAGTTGCTGTTTCCTAACCTTTTCCCCCCGGGCAATTCTTTAATTACGGGATATTCCGGAGTGCTTCTCCCCTAAGAACAACACCCTGGAACATCCAACCTTTCTCGGTCACCACACTTTCGGTAACCCTTTCCTGTTTCTGTCGTTGGCAGTTTCGCGTGTTCTGTCCCAGTAAAATCAGCGACACCAAGCCTGTCCTACGAGTCCCTTTCCCCGCTCATCTGTGCCTCTGGATCTCCGCCATGGGTGCCGTTCTATCATTAGGAACGACGATGTTTGCGCTGGTCTTCAAGCCTTGGCCCCTGCGCCACGCGTGTCCAGGCGTCGAGGTCTTCGCCCTACAGATTTCAACGCCCGAGACTTGTTTTCTCCCTTTCTTTTTTGGCGTTTGAGGCTTGAACTAGTTGACGCTCGGCATCTTTTGAGTAGCAGATCCAACACCCTTTTCGATCCCTGTAGAGTCCGGTCGTTTTTTGTGCAACCCTGAACACACGAACTATCCCATAAAGTGTTCAGCGGTCATTTCTGGTGCCTCTATGGAGAAACTTCCTGCTTCCGCAGTAGACAAGCCAGATCTATTATTCGATCGTGCGACCATGCCCACTAACTTTGCGGAATGGCGTGTCACCGCTGGATTACGTGCGCCACGTCCTTGACGCATGGCAAGATTTTATTTTCCGATGTGGGGCATCTTAGATGCCTCTTGTGGAGTCCTTTCTTGCAAACCTTCACTGCGACGTCGCCAGTATCCCCTGCCTCAAGCCGAGGGTCTACGTCAGTCGTTTTTGCACGCCCCACTGACCCCATCCATTCGGGGCTTCTTCCCCCCAGAAATTTCTGCTTCGGGAATCTCGTGACAGAACCCCCCCCCTCTGACCAGATTTTCGTTTCATGGAACGCCTGTAATCTGCCGTGAAGACACTCACCGGCGTTGTAAAAGCACCTGTTCAGCGGACGGGCCCCGCCATACCCTTAACAAAACTTAACCGCAGATGCGGTCGATCACATTCCTGCCTTCGCTTCGCGTCCGAGACCCATTTCCTATTCCTAGCATTGCGCCTGTTATCCGGTCTGGCAGATACCGGCCAATCGCCGTTTGCCCCATCCGGAATGAGCTGTGTACCGAGCTATTCCCTCGTTCAGTAAGGCAAGGTCCGCTGCAGCGTCCCGTCATTCGACCATCTCCACTTCTCTTCAGGACCCGCCCTGCTGCCCCACTACATTTCCCCCTCAGAAGCAGTCGCATTTTTTCTCAGCTTTGCTGGTGCGTCTCCGTGGTCGTTCCCCTGCTTTGGCTCTATTCTTCCCTTTTCATGACGTTCCCGAAGCTTTTAGCTCCCGTCAATTTATCACTTTCGAAGTTTTTTATTGCATTCTCTGGTCCCCTGTTGGAACCCTAGGGTTGCTTACATTTCTTCGTGTTGCTATCACATGCCTGCTTTTTGCGGCCTTTCCTCTAGGCGAATTCGATTTCTTTCTCTGGCGCTCATCCTATTGACTCTTAGGCCGTGTCGAGCTTTGCATGGTTCCGACCCGATGGCTAAAACATGCTTCCTGCTCGCTCTTTTAAAGCATAGCCACCCCAATGCTCTCTAACATTTGTGTGTCAAATTATGACGCATGTCCTGTTCGCTTCTGGCATTGTGCAGGCGTTTTCAGCTTAGACATTGTTTGCGACATTCCGCGCTCCCTTGTCGTCCAATAGTTGTCCTTATTCTTTCCTCTCTCCGCAGTGGCTTCGCTTTGGGGGGAACTATCTGATGACTCCTTAGTGGTGCACCGACTTATCAATAATCTGTCGCGTTGGCGAGTTTCCGTGGGTTGCTCCACATGTTCCTTCCCGAGCAAAGCCACCCTGTTGTCCTGATTGAGATTCACCGCGCATTCGAGGTGAAGTCTACTGTTTCTAGCTTTAGACCTGCAAGGTTCTGTTTATCAGATGTTTATCGGCGTATGGCAGCGCCGACGGATTTCTTCACCCCTCCACACAGTCTTGTTTGACAATCGGTTGGAACAACGAGGATTATTCGGGTTATGGAGCTGCGGCCGTTCTCTTGCCCTAACCGATTTTCAGGGTTCACCCAAGGTCTCGGTCCCTTTGCCCATTTGTCCCGCTTTTCCCCCTTTTGGTTTAAAACATTACCCAGGCCCAGAAGTCCCGTTTCATGTCTACACGTATTGTACATGGAATAGCTTGCCACGCCCCGTTAGATAAATACGCCCACCTGTCCTCTCTTCTCCTTCCCAATAACTGCTTTGCGCTTTTTGGTTAACACGCTTTCGGATCGCAACGTTCCACCTGTTTTAGGCTGGCGTCACCGTGGACCGGATGTCTTTACGTGAGATGAGGACCGCCTCCCGTTTACCCCATTCGTGCAGCCCCCCCTCACTTTTGTTCACACAGGATTTCACGATGCTCAGTTGACCCAGTTCCTCGGCGATTGAATCGGCCGCGCTGGCCTGCTTAGTCCCGCCATGTGCCCCCTGATGCATGACTTTTGGCCAATTGGTCTCGCGTATAGCATCGTCTTCCCTCGTTCTCAGTGTGTCGCTCCCAATGGATCTTCGGTTACCTCTCACGCGCTTCTGCCCCGTTTTCTACGAAGGTGACAGTAATGGTTTCTTTAGTGCTTCTTCTAGATTCGCTTTCCGGGTTCTGTTGGGGCTGTTCGTATTTGGGACGAGAAATGCTTTTCCTCCTTTTTAAACTGTATCACAACCTGACCTCCGGCGCGCTGTCTGAGTGTGACTCAGTATACCGAATCAATCTAAGCCCTCGGGTCCGCGGTGCAGTACGAGCATTGGGAGGACATATCCGAGTTCAGGAGCATAGTCGGCGAAGGTACGACACGTAACGAAGAGTTTCGCAGAGAACTCCAGCTTGGGCTATTCAGACAGATGCCCCGAAAACCCACCGTTCATTTTGAGATCAGCTCAAACGCTTCTCGTGTGGTTCAAGACTGGGCGAAAAGCTGCCACGGACGGAATCCATTTCTCATTTGTGATCATGTGGATCGCGGCGCGGGCCGTTCTCTGCCGGACGATCCTCCGCAACGTAGCTCGCATACATCTCCGGTAGCATCAATACTTGACACACGAAATGGATTCTTTTTCACGTCGGTCTGCGGCCCCATCCTGGCCCTTCATCAAGGCCTTTGTTTACACTGACTTGACGCTTTTCTCCTCAGAGTTATTTGATATCGTTTATCTCGGACCACCGCCCCCGACCCCTGACTCAGCCGGATCGTTTGCCGTCAAGAGTGTGCGCCACGAAATTTACCAGTTTTTTTCACCCTGCCTCCCCGGTTGCGTTCTTCGGGAGTATACCTTGTGCCGGGTCGTCGACGTGCATTTGCGATTGAGATGCCTATCGCGTTTTACTTTTGGCCTTACTGTGGTTTTCTTCTCTAACCCATTCCCCAAAACAGCCCCCCGCGTACATTTGTTGTGTAACATATCTTTTTGGTTTTTTTTGCAATGTGGTTTTTTTGCGATAGACGCACCCGGTCCTTTTCGGGCGGCCACTGCTAACTTCTTTTCTGGCTTTCGTTTTCTCTCTTTTGTATTCCGTTCATATGTGCAATTTTGGCACAGTTCGTCCACGGATGAGCACACCTTTGCTCTTACGGGTCCATCGCACGGTCCCAACCTTAGTCGCCCATACAAGGTCCCTTTTACGTTTTTTTAGGTTACATTCAGTCTCCGGGTCCTTAGGCACAGTAATTGTCTTCACCCCCCCGGCGTCTCCTTTCCCCACACCGGGTGGTTTAGTATCAGTTTGCAGTGGTTGCCATCTCTTCTTCTCTAAAAGCCCTACAGCGCGTCTTGCTTTTCACTCCCAGTGTGACGAAGCACTCGCAAGGTCCGTCTCACACCGGATTGGGCTTCCTGTATCTGACCAGTTTCCCTCCTTACAACCTTATGTTGCGATGAGGCGGGTTCATTTGCGGCCATTAGTGGGAGCTGACAATGTCTTCATCCCCCCCTCCCCTCCTCCCCTTGTAATTAAGCAGGGCTCGTATGGAGTCCACTCCACTACCCCCGTGCATTATACGTTTTACCAGTTTTGGCCCGGCTGTACATCGTCGCATTTTGTTGCGGCGTGTTGTCAAGTCTCTTGTGCTTGCACATGTCTTTCCGACATGTTGCTCCGCGTCCGCAGTTGGTCTACGTCTGCAGCTGCGATGTGGACGTTACTGCCTGGTCATTGCCCGTCGGTAGCGACGGCCGAAATCGATTTTTTTTGCGCTTGATGAAATTCCGCGTGTCGTCATGTAATAGTCTCTTCCCCCCCCAACCCCTTGGTTCAGACGGCTAGTACAATTTCTGGTTCGGCGGTCTTGTCGTCAAGCCTTTGTCGTTGGTTATTTCCGGATCTTGTTTAGACCCTGTCGAGGGTATCTTTATTACAGCGGCCCTCTGCGGCCCCCTTATAATGATCACCGACGACGGGCCCGACGGGCGCCCCAGCAGTCAGTTTCTTGCTGTGCATATGCGTAGGTTCCGTCTATTCTGCATTGTTCGCCTTCTTTTCCTGAGTGATATCCATCCCATGTACTCCCCAGCGACGGATTTTTTGTTTTGTTCGAGATCCACTTCCTTTTTCAGTCAGCCAGGCTGTGTGTTTACTTTCCTCTTAAACGCGTAACTCCCCCGGTGTTACACGGGGCCGACATTCTATGTAACCTCCCCTGTTTTTCTTGTTTATTGGAGGAGTCTCTCGTCTTGCGAGCAACGCACCGTGTGTCTGCTGTGCCGTTCGACACGAGCGTAAATAAACTGTTTTATTCCGGTATAGTTTATTGGGCTGCCCCCGCCTGTACACATCGTGATTTTCTGTGCTGCGTACGAATCTGTGCGTTTGGTTGTTGTGCCCCATACCCTTCCCCTTGAAACCTAGTTTGCCTCCTTCCTGCCCAGCGGGTATCTATTCTATCCAGCCCGTAATTGACTTGGGGGCATGAAGTCTTTCTGCGTTCGTATCCTTTCTTGGTCCGTTCTGTGCCGGCTATACAATGAGAGCACTAGGAGGATGGCATTTAATATCGGATCTTTGAAGGACCTTTTCCCTTTCCCCCCCGACCCCAAGGCTTTTACTCCGCTACTTTTGCCCGAAGCTGTACCTCCCCTGGGGCGCTGAGTGCTTTCACGAGTGCCAACCCCTTGCGCCAGGTTTAGGCAATTCGTTGCGTTCGAAGATTTGGACTGCGGTGTACTCACTCACTTCACGCGTTGCAGGCGTGTCGTAACGCCGACCAATCTGTTTTCCTTACCAAACTAGCGTCGTTGACCCGCATTTTCCATGCTTTGGTGCTGTTTCAAATGTCGTCCGCCGCCGCACAACTTACCCCTTTCCTATGGAACCTCGCCAACCTTTTTAACCGCCGTTTATGAGCTGTTGTGTTAAATAGTCATGACCTCCTCTCGTCGTGATTGTTTTTCTCGGTAGGTGTAAGCGCGGCTGTAGTTTATTAATATGTGCAATTTTGACGGCCCATGTTCCTTGGATCCCCTTCCCGCCCTCACCTCGTACTCAGAGTTTCCTGCGTGACCCTCGAGTTCGAACCGACGCCAAATCTTCCTATCTCCTTCTTGATTTCTTCTTACCCTGCGGTTTTTTGTATCCCGCCCGTTCTTAGAAGACCTTGGTGGATAACCTTTCACTGCTTTACACTCAACAAAGTTTTGGACAGACCGGTACGGCCACGTAAGTTTACTGCTTTTACCCGAGCAAGATCCCGGACTTGGGAAGGTGTTCCCTTTACCGAGAACTTGGTTCGGCGTTCCCGTCGCTCCCTTGTTGATTCTTTTTTGATCTGTTGGGATGGTACATACCGGAGCCACGAGAGGCTGCCTGTGCATACGTGGATACCGTCCTGTGAGTTTCTAATGACTTGTCCGAAATACAAAGAGCTCCCCCAGCAACCTCGTGCGTGACTAGAGCAGACTGCCTTCCCCCTCTTCGATTCGCGCCCTCGACGTTTCTTTTTTAAGCTCGTCACGGAGTGTTGTTTTTGGTAGTCGTCCCCCCCCCACTGGGGGCCCCAATCACCACCCCCCCCCCCCCCAGTGCCCAAGACCCCCCCGTGTGATATTTCACAAACTTGGCCACTTTGGCTGTTTTGGTTCGTGAGGGACACCCTCCGCCGCACGATAACAAGCACCATACCCCGATGTGCTGCACACCCTATTCGTTATCGTAAACCTGTTCACGCCCCTCTCCACGCCCTTTATCAGACTTTCTTTTGCGTGGCTCCCGTTTTCGCCAAATTGTCGAGGCCGCTTTTCAAGTTTTCTCGATCGCGGTGTCGCGCGTTGTGCGTGCCATCAAGGACCAAACGCTCGGTAATTCTGTTCTGTCTTTGCCCCGAGGTCAGATCGGTGACCGGCGCGTAGGCTTGATGCAGACAGGATGGTTCGGCACGGCCATACCGGATGTTGGCCCCTTCTTCATACCCCGTTTCGAATGACTCCATGGCCCAAGCGTCCGTTGGGTCCTATGACTTGCTTTGAGAGCCTGACAAGAGCAGTATAGTCCCCTCCACCTATTCCGCTTCGCTCGCGCTCGATTATCCCCAGGCCCCCATGCATACCTTTTTGCGCTCCCCCGTCACAGAGCGGTGTTTTACGTCCGGAGGGTCCTGTGTCTTCAGTGGGCTTTTCGATGGCCGTCGTAGACACATCGGTGTAGGATGTTTGAGACACTCTTCGTTATGCTACCGTCGCCAGGACACAGTCCCTGCCTCAGCGTTGCATGCGGTCCTGTTGCGTCTGCCGCCACTGCACAACTTTATATCTTGATGTGCTTCGGGCTTTTGGTGCACCCTCAGAAATTCAATTTGCGTCGGGTTTTGGTTCAGGCTTGGATTTATGAGTCCGTCCCGCCATGTAGGTCACCGGCGAGTTTCATGGGGACGACGCCACGGCCGGGAAGACTGTGGTTTCCTTCTTTCGACCTCAAAGTTGGAGCCTGGAGGCGGTCGCCCCATTAGCTTTTTCAGAAACCACCTTGTTTGTCCACGCTTTGTGGCCTCCTGTGCCCTTGCGCGTGGCATTGTTTGACGGAGTTCCGGGATCGACTTTCGAAATGTTATGCCGTGATATGTGTCTTGGCCAGCCACTTCGGGGACACATCTGCTCTATATGCTCCTCACCCCCCATACCATTTGTTTGGGCTTTCTGTCTTGTTCTCAGGGGTCTTTTTGTTGAGTTTTTGTGCGTGTTAGTGGTTTTTGAATCGTCATGTGTATTGTGTGTGGTGACATAACGTGCGGCCAGACTCTGCTTGGATTGTCGTCGGCATCTGAGCAGTGAGCGACAAGCTGTCGCCCGTCCTTTCGTCCCCACTTCCTCTTTCATTCACCCTGCCAAGGCCTTAAATCCGAACATTCCGTAGTCTTTGATTTCTCAGTTCGGTGGAGCGTCGTGAGTTGCGGTGACTAACTCCGGATTTTTCCTTCTGTCTCCTCGTATTATTACTTCCCGGAGTATTCTGCTTTCCGGGATTCTTTTTGCGTGACAATGAGCGGGGAATCACGGTGCCCATTAGGTTTAGTGTTCTTTTGCTTCCCTCCGCACTGTCCGTTTAGGTTTGTCGTCATAACAGTGACGGCGTCTTTGGGTGTGAGACCTTCCCTTCCTAGTGTCTTGCTGCGTTTAGACCGAGTAAATCGCGACATTTACGAAAAACATGCCCGGCCGTTTTCCGTTGGTATTTGGGTGTTTTGGGGGGGATAGCACAATGCACTAAATGCTTTGCCCATTTTAGGATAAGTTACTTTCCCTGTGTGCAGATGGTTTCTGCACGAACCTTATTCCACGCGGCTACCTCCCCGCCGGTGTCTCATAAAGGGTCCCCTTCTGTCTTTCTCCTCCGTTGGTTTGCGAACCGCACCCTTTTCCCGATGTCGGAGTTCTGATTATCTCTGAGTCCGGGCAAAGTTATTGGATTCGGCCCGCATAGATTTTTTAATTGCGACTGTCCTGGTCCACTGTGAATCGGCGCCATGGACCCGCTGTTTTTTCAAATCACTTTGAATCCTGAGATCCTTTTTTTCTATTTACTGTCTTCCTTTGGGGACAGCTCCTGAAGGCTGCGTCCCTTGTTATCCCCTTTAGCCTTTTTCCAGTTCCAGTCAATTTCAACCCCTAAAATCACGAGTTTGCGACGGTGACCCCTACGGTTGATCTTTGGCTGTATGTAGAGTTGCCGGGCGGTACAGTCCACCTGTAGGCAACTATTAGCTGAAGGTTCTAGGTTTCCAGGTGATCGGCCTCTATAAGAAGTTCCCGAGCCCTTGACCAACCTTCCGTTTCTTAACTGATTTGAATCCTGCCGTCCCAACGCTGAACACGTGACGTCGATAAACTAACGGTCTGAGAAAGATCAGGGCCCACACCGCGCCCCTCTTGGAACGCGGCCTGTTCGGTCTCCGATGCGTCGGCGTTGTCATGCATGATGTAACCTGTCGCCCCCACAATGGTTTATTTTAACGACCCCGGGTGCCGGACCAGCGCGCCGATCAAAATTGCTTGTATGACAGGATATCTTGCTGACGTGATATACTCAGCCGGTATCACCAATTATCCCGCGCATGGAATGGCCCCCGCTTTCCGGCATCCCTGCAATCTTTCAAAGCATCGTCCCCGTTAGGGGCCGAATCGTCCATGTGGCGTCTTGCCACAGTTTCATTTTCCTCCGCTGTCCTCCGTCTCGCCACTGTTGTTTTTGGGGTACCAAACATGTCCTTTAACGAGATGCTCGGCTCCGGGCTTTTCGTGACACAGGACCCTTTTTTTGTTTTTTGACAGGAACCCTATCCTATTTGACGGCATTTATGGCTCCTAATTTCAGTTAGACCCTTCATTTGCCTTTTTTGGGTTAAAAATCCTTAGACTACTCCACCGCCCGAAGCCCATCAATACCCCCGCCTAGTTTTCAGTTGGCGTCTCTCGATGAACCCGAGGAGACATTGCAGCGGTCAGAGTCCTGGCCGTCATTCGTCAAGAAAGTTTTTCGAGACTACCAGTACCAGAGAGGTGCTCTCGAAGATGCCCCGTGCATTGGAGTCTGTTCTCGCGGCGACCCCACAAAGACTGGCGCACTGACTGGCCATTAATTAGAGACTTCGCGCTGTTGCGCCTTTCGATTTTCCGCGGGGCATCCCGAGATCTGGTACGCGCAAGCTTCTCTCTATGCGTCATGCGCTCGATTTGACACCCTCACGAACTTTTTGACTTGGAGTCATTCTTTGTGTTCTTAGTTGCACGCTCGCCCCCCCTTCTGTCGGTAACAATCAAGGAAGAATGCCGCTGCTGCCGACAGTCCGACTACTTGTCTGTTCGAACCCCACCTCCCGCATAGGACTAATCGCACGGCCTGCGCAGTTAGACGCGTTGTGCCGCTTATTGATTGGATTTGAGCCACCAGTTCACTTACCGGCTTTTCTCTACAAGTGGCCGTGGACCGTACTCGTCCCTGTCTTAGTCACATCATTTCTTTTGCTCCGGAGGCTTTGTTTGAGTTGAGGGTCCTCACACACTCCCCCCCCGCCCCCAGGGTGCTGTGATATTGGTTGGTTTGGCACGTATGTTTTGTTGCTTTGTGCTTTGCTCGCCCAGACGAGGGTCCGGCACTCCGCAAACCGTGGCTCGTGCATTCTCATTCAACCTGGGGTGGCAGCTCTCCTTTTGTCGTATTTTCGAAGACCTACCTGCTACACCCCAGCAGGTTCCTGATTTGTTCGCACCTTTTGGCGCGGATTCTTACCTATGGGAGCACATTTCTTTTTGTATCTGTTTCCTTCCCTCCTGTCTGGTGTGCTGATGTTGCGTTGTGGTGTGTCTGGTGGTGGGTGTCGCAATCGTATCAGTCAACACTGTGAGCCTTCAAACTTGCAGCGATAACCAAGTCGATGTATGATGTTCCCTCTCTGGTAAGCAGCCGTGGAGCTAACTTCACACCATGGTGTTATGCCACATAAGTAGATGCTAAAGTCCATTAGTGTTGCGTTTCTTGCTCGAGAGACCTTGTTATGGGGGCGCGTTCTTGAGCATGGGCGTCTCTTCTCCTATTCCCATGTCCGCGCTGCAAGATATTATCCCAGCTTAGGATGAGTTGTGCAATGTTTGACAGATGTTTCACTTTTTCACCCCCATCCCTTAACGCTTTTCTTATTTTCCGCTTGTGTTCATCCTGGCCTTTTCGCGGTCCAGTTGTGGCGTGTGGCGACCGTGCATTGCGACCGCGTGGTACGTTCACTAGTTGGTCCTCGTATTTGTTTCCGGGTATCCGTCCAGATGCGCTTTCCGCATGTTGCACCTAGTCGGTTTTTGTGCAACACGCATCAGTGGTGATGGTTCCTTGATCCCTACTTTTTTCCTTAAGTGGTGTCACTTTTTTTGGAAGAAATTGCGTTTGGACTTTGGGTAATGCATTCTCTCTTTGAGGTCCCGAAGATCGGCGACATCCAG